>Ga0153950_1000001_pt1 | contig 180685 bp, 162 predicted proteins | sample TSNJ034MetaG_FD_104737 | JGI IMG/M metagenome (GOLD analysis project Ga0153950, IMG submission 104737) | Attine ant fungus gardens microbial communities from New Jersey, USA - TSNJ034 MetaG | ecosystem: Host-associated > Fungi > Mycelium > Unclassified | place: USA: New Jersey, Wharton State...
GGCGTTTCAAACAGAAATGCTTTCCAAAACAATGAACCAGTCATTTCCCAAAGTCCATTAGTAAAATACCAGCTTTTCACATCCCAAAGCGCCCCGTTTTCCGGCGTTATTATCATAAACCACACAATCATCATCGTCAGCGAGGTGAAGCATTGTGCCGAAAATCTTTTATACCGTCCCGCTTTTGATTCTTCATCCGAGAATATGTCATCTGTTTGCGCCTTACCCGAAATTGGCAGAAAATATTGTGACCCAGAGCGTCGAGTACCATAAACATGCTCCCATCCGGCATCTCGAAATAGCGTGCAATATTCCTCAAACTGCGTGTTGTTAGAGAATTTACGATAATCCACTCTGTAACTCGAATTTTGCGGTTCGGCGTTCATAAAGGTATACATACCGAGCGAATTGTATTTTTTTAGACGATACCCCTTTTTAGCCATATCATTCAAAAATTGTTCTTCCTTCTCAAAGTCCGCAATCAACTTAAACTTTTTCATTTCGTTTCGTCCCCCTTTTCCAATATCATATCGGTTATGCTCATCATGTGAGCCATTCGCTGATAGTCAGCGCGGAGTATTTGTTTCCCTTTTTCTGAAATGGCATATACCTTGCGCCGAACATCGTCACTCGGTATGGAAGTAATCAAACCTTTATTTAGCAGATTTTCAACCGCACCGTACAGTGTTCCCGCCGCCAATCTGACCTGTCCATCGCTCAATTCTTCAACCTTTTGCATGATTACATATCCGTGAGTCGGTTCCTTTACCGCCAACAGAACATAATAAGCTGTTTCTGTCAGTGGTAAGTTTTTGTCCCTATTCATAGTCCACCTCTTTTCATGTAGCACTGCTATACAACATACCTGTATAGTAATACTATATACAGGTAAGCTGTATATGTCAATAGCATTTTGAAAAAAATTTTATCCAAACAAAAACAAATCCCCACAAGCCTAAACATACAGGCATTGCAGGGATTTTTTATGCTTTATGAAAAATATCTTTACCCCCTGACATTCGTTATTCTTGGGAAAGAAGGTGTTTGCTAACTAATATAAATACCACTGTCAATTCATCATTACGCCAGATAGCACAGCTAACGAAACTAACCTCAACCATTATAATACAACGTTAGTAGAGTTACCACAAATATAGTGGACAGGTAGAGCGGCGGCCTATGTGAACCGCCGCTCTACCTGTCCGGGCTTTATTTTATCTTCGCCAGTCCGGTCAGAATCCCGTTCGCCGCTTCCCAAAGCGTATCATACTGTCGGCGCAAATCCTCGACGTCGGCCTCGTAAATATTGCGCGTCTCATTAGCGCGCTTGGCGATTTGGTTCAGGTTGTTGGAACAGCGCCGCAGGAGCGATACAAGCTCCCTGACGTCGGACAGGTCGACGTTTATGTGGTAACCGTCAATAGCCATCTTGCGAAAATACGCACCCATGCTGGTGACGCCCATCTCCGCCATGCGCTCACGGATCAGTGCGGCCTCCTCCTCGCTGACGCAGAAATGGAAGTGTATATCGCGTTTGCGTTTCGGCTTTTTATCCGGCATAAGTGACCTCGCTTTCCGCCGTAAGGCTTTCAAACACAGCGCCGTCCATCGCGCCAAGCTTACGGATGACGTTCTCGGCGGCGGCGCGGACATCCTGCTCGGTGATGTCCGGCAGGGCTTCACACACCACGGCGGCGGTTTCGGCGGCAGAGCCGGAATGGTAGAGATTAAGCAGGCGCCGCTCCTCGGTGGTTAACATCATAGTTCCGGCCCTCCTTTGCCTCTTTGCTTGGACGGCGTATTATTTCGCGGTTGCCGGGGAGCTTCGTGCGCCGCCTTGATCTGCTCCATGACGGACGGCTTCTCGGCAGGCACTGGCGGCGGTACAACGTCCGAGCTGAACATATCAAGCAGAAACTTTTTACCGCCAGCCCCCATCGCCAGCGTGAACGCCTCGTTAAAATCTTTGCACTGCTGCTCGGTCTTGACAAAAAAAGACGCATCCCCGATATGCGGGAAAGCGTCCTTGTAGGTTCCGGCCTCAAGCCGTCCATCCTTATGGATTTCAATGTAAACACCATCCTCGCCGCCGTGGTAGTAAAAAGCTCCCCGTCCGTTTAAACGGTATATTTCATCTTCCGTCCACTGGAAGCGGCTGTTCTCTATTCTGGACTGCCAATAGGCGAACTCGTCCTGTGTCATAGCTCCGGCCCTCCCTTGTCTTTTTTGTGTTTCTGAGCGTCTCTGCCCCTCGGTTCACGGGGAGCCTCACGCGACGCCTTGATCCGATCCAGTACGGACGGTTTCTCATCCGAACCGCCGCGCTCCGGCGCCTTAGACCGCAGACCGCGAAGCGCCTCGCCGACAATTTTATACTCGTCAGGCACAACGCCGTCGTATTCGGGGAGCAATTCTTTATATCTGAAATAGATGTAACCATGCTCCGTAAATACGCCGCCTTCGTCCTTAATGCACAGATAACCGTATTGCTCGTAGCTGACATCGTCCGGCTTTTCGTCAGTCTCTCTCGCCCAATACTTCCCCAACGATTCGGCGTTGCTTGCGTCGATCATCCGAAAAGCGTCGAAGTTTTCCTCGTATAGTGCGTTAATCACCGCAGCAGTCCCTTTTCCGATATCCTTAACTCCGCTTGTGAGAATCGCTTCCATCTTGTCAACCTCGAAGCCCTCCAACTCCGAAATAATTGACGCTAACATATTCAACTCGTCAAGGCTGTCGTACTTTGAAACATGATCCCGAAGATATTCCTGCGGCACACGGACGGCGGTGATAGTAAACGCGCCCTCGCTTGGCCTGTCAATTTCTATTCGCCGAAATAAACTGTGTAAGGTTTCAGCATCGGAGGGTAGTGACAGCCACTCGCCGACAATATTGTCCGACTCAAAGTGTTCACGGTTTACGATGAACACCTCAATAGAATTAGGAAGTTCTCCTTTATTCCATGCCGGGTCTTTAACGCCGAATATCCCGTCAAACACTTCAATATCTCTGCGGGAGTCAACCGCGATATCAAAGCCGCCACGGTATAGCCGGAATACTTCGTACCCTTTATCGAAAAGCTCAAGCGCCCGTTCTGTGCGGAGCGGAATCATATGCTCGTATCCATAGCCGAGAGCATACATATCATCCTGCGTGATAGACGGGTCGGAAAGGTCTTCGGCAGCCGGTTCGATCTCCGGCTCACGGTAGATGATAAGCTCGTTATTATCAAACTCGAAATCTTTTATCTCCGGCCTTTCGCCGAGCATACCGAGAAGCGTGTTCAACATGACATCATTAAACTCAAAGTTTATGCCGGATATCTCTTCAAGCCTATCAAGGCTAAAAACATAACGCTGACCGTTTTGTTCCGCAACATAATCAACAACATCAGTCAGTTTTTTATTAAGCGCGGCGAGAGCCGGATATTGCCCCGCGGTCAAAAAGTCCATTACATTGGGCAAGAACGCGGTGTGTCTTGCGTAATCGTAACTGCCCGATTCAACGAGAATACCATCCCGCCGCCCCTCGCCGACAACGAGCAGACAACGGCGACGCCCTTCTGCGTCACGCGAGCTATCAAGTTTATTGTCACGGATAAAATCCATATCTCGCGTAAGATGACGCGAAAAGTAATCAAACTCTGCGCCAGACATATGAATGACCTTCTCAATTACACAGTCTGCAGCTTCGATTACCGTATCTTTACTATTGAAAACCGCTTTTGTCTGTAACATACAACAAACCCTCCCTACAGTTCAGCGCCGTGCGATTTTTTGTCCCGCTCGTCCTTCGGCTTCGGTGACGGTTTTGGAGCGGTACGCGCCGCCTTAATCTGATCCAAAACGGACGGTTTATCATCCCGGCTGGGTTTGGATTCCGCAATCTTAGCGGCAATTGCCTGCGGGGGAGCAGGCAAAGCGCCGACCCCGCTCATGTTAAGCGCCGAACGGGTTCGTGCGCTATAATCCACGACCGCTTCCAAATATTCAATACGCACCTTTGCCGAGTCCGAGGGATCGCCCTCCGCCGCATCGTGAATGTCCGCGAGCTCCGACTGCGCCGCCTTTTCCATCTCGTAGACCTTGCAATGCGTCAGGAAATACGGAACAAGCTCATTTAGAACAATGTCAAGCTGGGCGTTCACGCTTTCAAGCTCCCCGCCGCCCTTGTCCGACAGATATTGCTGGTAGCCCTCGTTATTTTTTCCGTACTCAGCGACAGCGCGGATGTGGTCTATGAGCGACCCGCCGCCATCGCCGACGTCATAATGACCGATATAGCTGTCCGGCTCACCGTTCCTGACGAAGTCGATGCGGAAGTCCGTTTTATGATAGGGCGCTCCGTCCGGGCTGCGCTCCTCACGCGGCATGGCGTCCAGCTTTGAGAAAAGGATATCCGCCAGATAAAACGGCATATTCGCAATGCCGCGAAGCTGGTCGTGTTCGCTGAACGTGACGGTGACCACAGGATGGTCGTCACCTGACACGCGAACAGCATCCCGCTGGCTATCGGCGGCGGTTTCATCCGGCAGCATTTCGGGAGCAAGCTCCCGAATCTCCGCGTCGGTCTGCCCATCGGTCAGGTCAGGCTTGGGAACGCTTTCATTATTGCGGACGCCGTCGATCATGTTGTAATTCTGCTCCGCGTCGACCTCGACGGCGGCTGTGGATACCGGCTTTTCCGTGACCTTGTAGGCTTCCATGTAGTACGTTACGCGGGACATATAATCCAGCTTCACTCGTTCTTCCGTCGAAAAATAATACCCAACATCATAGCCTCGCCCGTTGTCCCGGTCGGTGAACGTCCAAGTGACGTAAGGCGCGGGCGCTTTCGGGTGGTGCGCCAGTACAAAACCCCTGTCGTTATTGAACAATATAGCCTGCCGGATTTGATAACCCACATTGCTCTCACCGCTGACCGGCTGACCGGGCAGAGTGACGCCGTCGAGCATTGTCCGCACCTCGGCTCTGAGCCGGTCGGAGAGTCCGGCAACAGCGTCATACGGCTTGAAATCCCAATATCGGGCGATTTCTTTCATCCAGTCGCCCATGTCCAATATTTCGGACATCGCATCGCTGCCCAAATTGGCCGCCAAATCCTCGCCGTAACGGTACAATCCGAAAATCGCACCGACCTCGTACTCGGATGAAACGAATCCGACCTCTTTGTTGTGTTTTGCGGCATGAATCTGCTCGTCAAACTTGTCAAGGATATCGTCCAGTGTAGGCGTGTTTTCGCCAATGCCGTCCTCAAGCCCCCAATAGCTGACGAGGTTTTCAATAAGCCCCCGAATCTCCTCCGGCTTTGACGAAAAATAATTGTCCCGCACTTGCTGCGCCGCGTAATGCCCAAGACCGACGATGCACTCGTTTATAAGAGCCTTGTCGCGTCCCGCCATTTTTTGAACCTCCGCCTCAAGCTGGCCTGTCATGTTGTCCAGCACATCCGATTCAAAATCCCATGACGCGGCAATCTCCTTCATCAGATTGCTGATGTGTAAAATATCGAACACCGCGTCGCTGCCTTGCGCCGCCACCATTTCCGTGCCGTATCGGAATAATCCGTACATGGTGTTTCCCCTGTTTCTCACCGTTTCGCCAGTAAAACCAACGCCTGTTTTTGCGTCCGTGATAAGGCTGTCAAAAGAAGCAAGGTAGTTTTCCAGCGGCTTCGCGTTCTCACCCTCGATGAGTCCCCAATAACAAGCGAGGTTCTCGACAAGCTCCCGCATCTCGCCGACCTTTTGATTTTTACCGGCCTGTGCCTGCTGCGCCGCGTAAATCTCAAGACCGTCAATGCACTTGTTGATAAGAGCCTTGTCGCGCCGAGCCTGCGGCTCCATTAACTTTATTAACTCTTCCAGTGTGTACGTTGGCATATTTGCGTCTCCTTATATTTTTTAGTAGATAGGAGCCGGAAGCGGCTCCCGACAGGGTTTTGCTATGTTAACTCTTCGTGCCGTAAATTCAAGTCCTTTCGGAAAAATAGGAGCCGAATTATAAATCCGGCCCCTGCTTTTTCTTGCCCCTCTCCGGCTTCGGCGAGGACTGTTGCTTCTGCTCCTTCCGCGCCGCCCGAATCTGATCCAATACGGACTTTTTCTCCATGATTTCGTTATACCGTTCTCTTAGCTGCCGTTCACTAACACCCGACTTCGGTATCAATGCACATGCTGTGTTGCTAAACGCTGTCAAACGGTTGCGATCAGCCATACGGTGACTTAGCTCATAATTACCCACAACGTCCGAAAGTATCTGTCTGTGCGCCAGTCTTACCTCGCGGATAAATCCGTCAAGCACAGCCAAATGAGTGTTGACGATAAAACCGGGTCGGCGTTCATCAGGCACATCGAAATCACGCGCCCAATTTTGATTGCTTGATGAAATCCGCCCGTCAAAAAAGCGTTGATGTATGGTACTTGCCAGTACCCAATTGACCCTATCGAATCCAAAACTATCAACCACGGTTTTTACCGCTTCGGTTATTTTATAGAAGTATTGATCGTAGTTACTGGCTTGGATAGCCGCGTCGATAGCTTTGGCGCATTCGTTGTTCACATTCGCGCTCTCATGGAAAAGCTCAATCTCGCCGTTTTTCAGAGCGTAATCAGCGGTGTGTTTGTAAATCCCTGTTGCGTCCAATTATAATCCCTCCCGTGTTTTCAATCTGCTGAGTACGATCTCAGGCCGAACCCACGCCCTTTGGAACTTGACCCAATCGGGATCGACGCTCCCGGCTTCGTCTCGGTAGAGCATGGCATACGGCACAAATCCCGCGTCCCACGCGGCGTAAAGGCGCGTGTCCGCGTCGTTCATGGTGTCGCCGGCGTAACCCACAAGCACATAACAACATGCCCTGTGCGACGCTTTTGTGATGCCGCCGTCCCGAAGAAGTCGTCCGGCGCGAACCAGCAGCTCCAGTTCCGACGGACTGTCATATGCGAAATACATCCGCGCCGCCCGAACCTCCCGCAGAAGCTCGACGTGCCACTCGCGCAGACGTGCCGCCTCCAAGCCCCCTGTGAAAACAGGACGCTTCTCCTGCTGTTTCAGCATGGCAAATACCTTTTTTATGTGTTCAGGGGAGCAGGCGATTAAATTATCATCGAGGACATTAAACCCCGGAGTGATAGGAAGCTCCCGCAGCTTGCCGCCCTCGCGTATCGGTACCATGCAGTGAGGACATCGGTTCGGACAGCCGCGGCTCGTTATGACGTACCCTTTTTTGAGATACATTCCGGGTGCGAAGTCTCCGCCCGGCTCATTAAAAGCAGGGCCCCCCATTTTCACGGGAAGCCCTGTCTTTCTCCAAGCCTCGGCAAGCGTCTCGGCTTTCGGCATATCGTAGGTAAACGCCACCGAAACGTGAACCTCGTCTATGTCCGGCAAATCCTTCGGCGGCGGCGTTGTGAACGCCAGCGGATCATCCGGCGTGGCGGTGGTACGCCGGGGGAATATGCGCGCGATCCGCGCCGGTGTGATCATAACTCCACGCCGTCCTTATTCTTGCCCGGCGATTTCGCCTTACGCGGCGGCTTGGGAGCTTTTTCGGCGTCGCGGATCTGTTTCAACACGGACGGTTTCTCACCGGCAGACCGCTCCTGTTCGCGGGCGGCGGTTTTGTCGTAGGCAAAGACGTAAAAATAATCGTTAGGGAGCGTCGTACAGCGGATGAAAAATTGACGGTTCTCGGTTTCCAGCTTGAACCCGTAATGATTACCGCCTTCGCCCTGTATTTCTGCCTCCGGGTGTTTATAACAATAATTAGCCGATGATTTGTAATCCTTCAAGATTTCCTCACGAAGCGTGTCAATGACGGTCTGAAACTCAGCTTTAAACTCCGGCGTATTCTTACTGCTGTCACTGTCAAACCAGTTATGCCAGAATTCATTGCCTCGCTTTCCAAAGTCCCCACGCAGATGCCCGACGCACAGATTTCCGTCCTCATCGTTACGGTAGAACATTTTGCTCTCGTCGGCGGTTCCGGGTATAACCTCCCAAAGCTTCGCTTGTTCGAGTACCGGCGCGGGTTTATCGTATGCGTAGACAATAAAGCGGGAATCCCGCATACTTTCGCCCAAGAAGCATTGGGTATAATACTGCCGGGTATCCGTTTCCAGCTTGAAGCCGTATCGCTTGTAGGTATCCCCGCTGTCCAGCAACGCTTCGGGATGAGATTGGCAATATGAGAGCATCGAATCGTAGTTTTTTAGCAAGTCTTGACGGAGCGCGTATACCGCGCTGTGTAATTCCGTTTGAAATTCAAGTGTATTCCTCTCATTACCCCGGTCACGCCAATTACTGTTGAAGCGGTCATTGGCATTGCCAAAATCCCCGGCGACGTGTCCAATGCAAGTATTACCTTCCTCGCGGTTATAGGTATAAAACTTTTCATCGCCCGCCGTGAACGGCGTAAGTTCCGCGCCGCGAAGCTGTGCCTCCGGCTCGTATTTTGCGCCAATCCGCTCCATTATTTCTGCCCACTGACAGATGTGGTACACTTCACCGCCTCGTCCAAGGGTCTCGAAATGGTACTCATCTAAAAATTTACAAGCGCGTATGACCGGCTCCCTGCCGTCACCAATCGGGTAGGTGACCTTAATGCTCCCGCCGTCCGGGATTTGGAATAACTCCCGGTATTTGCTGTCGATGAATCGAATCGTTTTATTATTCAAGAAATCTCCCTCCTAATGCTCTATGCCGTTTTTATTTTTATGCTGCTGCGGCGTCTTTACCTTGTGCGGCGCCTTTTGTGCGCTTTGCGCATCTTTGATCTGTTTTAGTACGGATGGCTTCTCCTCCGTCAACGGGGCAGTAGGTTCATGTTCCGCTGTCCGGCGCGTCGGTTCGGTAATAGCGGCGGGAATCTCTTTCACATTTCCGCCGTTCATATGTGCGATGATGCGGGCATTATAATTTGCTGCCGCATCCGTAAAATCGTTGCTGAAATGCGCTCCGTAATACTCCCGTTTGCCGTTTTCCGCAGTAAACTGCCACGTAGCAAACGGCTGCTCCGCTTTTGCGTTTATTCCCATTGCGAAACCGCACTGATCGTCAAAGGCAATCACCCGCAGTATTTCGTACCCGTTGGCAATCATACCGTTTTCAGACCTGCCCGGCAGAACGAAGCGTCCGGCGTCCGCCAAATCGTAAACTTTTCGGGCATGGGTAGTAAACCCCTGAAGAAGCGATGGATGCAAATCAATAACCGCGCCGCTGAACGCGGTATCCGGGACAGCGATGCCGCGCGCCCACTTTATACTGGAATCCATATCCTGCCCCTCTCGGAACAGCGGCTGAAGATTACTCGCCAACGTCAGGTTTACACGGTCGAAGCCGTACTCATGAATGACCTTCATCGCGGCGAGTTCAAAATTATAACTATTCGGCGCATTGCGAGAGTAGAGAATCGCGTCCTTAATAGCGCGGGCGCATAATGTATTCAAGCGGCGGCTTTTGCTGTAATACGCGGTTTCGCCGCGCTCGTTTGCTTTTTGATAATTGTAGGCATAGACAAGCTTGCCGGGATCTGTTTTGCTCGCCGTTGTCTCGTACATGGAAGTAAAAAGCTCACGGCAGAGCCGCGTCTCAGCCCGCGAACACTTATGCTTCATCATAGCGCCGATAATATTGCCCCCCGTCTGCAAGGCGGCTTCCATGTTGACGCTTGTCTGTGTGAGGTCATGCCAAAACTCCGCGCCGTTTGTGTATAACTGCATGGCTTCTGGCTGGCCTAACGCGGTAAGCTTCTCTCCGTGTATTCCTCTGTTGTCTCTTATATAACTGATAAACTCGCTGAGTGTGTCAGGGAGCATCCTCAGATGGACTCCATCGTAAAAATCATCGCGCAAGCCGAAGCCGCGCGCCCAGTCGTATATGTCTTTTGATACTATTCCGATGAAACCGCGCCATTCAGCTTCTGCCGCGAGCACGAAGCTCACACGATCTGTGCCGTACTGCTCAACCAATGTGTCAAAAGCATATTTATAATCGTGCGTCCCATCGCCGTATTTACAGGCTTTAATGGCGGATTCTATATCCCCGGCGCACAGGCTGTTGATCCGGCCGCTTTCATAGTACAGTTCCATCTCGTCGTTCAATTCCGCAAGCCTCTTGGAATGCAGATACACGTCGACACCGGCGAAATTACGCTCCAACGCCATAGCCTCGCGCAATTCCCGGCAGAACTCCCGCTCCGATTCGTCTGTTGTTTGCGCCTGCAAATCCAAATAACGGCTGCATATAATCCTCGCCGTGATAACACCGTAACTCGCCGCGTTGTCGCGCCACATCTCAGCGCCGGAACTGTAGCCGTTTGCGGTTTCGTTGCCCATCAGCTTTTCCTCCCGTTAAACTCCAGCTTGAAATTGACGTATTTGCCCCCGTCGTCGTCCAGCACCACCGTTGCGCCATAGGTCTTTTTTGTCTTTTCGCTGTATAAATCCGAAATAAAAACGCGCCCCTCTTTGAGAAGCGCGGCGGCGATGGTTTTTGTGATTTTCTTTTTCTTAGCGGCGAAAAAGCGGTTGTCCTTCCAAAGCGCGAAGGAGCAGGAGCGGTTGGAACAGAAAAAGCCCTTCGGCTTTTCGACCACCGAGCCGCCGCATCGAGAGCAGACTCCGACGACGGCGCCACGATTCGTTACTCCCTTTTCTCCCGGTGCCGCGGCGAACAGCGCAAGATACTCCTCGACCGGCGCGGCGTGATCCTCGACCAGCTTCCGGGTCATGGCGGCAATGCCGTCCATGAACGCGCTGTCGGTAAGCTCCCCGCGTTCGACCGATTTGAGCTTATGCTCCCATTCCGCTGTCAGAAGCGGCGATTTGACCGAATCCGGCAGGATGGCGATCAGGTTTATACCTTTTTGCAAGGGAATAAGGTTCTTCTTCGACCTCTCAATAAAGCCGGATTTTACGAGCTTCTCAATCGTGGCGGCGCGTGTGGCCGGAGTGCCAAGCCCTTTGCGCTCCGCATCCTCCGGCATATCCTCCGCCCCAGCCGTTTCCATCGCGGAAAGCAAAGTGTCTTCCGTATAACGGCGTGGCGGCGCGGTTTTGCCTTCTTTGACGGAAGCCGCCACAGATGTGAACGCCTGACCTTCGCTCAGTTCGGGTAGCGCGGCGCCGTCCTCCTCGCCATCCTCGTCCGGCTTGTTTTTCAATGTAGAACGGAATGCGCTGTCAACGGCTTTCCATCCGTCACGCAGGACTGTCCGGCCTTTGGCCGTAAAGCGGTTGCCCTCGCATTCCAAGACCGCCGTAACCGCCTCGAAGGTGTGAGCCGGAGCGACAGCACAAATCAGCCGCACGGCAAGCATATGCAGGATGTTCCGTTCTCCCGATGGGAGCGCCTCCAAATCGGCTCCGCGAACCGACATGGTCGGGATTATGGCATGGTGATCGGAAACCTTGGTGTCGTTAACCACGCGCCCTGCGTCAACGGAAAGCTCCATGCCCCCGGCGAACGGCAGGATGGACGATACTGCCCGAACCAGCGCGGGAAGCCCCGCCGCCATGTCGGTGGTAAGATACCGTGAATCTGTCCTCGGATAAGTGCATAGCTTCTTTTCATAAGCCGATTGCGTGTAGTCGAGGGTCTGTTGGGCGGTATAACCGAAAAGCCTATTGGCTTCCCGCTGGAGCGTAGTCAGGTCGTACAGCTTCGGCGCGGCCGTGGTTTTCTCCTTCTTTTCTACCAACAGACAGACAGCGTCATGGCCGTCACAGGCGGCGCGGATGACCTCGGCGGCTTGCTGGTCTTTCAGCTTCTCGCCTGATGCGGTAAAAGCGCCGCAGTTTATCTCCGGCGTGTAGAACGGCTCCGATTTGAAACCGAGAACAGCCTCCTCACGGCTGACGATCAGCGCCAGCGTGGAAGTCTGGACACGGCCGACGTTGAGTGTGGCGTTATACAGGCAAGAGAACAGCCTCGTCATGTTCATGCCGACCAGCCAGTCTGCCTGAGAGCGGCAGAGCGCGGAGCGGTAAAGATTATCGTAGTCAGAGCCGGAACGCAGACTGGCGAAGCCGTCCCGGATAGCTGAGTCCTCCATGCTGGAAATCCAGAGCCGCTGAACCGGCTTCTTGCATTTGCAATGGTTATAGACCAGCCGGAAGATAAGCTCCCCCTCGCGCCCTGCGTCTGTCGCGCATACGACGGAGTCCACATCGGCGCGGTTCATCAGGCCCCGGAGAACGGATAACTGCTTGGCTTTATCTTTCGTCGTCGCGTACTGCCAGTGTTCGGGCAGGATCGGCAGAACGTCCCTCGACCAGCGTTTATACTCGTCGCCGTAAGCGTCCGGCGCCGCAAGTTCCACAAGATGGCCGAAGCACCAAGACACGATCCAGCCGTTACCATCCTCTAAAAAACCGTCCTGACGCTTCTTGGAGTTCAGCACGGCGGCGATGGACTGCGCAACGCTGGGTTTTTCACAGATTACAAGTTTCATTTGCAAAATCCTCTCTATTATTTTTTTGGTATAAAAAAGCATTAAATTAAACTCTAAAGCTTATAACGCGGAAATAAATAGGCTATAATATAACTATTGATGCGTGGGGGGTGTGAACGTGAATAAACAAGCGAATCAATCCGGCGAACAGGACAGGCTTGACTACATAAGTAAAATATTAAAGAGCCATACGATTTATGAAGTTAGGGCAAATATTGAGTCTTTTCTGGCATTTGTCGAGTCAAACAAAAAATATAGGCGGTCTATGTGCCGGAAACTATTTGATTCGGTTATCAAGTTCGCATCGCCGTATTTAACGCAGTCAATGTTTGCGGGTGGAAGCGTGGTTGTCGTTGAACCCTCTCATGCGCCTGTTTTCCTAATATCAACGTGTATACCGCTTACGGATGATCCTGAAGTGATTATTCACGGGCTGCGTGCGTTTCTCCGTAAATGCGACGAATACATTAACCCCGTTCAAAACGCAATCACGGCCGATGAAACGGATATGGTTATTGATATCGCGCAAAGAAAGCTCGGACTTCTTGATGTTATCGCGCGCAACAGATCATTGAAAATCGTCCGCTTGAATAACTCACATATCAGAACTAATTGTGAATGCGGAATCTCTGAGCATGAAGCGGTAATCCTTGTTTATCACCCTAAAGATGTGTCGGTGTGCGACAGGGTTTTTATTTTCGCGCATGAAATAGGACACGCCTTGCATTTGGCTTTAACAGGCGATGTTGAAATAATACCTGACGGTTTTGATGAGTTTAACAAACTGTTGGGGGTTGAGCATCAAACGATAGAGCAAAAACAGGAAGCATTTGCCGACGTAACAGCGTTTGCGATTTTGAACTGCGATGAATTGAAAACGCATCTTCCCCACAATTTCAGTGATTTATTTCTGAACTACTCCGAAAAATTCATTTGCCAAGCTGTACACAACCGTCTTGAACTGTAATGTGTCTATGGGGGAATCAAAATGACTTTAAAAGAAATGCAAGCCTGCGCCGCGCAAACGCTTATGCTGTTCACCCAGTCCATGCCGGATGTCCCATTCGGAGCGGATGGCGTTGTGATAGAGTTTGTGACAAAAAAGAATATAGTTGAACGGTTCAAGGCGCTTTGCGCCCAATATGCCCCTGACCGTCCTATTACTGAGGAACACTGCCGGCAATTGGAAAACACAGTCTTTGCCAACGCGATCACAGGCAGAGTAAAGTCGGCGGTCGTTATTAGGATAGACTATAAGAATCATGAGGATAATCTGCGGCGCATCGTGTTTCATGAGCTTATGCACATTTACTGCGGTAAAACGGAGATGGATACCGAACACTTTATCGACACATACGGCTCCGGCCATACGCCTGACACAAACCCGGAGGACAAGGAGTACGATGGCTATGTGAACGCCGGGTACAGCGTTTGGAGTGAATTTATTGCCGAATATACCGCTGTGGTGAAAACCTCACCGTGGATGCATACATACGCAGATATTGCGGATTACACAAACCAATTGCTGTGCGAATCCGTTATTGGGAACGATGGCGCTAAAGCTTCCTTTAGCGTGGCGGCGGCGTATATCCTTTCAAGCTCCGATGCCGACGATCTTCTTGACGGGAGCGACGGCTCTGAAGTTGACATGATATGCGATATGTCCCGCAAGGAAAAAGCCGAAAAATCCTTACTGAACTGTTTGCGGCATTTATACAGGCATATCCATACCGAGAAGCCGTGGAAAATCAACGAAGAATTTATATATGACCTTGGATGTAAATATTTATGGTTTCTTACGAATAACAGCTTATCCCTTGGCATGGGGTAGCCTTACCCCGCTTGATATTGAAGTTGACCAATGCGACGATAGCGAGGACGACTAACCCAATAATTATCCTCTCAACATCTCCACCATATCCAGCCGCTCCCACGGTAGATCGAGATCATTGCGCCCGAAATGACCGTAGGCGGCGGTCTGCGCGTAGATAGGCGCGCGAAGCCCCAGCCGCTCGATGATCGCGGACGGACGCAAATCAAAGTGTCGGTTGATAATGTCCAGAATAGCCTCGTCCGGCAGCTTGCCCGTGCCGAAGGTATCTACCAGCAGAGAAACAGGACGTGCCACGCCGATGGCGTAGGACACCTGAAGCTCCAGCCTGTTCGCCAGCCCCGCCGCGACGAGGTTCTTGGCGATATACCGCGCCATGTATGCACCGCTGCGGTCCACCTTCGTGGGGTCTTTGCCGGAGAACGCGCCGCCGCCATGCCGGGCGAAGCCGCCGTAGGTGTCAACGATAATCTTGCGGCCTGTCAGCCCGGTATCACCGTGAGGACCGCCGACGACGAACCGCCCCGTGGGATTGACCAAATACCTTGTATCGTTTTTATAGAGCAGCTCATTAGGGATCGTAGGCTGAACGATGTGACGCAGAATGTCCTCGCGGATGGTATCAAGACTGACCTCCGGCGAATGCTGCGCCGAAATCACGACCGTGTCCACGCGGATGGGAACGCCCTCCCAATACTCGACCGTTACCTGAGATTTGCCGTCCGGCCCTAAATACGGCAGAATGCCGTCCTTGCGAACCTCGGCCAGCCGCCGCGTCAGCTTATGGGCAAGGTATATCGGCATCGGTATGTATTCGTCCGTCTCGTCGGTGGCGTAGCCGAACATCATGCCCTGATCGCCGGCGCCCATGCCGGATGCTTCGCCAGATTTGGCTTCCAGCGAATTGTCAACGCCCATAGCGATGTCGGATGATTGTGTATTTAAAGACACCAGCAGAGCAACGGAATCAGCATCAAAGCCATACCGTGAATCGGTATACCCGATCCGGCGAACGGCGTCCCGCGCGACGCTCTGGATATCCACATAGCAATCGGTGGTAACCTCGCCCATGACGAGCAAAAGGCCGGTGGCGGCCGACACCTCGCAGGCCACCCGCGCTTGCGGGTCTTTGGCAAGGATAGCGTCGAGGACGGCATCGGACACCTGATCGCAGAGTTTATCGGGATGTCCCTCCGTTACCGACTCGGTAGTAAATAAAAAGTTTTTCATGGTTTGTTTATCTCCTTCGTTTTATGATTTTTTTACAGGCAGGAACGAAAAAAGCGCGTCGGTCATTTTACCGCCGCACTTTTACGTTTTTTAGTTTTCGCTCATATAATGCGCTTTAAGAGCCTTAAAGCGACAATCGGGCCACTTGCCGTATTCGCACCCTAAACAGTTAGTCTGACAGCAATGCTCGACCATACAATCGTGGCAAATCGGCCAGTCTTCAAGGTCTGCGGAGCTTGCTTGGAAATGCCCCGGTATATGTGGATTTTCCCATACCATCGCGCAGCCGCAGAGCTTACAGTTTTTCGGCATTGGTACCCCCTCCTAAAACATTTATGAAACAGTATGCCAGTGAATATTCGTCTTGGTACAAGCCGACTTATGGCCGGACACATCCTGCGTGTGCCGTAGCTTGCGGTGGTATTCGCGCTTGCGCTTTTTCTTGTTAATTTTGCATTCCCTGTCGTACCAGCCGCGCTGGTACACCATCCGTCGTGATAGTGTCAATTTCTCCACCCTCCCATCGCGATCAGTACCGCTTTATTTCATCCACACCATAGACCACGCCGAGATGCGAGCCGGAGTCCCACGCCACAAAAACAGTCGCCGTATCATCCACATGATCGACTGTGCCGCAATCGCCGGGCTGGAGTTTAGTGTAAGGATCATCCATTTTAACAAGCTCCACCCGGCATCCGGGCGGGTACGCCTCACGCACCCGCCTGGCCGTTTCTTTTGATGGAAAGCCGTTACTCATCAGCCGCCTCCTCGCCTCCTGTCGCCGCGCTATTATTTGACATTGTATGCAGAGGACACCATGAGGTGGGAGCCTCAAATCCTGACCAATCAGATGCGTTTTTGATCTTCCTGAACCCGCTGGGCGCGCCAAGGCAGTAATGGGTATATTTATCCGGCGTCCGCTTAGATGTGTCCACAATATCCCCGATGCTTGTACACAACAGGCCCTCCGTGTAATAGCAATGATGCAAACACTCGCCGCATTTAGATGGTACAACCGCCGCCTCGCTGCCTGTCGGCGCGTTGTCGGCACTGCTATCGTCCTCGCGGACGGTGACAGCCTCCGCTTTTTCCCCGCCGCTGTCGGCGGCTGTCGCGCCCTCCGGCGCGGCCCCGCGCTTGTGATCACCGCTCTTGAATGAGCCGTTGCCGGAGAGCTTCGACAGGAGTACCTTGCGCGCGTTCGCGTACTCCTTGCCGATAAAACCGAGCCGGAGCAGAAAACAGCGAAAAGCGAACTTCTCAGAGGAATCGGAGTCCGAGCCGGACTCTCTCAGCGTGACGCGCTTCTGTTTTTTTGCCATCCCGCAGAGAGCGAGGACAAAGCGGCTGTAGGCGTCGATTGCGTCTTTTGACGCGGGGAGAGCGAACCACGGGAACCGAAGCGTTTCCTCCGTCCGCTCGACCGGCAGAGCATCCGCACCGATAGCTTTCATGATGAGCGCCGCTTTTCCGGCGATCAGCTTATCAAGGTTATCCAGCGCCGTCAGGGTGAAGCCTGTAAGCGGCACCTCGATCACCAGCCTGTCGGGAGTCTCAACTACTGAAACCTCTGAATCCGGCTCCTCCGCCGATGACTCCCCGTTTCGGGGAGTCATGTCCGTCTCGCCCTCGTTAAGAACGGATGTGAGGATACCACCGTCTGAGATGACCTCACGTTTCGTTAGGTCATCGGGCGCGGCATCGGCCTGTTCGGAAACAACGGGTACAATCTCGTCAATATTGCCCTCAAAAATGAAACCACGCTCCGTCAGCCCTGCCAGCAGGACGCGAACATCCTCCGCATCCGTCCGCTCATCAAATACAAGTGTTCCGTTCCTGTCAATGATGTAGCTGCCCACGGCGTAGGCATAACTTGGTGCGCGCTGATACTCCGCTTTGACTCCTGTTACTTCGCTGACCGCCGCGACTAATGGCTTGCGCGTTTCCATTGTTACGTTGAAATTAATCTCCATGACCGATACCGCCTTTCAAAGTTAATATTTACCGCTCCCGCGATTTGTTGTATGTTAACTCTGAATGCGTGTAATTGCAGCCCTTTTGTGAAAATCTTCGTGTCAATCTTTCGGTGTGTTTCCGGGCTTTTCATGTGTAGTATGACGGGCCGCTCAATAGCTTTTTGGAACGAAGAAAGGACGGTACATTGCGATACGCGCAAGGATGTAATCCGCATTATAGGCAAGGCGCGGGAACTGTCCGGCGAATCCGCTGACGAAGCCCTCGCGGACATGGCCTCGCTGATAGCGGCCATCCGAAGCGCCAAACCGGGGAAGGAAATGGACGTCCTCGACGGCAAAAGGATGCGGGAGCCGGAAAACGGAGCCGGAGCGCAGATTATACAGGCGCTGGTCGATACCGCTGAGTATGTCAACGACCCGGACGAATGGCATCGGGTAGACGGCCTGATCAATTACCTCGAAGATTACTGGAATCTGAAAGCCCCTGCCGCTAACTGAGCAGAACGAGAAACAGAGGGAAGCCCGGCGTATGCCGGGCCTCCCTCTTGCCATTTTTATAACTTAAAATTAATCTGCAAAACCCAAATCGTATAAAAGCCGCATGATATAAAGGATATTTGAGTTTTGCAGACAGCGTAAAAAATCTACAAAACCATGCAAATCTGCAATAAAATTGAGTAGCGTATTGCAGATTTTCCTGTACGCAAATGCCAATGCGACAGTATAGTGTTTTGTAGATTTCATCATTAAGGCAAAGTACCACTTGGATTGGGTTCTTAGAGTCGAAAACACAGCAACACTTCAATTATCAAGCATCGCCTTTTTCGAGCAGAGCCGCTCGGCAAAGCGCGATGCGCGGAGTCCCTACGACAGCCAATCCCGCCTGCCGCATGATTTGCAGGCTTCTTTCAAAGGATTTCTTTCCCACATGTCCAACAGGCTCCGCAAACAGCAGCTTTCCACCTGCTCGCAGCGCGTCGCGGACTTCCCGCACAAGACGCTCGCGGTCGGGAACTTCGTGCAGCATCATAAAGAGGATGGCGAAGTGGACCTTACCGCTAAAATCTCCGATATTCACGGAGCTTTTCTCGCTAAGGCGCGGCTCAATGCGGTTTTTTACTCCCGCTTTCTCCGCGTTTATGAGCATACCGTCAAGCATTTCGGGCTGCAAATCGGCGGCTACCACTTTACCTCGCTCTCCCACCATCTGCGCCATCGGTATTGTGAAATACCCCATGCCGCAGCCGATGTCCATCACAATCATGCCCTCGGTTATATACGGCCCTAGAATTTTTCGTGGGTTGTGAATAAGTCTCCGTGCGGATAGTGCGAGAAGATTTCCCGTCTGCCACGGGCATACATGCGTCTGTGTCATCGCCATCATCCTTTACAAAGTCACACTTGTGACTTTTCTTTTTGTATAGTATACTGGTTAAGAACAGCAACGTCAATGGATTCAAGACAAACGCTACAGATTGCAAAAAATGTGACAGGCGGTGGTATTATGCCTATTAAAACAGATGCACAGGCGGTTCGCTCCAAGCAGTGGATGCTGGATGCGTTAATCGCGCTCATGAGCGAAAAGCCGTTCGCGCAGATTACTATATCGGAAATCGCGTCGCGGGCACAGCTCGACAGGCGCACATTCTACCGCCATTTCAAAACTAAGGAAGATATAATCATCCATCGCATCCGGCAGCTATCGGAACACTTTGAACATATCATACGCCGACAGGAGCCTCTGCGAACAAAGGAGATTGCGCTGTACTTTTTTGGGCTATGCGCGGGTGACAAAGAGTTGCTTGGACTGCTGTATACGCACAAACTGCTGCCGTTGCTCTTGTACGAGCTTAACACGATCTTCCCCGAACACCACAACCGCTACCACGGCGACGCCGAGATTTACGCGCCCTACGATGAGGATTACGCGCTTGCCTACCATGTCGGCGGTTTTTGGAATGTGTTGCTGCGCTGGCTTGGGGATGGCATGGAAAAGACACCGGAGGAGCTTGCTGAAACCGTTGCCTCATTTTTGCCGTCACAGATTTAAGCGTTTTCCGCATACCATTGACTATATTGAAATAATGAAAAACAGGCATAAGTAATCAGCTTTTTATTTTTTCTGTCACAACCTGCCGACCGGCGTTGTCTAATTGTATGAACCCAAAATCAAAGGAGGAATATAAAAAATGCAAACAGACCCATTTGCTTTGGTAGACCGTGCTATTTGCGGCGACAGGCAGGCTTTGGAAGAATTGCTGGTCGGCATACAAGACATGGTTTATAACCTTTCCCTGCGGATGCTCGGCAGCCCGCATGATGCGGAGGACGCGTCTCAGGAAATTTATATCCGTATCATAACTGGGCTTTCGTCGTTCAAAAAAGAAAGCTCTTTTTCCACTTGGACGTACCGTATCACGGCCAATCACCTACTAAATTACAAAAAATCCATGTTTGCTAAGATGCCGCCACTCAGCTTTGAGTTTTACGGTGCGGACATTGAGGCCGGATTCTTGGAGGTTAATCCCGATTTGAGGGGCGGCGTGGACGAGGGTATTTTGGCGCAGGAACTCAAAATGTCCTGTACCAACGTCATGCTCCAATGCTTTGACCCGGAAAGTCGCCTGATTTATGTGCTGGGTATCATGTTCAAGGTGGACAGCAAGGTGTGCGGTGAAATCTTAGGTATTACGCCGGAGGCTTACCGGCAGCGTCTTTCCCGTATCCGGCAAAAGATGTCGGGGTTTCTCAAAGAATATTGCGGATTGGCTTCGTTTGAAAAGTGCGATTGCAAAAAGCGGATCGGTTACGCTATACAAAGTCATCGGTTGAACCCCGCCAATCTCGAATACTCGCGCTTGGAGCAATCAGATAAAACCGTCATATCGGAATACATGCTGGCCATGGAAGAATTGGATTCGCAGTCGCTTATATTCGCACAATTGCCGAAATACCGCTCCCCGGAGGTCGTCAGAGATTTTCTGCAAAAGCTCCTTTGCTCAGAGAATGTGGCGACCATTCAGCAGGCGTAAGGGAGGTATATATGGCAAGAACACCAAAAGATAAAGAACTGGAAAAGACACGGCTTGCCAATGCTTACGGCGGCTGGGTGTATTGCGGGGGCTGTAACAAGAGCATCGGCTATCTCTGCTATGTCACATATGACATTTTCAAGCTGGAATACCAATGCAAATGCGGAAACCAAGGCAGCGTGGATATTGCGTTTGAGGATGACACGGCGCAAACCGCCGAGCAGCCTTTAGTCACGTTGAAAAACAGATTGTGCTGTCCTTCGGACGAATCTCCATTGGTTACTATTCTGACGAAGAACCTTGACGCTTACAAATACGAGATTGTTTGCAAGGCTTGCAATACGAAATATCAGGAGGAACAGGGACTATGAATATATTTTTACTTACGCTTCTTACCGGCGCTGTATTTGGAACGGTTGATATACTGCCGATGCTTAAAATGAAACTGGACAAGTCTGCGATTATATCGGCATTTGTGTTTTATCTGATTGTGCCATTTATCGTGTATAATACGGATTTGTTTGGAATGCCTTGGTGGTTGAAGGGCGGCGTAATCACGTTGCTATTGGCGTTGCCTGTAGTTATTATTGTTGCAAAAGACGGGGCAAAGGGAGCCGCGCCAATCGCCGTGATGTCGGTCGTATTAGGAACACTGATAGGCGTTGTCGGAAAGTTTGTAATTAAGGTCTTATAATACGCAGATGAACGACTTAGCGTAAACATCAACGGAGGATTGCCTATAATTGGTCAATCCCCCGTTAATGTTTGACTATGGCGAAGTGTATAAACTACAATACTTCACCATTTTAGAAAATGGTTATATTGCAAGATGAAAAGTGAAACTCTACAAAACCCCCTTAAAATAATTTTCAGTTACTCTATTCCGCGCTTAATACCCCGTGCGCGGAAGTTTTGCGTTGGAAAAAATCGTGGTCAGAGTTGTACTATTTGACACGATCCATTCTGAACCGTATTTACCGCCAACATCACATTTATTGGCGAACTGGTATCCGTTGTACAGCGTGGACAGCACCTTGACGAAAATCTGCGGCTGCTCCACCTGACAGAATCCCGCCTTGACGTTGCCGAACACATAGGTGACGCTGGTGATGAACTCGTCACTGCGAAGCCCCAGCGAAGCGTTGGAACAGTCAATGACGTTATTCTTAGTGGTGCTGAGATTATCCGCAATGATGATGGTGTCGCCCTTGTTGGTAGTGGCGATTACTTTATATTTGAGCGATTGGTTGTACGTCCCCGTTACCAGCTTTGTCAACCTCACCGCGTCCACAGGCAAAACATCGCGCCAGTAAAAATCGGCGAGCGGCACGGTGCCTGTGTTTTTTACCTCCTTGATAGTATACGAGATGGTATCGCCGGGCATAGCTTCCACATTGCCGGTCTTCTTGATGTAAACGCCGGTGTTGGCTGAGTAGTTGAGAAACTCCTGCTTTATGATTTGAGTGGCAAACTCGATCTCGATGTCAAGCGTCTGCGTGGAAAGCCTGTAATACTGCGGAGCCTGAACCTCTTTCACGGTGTATCTGCCAATCGGTAACGGCTTGGAAACGGCGCGTCCGTCTGTGCCGGATGTAAAGCGGTCAAGCAGATTGCCGGTTTTGTAGTCATAGACCTCAAAGATAGCTCCGGCAAGCGGTGTTCCGGCAGGCAGACCGCTGATTTCGTTATCGTCGCCGCTCTTTTTGGTAATCTGAATCTGCCCCTGCTGCGGCGTGTTCTCCCAGCGCACCTCGGTTATCTTGCCGGACACAAACTCCACCGTGCGCGGCATATCGTCCAGATAGTAGCCGGCGGCGGCGCGGGTTTCGCGGATGGTATAGCGTCCCTCGGTGAGTATGCCAGAGAAGTCGATCAGACCATTATTGTCTGTGATGTACGTCCCCACGACCTTATTATTCGCATCAAACACCATAAATTCAACTCCGAAGATGGGCGCTTTCGTTATGCTGTCGATTTTAAGCAGACGCAGACCGGCTTTTTGCTTGTTGGTAATCTGGAGTGTGGTCAGCTTGCCGGGAGTGACGGTAGCGGCGTGAACGTCTGTGTCAAGCTCATATCCGTCTAACGCCTTGCGCTCAACGACATGGTACTCGCCTGCGGGCAGGCTGTTTATAAGGATGCGGCCATTCGCGTCGGTGGTGTAGCTGCCCGTAATGTCGCCGTTCGTGGATGTGGTCTTATTCGGGGAGTTGGCTTCGGTGTTCGGTTGGTTGCCGGCGAGTATGGAACCCGCGACAAACTGCCCGTCAGCGCGGCTCACATCGAATACGACACCCGCCAGCGGCTTGCCGGTGGCCTCGTCGGTCTTTACGATAAGCAAACCGCTCATGGGAGTGTTTAACACTTCGAGTACAGTCGGCTTGCCGCTTTGAATCTGCACGGTTTTCGGCTCACCGTCAAGGATATAGCCGTCTGCCGAGCGAGTTTCCGTCACGGTGTAGTAGCCGTCCTCAAGGCCGGGGATGTAGATTTGTCCCGTGCTGTCCGTCTTGAAGGTGGTACCGTTAAAATCGTTCGTCACCTTTTCGCCGGACATTTTTGTGATAACGAACTCTACACCGGCAATCGGATTGCGCGTCGCGCTGTCCAACTTAATGACTTTCAAGCCGGACAGGGGCTTGTTGGTAAACTCGACCGAGGTGAGCTTGCCGGAAGTAACAACCACCGTCTTGGGTGCTTCCGAAAGGATATACCCGTCAGGAGCGATGGTCTCGGAAACGATATACGTCCCTTCTTCCAAGCCGGACACAAGGATTTTGCCAGCCGCGTCGGTTTTATAGGTTCCGATTTTTTCGCCGTTCGGACGCTCGACAACGAAGGTCGCGCCCATCAGCGGAGCTTTGCTGACCGCGTCCAGCTTGACTATTTCGATGCCGGACAGCGGCTTGTTGCTGACGGTGACTACCGTAGGAGCGCCGGTCTTTACTTCAACCGTTTTCGCCGCGCCGTCAATCACATAACCCTGCGGCGCTTTAGTCTCGGTCAGGACATACCACCCCGGCTCGACGTTTGCGATGCTGGCCTTGCCGCCGATGTCGGTCGTGACTTCGGTAACGTACTCGCCGTTTTGCTTGCGGATTTCAAAGACCGCGCCGGGGAGCGCGTTCCCGCTGACAGCGTCAACCTTGCGGATTTCGATGCCGCTGAACGGTTTGTTGACGAACTCCACTGTGGTAAGTCTGCCCGATTTCACCGTTACGGTCTGCGGTGCGTTGTCTAAAATATAATTGTCGGGCGCGATGGTTTCGGAAACGATATACGTCCCTTCCTCAAGGTCGGAAACAATCACTTTGCCCGATACATCGGTTTTATAGGTTCCAATCGTCTCGCCATTGGCGCGCTTTACCTCAAAGGTCGCGCCGGAGAGCGGCTCATGCGTAACAGCATCCGTCTTTATAATCTGTATGCCCGAATACGGCTTATTGGTAAACTCCACGGTCGTGACCTTGCCGGAAGTAACGGTAACGGTCTTCGGCGTTTCATGGAGAATATAGCCGTCAGGAGCAATTGTCTCGGAAACGATATATGCTCCGCTTTCAAGATCGGAAACTATCGCTTTACCGGCCGAATCGGTCTTATACGTTCCTATGACCTCACCGTTGGGGCGCTCGACCTTGAACGTCGCTCCGGCAAGCGGCAGCTTCGTCACCGAATCTGTCTTGACTATTTCGATTGCGGTAAGCGGCTTGTCGAGGAACTCAACGCTGTACAGCTTGCCGCCCTCGATAACGACGGTCTGCGGTTCGCTGTCAAGCTGATAGCCGTCGGGCGCTTTAATTTCGCTTACGACATACGCGCCCTCTTTGAGATTGCCTACGAGGATTTTGCCCGCGCTGTCGGTGTTAAACGTGCCGACGTTCGCGCCATTGGCGTGTTCGACCTTGAACGTCGCGCCCGCCAGCGGAGTCCGCGAGAAAAAGTCCAGTTTAACGATTTCGAGGTTGTTTTCAGCGCGGTTCGTGATTGTCACGACGGTAGGCACGGTAGACTTAACCTCAACCGTTCGCGCCGCTGCTGTGATAAGGTAACCTGTCGGCGCTTTGGTTTCGGAAATGACGTACCATCCCGGCTCAAGAGAGGGGATGACAGCCTTGCCGCTTCCGTCCGTGGTAACGTCAGCGACAAATACGCCGTTCTGCGTAGTTACGCGGAAGTTCGCTCCCGCAAGGGGTTCACCGTTATATTCGTCGGTCTTGATGATTTGCAGGCTTGCGAGCTTGCTGTTTTCAAACTCTATACGGTGCAGGGTTTCCGCGATTACCTGAACGCTTTTCGGCGTATCGTCAAGGATATAGCCCTGCGGCGCGGCATATTCGCTTATGGTATACCAGCCGGGGTTAAGATTGGGAATAAAAAATACACCATCCGCATTGGTGGTGTATGTTCCTATAAGTGTGCTGTTTTGATAAACTTGGAATTTCGCGTCTTTTAGCGGCTCTTTGGTGTCCTTGTCATACTTGGTAACGTACAAGCCGCTTTTCGGCTGATTTTCAAAGTCTACCGCATAGGTGTTGACATAATTTACATACTGCGTTTTTGTAGATGTCGCAAGCAGATAGCCGCTCGGAGCGGACACCTGCGAAATGATATAGGTTCCCCGCGCAATTTTCGGCAGTGTAAACGAGCCGTTCGCGTCCGTGGCAAACTCGCCCAAATCCTCGCCGCCGCTGAGTTTAACATTGAACACCGCTCCGGCAAGCGGCTCTTTGCTGATGCTGTCTTTCAGACGCACAAGCAGAGTGCCGAGGGGAGAGTTGGAAAACTGCGCCATAAAAACGCTTTGGTCTGCGTTCGTGTGCTGTAAACGCACCGTGCGCGTACTCGGCGCGCTGTCCAGCGCGTAGCCCTGCGCGGCGGTTAATTGTGTTATTTTATAATCGCCCGCCGGAAGATTTTCAAGGTAAAACTCGCCTTGTGCGTCGGTGGTGTAAATGCCGTCCGCATGATTGCCGACAACCTTGTTGTCTACGTCGGTAACACTGAACGTCGCTCCGGCGACAGGCGCGCCTGTGTCCTTGTCGTTGAGGATAACAACCAAGCCGCCGTAGCGGTAATTCGAGAAAACAAGCTCCTCGATGCTTGTGCCGTCCGGCTTGATATAACAATGCTGCTCGTTGTTTATAGAAAGCTGATAATTATTAGGCGGCACGGTTTGACGGACAATGTAATATCCGCTCGGTATGCCCGATATAACGATAACGCCGCTTCCATCCGAATCGACGGTGGCGACGAGCGTACCGTAACCGCCGCTGACGGCTTCGTTGCTGTAGTAGATTTCAAAACGCGCGCCGCCGAGCATTTGGTGGGTCACGATGTCCTCAATCTTAATGACTATGCTGTTGAGCGGATAGTTTTCCGCTCCGCTTGCCGCGTATGCGGTAACGCCGCTCGACGTAATTATGCCGAACAGCATTACTGCCGCAAGCAGTAAAGATGTGATTTTTCTCATGAAATATATCCCCTTTCAATTATTTACCACCGAAGGTGATTGTGATTCCCTCAAAATCGGGATTGAGATAGACGACCGTGCCGCCTGTGATAACGATATCGTCAAACGACGGCGTTTCCGTTGCTGGCGTTTGCGTGACCGGCGAATACGCGGGAACCGTGATTTTCAGCGCATCGCTTACGTTCCCGTTATCGTCCTTGACCTTGATATAGAGGTCTTTAACGCCCGCCGTCATATAGACCGTTATGGTATTACTACCCGCGGAGCAGGCTGTTCCCAAACCGCTTGTCGATATCGCCGGCGCATTCGCTCCGCTGTTCACGACGGTATAGTAATATCTGCCCGCTACACTTGATGTGAATTGTACTGTTGCGGTTAAATCGCTGTTGCGCGTAACCGTTCCCGCAGAAAGCGCAGGCTTTGCCGTGTCTGTGCCGGTATTCGTTGACGTTGTCGTCCCGTTTCCGAGCGTATCACCGCTGCCGTTGGTTATCGTTATGTTGCCGAACGAGCCTCCCGTGCTGCCGGACATACTGCCGCCGCCCGGATTGCCGCAGTTTCCGGCGCATAACCGACTGCACAGATAGCCGCACCAATCGCCGCACATTCCGCGAGTGCCGTTGTTCGGGTTCGTGCGGTCATCAACGTAGAGGTCAATCTGCGTCTGAGCGTAGGTGTAGCTGTTCGCCCCCGGCGCGAGATACACTCGCTGAACGGGATTGGTCGGCAGGCTGTATCCCGGCGCCGCTATGGTTTCGGTCAGGATATACCAGCCGGGCAGGACATAAGGAATGACGATCAAGCCGCAGTTTGTCTTGTAGGAGCCGAGATTGATAATCCCGCCATTGGCGCCCTCATACTCCACCTTGTAGGTTGCGTTGTCGATGCCGCGCCCCGTCAGGCCGTTGGTCTTGATGAATATAAGCGTAGGTTTAAGTACGTTTTCAAAGATTAGCTCTGTCGGCTCGTACCATTTGAGCAGAATGTCCTTGACGTTCGCCGTATCAAGCAGATACTGTTCGGGCGGCTGTATTTCCGTCACGCGGTAGACTTGTTCCTCCAGCAGATAACCCGTGCGCGGCGAAAGCTCTATCATGCCGTTGTCATCGGTCAGAAACTCGCCGATGGTTTCGCCCTCAAGTCGCTGCACCTTAAACTTAACGCCGGCAAGCGGTTCGCCTGTCACCAAGTCGCGCTTAAGGATTGTCAGCACAGGGCGCGGCCGGTTGAAAAACTCCAACTGCTTGTTGTCGCCGCCCTCTAATAAAATTTCCTTTCGGGCGGGGTCTACGAAATAACCGTATGGCTCGTCAATCTCCTGCAAGGAGTAGATGCCGGGGTCTAAATTCGTCCATACGATTCTGCCGTTCGCATCCGTGACTTGCGTTTCGCTCCATGTCTCGCCCTCGGTTTTCCAAAGCCGGAACGACGCGCCCGTAAGCGGCTCGTTTGTCAATTCATCCAGCTTGATAACCGTAAGTATTGGTTTGAGGAAGTTCTGCACGGTGCAGATATTTAACTGATTATTCGCCGCCACTACCACTTCTCTTGGCGACGGGTCAAGAACATAACCGGGCGGCGCTTTAATTTCAGTAAGAATGTATGTCGTTTCTTTTTCAAGCTGATTGCCGTAAGAACCGTCGCCCTCACCGAGATGCACTATGCCTCCTACGGTTGTTCCTTCCCAAAACTCCCCGGTTGTCGGGTCTGTCAGCCTGAATACAGCGCCGTCAAGCAGCTTGCCCGTATCACCGTCTATCTTGCGTACCTCAAGAAAGGTTTTAGGCTTGTTGTAAAACGAAACGCTTGAGGTCTGCCCCCAAGTAAGCGATACGCCATGCGCCTTATCCGCGTCTATCTGATACCCTGCCGGAGCCATTATCTCAGTGATGGTATAATGACCCGCAGGCAAATCCTCAAAGACAAGTTTGCCGTTACTGTCCGACACGCCCACACGGTCAATCGGCATACCGTTCGTACTACCTTCCGGGAAATACCCCTCTATATGAAAATGAGCGTTCGCAAGGGGCAGTCTTGTTACATAATCGTATTTGTATACTTCGATTTTCCCGAAAGGGTAGTTTTCAAAAGTAATCAACTGCGAGTTGGTGCTTTGGTCTACTTCGACGGTAAACACAGCGTCAACCTGTAACTGCGAAAGCAGGGTATCGAGTATGCTTTGCAGCTCTTTCGCCAAGCCTGCCGCGTCGTCGTAATTCTTAATACCGGCAATAGCGGCGTTTAACGCTTCGTGTACCGAAACCTGAACGTCATCCACATAAACCGTAGACTCATCCTGATTTAACTTGATTGTCACATTACCCGGAAGCAGCCAAAACGAGTATGACGTGTGCTGCGGTAATAAGCTGTAATTATTAGGCGCGCGTTCTTCCTCGACCACATATGCGCCGTATGGCAAGCCCTCCAGAGTCCATACGCCGTCCGTCACGGTGCTTTTGACGTCACCGCCGCCCGTTGTTGCCCCTTTCGTCAATACCTGCGATAAGTTTATGCCTGTATTGTCTATTTCTTTTATCTGCCCGTCCTCCGTGACAACTTGACTGCTTGAAATCCCGCGCAGACGAATCAACGCGCCGGGGATGTTTTCGCGTGTCAGCGCGTCAATCTTTTGGATTTTGACGCCTGTAGTGTTAGACTCAGGGGTCGGCGTAGGGGTTGGCGTGGGGTCAGGGTCAGGTTCAATCACTTTGGATACGAACGAAAACGCCGCGCTCGCCGATACTTCGGGGATATAAAAGATGATGTCCTGCCAGCGATCCGGCTCGTTAGGGTTTTGCATGAGCCAAACCTTATCCGCGTATTGGTTATGGATGCCCACAAGGTTCACGGCGGCTGTTTTGCCGTCAAACGCCGCTTCGTTGGGCATTTCGATGGTAAAGGACGTTATATCATCCTTGAATACCGTGTCGGGGTTATCGGGCGCGGTGGCAATTACATTGCCGTCAACAACCAATTTGGCACCGTCAGGCGTACCCGCTGCCCACTCAAAGCGAAACGGATTGTAATATACGCTCGTCTTACGGTTTTGGGTGATTTCAAAGGATTGTGATTGCGCGGTTTTGTCGTTAATGACACGTCCTGTATCTGTCGCGTCCTTTGAGCCGTTCAACATAATGGCGGGGAAAGCGTCGGAATCCGCCACGATCTTTCCGTCAGCCAAATCCTTCGCGTGGTCTATCGCCGCTCCTTCTCCCGCAAAATTGCGGGTCGGGTTATTAGCCATAGCGACTGCCACTCTGGTAACATAGGCATACCACATCCGGTCTTCGTTGTCCAAATCAGCGGTAGACCATTCCGTGTTAATGGGAAAGCCGTTTTTTACGGCGTTTATTAGTTTTGCGTTGGCTTCCCCGGTCATATCATACACAGCCCCTGCGTTTTCGGGGCCTCGCAGCAGCGGGTCACAGCAGTAGGATTCGTAGCTAATTCCGTCTACCACTGTCATATACCGCCCGGCGCCTACTCTGTATCCGTCCATAGTAATGCTTGGGTCGCGTTCAAAATCGCCTGACACGCCAACAATACTGCTGACATTGGGCGCTGTGCCGCTTTCGGCGGCAAATAAACCTATGCCGGCTTGCACCGGCTTGATCGCCGACCCTACGGTTACGACGTTCAGTATCCGATCATCGTCAAGGGATACACACTCCCCATCAATGTAGACATACTGTGCAGACGTTTCCGTATTGCCGTCAGCGTCATTCTCCATCGCGTAAATACTGACAGGCATCGCGCCCATGAGCGTCAGGAATGACATGACGAAAGCCAGTATAGGTTTTAATTTCTTTTTGCGGTTCATAAAAAACCTCCTCATTGCTATCGTTTCTTGCTTATTAGAAAGTGCTTTACAAGCAGGGAAAATGCTTTACCGGCAAGGAAAAAGCGTGACCGGCCGGAAAGCAAAGAAAGGCAGCCAAGCCCGTGAGCTTGACTGCCTGTACGTTGTTTATTCACTTTTTCTTGCGTTTAGTACCCTGTGGCGAAGATAGCGCCCGATGTTACGAAGCCGTCCTCGTCAAGCTCCGGGGCGATTCCAAACGCCATTGTGATACGAGCGTCGAAATCGTAGAGCATATGCCGGTTGTGTCCCTCGGAGTTTTTCCATCTTGAAAAAATCCCACTTGCCGTACTTGCCGGATCGACGCCGAGAGCGCCGCAGCTTATGGCGTTTTCAGCATACCTTGTGTTAAGGTTGTTTTTGGAATTGTGCCAGCCGCTGCCGGCAGCGGTTCCATCGGGGCGGGTATGACTGAAGCGGGTTCGCTGTTCATCGGCTCGAATATCGGCGTAGTCTTGCAATTCCAAGTTGACTTCCAACTCACGGAGTCCGTTGGCCGCCCTGTACTCATTCAGAAGCCTGTAAAACTCGTCCCGAACCGCATCCGCGTATTCATCGGAGAGCATATAGTCTATTGCTTCCTGCCCGGTCAGCGTCTTTTTGGGTGCCGCGCCTGCGGCTTTCGTTCCTGTCAGACTTGCAGGCGGCTCCGCCGGAACCGACACCGCCTCCAGTATATCATCGCAACTGAAGATTATGGGATGCACCAACAAGACTGTTTTGTCGCTGTTCCAAAGGATGTATACCGGGTGTTGGTAGAGCTTGCCGTTATCTACCGGCGCTTTCAGCCTTACCGCTTCCGGCCCCGCCGCCAGTACCGCCGCAAAATCATCGTCAGAAACATTTGGCGCAAGGTAGAAGATACTGCCTTGATACTCGATTTTGCGGACGCTTTCGGGTACTCCGCCAAGCGTGTGGTTTATACCGTCCCAAGCCTTTGTCCTTGCTATCTCAACGGCTGCCGGTGTTGGCTGAACCTCCGCTGCAGCGGCATAAGCTGTGTAGCCGTTCCCAATTAAGCTTGTGACAGCCAGCGCCGCGACAACCCCAAAGGCAAGGGTGGTTTTTATTAGTTTTTTCATGGTCAATCGCTCCTCTCAAAGTTCGGAAGTTCCGCTGCGCGGAACCGGCGCTACACGCCGCCCTTGTTCGTCGGGTTCTCTGGTGAAAGCCTTGATATTGCTGGTTTTTTCGGCTTTCCCGTTACTGTTGTTGTAACATGCTTCGAGAGTAATTGCAAGTCATTTATGTGACTTGTAACAGTTTATTTTCCTCGTATTTTCAGGCTCTTCGGGCTATTTTACCTCGCGCGCCTGAACCAAATAACGGTAAGCAGGTTCGTCCTCCACACAGGTGATAAGCGTCAGGATATTATCAGCCGACCAGCCAAGCCCGGAGTAATCTGTCTCGCTGATTTTCACCTTATTATATACCTCATAGGTGCGGCTTCCGTACTTGGTGGTATAAGTCAGCTTATCCCCAACGGCGAGGTTTTTCACAAAGGAAAAGTACGCCGCCGCGCCGCGATTATGTCCGGCGAGAGCGCAGTTGCCGTCCCAAACCGAGGTCGACTCGAAATGACCGATCCCTTTTTTCATGTTTTCAAGCGACTCGCCCTCATAGACCTTTATAGTCTTATTTAGCTTGGGAATAGAGAGAGTACCGATGCTCCCGTCGTCGTAATACATCGGAGCGGTATTATATGACGCACCGCTGTAAACGGAAGTGGACGTCAGCAAGCCGGTGGAAACGTCCGATGTACCGAAGCCGCTGGCGTAAGGATCGGTCAGATCTCCGCCAGAGGAATATGACGGCCCCTCGGTTCGGAGGTTATCATGATACGGACTGGACGGATCGGTGGGAATATCTCCGCTGAACACGCCGTAAGGCGGCGGGTTATAGGCGGCGTCCTTGTTGCGGCGTATGTTCTCGGTTTCGGGATTCTGAGCGACAGGCTCGTCGGTACCGGTAGACTTGCCGAACGTGATGTCCGAGCCGGACGAAAATCCGTAGTCATACGCCAGCGCGGGCACGGACATGCACAGCATCAGGACAAGCAGGATAAATGCGCTAAACAGTTTCTTCATCTTCTACAGTAGCCTCCTTTTCTTTTTTCGTCTTATTTAACCGCAGGAAATAGTACCCTCCGCCGCCGACAGCCGCCAGCGCAAGTACGATCAGCACGACCAGCCGAGCCGAATCGCCGCCGTTGTTCTCAGCATCAGACGGAGATGCCGGGTCAGCCGTGGGCGCGGCGGTAGGCTCTGCGGTGGGTTCAGCCTCCGGCGCAGGCGCGGGATCGGGTGTGGCTGACGGTGCGACGGCCTCCGGCTGTTGGACTGCGGATGTGGATTCAGATTCAGATTCAAGAGCAGGGATGACCTTACTGCCTACGAAGTACGCCGTGTAAACCGTCCTGCCCGTCAGAATTTTACTGACTGTGCCGATGTAGCTTGCCGTGGTAACATAGCCGGTGACCGTGGTTTTAGAGCCGCTGGCGGTATATGTGGCGTTAGCCGTATAACTCGTAGGTATCTGATCATAGTCCACAGCCGCCGCGCTCTGCGTGTTCCATGAAACGCTGTCCAGCGAGTAGGTAACGCCGTTTTTTGTGATAGTTTTGGGAACGAGCGACGTATCGTTGCTGGACAGATGCGGATACTCCCGCGTCTCGGTCATGGTGTAGCTGCTCTTTTTTGTCCCCGCCGTTTCCACGGTGATACTGGAGATATCCAGCGTCAGGATACCAATGAAACCATCGTCCGATTTATATTCCATTGTCGGAGCCAACAGTTTTATAATGGAATCCATATCCTTTGTAGCTGTTTCGATGGTGGCGGCTTCCGTCTGCTCCCGCGTGGCGGCGTAAGCGTTTTCCTTTTTCGTGATATCGGTCAGCTCGTAGAGCCAGCCGTCCCGCTCGAAGCTGTCCCGCGAGATACCCGCTGGATTCTCGCCCGCTGCAAGCTCGTAGGTCTTGATGATCTGGCGGCTGGTCTCGTCGTAAAACTCGTAAACGTCTGACGGATACAGCGCGGGATAATTGGGATTAGGCTTCGGCGTGGGCGTGGGCAGCGGGTCGGGTATTTCCTGTACCGGCTCCGGCGTCGGCTCAGACGCGGGCACCATGACCGTGATATTCACGCTGTCGCCGCCGCTTGTCTGTTCGGCGGCCTGTGCAGGCGTATCGCTTGCCGCCGCTCTCGCGTCAAACGCGAACGCAAGTAGCGGAGCCGTAAAGCAAAATAACATACAAACGGCTAATATTATTGAAAATGTGCGTTTCACTCGGTATCCTCCTCTCCGTAATCGTCCGGCTCGCCGGAATCATCGTCGTAATCGTCCGAATAATCCTCGTCCGGCTCTGTTGATTGTTTTTTAGGCTTGTAAATCTTAAAGTAGTAGCCCACGCCTCCGACAACAACTACCGCCAGTATAATGAGTATGAGAGAGCCGTTCCCGTTCCCGCCGCTGACCTGCGGTTCGGGCGCGGGTTCAGGCGACGGCTCCGGCGTGGGCGTCGTCGGCGCGGGTTCGGAGTCTGGAACGGCGCTTTCCGTTGTCCCGTCCCCCTTTTTGGCGAGTGCCATCAAATCATTTTCCGTAACCGCATTGAGCAAGTAGACATTTTCTCCCACTTTCTGCCGGTCTACGATAAGGAAAAACTCGTTGCCCGCTTCGGTGGTAATCGTGAAAAACTCCTTACCCTCTTGTTCGGTGGCGTTATCCACGACGCCGCCCGTACCATCCGGGGTAAACGGATTCGAGCCGTCCGGCACGGCTGACTCGGAATCAGACGGAGCGGTATCGGCGGGTGCGGGTTCGCTGTCCGTATCGTCCTCCGTCGCAGGCGGGATGTAATTGGGGTTGATGATCGTAATAACGCCGGACTTGTTGCCATCGGCGTCCACCGCCTGTATGGTGATGGTCTGCGCGTTCCCGGCGTAATCGCTCAGACGCAGCTCAATGCCTGAAACCGCGCCGGTATCGTTGTTCCGCACCTCAACGTGCAAGAGATCGCCGTCCGTCCACGCCGTGCTGACCGTGAGCTTATCGGGTTCGGGGTCAGCGGATGCGTAGGCCGGAGTGGTGAAAAACAAAGCGCCCATGCAGAGCATGAGCGCCATAAGGGGAAGAATACTTTTAGTCCTCTTCATTTTCAAAAGCCTCCTGTCTGGCGGCGGGCGGGGAATAAGGCGGCGCGGCCGCTTTCCCTGTTGCCCCCGCCTTGTAAGCCTCGATGAAATCGGTTAGATTTTCGGGCGCGACGCTGGCCGAGCGAACCAGCCTGACGATCTCGGTATTTTCCAAGTCCGTCTTTTTGCGTTCAAGCTCCGGCACAAGCGCCTGAAGCTCCGTGATCTTCGCCTTTGTCCGCTCGATTTCATCGACAACCTTGCGAATTTTTTGGTTCATCTGAAAACTTCCTCCTTTTGTATAAAAACATATCGCTATCTCTCGTTCTGCTTCCTTTTAGTCGGCAGGGTTTGATTTTTTGCCGCACTGGTCTGTTCAGGATGCGGCGCTTTTGCCGCTTGCCGGATTTGCTCAAGAACAGATTTAGGGCCGCCATCCCGCGTCGCAGTCCATTCCGCATCGCAGACATAAAGTCCCAATGACGGATTGTCAAGGGTTCTGAAATGATAATCAGGGTATCGCTGTTCCATGTCGCTTCGTAATCCGATGATTGAATCAGGCTCGTAAAGCACAATGTCCCGCAGCGGCGTGTCAACATCCGCGAGTTCCTGTCCCCACCCGTTTTTGCACTGTTCATCCATATTGTCCGCGATGGCGTTTACAATGTTCTCCGGCAGACGGCAATCGCTTCCGACTTCAAGCACAAGACGCAGCGAACCGTCGATAAGCTCTACCGTGGGATGCGCATATTTCACATGCGCCCTCACAAACGCCTCATACGCTTCGTTGCCGTCGGAGAAGTAGTGAATAAGCCCGTCCTCGCCGGAGCGGGAATAAGGATGCGCCCGGATGCTCGAATTAATTGCATCCGCGAACTCTGCGGGGATCGCGCTGTCATATAGGTTTTCTGTGATTTGATTATCCTCGAATAATCCCACATGAAGTGGCGATTGGAGCTTTGTTATTTCCAAATAAACACCTCCTTAATTTAATCTGCCAAAGCTGTAGAAATGGCTCTGCCAGTAGCTTGTATTAATAGATGTGTACTGAATCGGGTTGCCGCAGTGGATCATAATTCCTCCGCCGACATAGATGCCGACATGGGTCACGGGTGTGGCCGCCGAATACGTCCCCGTAAAGAAAATGAGATCGCCGGGCTGGGCGTCCGCTGGGCTGACAGGGGTGCATATGTTGTATAATCCCTGCGCGGTTGTTCTTCCGACGCTTGCGACGCCTGACTGATTTAGAACTGAGCAAACAAAGCCGGAACAATCGAAGCTATTCGGCCCTGAAGTTCCCCATACATACGGTTTGCCCAAGTGCCGTTCAGCCTCAGCGATTAACGCGGCGTATGAGCCATCGCCCATCGGCGCTCCGGGGTCTCCGTAGACCGGCCCGGCGCCGCTGTCGTTGGTTTGTGAAAAATAGAGTGGATTAAGGTACTGACCGTTTTTGATGACCTCAAAGTGCAGATGCGGCCCCGTGCTGTTGCCTGAATTGCCGGACTTGGCAATCACATCCCCAGCCTTGACGGCCTGCCCGGCGCTCACCAGCAGCGAATCGCAATGGGCGTACTTTGTAACAAGCCCGTCCGCTCCCGTGAGCGTAATGTAATAGCCATACCCTCCGGCGTCGTAGCCTGTGGCAATTATTCCGTCATGTGCGGCGTGGATATCCGTGCCGGTGGGAACACCGATGTCTATGCCCTTGTGATAATCCTTCGCGCCGCTGGTCGGGTGGACGCGGTAGCCGTAGTAGCTGGTGGCATAGGGCAGCCAATTAAAATCGAACGTGCTTCCGGCGTACTGCCTTGCACCCTTGCTTCGCATGAGCAGATTGTAATGCTGTAGCTGATCGGCGCTCATGCGGGAGTATATAACGTCGGTGAAGGAGCGCGAGGTGAGCGTGACGGTCAGGACGTGCCAGTCGTAAGGCTCATAATCACCGTCATCATCCGCGTCGGTGGGGTCTGCGTACCGGGTTTCCACGCTCGGCGTGAATGTTAGCTGATACTGCTCGGCGAATATCTGCCGCAGTACAGCCTCAACGTCGGTATAGCGGAAGTCTTGGTAGGCGACAGTCAGATAAGACATAAGCTCGTAGGGGTTGTGTCCGATATTGTCCGCCTGATAGCGGTACTCGTCATAAGAGGGGTAATCGCTCTCAGCCCTGCCGATCTGCATCTGCAAATCGGTTTCCCATTCGGTGTAATATAATTCGGCGTTATCAACATCGGCGTCCTCCGCGAGATAGCTGATTGCCATAACGGAAGAACCTATGCCTGACGCCATGTTGGAACATGATGTAAACAGAGATGAGATGATAACGACCAGAAGGAACAGTGAGGCGATGATACCGAACACGGCGGGATGGCGCGTGACCGCCCGCACAACAGCTTGCCCCGCCTTTCCAATCACATCACCTGTCTTTTTTACGCTCTGCGCCGTCTTTTTAGCTTCACGCGCCGCCTTTGCGTATTCTTTCTTGATTTTGCGTTTATGAGCCGCGCGCGAGAGCATATTGCTGTTAAGCTTGGGATTGTCGTGCAAAGCCTGTTGATACGAAGCCTTAATATTGAGCTTAGTAGTCCTGCGCTCCAACTTTTCCACCTTGCGGTAGGGTGCGGTCTTATGCAGGCGGTATGCCGAGCGAAGCCCGCCCTCGGCGAGAAGCTCGGCTTTGTGTGCTGCCTGTGTGCCGACGTTCTCATGCTCGACCTGATAGATTTTCCTGTGACCGTAACCGATGGCGGCGTTAGCGCCGGCCTTGACCGGGCGGGTGGGAAGCGGCCCCTTAATATGCTCGTGTTGGCTTTTGACTTCCTCCTCAAAACGGAACTTCCGCTTGGCCTTGCCGCTCTTCTCGTCAAAGGTTTTGTCCATCCTGACGCTGCGCTTCTTTGGCAGATTTTTCCGTGCTTTTTCCAGCTTCTGCCCCGAACGCTCAGCCTTATACTGTGCTTTTTCCAGTTTCCTGCCGGGCGGTTTTTTATCAGACGGAGTGGCGTCAGATGACGGCGGCGTCTCGTCTTTTGTGAATTGCAACTTGCCGGGCTTCTTTGGCTGGCTCCGCTCGCTGCCATGCCCGGCACCGGGCTTCGCCGTGGGATTGACCGGCTCCCGCGCGGGAACGGCTGGAGCGTCAGGAACGGCGGCGTCAGGCATTTGTGCCGCCGCAGTCGGGCTGTCGGCGGCAGGCTGGGTTGCCGCAGGGGTGACGGAATCGCCCCCTGTTGCCGCGTCGGGCGGCGTATACTTGGCGGCATCGGGTGAAGCGGGTTTACGTCGCGGCGTTTCTTTTAGAGCGGCAGGCGCGCCTCCGAAGCGGAGCCGTCCCGGACGATCCGGCGCAGAGCGCGGCGCGTGTTCATGCCGCAACGGTGCGTCCCGCGCCGGTGCGGAACCGTCCGGCAGAGATTCCTGTGCTTGCGGCGGCGGTTCCGTATCCCTTACGGTTTCGTCGAGCGGCGTGTCCGTGGTTTGCACCGCATCCGTGGCGCCGGGCCGTGCTTCCTCAACACTCCGCTGTTGAACCGCTTTGTCCCTGTCAGGCAATATCTCCGCGCTTTGTGCCGGTAATATAGGCGGCTGAACCTCGGCCGGAGCGTCGCTGCCGCTCTCAAGCGTCTGTGCCTCAATCGGTTTCGCCGCGTGTTCGGTGAACCGCTGCGTCTGTTTCTTATGCCGCGAAATCGTATCATGAACCGAACCGGGCGTGTCTCGGGCAGCGGCGCGGCCCAACGCGGCATCCCTATGCTCAGTCCGAATATTGAAATCCTCACGGCTTGTGTCGCCGATATTTTCGCTACGTTCCTCCAGTCCGTCCGGCGTTATTTTCCGGGCTGGCTTTTTACGCGGACGCTGTTCCTTGTCTCGTTCCAATGGGTGTTATCACCTCCTCAATTCCTCGAAAATATAGCGGCGGGAGCGATACGTCCCGCTCCCGCCGCCTGACGGTTAGATTTCGGCTTCCTTATTCTTTGATTTTGTAGCGACGGGAGTCTCCTTTTTGCTCTGGTCGATCTGAGCCTGATATCGTTTCATGGTATCCTTCACGGACAGCTTGTCGTCCCCGCGATCCTTGTCCGCCGCCTTCTTCGGCGCGGCTTTTTCCAAGCGGTTAAGCGCGGCGATGGCTTTTTTAAGGTCTTTTTGCGCGTTCGTAAGGCAGTTGATTTCGGCGCGGAACGGCGCCGCGATCAGACTCGCCAGCTTGCCGTTGGGCTTGACGCCGGGTATCGGCTTTTTGCCGCGAACAGCGCGGCCGAGGTTCCGTATGGCGCGGCCGGTCTTGTGATATTGTGTACTAATCGCCTTGATTCTGGCGATGGCGGCCTGATCCCTCTTTATATCGTTTTGCAGATTTTTCCGCAGGGATTCCAGCGAGGGCTTAATCCCGAAAAACTTAGCGATGCCGTTCAGCGCGGATATACCCTTTTGCTTAAACTCGGCGACGGCATTTTTACAGCCTTCGATGAGTTTTGACTTTATAACCTCAAGCTGTGACCGCGCTTCGGCTATACTGTCCTCCATCGACTGTGCCGCGTTCAGCATCGCTGTCCGCAAGGGATGGCTGCGCTCCTCACGCATATTGTTCAGTTCGTTCCGAACGCCCTGAAGCTCCTCCGCCGCCTTGTTTAGCTGGCTCTCCATAGAGCCGATGTAGCCGATCAGCGCGGTGAGGCCGCTTGCGTCCTTCCCGTTCTTTTTCAGGATGGACAGCAGCTCCACGACATGCTCATTGTCCGTAAGCGGCGCTGTTGCTGCTTGACTCACGATGTGACACCTCCTGTCCTTTTATATTTTCTGTGCATGAAATGTCCTCCTCTCCGGCTGGGATATTTAATACGGCACTCCGATATGGTCAAGCGCCGCGCCGCATCCCAGCTTGTTAATACAGTAGTCGTACTGCTTGCCTTGTGTACGCGCTCATGCGACCACACCCGCCGCATCGTTTGGCCGCGTATCTAATAATGCGAAGATTTCGGTTTCTTTAGGGAAACGGTCAGAAAATGGGATTATAACGTCGCCGTAGAACATAAGACCTTCGCCGGCGTTACTGTGGGTAACGTAGGAGAGCTGATGCGGGGAAATGCCGAGTTGCTTGGCGAGGATTTGCCTGTCCCCAGCGGCTTGATTTAGCATATATATAAAGTCGCTGTTTTCAAATATATTTTCAATTTCACGGGAAGCCAGTAAATCCTTGACGTTCTGCGTAAGGCCCGACGGAACGCCGCCCCATTTGCGGAAGCGTTTCCAAATCTCCACCGTGTAGGCCGCCGTCTGCTCCTCTTTGAGCAAAAGGTGCATCTCATCGATGTAAAACCAAGTGGTGCGCTTGGCGGTGCGGTTGATGGTAACACGATTCCAGACCGCGTCCTGTAGGATGAGCATGGCGATCTTTTTCAAGCCCTTGCCAAGCTCCTTGATATCGAAACAGACCAAGCGGTTGCCGATATCGACGTTAGTGCGGTGATTGGTAATGTTTGTTTTGGGACACCAAATGAAAAACATTAAAAAATGGCTTAACAGCGGGATTTTACGGCAATATGATTTTACAAAGGAACGCCCAAGTAAGGCATTATCCGGTCCAACAGGCACGATATGTATCAATCAACATCAATAAACCATAAAAAACGGGGATGAAAGTCGATTGACTTTCATCCCCGTTTTTTTGTCAATTTACAGGAGAGGAGGGAAAATATATGGCCGTTTTCCGTGTAGAGAAGACCCGTGATTTTACCGTGATGGCGAACCACCACCTTCGGAACACGGCGCTCAGTCTTAAGGCGAAGGGCCTCATGTCATTGATGCTGTCACTTCCGGAGTGTTGGGATTACACCACGAGGGGCCTCGCCCGTATCTGCAAGGACGGCGTGGATTCCATCTGCACCACGCTGAACGAATTGGAGAAGCACGGCTATCTGACGCGCGAACGGCTCCGTGACGATCATGGTCGGTTGGGCGATATTGAGTACACCATACACGAACTGCCTAACACAGCGGAAAAGCCTGCAACTAAGCCATTTCCACCTAAACGGGATTTTCCTGATCAGGTAAATCCAGATCCAGACTGCGCAAAAACATCGAAAAATGGGGGCAAATATGATATAATGAGGATATAAATAAAGAAGACGAGGTAAGGGAAATGGGATATAAATACGGAGAAACCCGGGAGCAACTCACATTGATGCCCATATGCGTTGACGATTATATAGAGGCTGACAGCATATGCCGTGTGATTATCGCATTTATCGAACGGCTGGACATGAAGGCGCTAGGATTCCGATATGCCGAAACGAAGGCTACAGGGTGCTCACCATATGATCCGAGAAATATGCTATCGCTATATTTATACGGGTATATCAACCGAATCCGCTCATCGCGCAGACTTGAGGCGGAAACACATCGTAACGTGGAAGTGATGTGGCTGATGGAAAAGCTGACGCCGGACGACAAAACAATCAGCGAGTTTAGACGGAACAACGCGGAAGCGCTAAAAAAGGTATTTCGCGCGTTCAGCACATGGTGTTCTGAGCAGGGATTATACGGGAAAGAGCTATTGGCGGTTGATGGAACAAAAATCCGTGCCAACAGTTCGCGGAACAACATACATACGCATTCACTTACAAAAAAGCAAATTGAACAGGTTGAGAAAAAGATTTGCGAATACATGTCGGCGCTTGAAGAGAATGACCGGAGCGGGCAGGCTGATGAACGCTTTGCCCCCGAAGCGGTACGTGAGGCACTAAACCGCTTGAACGAGAAAAAAGGTGAGCTTGAGGGCTATCTCATACAAATAGAAGAAAATGGCGGTGCGGAAATATCCGCTGTCGATCCCGACTGCCGGATGATGAAGCAGGGGGGAAATGCCCGGAATCTGGACGCTTGCTACAATGTGCAGGCCGTGGTGGACAGCAAGCACAGCCTTATTGTGGATTTCGAGGTGACAAACTGTCCTGATGACAAAGGCGCGCTGCCGCGTATGACCGAAAGCGCAAAGGAAATCATGGGCGTCAGCGAAATCACCGCTGTGGCTGACCGAGGTTATTATGACGGAGAGGATATTTCTGACAGTGAAGCGGCGGGAACAACCTGCCTGGCGCCCAAGCAACTATCCGGCTGCAACGCGCCGAACCCTAAATACAACAATGAACACTTTAGGTATGACAAGGATACGGATTGTTATATCTGCCCGATGGGTTGCTCGCTGCCATTTAAGCGAAACAAAAAGCGAAAAGGGTCAAACGGAAAGACAGTCGATGTGCGGTTATTTTATAATTTGAGCGCATGTAAAGAATGTAACCATAAGGCGGATTGCACCAAACAAAAGTATGGCCGCACGATTACTAGATCCGCATATCAGGCTGTATTGGATACGGTTGACGAACGGCTTTTGATAGTGGAAAACCAGGCGTTGCTGAAAAAACGCAAGGAGATCGTTGAGCATCCTTTCGGTACAACAAAACGCGTATGGGGTTATGGTAATTTTCTGTGCCGAGGTCTGCGTATCACCACCGGCGAACAGTCGATGGTGTTCTTGTCGTACAATTTTCGCAGGGTTTTCAATATTTTTAGAGAAAACGGCAAAGATTTGATAGCGGCAATGAGCTAATTGCCTCATTTTTTTGCTCTCTTTAACTCGATGGATGATTGCTGTCCCAACTCTCTCCCCGCTTAGCCCATTTATTGCCTCTCCGCCGCCCTTTGGGGCGGCGTTTTTGCGCAGTCTGGATCAGGTTAAGCCTGACGTGGATTTACCTGATATGGAGAAACCTGATCAGGTTTTCCCCGCACAATTAAATAAGGATATATTAAACAACCAAAAATCAAGCCCTAAAAAAATAAATACTCAAGCATCAAGCATCCATCCATCAATCGATCCCACACCGGAGGCTCCGCTTCCCCATCAGCACGTAAAGCCGGAGTGGATGGATCGGATGGATGAGATAGAAGCTTACCGTGAAATGATTATGGGCAATATTGAGTACGACATTCTGACGGAGCGTCACGGAACCGAGCGCATGGACGAGGTTGTGGAACTCATGCTGGAGGCCGTTCTCTCGAAGCGGGAGTATATCCGGATCGCAGGGGATGAGTATCCGCGGGAGGTGGTAAAGAGCCGACTGCTCAAAATTAACAGTCTGCACATTGGGTACGTCTTTGATTGCCTGGACAAGAATACCACCAAAGTCCACAACATTAAGGCATATATGTTGACAGCCCTATACAACGCACCGGCCACGATGGATAGCTATTATCGTTCGGAGGTAAATCATGACTTATGGGGAGGTGACTTTTGAATGAACAGGGATGATATCAGGGAACGGGAATACCGTGATTTTATCGAGGTGCTAAACCATGGGCCACAGTTTGACGATGAATATGACCGAATTGCGGCCCAGGACGCGCTGACGGAGGCTTACGGCCTTGACTGCTATACCGCACCTCATAAACGAAATCGGCGCCCAAACGCCGCGACAGCCGCCCAAACGGGCGGCATTTTTTATTCCGTGGAGGTAGGATGCCATGCCGTGGGTAACCGATGAGCAGATCAAAAAAGCACGGGAGATCGAACTTCTTTCTTATCTTCAGACTTACGAGCCGCAAGAATTGAAGCCGGACGGCCCTGGCCGCTACGTCACCGAGAGTCATGGCAGTTTAGTCATGACCAAAGGCAAGTGGATATGGAACAATGGCAGCGTGGGCGGCGTGTCGGCGCTGGATTACCTTACAAAAGTGCGTGGTGTCGGCTTTGTGGAAGCGGTGGAGATTCTGACCGGCGAGCGTGCCGCGGAAGCGCGGTCATATCAGGAAGCGGCAAAAGCACAGCCGGCGCCGAAAATATGGCCGTTTCATCCTCCGAGGCCGCTTCGCTACGCCAACGGCGCCGTATCCTACCTGCAGAAGCGTGGCATAAGCCCGGAGGTTATCAATCAGTGCATTAAGGCTGGCATCCTTTATGAGAGCCGATATTACAATCCTAAAAGCGATTATCATAATGCCGCCGTGTGCGTGTTCGCCGGAAAGGATGAGCATGGTGAGATTAAATTCGCAGCCATGCGAGGGATCAATACGGATATGAAGCAGGATAAGGCAGGTAGCGATAAACGGCACAGCTTCTGTATTCCGGCCAAAAACCCAGCCAGTAGGCATTTAGCCGTATTCGAGTCACCCATCGACGCGCTCTCCCATGCCACACTCCAACAGCGGAACGGCTGGCAGTGGGAAGGACACAGGCTTTCGCTGGGTGGCACATCGGATGTCGCCTTGTTCGCCTTTCTTGAGCGCAGCCCGCAAATCTGCCGCGTCATCCTGCATCTGGACAACGATGAGGCGGGAATAAAAGCCGCACGGAAGATCAAAGCCGTTCTTGCCGCCGACAACCGCTTTTCCCGTATACGCGTGTCTGTCAACCCGCCGCGGGGCGGCAAGGATTATAACGAAGCCCTACTCCGCGCCATAAAGCTGGAGCGGGAACAGAAGCAACAAAGCCGCCGCGAGGCGGCTATTTCTATTTGAGAGGAGATTTTATCGATGAAAGCACAGCTTCAGCAGTTTCAAAATGAGGAGTTTGGTTCTCTGGAAATCCTGATGATAGACGGCAATCCGAATTTTCCCGCCACCGAGTGCGCTGCAATTCTCGGTTACTCAAACCCACAAAAAGCCGTCCGCGATCATTGCCGTGAGGATGGGTGCACGAATCGTTCAGTCATCGACAGATTGGGCAGGGAGCAGAAAAAGCGGTACATCAATGAGGGTAATTTATACCGATTGATTATCCGCTCCAAACTACCCGCCGCCGTGAGGTTTGAAAAGTGGATTTTTGACGAGGTACTTCCCTCGATCCGCAAATATGGCGCGTATATCACCGATGAAATACTGGAAGAAGCAATCAGGAGTCAGGAGTTTGCCTTTGAATTACTTCAAAAGCTTCAGGCCGAAAAGGCCAAAATCGCCGCTCTGCTTGACAAGGTGGAAACGCTGGCGCCCAAGGCTCGGTATTACGACCTTGTCCTGCAAAGCAAGGGCGTAGTGCAGGTCAGCGTGATCGCAAAGGATTACGGCATGTCGGCGGTCGCGTTCAACAGGCTTCTGCACGACTTAAAAATCCAGTACCGCGTCGGCTGCACCTGGGTTTTATATCAGCGGTTCGCGGACAAGGGCTACACCAAATCACGCACATATTATACCGCCAGCGGCGAGTGCATAATCCATACCTACTGGACGCAGGCGGGGCGGTTGTTTCTGTATAATGCGCTGGGCGTATCCGGCATCCTGCCGCTGATGGAAATCGAGGACGCCGCTGACTCCACTTTCGGGGAGGTATATCATTGAAGCACATAACCACCGATGAATTAAAGCGAATGACAGATACCGAGGGCCTTATTCTGCAGGGCTGCGGAGGCGACCCGAACGAATGGGTATCCGGCATCAATGAAATGTTCACGGAAGAGGGCATCCTGCTGGACGGCGACACGTTCAAGGACATATATGTCTTTGAGCATGACGGCCTGACAAATATGCTATTTAGCATGGAGGACGTCAAACTGAACATGGGAAAGCTGGCGATGTGGCGTTTGGCGAGCCACGACACATTCGGCGGCACATGGCTCTCGGATTATCTCCCGAACCGGCTCGGAATTAACACAGACGAGCGCAGCCCTGACCACAATGGTGCCGATATCGACACTGTCGAGCCGGAGGAGGATGCCCCGCCGATAGTCTGGTTTGGCGAACGTCCAGGCCCTTACAAAGATGGCTTTTCCAGCGACGGGCCGTATCCTGACGACCGCGAAAACGCCAGCGGCCACCTTTCGCTTCGGGCATATATCGTAAACACCGGGGACATGGCGGATATGTACAGGGATATTGACCGCCTGAAGGACGGCGGTTTCGCGGGCAAGTGGCACTCCTTCCCCACGACGTGGGCGGAGGTACAGGCTACGCTGAAGGAAATAGGCATCGACGGCGTCAAGTACACGGATTATGCTTTTAATGATTTTGAAGGCATATCCGAATCACTGCGCAACGTTCTGCCGATGTTTACCGATCTGGACGAACTGAACTACCTTGCTGTCAAGCTGGAAGGGTTGACGGATCCGCAGCGAGAGGTGTTCGACGCGGTGGTGCAGTCCGGCAAGCATTGCGCTTCTCTGGTGGACGTCATTAACCTGACGGAAAATCTGGATTGCTTTGATCTTCAGCCCGCTGTTAGCGCGGAGCATTACGGCGAGTTTCTTATCGAAACGGAGAAAGAGAACACCGGCGAAATTTTTAACCGCCTTGAACGCTCGAAGAATCAGGACGAGCGCGATTTTGCCAAATATGTCCTGCGGTTGGAAGCTCATGTTGACGAAGCCGCTTATGGCCGCGCCGTCGCCGAAGAGGAGAACGGCGTTTTCACTGATCATGGCTATCTGACTGAGGTTGGCGAGTTCAATGAGGTATACCGTGATCCGGAGGACATCCCGCCCGAATACCGCGTGTTCGCTTATCCCGAACCGGAACCGCGCGTCAAGGTGGAAAACGCCGACCTGACCGCTCTTGTGACGAAAATACACGCGCTGGGCGGCGATTACATGACCGACGCCAATTATAACCTGAACGTGCTGGCGGACAGGCGAAGTGCGGAGTACCTTCTGCTGATGAACGGGCGCAACATTTTCCTCACGGAAGCGGCTCACACTTATCGCCGCGGCACAACGGCTTTCGATGTGTGGATGAACGCCGTGGAAGGCCCTGACACAAAGGCATTCGCCATCCATGTCACGGATATGCACGACCCAAGCGGTAGCGTGATTGGCAATCTTGTGGAGGTAGACCTCGCGGAGCATCAGCTTGATATCCTTCACCACAGCATTAATCATACCCGCATTGACGCCACGCCGAAGTATGGTCCCGAGCGCTCCTTTACGCCGAAGGAGTGGGACAATCAGGAGCCTGTAGACCGTCATATGTACCAAAGCTGGACGCGGCATTTTGAGCATGAGGATATGGGAGCCGTCCTGCGGCATCTGGAGGAGCTTCGCGGTAGGCACGAGCTAACCGGCAAAGCAGTGACACCGGAGGCTCTGCTGTCGGATTTAAACCGTTCTTACATGGAGAAAGCCGAAAACACACAACCGGACATGCTCCGCGTCAACCTGTATATCGCAAAGGATATGCTAACGCGCAGCGACGCGGACGTGTACCGCCTGATGCCGGGCGGCCCTGAGAAGCTGTCGCAGATGGAGGCTTTGCCGAGCAGGGGCGGTCTTTGGCACCATCAGTACTGCGATTTCGCAATAAAGCGTGAGGACATGGATGGCCTTGACAAATGGGCTAAGCGGGAGGCGAACGCTAATATAGTAAAGCGGCAGCCGGAACGAGAGGCGCCGGAAAAGCCTAAATCCCGTGGGCCGGAGCTTTAGGGAGGAAAACAGATTTTGTCCCGCACTCCGTGCAACTTGAGAAAGCGTAGAAAAGCTCTAGAATACGCCTGAAAGCTACAGATAACGCGAAATATGGAATAGAATATGACCGCACGTTCTTCGTGCTTGGACGGATCGCCGAAGCCAGAGCGCAGTCCGCAGCTAGGAAAACCAAGACGGGACAAGCCACAAAATCCAATAACCCGGAGCTTTAACAAAACAGATGCAGCCGCCTAACTCTGGCGGCTGCGCTTATCGGTAAATGCAGCATCTTTGGAGACTAAGGCGAAGATAATCTTTTTAACTACGCAGCCATAAAAATTTTCATGCTTAACGGTTAAATACTTATAACGGATAGTTAAAAGTATGTGAGCTATTGTATAAAAAACTCAAGCATTCTATCCCAAGAATCAACCTGTGCTTCTGCATTGCCTTCTAAAGTACCACCAGTTGAAAACGTCATCCTTGGGGCTACTTTCATGGATGTCTCACCGGCCGGAATGATATATGGCGCATAAAAAGGATGCCCGGCATTTTCATAGCTGCAAAGCTCATACTTATGCTGATAACCGTTTTTGCGGAGCGTATCCATGATTTCCATACAGCCATCGTATGCGTTCCAAATATTGTCTTGCTTTCCTGCAAACAGAAGCAAATCGGCAGATGCGTTCTCAATTTTTATCCGGGCATCTTCTTTGTTTTTGGCGCTGAGCAGACCTTCCCTGTATGTATGGGTATAGCCAAATGGTTTGTTTTGAAAAAAACAGGCCAACATATTGCTAAAAATAGTACTATTTTTTAAACGGATATACGGCAGGGGTTTTCCTTTGTATGTCCATGAAGAGACATTTTTGAAATTGAGTCCCTGAAAACAGTATGCGTGTGGAGCAAACGCAGCTACCTTTTTGATGAACGGATACCGGGAAGCAAGAATCAGTCCCAGTTCTCCGCCCTTCGAGGTACAATGCAGATAGATTTCTTTATTGGCCGTAATGGGGCTGCTATTGAGCCACGCAAATACTTTTTCAAAATATTCAAGGGGAATTTCCGCAAGTTTAGGGGGCAATCCCTTTTCGTTGAAATAAGCTACTGTCAGTACATTAAAACCATGCGAAGCCAATAACGACGCAATGGGAAGGTTAGCGCCCAGCTCCCCGCCTGAACCGCCAATCATAAGAATCGTTTTGTAGTCACTGTTTTCTGTGTAAAAGAACTCGCCTATAAATTCATCATTGATTTTTATATTTTTGACTTCCGGCGATTTGAAACGCCGCTCCAATCTTGCACTTGCTTTATCGTTCTCAGATTCTGCTGTTATCTCAATAAACAAGCTCTCGTCTACAGACATATTCTGAGATATGTCGCCGATTTTGCCTGAAGTAATGCCTCTTTTGCCTGAAGTAATGTGCATAGAGGAGACAATCCCCATGCTGTCGATAAAATCATAGCTTCCTGAATCCGGCTTTTGTTTTGATAAGTCAACACAGCCGTTGCCATCTGCCGTAAAACTGGCCGCCGACTCAAAGTGAACATTTTTTGCCCACGGAAAGAACATGTGCGCTTTTAAGTTCACTTTACCGTAAGACGGCAGTTCGGATATAGAAATATTAGCCTTGCTGTCGCAGAGTGACACCAGTGTTTGAATGTGCAGTTTCATAATAGTTAATCTCCCCTGATATAAAATTAATTTAGCGTTGCATTTTCTTCAAACCCATCTTGTTCTTCACCGTCGTAGCGATACAACTTTTTCATAAGCCCCCAAAAAGTTTCCAGTTCATCAATTGAGAAGTCTTTGAATAATTCTGCGAAAAGAGACATTCCCCGCTCATTGCTTTCAATCAAAACTTCTTTGCCATGTTCCGTGATTTCAACTGTGTATGCGCGTTTGTCTGTATCACTGGATTTCATGGTAATAAGATTCTTTTTTTCCAGTGCTGTAACCAACTGTTTGACATTTTGCTTTGTGGTTCCCAGTTTCTGCGCTATCGCATTGAGAGATGTCTGCTCTTTAGGTAAATGGAGAATGGCAATCATCGTCATTAATTGTCTGGATGTTAATGTACCGAGATACCTATCCCCGTGTATCTGAAGCTTGTTTGATAGCGAAAACAGTGTTGCGTAAGTTTGTGTCCATAAAAACATTTCACGTGAATCTACCACTCGAATCTTCCTCCTCTCTTAGGCTAGACAATACATTGTCTATATATAATATACCGCAGCTTTTGCTGATTGTCAATATATTGTCTAAACATTATTTAAAGAGGGAGCAACTCAATAAGAGCGCTCCCTTTGGTAAGAAAATATAAAATTACTACCTCAACGACTTTCCGACAATTATTCAAAGCTAATAATTTTACTGCGCCTTATCGCTTTGATATGCGTATTAACACGGAATATAACAATATTAATTATACCAATTGTAATCATTAAAGTAAATCTCGTAATGAGAGGAGCTTTTCTGATATTTTGAACCGCCCAACGAAGGGCGGTATTTTTTATAAGGAGTGATGCATTATGAGTGACAGGCCGTTTGCCTACATCTGCTCGCCCTACCGCGGCGATGAGGAGGCGAACGCGGAGAGGGCGCGGAGCTACTGTCGCGAGGTTATCGAGGCCGGATATATTCCACTTGCGCCCCACTTATATTTTCCGCAATTTTTGAGTGATAACATCCCAAAGGAACGGGAAGCCGGCATGGAGATGGCGGCTGCGCTGCTTCCGCAATGTCGTGTACTGGTAGTATGTGGCGATAATATAACCGAAGGCATGGGTCGGGAAATCAGGCTCGCACAGGAACTTGGTATTGAATCCTACACACTAGAGAACATTCCGGTTATCTCGTCTGTAGGGCACGTTTTCAGCACGGTTATTGACCACGATATGCGCGAGCTTTTTCATGGACTGGAGAATGTGCCTGATGAATATCGAATTGTAGGGCCTGTCTCACTACCGCAGACCCGCACGGAGGACGCGCTTGACTTTGACAAGCAGATCCAGCCGTTCTATTGGGTGGAGCATGGCGGCGGCGATGTTTCGGTTTGCCTGAATGTCAGCGTTTTGGGCGGATCGGCATATAAAGAAGAGGTTTTTGCTACCCGGCAGGACGAAGGTTTTTTTGGCAACGGCTATGACTGGACATTGCTGGCCATCGCATTTCTGGAAGAGAATTTGCCGGAGCTTCAAGGTGTGGTCAACTTCGACCCTGAGCGAGGTTTATTCTGCGCGTACTCAGACGACGGGGCGGCGCTGGAACGCTTCACGCTTGCTTTCAAGGATACCTGCGAAAATGACGCGGTTATCTGCGATTTGTTCTCGCGGGTTGATAAAAACCTTTACTTAAAAGCATACGAGCATAAAGAGCCGCTAGCCGCATCGCGTGAAACGAACGAAAAGCCTTCCGTGCTGGAACAAATCGCCGCGTCCAGAGCCGAGCGCAGCGCCACATCTAATAATCCCGCTACGGATAAGCCCAAATCCCGTGACCCGGAGCTTTAGCCTATGGAAGCAAACAGAATATTATGCGGCGATGCTCTGGAGGTACTTCGTACTCTGCCGGACGGTTGCGTGAATTGTTGCATAACCTCCCCGCCTTACTTTGGCCTGCGGGATTACGGCGTGGAAGGCCAGATCGGGCTGGAAGAGACGCCGGAGGCGTACATAGCCCGACTCACCGAGGTATTCCGGGAGGTTCACCGCGTAATGGCACCCGACGGCACTCTCTGGATCGTCATCGCGGACAGCTACGCCGGCAGCGGTAAGGGACGAAACAAGGACGGCAGACATAGCGTGGACGGCAGTAAAAGCGGGAGCTATCGCGGGCAGACGGACGGCGTTATTGGAAAACAGCGTACGGGATGCAAGGCTAAGGATATGCTAGGCATCCCCTGGATGCTGGCCTTCGCCCTGCGGGACGATGGCTGGTATCTCAGGAGCGACATCATCTGGCATAAACCTAATGCTATGCCCCATTCGGTGACTGACCGGCCCGTCAATACTTATGAGCACCTGTTCCTGCTGGTGAAATCTCCAAGATATTACTTTGACTATCATGCTCTGGAGGTTCCCACCAGCGAGGACACAAAAAAGCGGATGGGACGAAACTTCAATCCCGGCAAGTACGCTGACGGCGCACCGGGCCAGTCAGCCCAAACTATTAACCGGATCAGCGGTCCCGCCGCCAACGTTCCTGCCATGCGAAGAGGCAGGGATGTTTGGAGCGTACCTACTGCACCGTATAAGGGCGCACACTTCGCCGCCTTTCCCCTGGAGCTGGTGAAGCCCTGCATCCTGGCCGGATGCCCGGAAAACGGGATTGTCATCGATCCATTCTTCGGATCGGGCACCACCGGCGCGGCGGCGCTGGCTCTTGGGCGCCGGTATCTAGGCATTGAACTGAATCCCGAATACATCCGGCTGGCCGAGAAGCGGTTGGAGGCGGTTCCCTGATGCCGGTTCCTTTCTATAAATGCGCCAAATGTGGGCGCACATTCGATAACTACGAGGACGCGGAAGCGTGCGAGGACGGCCATCTGACCGTAACAAGCGCCCGCGTCCTTAGCTATACCATCCGGCCTTATCCATACACCGTGGAGGTAACTTTCAACAACGGCGAAAAGCGCGTCTACTACTCCGAAGATTTGGGCGGATAATGCAATTTATTTAACGAAAGTGAGGCGAATCGTAATAGATAATGAAAAGCGCATGATACAGGGCTACGAGGTTATGCACGCCGTCCAGCTTGCGGGCGGTGAGGTTCTTTTCGCGGAAAATAAGGATGTGGAACAGCGGTACTTAGTCTGCGACAATAGCTGGGATAATCCGTTCGGTGCCGATAACTATCAGAACGGCGTTATAAGCGCGGATTTCGTGGAGATGATGCAGGAGTTTACCCGGCGGCTTGCCCTGCGGGTAGAATCCATTGAGGCGGAACGCGCCCTGCGCGGCATACCGTTTCAAACTCTGACCGCCGCCGATTATAACCCTAAAAGCATGGATACCGATCTGGAGGGCCGCGTCGTTGTTATCAGGCCGGAGAAACTGGCGCCGGAGTATCAAACCATCGATCACCAATTAGCACTTTGTACAGGAGGTTTCGGCTCGAAACCGGGCTCGCGTGGCCGCGCGGTGAGTTGCACAAACCTCTATGACGGCAAGAGCACCCGCTGGAATCGTGACGATATAGCCGGTACGGTATCCCCCGACCGTCTGCCGGATTGGGCGCAGAAAAAGCTGGCGGCTCTGCAAAAACCTAACGAGCGTGAACAGACCGCTGACGAACAGCAAGGCGGCACATTTTCAATTTATCAATTGAAGAGTAATGACAGCACAAGAGATTTGCGCTTCGAGCCGCTTGAGCGGCTGGCGGCGGCAGGGTTAACCGTCAACCGCATTAACTACGATTGCGTCTACACTGCGCCGATAACCGCCGATACTGACAGCCTGGGGAAAATTTATGAAAAGTTCAATATTGACCACCCGAAGGATTTCATAGGACAATCCCTTTCTATTTCCGATGTTATAACAATAAACCGCGGCGGTCAGCAGACCTCGCATTATATTGACAGACTAGGTTTCAAGGAAATACCCGGATTTATACAATCAGCGGAGAAGGAGTCTGTCATAGATAAAATCAGGCAGGGTAAACAGGAGCAGGCGCAGCCGAAATCCACACACAAAAAACGTGAGAAAGGCGGGCTAGAGCTTTAATGGACAAAGACCAATTTTGGCGCATCATTGACGACGCGAGGGAAAAAGCCGACCGATGGCAGAATATGTATGAACCGCTGCGCGACGCCCTTACGGAGCTTACGGTGCCGGACATCATTCACTGGCAGCAGATTTTCGAGGAATATCAAGAGCTTTCGTATAAGGAAAAATTGTGGGCTGTCGCCGCGGTAATGCTTGACGGCTGTTCTGACGATAGCTTTGATTACTTCCGCGGCTGGCTGACAGCACAGGGCAAGGAAGTGTTTATGAACTCGCTTGCCGATCCCGAATCGCTGGCGGAAGTCAAAGCGGTAAAAGCGTTCGGGCGTGAGACTCTTGCTTCGTTTTATACTCCGCTTAAGGGTTATTACAACGCGGCGCGCTTTGAGAGTATGTTGTCTGTCGCGGCAGACGCATTTGAGAGAAAAACAGGCGGGGATTTATACAACGAAGTTGACAAATACCCATTGTCCCAGCAGGAAAGAGCTGAAATTAAAGGCGAAATCCATTATGCGGAAGGTATTGATATCAGATGGGGAATGAACTCGACATCGTGGGCTGAAACCGACGCCGAGCTAAAAGAAACGTTCCCCAAGCTTCACGCGCTGTTCAATGGAGATGTTGCTCCAGAAGTCAGTGACGTAACCTTTTCAATTGTCGAAAAGATTTGCGCCAACACTCCTGACGGACGCCATATGCTCATTATACAGGCTTTCCAAGATAACACAAGAGAGACTGTGTGGGCTATTGGCGATGATCAAGTCTGCGCTGTTACCCGCGCTGATTGCGTCCGTAACAAGATTCCGTACAACAGCGTATTGATACAGGAATTTCCGTATGAGGATAATACGCCGCAGAGCGTTGGAAAATGGCAACCGCTGATAGAGGCGCTGGTTGAGGTTACGGCGGAAAGCTATCTGAAACATGACGGAATGTTCCACATATATCCTCAATGGCTGCCCGAAGAAGCCTATGCGCATCTCGGCAAAGAATTGTTTGACCAAATGGCTAAAGGCTGCGACCACATTATCCTCCATGCCAATCTGCGCATGATGGACTTTGTGCCACGGAAAACTGCCGCGTTGCAAAAGCCCGCTGAGAAGGAGTCCGTCGTTAAAAAGATCAGGCAGGGCAAACAGGCGGCAGGGCCTGAAAAACCCACAAATAAAAGTAAAAAACGCGATAAGGGCGGGCCGGAGCTATGATTCCGGCTCGCCTTTAATATTTAAGAGAGGTGACGTAAATCAAATGAATCATTCCATTGACCACGGCTTTACCGGAACGGAGATCATCCACGGCGATGTGCTTCGTGTCCTGCCAACCTTTCCAGACGGACTGTTCGGAGGTATTCTGACCGATCCGCCCTACGCTTCCGGCGCGGCTGATCAAAATTCAAAGCAAAAAGCTACATCGCAGAAATACTCCAGTGTGAAGTCGGGCAATCCGCTTCCCGACTTTGAGGGTGACTCGAAAGACCAGCGGAGCTGGACGCACTGGATGGCTGAATGGCTGAGCGAGGCGCGTAGGACATGCAAACCGGGCGCGCCGATCTGTCTGTTCATCGACTGGCGGCAGTTGCCGTCCATGACAGATGCGCTCCAATGGGCCGGCTGGCTCTGGCGCGGGACGCTGGTTTGGGATAAGACCAACAGCCGACCGCAACGCGGACGTTTTCGCCAGCAGGCCGAGTTTATCGTATGGGGCAGCAACGGTCATATGCCGCTAGACCGCGCCGCTCCCGTGCTCCCCGGCGTGTTCCGTCAGTCCATGCCCGCGCTGGTAAAGCGACACCATCAGACAGAAAAGCCGCTGGAGGTGATGCGGGAGTTGGCGCGGATCGTCGAACCGGGCGAGATCATCCTTGACCCATTCGCCGGGGCGGGCACAACGGTGCTGGCTGCGAAGCTGGAGGGCTATCCCGCTGTTGGCATCGAGCTATCTAAACATTATGCCAATACAGCGCGGAAACGACTGGATGCCGAGGAGCAGAATAACGCCGTTACGGTATAGCGGCTTATATGCAATGTGTAGCCGCGGGAGAGGAGGAGGTTTATGAAGGACTTTAGCGAAGACGCGGCTGTCGCGCGGCTGGCCGAAATCGTGGCGCTGGAATGCGGCGTCCACCCCGCCACGGCGAGGCAAATCCGCACCGTCGCCACCCTTCACGACATTGGCAAGCAGAAAATACCCGGAAATCTGCTGAACAAATCCGGCAAACTCACCGGGCGGGAATTTGAGATCGTCAAATCCCACACCCGCTTGGGCGCGGGGATGCTGGCAAGCATTCAAGGCAATTTGGGTGAAATGGCCCGCACAATCGCCCTGTACCACCACGAGCGGTACGATGGCAAAGGGTATTGGGGCATACGCACATGCGAACTGCCCTGTTATGTGCCGGTTGTCACCATATCTGATGTGTTCGTGGCGCTTATAAGTAAGCGGCCATATAAGTCAGCATGGCCGCCGGAGGAGGCGCTTGATTACATTCAAAATCAGGCCGGTTTACAGTTCAATCCCATGCTGGTGGGGACTTTTCTTGCGCTTGTGCGGAGCGACAACAGCATTTCGGCCTTAGTTGGAAAGGAGTGTGATGTGATTGCAAGAAGAGATTCAGCAAAAGACTGTGGCTATATCTATCAAAGCTGCAAAGCTGACGGCTACCGTGCTGGCAAAGGCCATCGCCGCTACAGTCCGGCAGATTAAGAAGTCGCGGGATGCACCAAAGCGGGGCAAACAGACAGTCAAGCAGCTTGCGCGGCAGAACGCCGGGCTTAGCAACATCGATATCAACGATGGTAACATCAAGAGCTTTGAACGGGTGGCCCGTAAATACGGCGTAGACTTTGCGCTCAAATGGGACAACGGCTCCCCACCCAAGTGGCTGGTGTTTTTCAAAGCCAGGGACGCCGATGCGCTGACCGCCGCGTTTAACGAGTTTACCCGCGACAACCTGCGGCGTGAGAAGCGGCCTTCTGTGCGTGAAGCCATGCGTAACTTCAAGGAGGTCGTAAAGAACGCGGTACTTGAGCGGCAGCCTAAGACACGGCAACGTGGCGAAAGAGGTGGGCCGGAGCTATGAAGCTGAACATCACCCCAACAATTAAAAAGTACGTCATACCCAATCTACCCTATATGCTCATATTCTGGTTCTGCGATAAACTGGGTATGGCTTACCGCCTGGCGGCCGGCGTGGATTTCCTTAAAAAGCTGACGGGCACCATGCGGACGATCAACTCGGCGTTTTCGAGCCTGCTGCCGAGCTTTAATCCCTTCGACTTGATGGTTGGGATAGTAGGCACGGTTATCATCTACGGCGTGGTTTACATGAAAAAGAAAAACGCAAAAAAGTATCGCAAAGACGTTGAGCACGGGAGCGCGCGCTGGGGAACGCCAGCGGACATTAAGCCCTACATGGATCCAAAACCGGAAAACAACATAATCCTTACCCAGACCGAGGGCCTCACCATGAACAGCCGCCCTAAAAACCCTAAGCACGCGCGCAATAAAAACCTGCTCATTGTGGGTGGCTCCGGCTCCGGCAAGACCCGCTTTATTATTAAGCCGAACCTGATGCAGTGCCAGTCAAAGGACTATCCGGTGTCATTTGTGGTGACGGATCCAAAGGGAAGCGTGGTAGTCGAGTGCGGGAAAATGCTCCAGCGTAACGGCTACCGCATCAAAATCCTGAACACCATCAATTTCAAAAAGAGTCAGCATTATAATCCTTTCTCCTACATCCACTCGGAGAAGGATATTTTAAAGTTGGTGACCACGCTGATTGCCAATACTAAAAACGGCGAAAAGAGTGGCGGCGACCAATTTTGGGAGAAAAGCGAGACTTTGCTCTACACAGCCCTCATTGCTTACCTGCACTACGAGGCGCCGGAGAGCGAGCGTAATTTCGCTACGCTTGCCGAGATGATTGGTGCGATGGAGGTTCGAGAAGAGGATGAGGAATTTAAGAATATCATCGACCTGATGTTCGACGCGCTGGCCGAGAAAGACCCTGAGCACTTTGCGGTGCGCCAATACCGCAAGTACAAATTGGCGGCGGGAAAAACTGCCAAATCAATACTTATTTCCTGCGGCGCCCGCCTTGCCCCATTTGACATCGCAGAGCTTCGGGAGCTTACCCGGTACGATGAGCTTGGGCTGGATATGCTGGGCGATGAAAAAACCGCGCTTTTTATCATAATCAGTGATACCGATGATACCTTCAATTTCCTGGTATCTATGTGCTACACCCAGCTTTTCAACCTGCTCTGTGAGCGCGCCGATGACGTTTATGGCGGGCGCCTGCCCGTCCACGTCTGGTGCCTCATCGATGAGGCGGCGAATATCGGCCAGATACCACGGCTGGAGAAGCTTATGGCCACCATCCGTTCCCGCGAGATTTCCGCGTGCCTGGTACTTCAGGCACAGTCGCAGTTAAAGGCTTTATACCGCGACAATATGGATACCATAATCGGCAACTGTGACGCCGCCGTGTTCCTGGGCGGCAAGGAAAAGACTAGTGCGACCTGAATTGTAGTGTAAAACCTGCGTAGTAGCACGGACACCGCTGCAAACCCGACAAAAGACGTCGTAAGGAGGTGGATAACGTCATTTCTGTGGGTAGCTGATACGATTGGAGGCAGCATGGGAGCCAAATATCTCATGTATCCGACCTCAACTAATACTCCTGCCGGCTGTCTGGTAACAGGCAGTCGCGAAGCATAGGTGAAGGCGGGGACACTATCGGTAACGGTACACCCCGGGTTCTGCTATATATGGATAGAAATTTCCCTACTTGTACGCTTCGTAATTTCTAATATCCTGCTCTTATTTAACAATCTGCATCGAGAGGGGATATACAAATGAGTTTACCTCACGCAATTTTGGTTTGTTGTTATGGGGGATGGCGTTATGGCCGCCATAGAGTACGTGAGAAACGTACCGGGTAATTCCAAGCTCACGGAGTAGAGGGAAGTCCTAAGTATAGCATTAAAGCAGTCGTATCGGCACAGGTGAACTGCCCAACGCAAAGGGAATTGCATTCCCTTGAGTAATAACTGAGGACGGTCTGCACCGAAAGGGTAAGGCCAGAAAGGTTATGAGTGGGTAGTCACCGAGGCCATAGTAGCGAAGATACCCTGTCAAGAAACAGGGAGTAGCGAAGGGCCTTAGTCTTACTTTGAACGGTAAAACTGTATTTCCAACTCGCAAGCTGGCGAATCAAAAAGTATTACCACACAATGAAGATAAGAGCTAAGTTTACCAACGAGCAGACCTGTGGATTAACTTCTTATACAGGATTAAAGGCTTATTGATGCCCTATAAATCGGCGCAGTGTAAATATGCTTGTAATTCATTGAATTTGAGATATTCCCGGAATGGAAGTCTCATAACAGAGTAAGATGGAGCGCCGGATGCATCGAAAGGTGCCCGTCCGGTGTGGGGCGGGGGAAAAGGTCGAGGATATTTTAAAGGCCGGAGCCTTACCTATCGCCATCATTAGAGGAACTGTCCAAGATGCTTGGAAAGGAGACGATAGACAGCTACAACAACAGCGAGACGAAGGGTAACTCACCCTCGTTTGGCAAGAACTATCAAAAGCTCGGAAAGGAGTTGATGACAGTCGATGAGCTTGCCGTCATGGACGGTGGCAAGTGTATCCTGCAACTGCGCGGCGTGAGGCCGTTCCTGTCGGACAAGTACGACATCACCCGCCATCCCAATTATAGGTATCTGGCCGATTACAACAAGAAAAACACCTTTGACATCGAGCGGTACCTGTCAACCCGGCTGAAAGTAAAGCCGGAGGACGAGTTCGAGGTTTACGAGTTCGATTTCGAGGACGCCGAGCCTCGGCCCGTTTCATCATAGCCCGCCGTTTCCCGTGATTTCCACGGGGAGCGGCGGGCTTTTTTACGTTATGCCGTCAGCGATAATCCCTGCGACTATACGCCTGGATTATCACAAAATCTACCCATTTTAAGGAGGAAATATATGGAATTTTTCTCAGAAGCCATCAATACCCTTAGCATTCTGGTTGTGGCACTTGGCGCAGGCCTCGCAGTGTGGGGAGTCGTGAACCTGTTGGAAGGATACGGTAACGACAACCCCGGCGCCAAGTCGCAGGGGATCAAGCAGCTCATGGCCGGTGGAGGCGTGGTACTTTTGGGTCTAAATTTAGTACCGTTGCTTGCCAACCTGTTCGGTTAATCGGCCATGTGGAACCTGTTTGAGCAGATTGGCGAGTGGATCAAACAGGGGTTAATTGAAGCGGTTACAGAGCGGTTCATCGGCTTGTTTGACTATGTCAACCAGCAAGTCGGTGAGGTGGCCGTAAACGTGGGGCAGACGCCGGAGGCATGGAACTCCGGCGTTTTCTCCATGATCCGCACCCTGTCCGAATCCGTCGTCATACCCATCGCCGGAATTATCCTGACTTTCGTTATGACCTACGAGCTGATTCAGATGATCATCGAAAAGAACAACATGGCCGATTTTGATACCTTTAACATTTATAAATGGGTCTTTAAGACCGCTGTTGCCGTATTCATCCTCACGCACACCTTTGATATCGTCATGGCGGTGTTCGATGTAGGCCAGTATGTGGTGAGCCAGAGCGCCGGGATTATAACCGGCAGTCTGGACGTGAATGCCTCGCTTGCCGACCTGGGGTCGCAACTGGAGGCGATGAGCGTGTGGGGGTTGATGGGTCTGTGGCTGGAGATCAACATCGTCGACCTGTGCATGAAAATCATGTCGGTCGCCATCTTCATCATCACCTTTGGGCGCATGATTGAGATATATTTAACCGTTTCGGTTGCGCCCATCCCCTTCAGTACTATGGCAAACCGCGAATGGGGTACGATGGGCAATAACTATCTGAAATCCCTGTTCGCCGTAGCGTTTCAGGGGTTCCTCATCATGATCTGTGTAGCAATCTATTCTGTGCTGGTGCAGGGCATCGCTTCGGCAGACAGCGTCCACGGCGCTATCTGGATCACAGTCGGATACACAGCACTGCTTTGCTGGTCGCTCTTTAAGACAGGAAGCCTTGCGAAATCTATCTTTAATGCCTCGTAAAAAAATAGTAACGGGCAGTTTTTGAGCTTGCCGCGCCTAAACGCGCGGCTTTTCTTCATTAAGAATAACACATTACGGGAGGTTTTACAATGAGCAAGAATCAAGAGGCCGCGGCGCAGGAGTTCAAGCTGGACGTGCGCGCCTATCCTATCGCGGAGCCGAAAAACAACACGCTCGCTTTCGCCAGCGTCACCATCAACGATACGTTCGCCGTGCATGGCATCCGTGTCATGGACAGCGAGAAGGGCAAGTTCGCCGCTATGCCGAGCATGAAGGACAGAGATGGCACATACCGGGACGTCTGCCACCCTGTCACCGGCGATCTTCGCAAGCAGCTTAACGCCGCGGTGCTTCAGGCGTATGAGGAGGCATTGCAGGAAAAGGCTTCGGTGCGGGATCAGATCAAGGACGGCGCGAAGACGCCCAAGGAGAAGTCAGCTCCGGATAAGGAAAAGGCAACGAAAAAATCCGAGCCGGAGCGTTAGGAGGCGCCTATGGATAATATCACAACCGCTATTGGCGTAAACGGCGAGTTAAATCCGGGTGATCTTGTCGTTTCCATACCGGAAGACGACTATCCTTGTCTTGTCGGCACGGTTCTTTCCATCGGTAAAGCGGAACATTCTGAGCGCATCTATGTTAATGTAAACTTCATGACTGAGGAATATTCCGAAAACCGGCTTCAGGAGATTGAACAGATGCTTGGCGATGCGTATGGACGCCCGACAACGCCCGGAATATGGCCGCTCGATATCGATAACCTTCCCATGTCACCGGACGCGCTCATCCGCATTACAGGTATTGACGATGACAGATTAAGAGCTATACTCGATAGCCACGAAGCGGCAGAGGCTCTGTGCAAGCTTGTGGAGAGCGGGCCGGGCGTTAGCCATGATGCCCGAAACGGCGTACAAGAGGGATATATCACAGAAAAGCTGTACAGCCCGCTTTTCTGCCAAGTTCAGGACGACGAAAACAAGGAATATTACGATGGCGATTACTGGAGTGACCCCATGTCCCAGCAGCAGGCCGTTTATTACGAGGATGAAATCCGCGCCGCCATTCTCAGGGAACGGATACCGGACGAGGAACCGCGCGGCCTGATGACATATTACCATGAAGCCGATTCCATCGATAAAAAGGTACATTCGCTCTATGTGGATGTTGAGGTTCACGACGAAAAGCTGTGGGGTGTGGCAACGCTGGAACTTACGGAACCGCTCACACCGAAGGAGTTTGCCACATTGAAGGATTACCTCACCGGCCAGTACAGCGACGGCTTCGGGGAGGGTTTTGAGCAGCGTGATATAAAAATTGACCGCGGCGAGCTAAACGTCAGCCTGTGGTCGTATGAAGATGAGTTTTTCATTGTCACCGAGCGGGTATTCCGTCAGCGGCTGGGCCTGGAACCAGAACAGCCCGAAACGTCTACGCCCGCACAGGCTGCCCTTTACGAGCCGGATGTGCTTGATGACAGTAAAATAGCCGCGCTGAGTCAACAGCTAACTGATCGGCTGGATATAAACCTGTCCGATTACTTCGATACCCTGCGTAACTTAGGCGCTAAAGAAATCATCGGCATGTCATCGGAGATCGGTGCGAGGATGGACGCTCACTACTACCTGACGGAGTTACACAACTTCCATACTTCGGAGCTGGAATATCTTCTGAAATTCCAGGATCCGCTTGAGGTGGTCGCGGAAGAATTCCTATATGCCGGCACGGACAACCGCTCCGATATCATGTGGAAAATCTTTGACCGGCAGGAGGCGCTTCAGGGTGATTACCCGCTTATACCCAGCCCGGCAGCCGCGGATGTGCAGAAACAGGAGCTTTTTAGCAGGTTAGATACAAATCTCTCCGATTACTGCGAATCCCTGATGAGCGTTGATAAGCGGGAATTGATCGGTATGGCGGAGGAGGTCGCCGCCCGGTACGCTGCGCGTGAGTACCTGAAAACCGGCTATGACTTCAAGACGGGCGAGGTGGAATACCTGCTTCGCTTTCAGGATCCGCTGGCCGTGGTCGCCGATGGCTGGCCGGGTACACCGGGAACGCTTGATGGACCTGGGGGCATTAGTGATGTGGTTTCCGATATTCTGGAGGACAAAAGCTCCCACGGCCACTATGCCCGCGTCATGGACGCAGATGCTCCCGCCGCAAAGGAGAGCGCCCGCGACGCTTCGACGGAAAGGCGTTCCGTGCTGGAACAGATTCGGGAGGCGGCAAAAGCGCCCAAGGAACCGCGCAGGAATAAAACCTCTCGAGATAGGAACGAGCCGGAGATATAACACTCCGGCCCTCTTTTGTGGAGGAATCGGTTTTTATTCTGAAAGGTGTGATGCAATATAAACGAAAAAAATAAACCGGAACAATATGCGGAGTATATTAACAGTCATATCCTGCCGTTTATTGACTATTCTGAATTGCAAAAGTCTTACAGCACAGACATGGTTTACGCAAAAGGAATACTCAACCGCCTTCATAATGCGATGGTCGCGGTTTACGGTAGTGAACGGCTTGAAGAGCAGGACGGCAACGATGGTTTTGTGGTAGTCCCCGGCGTTTTACGCGGCAGGGACAGCAAGAATATGTGCCTTGCCCTGTTTGAGCTTGACCTTTTCTCGTCCGGCGAGCATTGGGGAACTGATTACCTTTGCAAATACGGGGTAATTTCACAGGACGGAAACAGCGCGTCGGCCAATAATAACTACGTGATGTCATCCGAAGTAAGGGAAATAAACGCGGCGTATCTACCATACGATTACTGCTACACCGCGGCGATACCCGGCGATATCCACGTCAACAGCGCTCTGCTTCCGGACGAGTTGAAATCAGTTTTGATGGACTTCCGCAACTGCTATGCGGGATTAACATTCGAGAGCGAACCGCTTCAGGGCAAATCCGCACTTGAATCGAACATTGCTGCCGCGACGGTGAAAGACTCCTGCGCAGGAAAACCTTCGGTACTGGAACAGATTCGGGAAGCGGCGAAGTCGCCCAAGGAACCGCGCAGGGATAACCCCTCGCGTGACAAATCCGAGCCGGAGCTATAACGCTCCGGCTCTTATTATTTTACAGGAAGTGATCTTTATGGAAATGGAACAGCTATATAAAGAAATGGACGCGCGGGCGTTTAAATCCAAAATGGAAACGCTGTTACCCGGCGCCGACCCGGAAGCGGTGCAAAGCCTGGTGTTTTACGCCGGGGAGCAGGAACAGGACGGCGAGTGCTCAAAGGATGAGTTTTTCACTGAGGCGTACATTGAGTTCAGCCTCATTACCAGCCATCATGGACCGGAGCTTTCACATCGGCTGCTGGACGTGTGCAAAGCGTTTCCCCTGAACCCGTCAGAATTGCGCGGTGCTGCGAATCAACTGCGTTACGGCGTGGAACCTTCGAGAATCGGCATGTTGGCCCTTGACGGCAAATGCGACCGGACAGAACGCGAGTTGCAGGAGTTTAACGAGGCTATGGACGCGTATGAGGACGACGTTTTTGAGAATATATGCGGCGCGGAGTTCTAGTCCGTATCCGTATTTATAAAAAAGGAGGCTTAAATACTTGAATTATTTTGAACAGGAACTGCAGAAGCTGGCCGCGGTGTGCGATGGGTTATCTAACCCGGTGTTCGTAGGCCGTACCTGTTATGGCGATCTCGGCGGAGATAACCGGGCAAAGCTCCAGTTCGTCACAGTGGGGCACGCCGATCATTACACAGCCTTGAAAGCCACAATATTAAACCGCATTGACGGCGAGGTGGATACCCTGCTGCTTCGCTTTGGCGACATATGGGGCAATAAGCGAGTAAACAATCCGAATTTCCGTGACGGGGTTATACCGTACATTTGGACTTACAAAGATGAGATCGAGTGGTATGTTTACCAGCCTACCGGCGCGGATTTCAAACAGCTTGGCAAGGCTGTCGGAACATATCTTGAGGTATTTACCGACCGCTCCGCTCTGCGCCAGAAAGAACAGGCGCAGGAATCCGTGGTAAAAAAGCTGCGCGAGAACAAGCAGACTCCTGCCGCGCCGAAGGATAAGACCAGCCGCGGGAAATCGGGGCCGGAGTTGTAGGCAGTTAATAATGAATAGTTAATAGTGAATAGTGGGGCATCCGCGATGCGGTCGCCTTATTATTCATTATACATTATTAACTATACACTGCGCGAAGCGCGAAAGGAGAATGTCTGACATACGGTGACTAAACAACAAAATATCACGCTTGGATCGTTATTTGACGGCATAGGGGGCTTCCCTTATGCCGGTTCTTTTTTTGGGATCGAGTCACTATGGGCCAGCGAGATACTGCCCGGCGCCATATCGGTCACCCGCCGCCACCTGCCCCACATGGAGCATGTGGGCGATATTACCCAGCTTCGCGGGGACAGATTGCCGCCCGTTGACATTATTACCTTCGGCTCCCCGTGCCAGGATTTGTCGGTGGCCGGGAAACGTCAGGGCTTGTCCGGTGAACGAAGCGGACTGTTCCAGGACGCGATCAGGATTATTAACGAAATGAGGGAGGCGACAAATGGCAAATACCCAACCTGGGCGGTGTGGGAAAACGTCCCCGGCGCCCTGTCCTCAAACAGAGGGCTTGACTTTAGAGCCGTGCTTGAAGCGTTCACAGAAGCCGAAATTCCTATTCCTCGATCTGGACGCTGGACAAAAGCCGGAATGGTGCGAGGCGGCAGGGCTGACCTCGCTTGGTGCGTGTACAACGCCCAACATTTCGGAACAGCACAGCGACGCCGGCGAATCTTTCTTATCGCGGATTTTGGAGGAGAACGTGCCGGCGAAATACTCTTTGTCCCCAAAAGCCTGCAGGGGTATTTTGCGGCGGGCGGAACGCCGAGGCAAGGCCCTGCCGCCTATGCTTCACGAGGCGCTGACAGCCCAGTCGAAATCTTAAACGATCAGGGCGGTAACAACATCACCGCTGAGAAGGACGGCCATTCTCCCACCCTGCGCTGTGAGACGCACGGGCATCTACCTGTCGTGGCGCGAGAAGCGTACCCGATCAATACCCAAATTGCCACCCGTCACAAGTCGCTCGGGAAGAACACCGGATTCGGCGTGGGTGATGCCGGTGATCCGGCGTATACCCTACAGGAAGCGCGCGGTCATGCGGTAGCTGTCTGTGATACATGCTTCGGGCCGAACTGCCTTACACCGTGGGATACGCAGCAGTCAAGGATATTTACCGACGATGGCGCTTCACCCACGCTGGCAGGAGCGGATGGCGGCGGCGGGCGTAACCCCGGAGGGCTTGTGTATACCGCGGGATTTTGCGCTGGAGCGGGTGCGAAAGCGAATGGTATCGGCTATGAGGATGAGTGTGCGCCTACGTTAAAAGGCGGCGCATGCGGTTTTCAAATGCCGACCGTGGTATGCGCCGCGTTTATGGGTGATTCATCGCCTTCATCCTACGGTATAGAGTACAGCGAAGAAACCTCGCCTACGTTAAAGCCGAGATTGAGCGGTACGCCCTGCCTGTGCGAGCCGAAGCATACACAGAACAATTCCGGTCCTTGCGCCGATAATACCATGGCGGCTCCATCGCCGGATATCCTGTGTGCGGCTACAGGTCAGACAGGCGCCGAGGTTCTGGAGAATCAATCCCCCACGCTGACCTGCCATCACGAGCAACCCATTCTTTACAAGACCGTGGGAGTCTATCAGAACCAAAGCGGCTATGTCAACACATCTGACACCGCATATTCCCTAACCACCAACGGTAATGCGACAGGCCGCAACGCGCCGCTTGTGGCTCACCCGGTCATGTGCGCCGCCACAACGCAGGCAAACGCTGAAATTTGCGAGGAGCTATGCCCCACCATTACGGAGGCGGCAGGCAAGGGCGGCAACAACAAGCCGTATATCGTGCATCCCGATGTTTCGGGAACCCTTTGCGCTTCCGGCGCGGGGCTTTCCCGCACGGCTGGTATGGCAAGCGAGACGGATTTGTGTGTTGTCCAGCCCATTCCCATTAATGATAAAGCTACGCGCTGCAGCGGCGGCGGACCTACCCGCAAGGATGACGGCGCCGGCAACGGTTTGGGTGTGGGGCAGCCCGGCGATCCGGCTCCCACCATCACAGCCGGTGACCGTCATGCCGTTGCCGCTGTGGATTGCCGCAACCTACGAGAGACTGAGGAACTGTCCGGCACCCTGCAGGCTAAAGAAAACGGGAGTTATTCCCTTAACTATCAAAATCCCGTCCGCATGGGCTACATCGTGCGCCGCCTGACGCCTACCGAATGTGAAAGGCTCCAGGGCTATCCGGACGGTTGGACAGCTTATGGGTACGATGGAAAAACCGTCAGCGATACTGCCCGGTACATGATGCTGGGCAACAGCATCGCGGTACCCTGCGTGGCTTATATCATGCTGGGGATCGCTGAGGCGCACAGGAAGGATACAAAATAACCCGCAAGATGAACAACCTCATTGATGCAATCCCCTATTCCAATGGCGCAGCAATGGACAGGTCATTCTATGCGCAGAAATTCCGCAGCCGTCAAAATCATGGGATGGGTGACGCCGGATTCCAGGAAATCCTTGTCGCCGGTGAGAAGCGCGTCTACCTTCGCAGCAATGGCCGCCCGGAGAATCGGGCGGTCATTCACATCCCGGATGGCGCTTTCCTCTTTTATCTGTTCTTCAATTGGTGGTGTAGACACAAGTTCAACCGAGAGTGTCAGCATGGAAACGAATCGCTCAAAATCCTGTATCCGCTGGGGAAATTTCCGGTTGTAGACCCTGCGCAGTTCGTCCATTGAGTAGTCGCAGACCACAGCGTCATGGGGCGGCGTCACGGCTTTCATATATGCCTGTGCTGGAACGCTTTGCGGAAAGAGGGCAGCGGAGATCAGAATGTTGGTATCAATCAGTATCCTCATCACTCCGTTTCCTCGCTTCTCATCTCCATGATCATATCTACCACATCGTCATCCGAGCGCATTCCGGCCTTTTCCGCTTCGCCCTCCATCGCCGTTTGCAGCATCTTCATGGCATAGACGGCGGAGTTCATCATAATGACCTGATCGTCCTTGCGGATCAGCGTCACCCTGTCGCCGGTCTGCACGCCGAGGGCTTCGCGGATGTCCTTCGGCAAGGTGATCTGCCCTTTCGCCATAACTTTGGCGTTATCAACCAATACGTTTTCCATCATAGGAACCTCCTTTCTAACGGGTAAAGCCTAAATTCCCTACTTACCCTACCATTAGTATACCCGCAAATCACAAAAAAAGCAAGGGGTGATTGCACGACAACCATCAGCCATCGAAAAAAATCGAGGAAAGGAGATGCCGGAAATTCAGGGCGTGGCTGATGAAAAAACAAAACCAGCCTGAAAAATTTCCGGTTACCGATACTATGCCTTATGTGCCGGTTCCTAAAGACTTGACTAAGGTTAAGACTAAGGTCGCGCTCAACCTAACAAAGCGGCAACTGATCTGTTTTGCCCTTGCCGCCGTCGTGGGCGTGCCAACGTATCTGCTCACCCATACGGCCATCGGCAACGATATCGCCGTTATCCTGATGATCGGCCTGATGCTGCCGTTCTTCTTCTTCGCCATGTTCGAGCGCGACGGCCAGCCCGCCGAGAAGATACTCCGCAACTTTGTACGTGCCCGACTCTGGCCGGGCACTCGGCCATATAAAACAGAAAATCTCTATAAATATCTTCAAGAGGAGGGATCCACTATTGCAACCAAAAACAAAACGGCAGGAACAGCAACTGCGGGAAAACGTCCGAAACGCCAAGGCGCAGGCAAAAAGCAATAAGGCTGAACTGAAAGCCATGCCCGGTAAAAAAGCGCCGGCAAACAGCCTCCGTCTAACCCGAAAAAAGGGCGGCGCTTCCTCGTCCATCAGGGCGAAGCTGTTTGGTCGCGCCGATGCGCCCCAGACAGCCCAGCAGAGCATTCCCTACAAGGAGATGTACCGCGACGGAGTCTGCCGCGTCAGCGATAAGCTGTTCACCAAGACCATCACGTTTACAGACATTAATTACCAACTCGCTCAAAACGATGATAAGACGCAGATTTTCGAGTCCTACTGCGATTTTTTGAACTACTTCGATTCGTCCATCTCTGTTCAGCTTACTTTTATCAACCGCCGCGCCAACATTCAGGAGTTCCAGCAATCTATCGACATTCCCGACCGCGACGATGAGTATAACTCCATCCGGCGCGAGTACGCGGGGATGCTCAAAGGTCAGCTTGCGAAGGGCAACAACGGGCTTGTGAAAACCAAGTATATCACCTTCGGGATCGAGGCCGATTCTCTTAAAGCCGCAAAGCCGCGCCTTGAACGCATTGAGGCCGACATCCTCGCCAACTTCAAGGTGCTGGGTGTCACGGCTCGGCCACTGAACGGGCTGGAGCGGCTGGAGATACTGCACGGGCAGTTCAACCCGGACGGACGCGAGAAGTTCCGCTTCGATTGGAAGGATGTTGCCAAAACCGGCAACGGCACGAAGGATTACATCGCGCCCAGCGGCCTTGATTTCCGTGACGGCAGGATGTTCCGCATGGGCGGGCATTACGGGGCCGCAAGCTTTGTGCAGATTCTCGCGCCGGAGCTGACCGACCGAATGCTGGCCGATTTCCTCGACCTGGACGATGCGGTCACCGTCAATCTTCACATACAGTCTATCGACCAGAGCGAGGCCATTAAAAACATCAAGCGCAAGCTCTCCGATCTCGATAAAATGAAGATCGAAGAGCAGAAAAAAGCGGTACGGTCAGGGTATGATATGGATATCATCCCATCTGACCTTGCCACTTACGGAAACGAAGCTAAGACGCTCTTGGAGGACTTGCAGAGCCGCAACGAGCGCATGTTCCTGGTCACCATCCTTGTGCTCAACACGGCAAAGAAAAAACAGCGGCTTGATAACAATATTTTCGCCGCCGCGGGTATCGCACAGAAGTATAATTGCGCGCTCAAACGCTTGGACTGGCAACAGGAGCAAGGGCTGATGTCATCGTTGCCGCTGGGCGTGAACCAGATTGAAATCCAGCGGGGCCTCACCACGTCCTCTACGGCCATATTTGTACCGTTCACCACCTGTGAGCTTTTCCAGAATGGAGAGGCGCTATATTACGGCTTGAACGCGCTTTCCAACAACCTAATCATGGCCAACAGAAAGCTCCTAAAAAACCCCAACGGGCTATTCCTTGGCACACCCGGTTCCGGCAAAAGCTTCGCCGCCAAGCGTGAGATAGTAAACGTGTTCCTGCTGACCGAGGACGATATCATTATATCGGATCCGGAGGCAGAATACCAGCCACTTGTGGAGCGGCTGGGAGGTCAGGTCGTCAGGCTCTCCCCCGTGTCAAACCAGTACCTGAACCCTATGGATATAAATCCCGACTATGCCGATGAGGAGGATCCGCTCACACTAAAAAGCGATTTTGTACTTTCGCTCTGCGAGCTTATCATTGGCGGCAAAATGGGATTGGAGCCTGTGGAAAAGACCATCATCGACCGCTGCGTCCGGTTGGTCTACAGGGATTATCTTGCCAACCCTGCGCCGGAGCGGATGCCGATACTGCAAGACCTTTACGACTTGATGCGGAAGCAGACGGAGCCGGAGGCACAGCGGATCGCCACTGCGTTGGAGATTTACGTTACGGGAAGCTTAAATGTATTTAATCACAGAACTAACGTCGATATCCATAACCGCTTGGTATGCTTCGATATTAAGGAATTGGGCAAATCCCTGAAAAAAATCGGGATGCTGATTTTGCAGGACGCCGTCTGGAACCGCGTCACCGTCAACCGCTCCCTGCACCGCACGACTTGGTTCTACATCGATGAGATGCACCTTTTGCTCAAAGAGGAGCAGACCGCAGCCTATACCGTGGAAATCTGGAAACGCTTCCGCAAATGGGGAGGCGTACCCAGCGGCTTGACGCAAAACGTCAAGGATTTTCTGCTCTCCCGCGAAGTTGAAAATATCTTTGAAAACTCCGACTTCGTATATATGCTAAACCAGGCGGCGGGCGACCGGCAGATTCTGGCCAAGCAGCTTGGTATCTCCCCGCACCAACTCTCGTATGTGACTCACAGTAACGCCGGAGAAGGATTGATGTTCTATGGCGATGTGATCATCCCGTTTGTCGACAGATTCCCGCGCGATGGTGAATTGTATTCACTTTTTACAACTCGGCCATCCGAGGTGGCTGGCGCTCAGTAAAAAAATATATTATTGGTGTATTTAGCAATGCACAACAGGGTATCGAATTTTAATTTAAGCATTTCAATATGGGCTAATACGTTGAAGAAAAGAGGCGATGTGATATACTATAATATAAATTACGCATTACGGGAAGGGTGAACACGCTTGGAGTATACCTTAATGCACAAAAATGTGCCGGTTGTCGATATGGAGCTTGACGAGACAGGTTATGTGGCGAAGCTGCATGATGTCCACGATGTTCACCGCTTACCTGTTGGTGTTTCAGTCCTTAAAGCCGGGATTGACCGCAAGGCGCTTAACGACTGGTGGATAGGGCGCTCCATTCCGGCGAGGCGGGACGGTCTTGACTCGGCGCTCCAAAGTATCGTAGTTTCAGCGCCCACGCTCTTAATAGAAAAAAGCTTTGGCTTGAGCCTCTCAGACCAATACTGGATTCGTCCAAAGGGTACAGGGATGGCTTGGGAAACGGTGAATTTCTTTGAGAATGATTTCTCGAAGGATATGGGTGAGATACTGTTTGGTCACGAGCCTGCGCACCCCGCCCTCGTCAGCCTGATGTCGCCGGACAACACAACTGACGGTTGGCTGCGCAAGAAGTGGAATATCGTGGACGGCAATCGTCTTTTAATAAAAGGCGGCAGCGGCGTCTATCGGCAGGAACCGTATAACGAGGTGATTGCCGGTGCGATTATGCGGCGGCTTGGTATCCATCATGTGGAATACACCCTGACGGTAAGCAAGGGCAAGCCGTACAGCCTATGCGAAAACTTCATAACACCTGATACTGAGCTTATCCCGGCATGGTGGGTCAAGGAAACCGCTAAAAAAGATAACCGCCGCTCCGAGCTGACGCATCTGCTATACTGCTGCGAAAACCTCGGCATACCCGGAGTCCGTAACGCGCTGGACAAAATGCTTGTACTGGACTACATCATCGCAAACGAGGACAGGCACTACAACAACTTCGGCTTTGTACGGGGCGCCGACACGCTTCAGTGGCAGGGCCTCGCGCCGATCTATGACAGCGGCACATCGCTTTGGTATAACACGCAGTGGGTAGGTTCGCGAATAGAATGCAAGCCGTTCCGCAAGGATCATGCAGAGCAAATTAAGCTGGTAAACGATTTTACATGGTTTGACCGCTCTGCTCTGGACGGGCTTGACAACGAGATTCGGGAAATACTCTCCGCGTCCGAGGATGTGGACGAGGCTCGCTCTAAGGCGATTGCAAAATCCGTGATGGAGCGCGTATGTCAAATCGAGCGGTTACAGCATGAGCATAAGCCATCTGTTCTGGCGGCAATCAGGGAAAACAAGTTAGAGGCTTCTGAAGCGCCCCGTAACACCCGTCACAAGAAAAAAGAACATGACAGAGAATAGCCATAGATAACGGCACACAGCGCCCATCCCTTTCGAGGGGTGGGCGTTTTTTATTTAGCGTCTACTACTTTAAATGTAAAGGAGAGCTTTATGGTATATACCCGAGAGGAACTGTCCGCTATGCAGGCATGGCCTCTGGAGAAGAAGGTTGAGAAGACAAAGGAGCTGATCGCCGAATGGTACAGGTACTGGAAGGGTAAGGTTTTCGTCTCATTCTCAGCCGGAAAGGACAGCACTCTATTACTACACCTGGCCCGCGAGGTACACCCGGATATTCCGGCTGTGTTTGTGGACACAGGCTGTGAGTTTCCGGAGAACATTGAGTTTGCCAAGACCGTACAGAACGTAGTGTGGCTCCAATATAACATACCATTTGATGAGGTGCTGCAGAAATATGGTTACCCGGTCATCTCCAAGGAGGTTTCCAAGCGCATCTACTATGGGCGCATGGGTAAGGAATGGGCCTTGCAGCATCTGAATGGCAACAACAAAGACGGCACACATTCAAAATACAATCAGCAATACAAAAAATGGCGCCATCTTCTGGAGGCGCCATTTCCTATTGCCGAAAAGTGCTGCTCCGAGCTTAAATTAAAGCCCTTGGCGAAATATCAGCGGGAATCCAAGCGTGTTTCCATAGTGGGAACTATGGCAAGCGAAAGTCTTCGCCGTCAGAGTGCGTTTCTCAAAACAGGCTGCAACAGGTTCGACGGCAAGGATCCGAAATCTAAGCCATTATCCTTTTGGACGGAAGCCGATGTGCTTCGCTACCTGAAAGAGAATAATGTCGCGTACTCGAAAATATACGGGGATATTATCAACGAGAACGGCAGGTGGCGCACCACGGGCGAAAAGCGCACAGGCTGTATGTTTTGTTTATGCGGCACACACCTTGAAAAGCCGAACCGCTTCCAGCGCATGGCAACTACCCACCCTGAGTTGTATGAACACTGCATTAACGAGCTGGGCTACGGCTTTGTGATGGATTATCTCGGCATCCCATATGCGCCGCCGGAAAAAATATCAGTTTACGGAGGTGTGGGGCAAAAACATGAAAGAGTTACCCAGAAAATGAATCGGTCGCCCGCCGTGAAAAAACGGAAACTGACGGAACCTAGCCGGTGATTGCAGTGGCGGCTATGCGGCGGGCGTGCATAAGAGCGCGCTCGCCGCTTTTCGTTTTGGGAGGTGAGAACCATATCGAGAGAATATAAAAAACGGGACAAGAAAGTACACAAAATGACACGCGAGGGGCTGGTGGAACGTAATCTCGCCACAGGTGATGAACAGCAGATCAGCCAGCGTGATCTGGATTTCAACCTACGGTCTGCGGACCAGGCGCAGCGGGATTTATCGGGCGGCGACAACGCCCGGCAGACTGGTTCCGTCAGGCAGTCTATAACCGAAGCCAGGCGCGACCGTTCCGGGCAAACCCGACAACAGCAGCCGTCCGTACAGGAAACGGTGCCGGAGTATAGCGAGTCAGCGGATGATATCAGGCAGAGCGGCGTTTCTCACGGATCCACGCAAACAACAACCTATCAGTCTGCGGAGGCCCCCGGCGCGCCGGGGGCCTCTCCATCATACGAAGGGTCCCAGCCGGATGCTTCACGCCCTCCGGAACAGCCTTTACAACACGAGGCGCGGCCTGCCGCGGTACAGGGGGCACAGCATATAAGCCGGCGCGATACAACCTACCATCAGACAAGCCCTGCTAATAAACGGCTTGCAGAGGATCCGGCGCAGCCTTCGGAACAATCCCTATATGATGAACTAAGGGAAACCGCATCGGCAGATAAGCCTGTTGCTAATGAATCACTGCCGGTCAGTGATTCCCGCAACGCGGACAGCCGCCTGAAAACGGGCAAAAAAACACCAGGCGAAAGGGCTGGGCGCCTGCATTATGACAATGCTCGGCAAACCACATCCGGAGCAAAACCAAAACAGCGTGGCACTAAGTATCAGCGGCAGTTTTCCGAAGATGCCGTTAATTCAGAGGCTGGGGCTTCAGTTCCAACTACTCCGAAAAGCGCACCCGCACCTGATAGAACGGTTCCCACAGATAGCTCGGATTCGGGCAGTGGGACGAAAACTACTGAGCGGGCAGGACGCTTACGCTTTAACGAGTCCAAGCCACCGCCCTCCGGTTCCAAGCCAAAACAGCGCGGCACTAAGTATCAGCGGCAGTTTTCCGAAGACGCCGTTAATACAGAGGCTGGGGCTTCTGCTCCGAAGAACACACCCGCACCTGATAGAACGGTTCCCACAGATAGCTCGGATTCGGGCAGCAAGACGAAGCCTACCGAGCGGGCAGGACGCTTACGCTTTGACGAATCCAAGCCGCCACCCTCCGGTTCCAAATCAAAACAGTCTGGCACCAAATATCAGCGGCGGTTCAGTGAGGGTGCGGATGGCGAGGCATCTTCTCAGTCAGAGGATTCCAAACCTGACAGCCAACGCTCCGCGGATGGCCGCAATGACTCTCGTGCCGGTGCTGACGGCGGGCGCTCGTCCAGCTCGGAACCATCGTCGAAAAAAAGTAAGCTGGAGTTTGCTGGTGATGAGCTGCCGCCCGACAAAAGGCTGGAAAAGACCAGATATAAGGCCGAAAAATCGGTGGCGAAATTGGAAAAGGCAAAAGAGAGGCTTCCTACTAAGCGTAAAATGCGGCTGAACAAGGAGTTCGACGCGGAAACGGGCAAACCGAAGCGGCGGCTTCATTTCGAGAAGGAAGTAAAAACCCAGAGCCAGCATCTTAAGGGGCCACTTCCACTACGCCCTGTCAAGGCTGGGGCTAACGCTGGAATCGACTATGTCCACAAAAAAATCCATCAGGTGGAACACGAGAACGTCGGCGTGGAAGCTGCGCACAAAGGCGCTCTGGTGGTCGAAGGAACCCTCCGCAAAGGCTGGCGCCTGCATAAGACCCGGCCTTATCGCCGCGTGGCGAAGCTTCAGCGCAAGGCCACTAAGCGCGCCATTAAACTATCATACCAACAGGCACTTCACGATAACCCCAAGCTAAAAAGCAACCTCCTTTCCCGCATGATGCAAAAGCGCAAAATCAAGCAGCAGTACGCGAAAGCGGCGCGGGAAGCCAAGCGTGCGGGAAAAGCCGCGCAAAAGGCCGGCAGCTTCACCGCCAAGCTCGCGCGGGCCGTCACAGGTTTTATCCGGCGCCACCCTGTGGTGTTTGGCATTATTGCCCTGCTGCTCCTGCTGATGATGCTTATCATGGGCTTCTTCTCGTCCTGCTCCAACATGGCCGCGGGGGGACTGTCGTCTATTCTGGCTTCCAGCTATCTGGCTGAGGACGAAGACATCGACAATGCGGAATTATTTTACACAGAGTTGGAAACCGATCTGCAAATACAGATTAATAATGTGGAAAGCACTTATGGCGGATATGACGAGTACAGGTACAATGTTGATGATATCAGTCACAACCCCTTTGAGCTTATGGCCTTCCTGACATCCGTGTATCAGGATTTTACCTACTCTGAGATTCAGGCGGTCCTGATAGAAATCTTTAACGAGCAATACCAGCTAACATTTGTCGAGGAAATAGAGGTGCGCTACCGCACAGAAACCTATTATGACCCCGAAACCGGCGAGAGCTATGACGTGGAAGTACCGTATAACTGGTATATCCTCAATATCAATCTGACGGCGCGTTCCTTTACGGACGTGATCGCGGCGCGCATGGACAGCAGTCAGCGGGAGGTTTACAGCCTGCTCATGACAACGAAGGGCAACAGGCAGTACCTCGCCAATCCCTTTGACTTTAACTGGTTGCCCTATATATCCAGCTACTACGGCTGGAGGATACACCCCATCACCGGGGAAAAGAATTATCATAAAGGCATTGACATCGCCGTGGCTTCAGGAACGGAGATAATGGCCGGGCACGATGGCACGGTGACATTTGCGGGAAACAGCGGCGATTATGGTCTTGTGGTGGTATTGGACGATGGTAAGGGCCTTGTTTCCAAGTACGCGCACTGCAGCGAGCTTCTCGTATCAGCCGGGCAAGAGGTCAAGCAAGGCGATGTGATTGCCAAAGTGGGCAACACCGGCAACTCAACGGGACCGCATCTTCACCTTGAGATCATCAAGGACGGACAATACCTAAATCCGGCTTATTTTGCGGATACCGGCGATGACGGCAGCGGCAGCATACTACCCGGCCAGCCCGGAGGTGTGGAGTTCCCCGACTACCCCGGCGAACCGATGGGCGATGGCGCTTTCGCCGCGCTTATGGAGGAAGCGCAGAAGCACCTCGGCAAACCTTATGTATTCGGTGCCAGCGGTCCAAACTCCTTTGATTGCAGCGGTTTTGTGTGCTATGTCTTAAACAATTCGGGTGTTGCCAGCGTGGGTAGAACGACGGCGCAGGGGCTATATAATATGTCTACTCCCGTATCGGCGGCGGACGCCCAGCCTGGTGATCTGATCTTCTTCCATTCGACTTACAGCACATCCGATACAGTCACGCACATTGGTATCTACATCGGCAACGGCATGATGATCCATGCCGGAAATCCCGTGCAATACGCCAGTATTGATTCAACTTATTGGCAGAACCATTTTTACGCATTCGGCAGAATTTCCTGAATTTTTATATGACAGATTAAAAGGAGGTCTTTATGAATTCCAAAATCGACAGAGTTGCCCGTGAGATTGAAAAAACGCGGGCGAAAATTACAGAGGCACAGGAGCGGTTAAAGGAACTTGAGCGGCAGAAGACAGACATGGAAAACACCGAAGTTGTCAATCTGTTCCGTTCGGTGGATATCGCGCCCGGTGAGCTTGCGGCAATACTCCAAGCGTACAAGGAGAACGGTTCCGCTACGTCTGTTGCTTCTGCCGCGCCAAGCCCGGATTATCGGCAGGCAAGCGGTTACAGTAACACAAATTTCGAGAGACAGGAGGACAATATTGATGAATAAACGATTCCTGGTTATACTCGCGCTCACGCTCTGTGTGGGCGCTTTTCTTTTCCCCATGACTGCATACGCCGTGTCGGATACCACGCCGCCGACCCTCAGCGCATGGATCAACGGCGACACGCTGCATGTGGAGGCTTCCGATGATATGTCGGGCGTGGATGCAGTCTATATAGACGGTACCCGCGTTAATTACCGGGTGGACGGCGCGTTTGACGTGCCTTTGAGCGATTATGCCGGCAGCGGCGAATATATCAGCGTATATGCCGTGGACTTCTCCGGCAATAAGTCGGACGCCGTACAACTAAAAAATCCGTATTATGTCGCGCCCGTTTCCACTCCAACGGCAACTTCCACTCCGGTAGCTACACAGACGGCCGCATCCACGACATCTACTAAATCCACAGCGGCGTCTGCTACCTCATCGACTGAGGCGCCCGTATCCACGGATGTGCCTTCCGAATCACCGGAAACGGAGGCGGAATCTACAGAGTCAGCCGTGGAAGAGGAGGCAAGCCCGTTTACCCCGGACGGTACGGGCACAGTGGAGGATAATGTTACCGAGCAGAATGGCAAGGAGTTTTTTACAATAATTACGGCTGACGGCAACGAGTTCTTTCTGATTATCGACCGCGAACGAAGCACCGATAACGTCTATTTGCTGAATGCCGTTACTGAGGATGACCTGATGTCCCTTGCTAAAAAGAGCGATGACTCCGGCACCAGTGAGAGTGCGGTTTCAACGCCGGAAACGTCCACGCAGACGCCGGAGACAACACCCGAATCCACACCGGAGCCGGATGCTGAAAATTCCGAAACGAGCGGCAGTAATGCCGGCGCTATTCTGATAATCCTTCTGGTCGTGTTGGGCGTGGGTGGCGCCGGGTACTATTTCAAGATATTGAAGCCCAAGCGCCAAGGTTCAGACATAGATGATGATTATGACGATGAAGACGATGATTATGACGGCGAGTCGGATTATCCTGATGATTCGGAGGACGATTACGCCTACCATGATGAGGATGTTTCCGCTGACATGACAGACGAGGAATAAACACAAGTGTGCGATCCCGCCTTTGGGCCTATGCCCTAACAGGCGGGATTTTTGCACTAAAAAAGGAGCGATTTATGGCAAAAAAACGCAGGAAAAAGCAGATGTATAAAAAGCAGCCTGTGAAGAAGGCCAACCCATATAAAACTGCCGTGCTCATTCTTGTCATGTTAGCAGCCGCGGCGCTGGGCGCCTGGTTCGCCCTGTCACCCACGCTTGAAAAATACCGGATGCTGGAGCGCCAAGCCGAGCTGCTGGACAGCATCGAAAATGGCAGTGGTGTGATTGTCATTGATGAGGTCTTTGCAGATACGGACGAGGACTTTTATGACAAAAATGACGGGGGCACGCTTTCTGCCGCTTTAGATTCAGCTGCACCTCCTAACGCTGACGCCAGTGGATCAGCATCCGGGGATTCAGTCGTCACGGGCATAGGCGTGCTGACCATAGAGCGCATCGGTGCTAGGCTGCCCGTCACAGAGGGCGTATCCACAACGCAATTAAAGGTCGCCGTGGGCCATGTGCCGCAGACGCCGGAGATTGGAGAAACCGGCAACGCCGTGATCGCCGGGCATAGGAGTTACACCTACGGTCAGTTTTTCAACCGCCTTGGCGAGATGGAGGTTGGCGACGTCATATCGTTCCAGCCGAAGGACGGCGAGGCGATGGAGTTCGAGGTCTTCGAGATTCTGGAGGTTCTCCCCGGCGACGCCGCCGCGTTATGGCAGCCGGAAGACGAACAGATGCTGACTTTGCTCACCTGCACCCCAATCAGAACAGCCTCGCACCGGCTTCTTGTCCGGGCGAGGCTCATAATATAAGGAGGGAAACACTTTGAAGCGATTATTTTCATTACTTCTGATACTGTGCGTGTGCTTTACCACAGTATTCCCCATGACCGCATACGCTGCGGAAATGGAAACCCAGAGAGACTTTTCAGACGGAACCCTTGAGCTGTCTGAGGAACAGGCCGGAGAGCTTACCTCCGCTCTGGAAGATAACTCGGAGGAAACGCTGGTTGCGTCCTGTGACACGCCGGTAATATCCCCTTTCAGTGAGTTTATTGGCGAGGATAACGAGTATTACACACGCATTCGCCTGACAGTTACCGACCGGCAGGGCAATCCCCTTTCCGGCGCAGCTTACGGCCTTTACACTACAGGCGGCTGGCTTGTGGAGCACCTTATCACCGACGCATCCGGCGTGGCCGAAAGCGGCGATGTGCCGGTATATACCGACTATTATCTGGAAGAGATCAACCCGCCTGAAGGCTATCAGTCGAACACAGGCCGCAGGGAGATTATTCTGGCTGAGATTTGCGCCCCGTCACTGGTTGGCGTTAGCGTTGAGTACGACCCGATTATGGGTAGGATCGTAGTCATCAAAATCGATGAAAACGGTACGCCGCTATCCGGTGCTGGCTTCTATGTATATAACACGGACACATGGGAGTTAGTCGACATAATCACTACCGACCGGGATGGAATTGCCATAACAACCGACTTGCCATACGGCTTGTACGAGTTGTACGAATACCTCACACCTGAAAATTACGAATCCGACGGCGTGTACTATGCGAAGATAGAATATGACGGAGAAACAGTCGAGCTTCATATCGTCAATTACTACAATCCTCCATATATCCCCCCGGAAGAAGCCTATGTCAGCGTATACAAGACCGGTATCGATGGACGGAAAATATTAGGCGCGGTGTTCTCCATATTCACGTATTCCGGTCAGTGGGTGGAAGACATCACCACAAACAATAGCGGCTACGCCTATTCAAGCGCCCTTCCGTTGGGCGATTACTACCTTATGGAATCCTGCGCGCCGGAAGACTACAGGCTGGACGATACCCCATATTATTTTACGCTGGAGTATACATGGCAGACCGTTTACTTTGACTTTGTGAACGAGCGCGCCGGTGAACCCGGCACTGTAATGGTTGTCAAGACCGATGAAAACGATAACCCGCTGTCCGGCGTGGTGTTCGGCTTGTATCGCGCATGGGATGGTACTCTGATGCAGGAGCTTGTCACCGGCGAGGACGGCACGGCGGAGAGCGGCCTGCTTTACCTAGATGATTACTACCTTGTTGAGCTGTCCGGCAAGGAAGGTTACGACATGGAAACGGGCCGGATCAGCTTTAGCATCGATGGTACGGGAGAGACGGTCACAGTAGTTGTGATAAACCCCAAGATCCGCGTGTTTGGCAAGGTGTGTGTTACAAAGGTGGACGATGCCGGCAATCCGCTCTCCGGCGTCCGCTTCGGCCTGTACTGCTCTAAGGGTAATCTTCTGCAGGAGATTATCACCGGTACGGATGGAACCGACACCAGCGGCGTGCTGAACGCTGGCGATTACTACCTTGTGGAGCTTTCCGGCTTACCCGGCTATGTGACGGACGAGCAGCAGTATTCTTTTTCTATTACTGAAAATGGCGTAACGGTTCCCGTTACCGTTACAAATCCCCGCGTCACAGGTGGTGTAAGGGTTATTAAGACCGGCGAGGACGGCGAACCGCTCCCCGGCGTAGTATTTGGGATATATCAGGACGGCGTACTTGTGCAGGAACTTACCACGGGCGCTGACGGTATCGCTGAGAGCGGCACGCTTTACTATGGTGATTACGAGCTGCGGGAACTTTTAACGGTGGCAGGATATGAACTTCTGGCTGTAGCTGTGCCTTTTTCCATTTTAGAGAACGGCGTAGTAATTGAGATACCCATCACTAACCCGCTTATTTACGGTGGCGTCAGCGTCCTAAAAACGGATGAAAGCGGCACGCCCTTGTCAGGTGCGGTGTTCGGGCTGTATAACGGCCAGGATCAGCTTATAACGGAGCTGACTACAGGCGGTGACGGTATTGCCGAAATCTACGGCCTTGTCATGGGTAGTTATTATCTGATGGAACACTCAGCGCCGGAGGGCTTTGCACCGTCAGATGAAGCGGTACATTTCTCTATCACGGAGCAGGGTGTGGTTTTCGAAACAACCATCGTGAACATTGAAGGGCGCGGAACACTGAGCATTGTAAAGACCGGCGAGGACGGGGACGCTCTTTCCGGAGTGGTGTTCGAGGTTTATCGCACATCGGATGACGAGCGAATAACTGAGATTACAACGGACGACAGTGGCACGGCGGAGATTGAACTTCCGCTAGGCGCCTATTACCTGTTAGAAACACAGACCGCCGAGGGCTACATGCTGCCGGAGGGCGGCTTTTCCTTCAGCCTTACGGAGCATGGCGCGACAGTTGAGCTTTCCATACAGAACCAACTAGAGCCGGATGAACCCGATGTTCCTACGAGCGGATATATTAAGCTTATAAAGAAGGCAGACGGCACGGATGCTCTGCTCTCCGGCGCGGTGTTTGGAGTTTATGAAGCTGCCAGCGATACAAAAGTTGCCGAGCTAACCACGGGTAGTGATGGCGCGGCTGTTTCCGGCGAGCTTCCGGCCGGCAGCTACTATCTGATGGAGCTGACGGCCCCGTCCGGTTATGAGTTGAATGATGATAAAGTCAGCGTAACGGTCACAGCCGGGGAAACTATCGAAATAACCGTATATAACACGGCGCAAAGCACCGACTCAGACGATACCGGCAAGCTTCGCCTTATCAAAGAGGCCGCAGATACGGGCGAGCGGCTTTCCGGCGCGATATTTGGTATTTACAAGACATCAGATGGTTCGCTAATTGCTAAAATCACCACTGGGAGTAACGGCACAGCCACTTATGAGCTTGAAGCTGGCCGCTACTATCTGCTGGAACTGGAAGCGCCGGAGGGATATGTGCTTGATACTGACAAGATCAGCTTTACTCTAAGCGCGGGCGCTACCAAGACCGTAACCGTAACAAATACACCAGAGGAAGCCGAAACCGGAAATGTTCGCCTTATCAAAAAGGACGAGAATACCAGCCAGCGGCTCTCCAGTGCGGTGTTTGGTATCTATAAGGCTTCCGATGACGGAAAAGTGGCTGAGATCACCACTGGCACAGATGGCACGGCTAATTACAAGCTTGAAACCGGTCGTTATTACCTGCTGGAGCTGGAGGCTCCGTCAGGGTATAAGCTGAAAACGGATAAAATCAGTTTTACTGTCAAAACCGACGAAACGACTGATGTCACCGTGACAAATGCGCTCAAAGACCCCAACGCGCCTGTGACCGGCAACCTGTATCTCGTCAAGAAGGCCGAGGGTACTGGCGCGAAGCTCCCCGGCGCCGTGTTCGGGATTTACAGGGCATCGGATAACGTCAAGATCGACGAGATCACCACAGATTCAGACGGCGTGGCGGTTTGCGAACTGGCCCCGAATAACTATTACCTGCGGGAACTAAAAGCGCCGGAAGGTTTCATGTTGGAGCAGGCAAAAATACCATTCACCATTAAAGCTGACACTACAGTAAGGGTGGAAGTTACCAATATGCGCGATCAGGGTACCGGTAACGTCAGGCTCATCAAGACCGGACCGGACGGCGAGGTTGTTTCTGGCGCGGTATTCGGCGTCTACAGGGTATCCGATGATTTAAAGGTTGCCGAAATCACCACAGGGAGCGATGGCACGGCATTATACGAGCTTTCCGCCGGCGCGTATTACCTGTTGGAACAGACAGCGCCGTCAGGCTATACGCTCAACACCGACAAGCACAGCTTTACGGTAACAACTGGGCAGACGGTGGAGGTGCGTGTTGTCAACCAGCGCGCGGCGGCTACGTCCGGGATCGAGATACCCAGAACCGGCGATTCCTTCCCCATCTGGAACTACCTGCTGTCGGCGCTGTTCTTCGGCGCAGCCGCCGTCTGCGGCTGGATGCTGTATAAAAAGCGGGGCAGGAGGATAAAAAAGACTTAATACCAATAATATAACGCATACAGCACGCTGCAGAGGCTCGGCGATTGCCGAGCCTCTGTGACACCCTTTTGATTCAGTTGCTGGAAGGTCTTTTCAAATCCCAAAAATCTTCGAGGTAGGTGATTAGGCCGTCGACCCTGTGCCACTCGTCCGGCTCATTGAACCACTCGCAGGTATCAACCAACGCCTATCCATTCACAATACTAAACAACATTAAGCGGACGTTTTCGCGCTACCCCTACCAATACCAACAATCGCAGGCTATTGGGCTGTTCAGGAGCGTTGTCTGCGGCGCACTCTTGCATCGCGTTCCTCACGCACACGTCCGTCACTGCGCAAATATGCGGGCCGCGATACTCTGCCGTGTCGGTTCATATAATTTGAAACAGCATCGTAATGGCGCGACAGAGAGGCGTTGTGCTACTGTAAATCAGCGGTCTGCTTTTTTTCTCGGTCACTGATTATAGCACTGCGAGAGTTGCGAAAAAGTGAAAAAATATAGTTATACCGTTTGAATTATGTTATAATTAATTAGGTGATTTGAATATGAACAACGGCGAGATAATCGGCAAAGTGCATAATTCCATTTATCAACAAATCCAGAAAACCGGCATGGCCGCACCCGTTCAGGTGCTCATTGATTTGGGGTATCTCTCCGAGTCCGACTACGAGAACTGGAGGTTTGGCCGGATTGATTATCTGGAGCGGGTGTGCAAGGTAAATCTGCATAAGCTTTCTTTTATCATGAAGCAGGTTCGCACCTATGCCCGTAAAAATGACTTGAAACCATCCTGGACATTTTATAAGCAGTGGGGCCGCAAGGGAAAGAAGCCAGCCATAAAGCTGCGCTTTTCCAAGTACGGCGATGAGGGTGCTGAACGCGGTTACGCTACCCACTACATCTCACAAAAATGGATGGACGAACATAAAAAACAGGCCGGTGAACCTATCGGCGAAAAGGAATGATTTATTATGGCTGATGTAGAACGAATTGAGTTTGATTTCAGTGGCGACGGCATCCTTAAATCCTCTGAAAGGTTGGAACGCATTCTGCGTTCAGGGCACTGGAGCGACATAGGGCCGAATTATGAGGATGAGCGGACGAGACTGCTTTTGCGGCTGCTGGACATCGGAGGCATCGTGGTTTACAAGCGTATATACAACAAGAGGACAGACGCTTCTCCTGAACTTCGGCGCCGCGCCGGGAAGATCAGTTTATTCATGCATAAAGAGTATGCCAGCCAGACTCTGATTGATATCGCGGGCATATTCTCCGACTATGAATACGACGCAGGAAGAACGACGTATAACTCTTTGTTTTTCCCGGAGCTAAAGGCGTTTGTGCGGTGCGGCGGTCTTTCTCCCGAAAAGCTGTTCGAGTTTCTGGAGCAGGAGGGGTGCGATATGGTCATGCTTTTCCCCGAAGCTTACGGAGAGGATTTCTTTTACGTATTTTCCCGTGCCATGCCGCGGGAGAATTTTCTAAACGCCCTTGAGGAAATGCAGGGGAATATCCTGGAGGCCATGCACGAGGCGCTTCGCAAGGCCGAAAAAAACGGCTCCCTTTCCTCATTTCCCGTGTTTCCCAATATAGAAGAAACCGAATAGAAGAAGACGAACAAATACAGTCGGTATTTTATGCTTTAATGTAAAATACCGGCTGTATATCGTTAGGCACTACCTTTGTTGTATTTATGCTGACACAAGCTCCTGGTTTACGCGCTCCCAATCTACCGAGAGCATTTTAAATTCTCCACGGTCGGCGAATGAGTCACAGATTACGCTTTGTATGTACCCTTCATCAATAAGTTTCCGTAATATCTGTTCATACCTGTATTGGTCACCGCCATAATATCTAGCCGTATGTTCAACCGACTTAAAAAAGGTGGGGCATAATCCTTTTTCCTCCGCGCTTTTTAAGTTTTTTAGTAAGTTAGTTTGATACTCCAGTTCGTCGCCATCAACCACGCACACTTCCTTGGTCCATGATGAACAGTCTTTTAACTGACGGCTAAGCGAGCCTGCGACTCCATATACGCCAACAATCTTGTCCATAAAAGTCCGGATAAATGTCGCGGCTGATGAAAAATGTCCGTCGCCGGTAAAGAATATGAATTGCTCAACAGAGGGGTTTTGGATTAATTCCTGATAGATGTGATCAAGCATTATAAAGTCCGTAAAATCTTTTTTTAGTACAGCGCTTTCGTTACTGCAATCTATGATATTGCTTGTTATCGTCCTAATACGGTTTCTTTCCCGGCTTAACTCCGGCTTTGTAAAGTCGCCAAATACATAAATTTTCATTATTTTTCCGTTAGTTTTAATTTCATCAATAATAGGGTCAAGCATAGGCGGGATTGAATATTGTTTATTAAAACTGATATAGAGTGATTCATAATCAATAAAGACAATGGTGTACAGCCGCTTATCATTTTCAGGCGGCTGTTTTAGCACCTTAAATTCCAGTTTCATTTGTACCTCCATTATTACGAGACGCGAAAATTTTACATCAATACTAAAATGTAACCGTTTACATGATCCCACCTCCAAAATAATCCTCGCCTGCTGATGCACAGGAATTGTGCCGATAAGCAGGGTATTTATTCCTTTTCTCCATTTTGCCGCCGCCATATCCAAGCGTCAATATAGGCATGAATATCCGACATGCTGTTAACTTGAGTAATCAGGTTTTGATGGAATTCTTCTGATCTGATATCCTTGTTCTTTGCTTCAAAGCTTCGGATTTTGCCTTTGACATTATCCCCGTTTACCCTGACCCATATCTCAATATTACTCAAATTATCTTCCTGATATTCAAGACTCAACTCCACTGTATCCAATAATCCGGTGGTTTCTGCGGGTAGAATAAACCTTATTTGCTTAAATTCAAACAGGTCGGTAAGCTGTATCAATAAAACACCCTCCTAGCAAAAACATACATTTTACTTTCTTCTTTTCTTAAAGTTCATACCTACAAGTCCTGCTATTACGGCGGCACTTAATCCAGCACAGTAGTGTCTCGATAGAGCCGCCGTAATTAATCATTTTAATAGCCGTTTGCCTCTCCATCGAGCGGGAATGTCAATTATGGCCAATAATGCCTTGGTGAATATACTTTCGGCAAAGGGGTCACGAACATCACGCACACAAGACAGACAAGCCACAAAGCGCTGACGCTACGCCAGCGCCGACCATTGTTCTTTCATGACTTCAAGAAAAACCTCAAGATTTTCCGGCATCGAATAATGGTAGTCAGCTTCGCCAAGCATATCGAACAGCTCATCGATCCGGGCATCCATATCCTTCGGCGCGATCCTATAAGCCCGTCCGAACATGGCACTTTGCGTGGAGGGAGGCGCGGATAGAGCCGCTTTCACAATCTTGGCGCAGTTTATCTTCGCGCGCTCGGTGAGCTTTTCAAACACGGCGGCAGCGGCGTCCAGCACGGCAACGCCTTCAGCAGTGAGATCGTCCCCTGTTTCGGGCGCCTGTGCCAAGTCAAACCACACAGCAGTGTCGCAGTATTCGAGGCTCTCATCAAAGCTCTCCACCAGCCCGATCAATGTGCTCTTAAAATACCAGTAATCGCGATAGGCGGCTACTGTTTGCAGCAAAGCTTCATTCAGGTCTTCGACACTGGTTAAATCGTAGGGACTGACACGGTGACCTGCCCCCAGATGCGCATTAATTTTTTCATAACTTCGTCATTGTACTTATCTGGCATATGATACTCTCCTTTTAATATGTTTTGTTACTCGACATCGTCCATCAGATCCCGTTCGTCCTCATAAGGCTTCATACCCATTTCTTCCCACGTCACGCCGTATGGAGCGCCCCCGGAGGTGTACCCCGCGATGAAATAAAAGCGGTCATCGCGCCAGTCTACATCCAGTTCAGACTGCTCCAGCTTTTTCATGGCTTTCAGGCGTAGGCGCTGTTCCTCGCCCTGCAATACCGCATCGAGGTATTCCGGGGCGAACACATGGCCGATTTCCTGCAAATCCCGCAGGGCGGTCGGTATATCAACCTTGAATTTATCACGGTAATTGCGGACGATTTTCCTCTCGCTGCCTTCGTAAGCTGCCAGCCATTGCCGCGCTTTTCGGAGCCGCGGCTCACGTTTCAGGGCTTGACCCGGCTGACCGCTTTTTTTCTTTTTCTTCTTTGGCATAAAAGCACCTCATACCGTTATAAATGAATAACCGCTTTTGTCCAGTATACCATATTTGTGGTCATAAATCTGTATTTTCATGCATTTTTATACCCGGCATACCACACATGAACGCGGTCCCAAACAGTCACAACATTGGCTATTATATTTTCGGAAAAGGCGCTGCATTTTCACGTCACAAGAGTTAACATAGCACAAACCGCGAGAGACGCGGAATCCAAGATGTAAGGTGCGATAGTAATGGAAATCAGATTTAATGTGACGGGAGCGGAGCGCAAGGCTTTTGTGACGGCGGTCAGCGAGATCGCGGGCTGGGAGGCAGTTTACAAGAAGGCGCCGACCTTCGCTTATGTGGTACACAACTACACCATCGACAAAAACGGGACATTAACCTTTGACGAGCGTGTGGACGCCGAGGATGCCCGAAGCCTTCTGGCGGAGCTGGCTGGGCGTGGCTTTGTGTCGGAGATTCCGGTTGCCATGGAGGATCCGGCTTCGGATGCCGCGGTTCAGGAGATGCCTGCCGGGGACGGCTCTTACGCCGATGCCTATGCTGACGGCTCATCCGTTGAGTGCAGTTTTGTCGGGGATTCTTCCGAGGCAGAACTGTCTGCCGGGGATGTCACCGCCGAAAGCTCGCCGGACGTACACTTAGAGGTCTTATCCGAGGAAAATGCGCCCACCGAGACTATTCCCTCCGAGGATGCTTCTGCTGGGGACGATCCCGATAGGCTGGTGATCGAGGTTCCGCTGGAGGGCTTCAGCAACACGGCTCTTTATAACCTTGAGAAGCTGGTGGCGAGCAAGGCTGCGCTGATCATGAAATCAATCGGACTGAGCCAGTCTGGCGAAGCGGAAGTCCTGCCGATTGTTCGCGAGGACGACAGTCTCTGCTTCCCCTGGTTCAAGCTTGGCACATCGCTGGAAGAAACACACGCCTACACCCAGCTTGTTCATGCGCTCTGTGAGATGGCAAAGAAACAGAAGCGTGTTGTTGCAAAGGAAAAGCCTGCCGACAGCGAAAAATACGCATTCCGCTGCTTCCTGCTCCGGCTCGGCTTCATTGGGGACGAATACGCCACGGCACGGAAGATTTTACTGTCCAATCTCTCCGGCAACGGTAGCTTCAAGAGCGGGGATCACAAGCGTGAAACCGCGCCGGAGGCGGTCACAATCGCCGACAGCGGCGGGGAAAATGCGGAGGCTGTCAGCATCCGCGAGGACGGTCAGGATGCCGACAACGCGCCGACAGGCGGTCAGGAGGCGGTTGCACCGCCCCGATGCGGCGAGTGTCGGCATCACCACTATTATACTGATGGTCTGTTGCGCACAAGCACCGGGGATATTGTGGACACATCTAAGCGGACACCGGATAAATATACCCATTACTGTTTAGGTGCTCCCAGCGGGTTCAGGAAGATTAAAAACGCAGCTGATTGGTCTGGACTTGAGGTTCCCCCCTCATGGTGTCCTCAACATACCATGTCAAATAACGGGCCGACAGGCGGCGAGGAGATGGCTGATGCATAACGGTTTACCTTCGAGAGAAACGGTCAGGCGGGTGCGCGACAAGTACCCGCCCGGATGCCGGGTGGAGCTTCTCTCCATGAACGACCCCTATACTTCTCTTAAGCCCGGCGATCTCGGCACGGTCGAATCCGTGGACGATATGGCTACTGTCTTTGTCGCCTGGGACTCCGGTTCCCATCTCGGCGTTGCTTGGGAAGAGGACAAAATCAGGCGCGTCTAAGACCGTAAAAATGCCCGGAAAACTACACAATATAAGGCTTTGAAAGGTCGCAACATTCTACACTATTTCGTGCCGAAAGGACTTGTAAAACACGTCGAAGCAAGTTAACATCACACAAACAATTGTACTGTGTGAAAGGGCGGAAAAGCGCATGTTTACAAGGAATTTTGGCATTGAGATTGAGTTTACGGGTATCACCAGAGAGCACGCGGCGCAGGTCGCGGCGGAGTATCTCGGAGGGAGCGTCTACGGCACTGACGTCACCGCTCCCGATGGGCGCGTATGGCAGTTCAAGTATGACGGCAGCATCGTCTGCCAGATAAAAGAACACGGTCGGATTGTTCCCGCCGACAGGGATTACAGCGTAGAGCTGGTCAGCCCAATCCTCTCCTACCGCGAGGATATTGAAACCCTGCAGGAGCTTGTCCGCAGGCTTCGCAAGGAGGGCGGCTTTGCCGGGAGTAAGTGCGGAATTCATATCCACTTGGATGGAGCGCCGCACACACCGCGGAGTATCCGCAATTTTGTTAATATCATCGCCAGCAAGAACAATCTGTTCTACAAAGCTCTCCAGATCGAACCGGGCCGGATGCGTTACTGCAAAAAAATGGACGAGCTTATGGTCGAGCGGATGAACAGGCGCAAGCCGAAAACATTTGCGGAAATTGAGTCCATATGGTACGAGGGCTACTCCGAGAGCCGCAGTAATCACTATCACGATTCGCGATATTATTTTTTAAACCTGCATAGCTTCTTTAACGGCCATCACACTGTCGAGTTGAGAGGTTTCAACGCAGGCGATACCAAAGGGCATCTCCATGCCGGGCTGGTTCGAAGTTACATAGTTCTTGCTCTTGCCCTAAATCATCAGGCGTTGACACAGAAAAGCGCCAGCAGTAAAAAGCCGCAGGTTGAGAATGAAAAATTCGCCATGAGGGTGTACCTAAACAGGATCGGCTTTATCGGTGATGAGTTTAAAAACTGCAGGGAGCATCTGTGCCAGCATCTGAGCGGCAATTCGGCTTGGCGGTATCGCGTGGGGGCCTGACGGCTCCCTGCGGAAGAGGGAGGGCTTCGTGGCTCTCCCGGCTAGACATTGGTCTTTTCCGTGGCAGTAATAATAAAGGAGGTCGTTTATCTTGAGAAACACGAATAAGATTTATCTGGCATATGGGAGCAATCTCAATCTGGAGCGGATGGGGTACCGATGCCCCTACGCGGTTCCGCTCGGCTATACCGAGCTTCCCGGTTTCAAGCTTCTGTTCCGTGGTAGTAAAAACAACGCCGTTGCAACGGTGGAGCCGCACGATAGTGGCAGCGTTCCCGCACTCTTGTGGGAGATCACGCCCCGCGATGAGGAGGCGCTCGACCGCTACGAGGGCTGGCCACGCTTCTACTGCAAGGAAACCGTAACGGTGACGCTCTATGGCAGGCCTGTGGAGGCAATGGTGTACATCATGAACGATGGGCATCCCCTGGGGCTTCCTGACGATTATTACCTGAACGTTATCCTAGAGGGCTATGCTTCTGCAGGGTTTGACGCCGACGTGCTGGAGACGGCTATGGCAGTGTCGGTGGGCGGTGAACAACAAAAACTTTGTGCAGATTGCCTTGCTTGCTCCAATTCCATGAGCGAACCAGCAGAAAACGATGAGGATTCCGACAAGCTGTACTGTGTCGTCAAACAAGCCTATGTCAGCGAGGACGGATTCTGCGATGATTTTAATTAGGAGTTGGTTGGTATGTTGAACAAGCCGAACTTTATTCCCTCAAAATACCGCCAGCCCGACAGATATCAGCGAATATTCGAGGATTGGGTCGCAGTGTTCAATATAGAGGGCTGCGAATATCATGTTCAGCTAGTAGCTGATTGGCGGAATAAAAAAGTCGCACGTAGCGTTGATATTCTCTGTCAGGGCGCGAAATGCCGGAATACTCTTGTCAGCGGGATACCATCCGTCAAAAAAGCGATGGAACGTCTGGAGCAGATTGCCGGATCGGACAAGGAGGCGCGTAATGACGAAAAACTGTAAGCTCTGCGGAGGTGCGATGGTATGGGAGAATCCATATATTCCGGGTCATTTCCACGCAAGCTCCTGCAACATCGAGGATTGGCCGATCTGCCACGATTGCATGTCCGAGCATTGTTGTCAGACGAACTGCTTCGGGTGCGAATACGGAAAGTACCCGGATTGCCGGTTCCTTGACCTGAAGCAGTATTATGCCAGCGAGAATTAACCTGTAAATGGGGATGCGGAGAAAAGACTCTACGGCTGCGATAGGCGTGGGTCTTTTTCTGTTCCTGCCTGTAGAAAAATTGCATCACATCATAAAAAACAGGGTTTTCTCACCGGAATTTAATACGGTGAGAAAGCCCTCAACATTGCGGGACAATCGCCTAAGATACCACCGGATGGATACAGGGTTGTATGCGCCCCATAAAGTGTACGCGCTTAACCCTACCCTTAACAAGCAGAATAAGCCTGCCCAAAAAAAAGCTATTTATATAGCATTGCCACGCCCACGATATTGTTACTAATATCTATAGCAAAAGGTACATAAAATGTCAATGTATTATTATGAGATAATTTGCAGAATCATGTCGTATGCTAACAATTAATAATATTTTTAGTCATATTATTATTAAATTCCAAATTTTATGAAAATATATTTGACAATCATACCTGGTATGCAATAAAATAACAGACGCTGGTCCGGACAAAGATGCTACTACATCTATGTCCAGTGTAACATCCCGTTTCCCCGAGATCATCACAGGCTCCAAAGAGCCAGCACAGCGACTGCAATACAATTATAGCATAAAAATATCTGCGTTTACTGTTATTTCGTATAGTTGGTTTCCATATTTTCAGTGATATGAAATTGTATTGCCGTGCAGTTGAAGTGAAGTGATACGTGGCACACCGGGCTTAAGCTCGACTGTGCCACGATTTTTTTGAGACATCTTCGCTTATATAAAAGAAATAACAGGATCCAAAACAAACCGCATGTACAAAATAATATTAAGGGAGGTAAAACGACATGGCAAACGGTGATGTAATTATTCTTGCTGTAATCATCTTTCTTGTAGTGGCCTTTATTAATGAGGGAATCCACATAATAAGGTCAGATAGGGATGGCATTACTGCGGAGAATAGTTTTATTATGTGGTCAAAATTAAACTTAAGCGCGCAAGTCGCTGCGAAGCTGGAGGAGAATTACGTTTTCGACAGTGTCGTAAGCGACGTGATGGAAAGGAAGAGGGTACGTGAACGGGATTCAACCGCTATCGGGATGTTTATATCCGCAGCCGGAATGATCCTGTTTATGTCCTATCTGGTTTGGGAGAGTGAACTATTGATGATTTTTGGCTTGACCTGCTTCTTTCTGTGCGTCCCGTTGGGTTGGTGCGTATCTTATGCCTTATATTTCATTTGGTGGTTGCGCAAAAAGAAAGATGCTGTTTAGAGTATTAACAGAATTAATGAAATATCATCTTGGAAGCTCTGGCTTTGAGTTAGCAACGGGGGAATTGGAACATATTTATGCTCGCTTTTATATCAAAAATAATCAAGTGTACCAGTAGTAAATAATCATATGAATCGAATATAAAGGAGATGTACACACTATGAAAAACTTTCTATTTACTTCCGAATCGGTAACGGAGGGGCATCCTGATAAAATATGCGACCAGGTGTCCGATGCCGTTTTGGACGCTATTCTCGTAAAAGACCCACAGGCGCGTGTTGCCTGCGAAGTGTCCGCTGCTACTGGCCTGCTTCTCGTGATGGGCGAGGTCACCACCGATTGTTATGTAGATGTTCAGAGTATCGCGCGGGATACGGTTCGCAGGATCGGGTACACCGATTCACGATACGGCTTTGATGCGGATTCTGTCGCCGTGCTGGTAGCTCTCAACAGCCAATCTCCGGATATCGCACTGGGGGTCGACCTCTCGTTGGAGGCCAAAGCGGGCAAGGCGGCCGGCATGGGCGCCGGCGATCAGGGCATGATGTTCGGCTTTGCCACGGATGAGACGGACGAGTTCATGCCGATGCCGGTCTATCTGGCTCACAAACTGACAAAGCGTTTGGCAGAGGTTCGCAAGGACAGTACGCTGCCGTACCTGGGACCGGACGGCAAGGCTCAGGTGACTGTCGAGTATCAAGACGGCGCGCCTGTCCGCGTAGATACGGTCGTTATCTCGGCCCAGCACGCGCCGGAGATCGGATTGGACGACATAAAGCGGGACATACTCCGGCATGTTATTCAGACTACTATACCGAATCACCTGCTGGATGGAAACACAAAATACTTCATCAATCCCACAGGCCGGTTTGTGGTCGGGGGGCCTCACGGTGACACGGGGCTGACAGGCCGCAAGATCATCGTGGATACTTACGGCGGCTTTGCCCGGCACGGCGGCGGGTCCTTTTCCGGCAAAGACCCGACAAAGGTAGACAGGAGCGCATCCTACGCCGCCAGGTACATAGCCAAGAACCTTGTGGCGGCGGGGTTAGCGAGCAAGCTGGAGCTTCAGGTGTCCTACGCTATCGGCGTGGCGAAGCCTGTTTCCGTGCTGGTGGATACCTTCGGCACGGGCAAATTGCCGGACACGGCTATACTGGACATTATCAATAAGCACTTTGACCTGCGACCCTCCGCAATCATTGAGCGGCTGGGGCTTCGCGCACCCATCTACGGTCAGACCGCAGCCTACGGCCACTTTGGACGCTCCGATCTCGATCTACCGTGGGAGCGGCTAGATATGACGGACGTGTTGAGTGCGGAGCTTTCGTAATTACGGAATACTATGTATTGTTAGACTCCCGGTTTGATTACCTAATATCATTGGGACACTTCGACGCATTTAATGCAAGTTAAACCTCCTGAACAATACCAGCGGGGCTGATGCAAAACATAATTTTGCATCAGCCCCTTGTGTTTACACGCGCATCCGTATTCGGGTATCTATGATTATCCTGTTATATATTGCTTCATGAACCGCATGAATATTGTAGCGACTTCGGCTCTTGTTGCGTTTCCGCTCGGTCTGAATGTGCCATCATCGTACCCGTTTAAAAGTCCAGCCTTGGAACAGGTGTCAACTGCGTCTTTCGCGTAAGCTCTGATGTTCGCAGCGTCTGTAAACTGCACTGACGCATTGCCGCCGAGGGTGATGTTGACATAGTCGGCGAACCGGACTAGGAGCGTTGCCATCTGTTCGCGGGTTATGCTCCTGCCAAGGCCGAAGGTGTTTTCGTCATACCCCTCCACCAGACCGTTGGCCGCTCCCCATGCGATATAGTTAGAATACCACATGCCGTCCTGTACATCGAAGAAGGGGTTTGTATATCCAATAGTGCTAACACCAAGGGTCTCAGCAATGCGGCCCAGCACGGTTACAAACATTTCCCGCGTCATGACCTCATTAGGCGCAAAGGTTCCATCACCCATGCCGTCAAATAACCCTTTTTCCACCACGAATGCAACTGAATCACAGAACCAGTCGGCTTCGCTCACGTCGGAAAAACTGATTTTTGTGCTAACGGTATTATTATCAGCGCTGGAATCTCCGCTGCTCCCGGTGTTACTGCCGCTTGAATCCTCATCGGTCGAGGAGCTGCTGGAGGATGAACTGCCGGAGGACGAGCTCTTATTAGAGGATGAGATGCTGATTTTTGTAAACGAGGCGCTAATCGTATGGTCGGCGGTAACGTTATCAAAAGTATAGGAGGATACCGCTCCTACGGACTGGCCGTCAACCAGTACATTAGAAGTTCTATATCCGCTATTAGCCGTGATGGTGAATGTCTGGCTGCCACCTTCATTCACGCTGACAGAACCGGAGGGAGAGATGCTGCCGCCGGTGCCAACTGTGGCAGTAATTATGCATTGAGCATTACTTTTTTCTGAAGATGCGATAGGAGTTGCGTAAATACCATCGCCATCTGTATCTATGTAAGCTATTAGTATATCATCTTCAGCCTTTAATAATACTTTTTCCTCATCAGTAGAGAAGGTCATGATAATGGTTTCAAATTCGTTTTCTCCTGTAACTACAATATTATACATATTATCACAAGTAAAAATCGTGTTATCACCTATTCTTTCAAGCGATGCTATGTTTGCATTTTCACCTGAGACAGTGATGGTGTGCCAAGGAATATTGTAATATCCATCGTTGTATACTTGAAGCAGTGTGTAGTCACTATTGATCATATTTGCTGATACAAAACCGTCCGGGCCAAAGGTTACATTGTTTCCGCTAGAGCATAAGCAAGCACTGAGGTAATTCGCATAGGACATGCTTATATCTAGTTCATTATTGTATTGTGCGCTACTAATAGTATAAATATCATCATTATTTGGTATAAGTATATTAATATCGCAGATTTCATAATTAACATCTGTAGCAGCAGCTTGATCAAAGAACGGATAAACAGATAAATCACCATCAACAAAGAGATTATTTACTGTAGCAGATTTTCCGCTACAGGTTGTTATTACTATGTCTACTAAACCGTATACTTGTAATAAATTGCTCCGATCTTCTTCGATGTTATTTGAGTTAAATAACGTGTTCCGCAAGTATACTTTCTCAGGGTTATACTCATCTAAATTTTCTGCAAGAAGAGGCGATGGTATAATAAAATCTATTTGGGTATTCTTATAACCAAATACTAAAATATTCTCCTTATCTGATGTATAATAAAAATATGTTTCTATATCTGGCCAACTCGGATCGTATGTTCGTATTCGATGTTGATAATATATTCCAGAAACGTTCCATCCCTCTTCTTCATCGTCATCAGACGTAAATGTTTCAATTTCTCCATATAACAGAATATTATGCCCTTTAGCATTTCCTTCATTTATAAAACTGAAACCTAGATCAACAACGTATGGCTTACCATTATATAAACCATCATCTCCATATTTCATAAAATCTTCAATGTAACCTATTTGTTCTTCCGTTGTTTTATTCTTATAGAAATTATACCATGTCATTATTGATTCTGTTTGTAGTAACGTTTGATAATAATTTATCAAATTACGACTGGAAGTATTATATCCTATATTAAATACTGTATCAGCCTCATCACTCCAGTATTTAGTCGTTAATTCATCCCTATGAAATAATGCTACTGTTGCGCTCATACCAAAACATGACCCGCTCCAAGGCGCATGATATACCCACGAACGTATATCATAATCATAATAGAAGTTTTTTCTATATACTCTTAACTTTTCAGTCCAAGTTAATGTTGATAATAAATAATCTCTGATATTATCTTCCATTTTATACCCATCGGTAAAAATATCATTAGAATTTGCAAAACTCCAAACATCCGTAAGTCGATTAAAACTGGAGTAAATAGATAAAGCCGCTTTTGCCGTTGCTCCATCCTCCGCCGTCACAGTTATTGTGTAACTACCAGCTTTGTTGCACATAACAGGAATAGAAATAACAGCCTCATCGATCATCCATAAAACCGACATTTGCCCAAATATAACGGCTGACGGGTCACTGCATGACCATGTGATAGTGTCAGATGTTACTGTAAGCGTTGTTGAGATAACCGTTCCGCTTATATATATTTCTTCGCCGACTTCTGCAGTGTAGGTTTTTTCAGTCAAAGTGATTATTGAATTAGGGTGACGAACATTTTCCAATCCAATAATCGTGCCATTACCACCGCCAATAGGATCCAAATTTGAACTTGAGTAAAAACAATCGGGTTTAAATGTTATCTGACTGCCTGTATCTGCATATCCTACCATACCTCCAGCGTATGAGTCACCATCATCTACGCTGACAAGTGAAATATTACCTGTGCTGGTGCAGTTCGTAACGGTTACCTTGCTACTAGCGTTTCCTAAAATACCGCCTACTTTTGAGCCAATTGCGTCGCTTTCGCTAGAGCAGTTCTCTATAATTGTTTTATCGGATGAGTTACCTAAAATGCCACCAACAACAGTTCCTGTTAAATTGTTTTTAGAAAAACTATTACTAACGGATGAGCCATACCCTGCTATACCGCCAGTATAAGAGGTAATAGCTGATGTGATTATTTCTCCCTCATTTATACAATTGTTTACTTTATTAACTGAATACCCAACTATTCCTCCAGTATAAGAGGTCGTAGCCGATGTTATTACTTTTCCTTTATTTGTACAATTGTTTATGTCCTCAACAACTGAAAGTATTGAATACCCTACTATTCCTCCAGCATAAATTATGGATTTAGAAGTTCCTTCAATTTCACCTGCATTGCTATTGTCAGCATTCTCACCCAAGTTAGAGATGCCTGTTATACCGCCAACATATGCTTCAGCTTCTGCTGACACACTCACTTTCCCAGAATTGTAACAATTCGTGATTGCAGTGATTAAAAATGGCCCACCACTAGTAATACCACCTACGTAAGCTATGGATTTAGAAGTTCCTTCAATGTCACCTGCATTACTACTGTCAGTAATATAACTTAAAGAAGGATATCCTGTTATACCGCCAACGTATGCTTCAGCTTCTGCTGACACACTCACCTTCCCGTAATTATTACAATTTGCAATTGTTGAAGGACCTGATCCCACAATTCCTCCTGCTCTTACAGATTCAGCACCAAGCGATGATGCTTCAATATTATTCTCGTTGTTACAAAATGAAATTGTAGAATTCGAAGTTGTCCCACTTCCTGTTGTAATTAACCCAGTAATTCCAACTATACCACCAGCATATGTTGAGGCTTTAATTTTTCCACTATTAGTACAATTATTAAAAAAGAAAGTCGCAGAAGCAGACGCATCGCAGATTATTCCTCCGGCATAGGATGCTTGTATTTCACCAGTATTATAGCAATTACTAATTAAAGAGCTGCCTCCTGCAGAGCCAACTATCCCACCTGCTTTGCTGTTATCCGAAGATGAGACTATTTCGCTTAAATTATAACAATTATCGATTTCGTTTGCAGCGATAACTCCTACTATTCCTCCAATAATAATATCAATATTCGTTGATGTATGAATAGATATTCTCCCGCTACTATAACAATTCGTTATCGAAGATTGAGACGAAAAATATCCTAGAATACCACCTGCATATAAACAATTGATTGATTCAGATGATATAGATATATCAATATTTACATCCACTAACCCAATATTTAATATTCCAGCCATATCGGAATATCCAATTAGACCAATGTATTCATTAGGGGATATTATTGTTATATTACTAATTACATATCCATTTCCATTAAGTAAGCCTCTGAAGGGGTTGCTAGGTTTCCCAATTGGTTCCCAATCCCCCCACGCCGACAAATCGATATCATTCATTAAAATGTAGTTTCCGCTCAGATTATTCCGCACATTGTCTAAATCCTGAGCTGTATATATCCCTATATACCCATTCGGCACGGTTGTCTGATGTGTGGCAGGCTCTATAAAATCCCAATTCGTAGTACCATCGTCGCCGGTTAACCCTGTCGTAGCCGCGCTAATTAAGGGAACCATCGTCAGAACTGCATCTTCTAGTTTATTGATTACCAAATAAATAGTAATAATCTCTATCGTATAATCATCTGCATCAGTCAAGGAAATCTCGCCTGTTATGTACCCGTCCTCGCTGGATGTAGCGTCTGTTTTATAAAAACCTGATGTCCATGCCGCAATGATACTGGGATTAGTAATAATACTCTCGACAGCATTCATTATTTCCTCTGCCTCTGTGTCGTTTGTTACCGTTAATTCTGATAAGACCGCCTCAGCTGCCTCTTTCGCTTCAAATAATGTTTGTGTATCCGATGAGTATTGCTCTCCTAATATGTCAAGGCTGTCTATAGTAACTGCACCCTCAACGATTTCCATTGGTTCCTCTACTATCAGATTATCATCGGACAGTGTCTGATCGCCCGCCCACGCCATAGACGGAAGTATAGATATTACTATAGCAAATGCCAAAGTTAGACTCAAAACCCGCTTTTTCATTTATTATTATCCTCCCAACTCTTTCTCCATAACATAAGTATAAAAATTCGATGGAACTACGGAAGTGAATTGCCGTTTAATAAGAAAATACAACATTCTTGCGCTTGTTGAATTGCTGCTCCGGAAGTCAACAGATTTAAAATATGTTTATTAAACAACCGGTTTATATGCGATTTGTTGTATATTTTCCACCGAACTTATGTTTGTTATTATAATAGAAAATATAGTTATAATCAAGAATAATTCCCCATTATGGTGGTTGTTTTATATGTAGATTCAGTGAATATGATGAAGAAATTATGTGCTTGCTCGTGCAATTATTCATCGAGCATGTAATAAATACATATAGTGCATGAGTACAGACATTTGATTACGTTCCATGAACCTCCAATAAAAACGGGGCTGCGCTTGCGATTCTTCAAATCGTCTTGCGACAGCCCTGTTTATCTATAATATATGTAAAATCGTTTCCGAAGAAGTGCGGATTAAAGATCGGCTTCAAAATTAGGGATTGCTTCGATCAAGGTCAGCCGTAAGCTTTGCGCGAAATCCTCGTCAACACGCTACGTGGTTTCTCCTTTGCCGTTTATGTATTTCACAGTAACTACGTCCTAATACTCGCGTCACATACAATAAGTCTCAATCAGATAATCAATAAACCTATCAGCCTCGGCTTGGCTCATAGCCATCGTATCCGGCACAAAATTCTCCGCAAAGTCCAAGAACATCTTGGATAACACATCCTGCTTTATTATGCAGTCTGTCAAATTGGTTTGAAACGTCTGTAGTTCAGCATACTCCATCAAAATACCATTGTTTTCCGAGGCGCAGTAAATCATATTGTCGTTAATAAGCGAAGCGTGGGTGATATAAAACTTGAATTTGTCTTTTGGGTCGTTGTGTTTCCTGCGTATATTCTCCAGTATTAACTTAACCTCTTCACCCGTAAACTTGGGTAGAAACGAAAACTGATCGCTCAATCTGCCTTCCCTCGCAAATGTCTCAAGGCCGTCTGCCGTGTATATGTTTGTTTGACTGTATTTCAGAGATAGCTTGTCTCTGTCAATAATGTACGTTAACAAATTCTCCAGCGCGGATTCGCTGCCAAAATAAAAAACCGAACTATCCCCGAGATAACTTATCATTTCTGCAAGCTGATTGCTGCTTTGCCGACCAATCACACTTATACACACATTCATCGGCACCCTGTGATAACATGGGTCTAGCTTTATTATGCAGTTTTTCCCGCCTGACTCAAATTCATATACGGCGTGACTCATTGCCCCGATATTCTTCTGAGTTAACAGTGGATTTTCATGAGCGTCCTTAACCGATGCGTATATCCGGGTAAAAAATTCATACAGGCTCTTTTCCTCGGTGATATAGCAGATAGACATGGTGTTATCCATAAAGGATAGCATCATATATTTTTCTTCCCAGCCGTCATCTCCATCCCAGCCGTATTCTATCAACATCAAGTCACGCAAAAACACGCTGTTGTTTGATTCGATATCTTCATTTACATATAACACACTGTAATTACCATATTTCATTAGTGGCATGATCGCTTTAAGAGTTATGATATTTTTATAACTGTCGGTATTTGAAAAGCTGACCAACTGCTCGATGTCTGAGCTGTCAAAGCTCTTGCTTTTACTCAGCATCTCAACAAGCGGGGCGAGATACGCATCATTTACACAGTTAAATATCTTGATATCCAGCTGAAAAGACGTTTTCTTAGACGTCTCGGCTATTAATTGCAATAATTCACTGTACCTCTTAATATATTTCTCATTTGCATAGACTATAAATTCAATATCTTCTACTCTGGCCGTCTTTTCTTGTTTAGTTTTGAAAATAAGACTTTGAAGTTCCTTGCGCGCTTGAAAAAGGCTCTCATCAACATCCACCAGCCTTATGTAGTAGTCCAGCTCACGTTTTTCCCGCTCGTCCAGCTCCAGCAGCTCCACCAGAAGATTATAAACCTTGGGTGGTGTTTGGGTTTGCCCTTTCATAATTCTGTATATCGACGTCCGGGCAAGGCCGCTGCGCTTTACGATATCATCAATACGTACATTTTTCTCTTTTAATTTTTTCTTCAGGTAATCATATATGTCTTGCATGTGCTGCTCCTATTCCCGCAAAGCTGTCGTATAAATCAATAAAACACTACATCGTTGTTAACTATATATTATATATCATAAATTATAGGCAGCGGCAAGCAATAAAGCGTTATACACTGCGATCTGCTTTGAGACGCCTGTTAGGGAGGCGCCCTATTCTGTATATCATATAAGTCAAGGGCAGACACGAGGTCTGCCCTTGCGCTAAGATACCATATCCGCAAACGGGTATATCGCCTTAATAAGATATGTATTGCTTCATAAACCGCATGAATATGGTCGCTACTTCGGCTCTTGTGGCGTTTCCGCTTGGCCGGAAGGTGCCGTCATCGTAGCCGTTTATGAGTCCTGCCTTGGAGCAGGTGTCCACAGCGTCTTTTGCGTAATCCCGGATGTTTTGAGCGTCTGTAAACTGAACCGATGCGCTGCCGCGCAAGGTGACATTGACATAGTCGGTGAACCGGACGATGAGCGTTGCCATCTGTTCACGGGTGATGCTCCTGCCGAGGCCGAAGGTGTTTTCGTCATAGCCCTCGACCAGTCCGTTGGCCGCGCCCCATGCGATATAATTGGAATACCACATGCCGTCCTGCACATCGGAGAAGGAGTTTGTATAGCCTATAGTGCTGACCCCAAGGATTTCCGCAACTCGGCCCAGCACGGTTACAAACATTTCGCGCGTCATGGCCTTTTTCGGCCCGAATGCTCCATCGCCCATGCCGTCAAACAGACCGTTTTCCACAACGAAGGCAACCGAATCATAGAACCAGTCCGCTTCGCTCACATCGGTAAAGTTGATTTTCGTGCCAACGGTATTGTTATTATCGCCGGTGCTTCCAGTGCCGCCGCTACTAGAACTACTGGTACTTGAACTGCTGGAGCTTCTACCGGGGGCTGTTGTGGAGGATGAACTGCTGCTTGTTTTTGTAAACGAGGCGCTAATCGTATGATCGGCAGTAACGTTATCAAAGGTATAGGAGGATACAGCTCCAACGGACTTGCCGTCAACCAGCACATTAGTAACCCTATATCCGCTACTGGCTTTAATATTGAAAGTCTGATCATCACCTTCAGTTACGCTGATGGAACCAGATGGGGAAATACTGCCGCCTGTTCCCGCCGTGGCGGTGATTGTGTATGAAGTAACATCATCAATATCTGCAACTAGTGCATAGAGACTTAAATGATCAGTACTAAATGAAATCACACCATTTTGTACAGAGAGATTCATCTCTGTAAGTGATCCATCAGTTTCTACGCGGTATATCGAAATATAATCAACATAGCTTGTTAGGTTTTCCGGTATAGGAATCTCAATAGTAATTGTATCAGCCGGTTGTACCTCTGTACCGTTTTGCAATAAACTAATATTATATAGAATTACATTACTTATGCCGCTTAATGCCGCAGGAACGTTGCCATTGAAAACGCTGTTGATCAGATTTTCGTCGTAGGATACTTCATAAACCTGTAACGCCGTATTGGTGTCGAAACCTGTTTCGGATTTTACAACAATTCCCGAAGAAGTCCTTGAATTATCTCCCGGTACCTGAACCTCAATTACACCGCTTCCCCCTGAATTCAAGTATGTATGAATTTGAATGAAACAATTTCCAACTTTATTTACGCTAAATAAACCGTTAAGAACTTGACCTGGCAATCCAGAAAGCTGTGTAAATACCTTTTCCCCTATTGACCAACTCATATTAACCAAAACAGAATCAACCAATTCAAATATATTCACATCATTCAGCGCATTTATAACAGAATCAGTAAAATTCCCCATGCTGTTAGCGCTAAATGTGATATTTTTAAACAGCTTTTTAGTTAGCTCACTTCCGAATTTTGATGAATTAGTGCAAATCTGAGCACCAATAGCATTAGTCAAAATTTCGCTGGTTAATTCTTTTGTGAAGGTATAGCTAGACGAAGAGGACCAGCCGTCTACCGTGTCAAAAATACTCTTTAAATTAAATACTATATCTATCGCATTAATGATAGCTGCAAATCCTGATGCTTCTGGATCATTTGTTATCCTAATATATCCGCCTTTGGGTACACTATCAATACTCACCGATGTTTTACTAGAATATCCGCTTTCTTGACGATAGGTAAACAGATTACTGTTCCAAATATCAGAAATAATGCTTGCAGTGCCATCAATCAACGTTTCTTTTATACCGGTAACACCACTGGTATTTCCCTTATCAATGACTATACAATTAATCACTTTCCCTTCACTGTTGCAAACCTCAACTACGCCATAGATCTGTTTTGTATTATATACATCAAAAGATATTTTGGAAGAACCGTTCGCATTTGTGCTTGTCGAGAAACTATCAATGTACATACCACTAAAATTGTAAAAATTGGTGGCATAGTCAGACTCATATACAGCTTCGGGGACATTATAAATAGTGTACACATTTCCATATTGTCTTGAAACTGTTATTTGAGCTTTTATTACCTTTTCACCATATCCTATAAATATATGTGACGTACCTTCTGTTAACGCTTTAAGAGTAATATATCTATAGTATTCATTTACATTTGATCCGGTTATTTCGATAACTGATGGATTTTCAACAGTAAATGTGACAGCAGAAACACCGCCAGCATATTCATTTCCTTTAAAGACAGCTACTACTAATTCAATTGATTCACCTTCGGTTAGACTAAGAGACGGACGGTTTGAATATAGGTTTATTGTAATTTCATCTGATTGATCGTTATTTCCAGATGACTCCGTTACCGTCACAACACAGGACACGGAGCCGCCGTTGTTTAGTTGAACGGTGATTGTTGACATGCCTGGACTTAGTGCTTCAAGCGATACCCAGGAGCTTCCGCTTGTTGATGAGCCAAGTGTAAAACTGCCTGTACTTGTCGCGGAATTCTCAGAACCTAATCCAACAACTGATGCATCACTACTCGTCCATGTACAGGCTGTACTTTCATCGTTGTTCCAGTCAATAAGCGGATTATTCAAATATGCGGTAAGAAAATAGATATCGCCGACTTCAAGACTTAATGTGGATATAATTTCAAGGCCATCTGCGGAGGTATTATTACCACCGCTTCCAACCGGTATCGCATATTCAAGCCCTGTGATGGTAGCGTTATCGCTTTGTCCGCCAATTGCTGAGATATCAGAGGGATAATAACAATATGGCTCTATGGATAGGGCACTGCATAAATATCCAACCAAACCACCCGCAAACACATCAAAAACAAGAGAATGTGTAGCGGCGGAAATAGGACCACTATTGATACAGTTTTCTAGTATCATCGTTCCAGTATCCGCATATCCGACTATTCCACCCGCAGATGCAGATGCACCATAATTTGCACCATAAATATTTGAAGAAGCTGAAACATCACCGCTATTGGTACAATTTTCTATCGTTATAGTATAGGTAGTTTCCCCGACTATTCCGCCCGCGTATGCAACATGCGAAGAAGAAGCGAAGATAGCGGCGCTATTAATACAGTCTGTTATAGTTGCCGGAAAAGATGTAGCAGCCATCCCCCCCACCATCCCACCCGCATATGTGCGATAAATACGATTAGAAGAAGAAGAGGAAGCGGAAGCGGATATTTCCCCACTATTGGCACAATCTGTTATGGTGACATAATAAGTGGTACACCCAACCATCCCACCCGCATATGACTGAGGATAAGAAGAAGCGTAAACGAAAATATCCCCACTATTTGCACAATTTGTTATGGTGACATAATAAGTGGCAAACCCGACTATACCACCTGTATATGCAGAAGCTAAAATTTCACCTCTATTGGTGCAGTTTGTTACGGTTACGGTACCGCTTCCTTTACCAATTATTCCGCCTGCGCTTGCATCAAACACAGAAGAATTTGAAGAAGCTGAAACATCACCGCTATTGGTACAATTTTCTATTTCTATTACAGATAATGAAGATTCCGTACCCCCAATTATCCCGCCTGCGTTAGCATAATATTCAGCAGAAATCGAGATATCGCCGCTGTTGGTGCAGTTTTCAATTATTATTGTCCCATAACCATAATATACATATCCGACTATCCCACCCGCATATGCAGAATCAGAAGAAGATGCTGCAACAATATTAGAATCTTTCATATTTACATTTCTTATTGTCCCGCAGCTGCGTACATAACCAAATAAACCCGCATATACAGATTCATCGCTTACAATATTAATAGTCATGTTTTTTATCGTATAATTATTCCCGTCAAATGTCCCTCTGAAGTATTCACTAAATGAAGTACCAATCGGCTCCCAATTCCCCCAGCCGCTCAAATCAATATCATTCACCAATATGTAGCTCGCTGATAAGTTGTTTCGTACCGCATCCAACTGCTCAGGGGTTGAAATTTGATATGGGTTAATCTCTGAGCCATCACCAGCTGCAAATGTTACAGAAGTTACTCCTAAAGCTGTCGTCTCTACTGTAACTATTTGTGTATCTCTAGAAATCTCATTATCCAATCCGTCATCAGTATTTTGTGATTCTTTTTTTTCAGTAGGTGATTCTAGCATCACTGTATCCGCTATTTTCAGCTCCGCTGGTAATGTCTGGTCAGCCAACGCCATAACCGGAAGCAATGTCATCAACATCGCAAATGTTAAGATCAAGCTTAAAATTCTTTTTCTCATCATCTTATCCTCCAAAATTTATTTTACTTCCCACGATCTTTGCTCTCTTAAACTACCCCCAGGTAATTCCTTGTCCTACTCACTCTCGTAAGCCTGATATTTTTACAATGCGACGCTTAAAAGACATGAGTATAACATGAGTTCGATAGAATTACAGGAGCGAATTGCTCATTAAGACACAGGAATTGAATTTTATATGTTTAATGAACAACCGGCATATTGGCTATGAAATTTCTATATAGCGTTGTAAGCAGAATTATTTACCAACGAACTCATGTTCGATATTATATTAGAAATTATAGTTAAAATCAATAATAATTCCCCATTTTGGCGGCTGTATTATATGTAGATTTTGTGAACATGGTGAAGATAATATTTATTTCTATAAAACATGCTACCTGATACAGCAATTTTTTCTCTGTATAACGGACATAGCTGTTTCAGAATTCGTTCCATGAACATATATAAACGGGGCTGCGCTTGCGATTCTTCAAATCGTCTTGCGACAGCCCCGTTTATATATATAATATGTAAAATCATTTCATAAGAAGTGCGGCTTAAAGCCCGGCATCAAAATTAGGGATTGATTCGATCAAGGCCAGCCGTAAGCTTTGCGCGATATCCTCGTCAACACGCTCCGTGGTTTCTCCGTTGCCGTTTATGTACTTCACTGTGCTTTGAGCGGCAATATACGGCTCATAGGCTTTTACTACTTCCTCAATAGCCGCCTTATCACCGCTAACGGCCTGAGACATTGTGTAAAGAGACAGGTTCGGGTCAAAGTTGTCCATCATATTGTTTTTCATATCTTTATCCCCCGGTTTTACGCTATGAAAGCAGGAGAAGCTTCAGCTTCTCGGAAAGCTCGGCGGTTCCGGCAAGTCCGGATTTCGCCCGGAGCTGTATGGATCGGAGCAGAAGAATCATATCATCCTCTGTCAGGCTGTCAAGAAACGCACGGGTAACATCGGAAATGGGAGTATCCTCAGATATGTCAGGTTCCATGTCAGGCTCCGGTACAACCGGAGATGGCACAATGGGCGCCTGATGTTCTCTTTTATATTCCTCCGCGGCGATTTTGAGCGTTTCACGTACCTCTCTGTCAAACTGTTCAGCCAGTTCATCCGCTGTTTTTTGTAATTCATCTGCCGAATTTTCGGAATCGGGCGACGACTGGGCTTTACGCCGTTGCTTTTTTCTTTCTGCCGCCAGTTTCTTCTCATAGCCGTGCTTTTTTAACAAGTCATCCAGCAATTCGTCCGTACATTCTCCCTGCTCGTCAGCTTCACCTGTCAGGAAATACGGATTTATATTGAGCGTCTGTGCGATAGCTACAGCTAGTTTTGCGGATATGCTGCCCGTGGTATAAATACGGTAAACAGTAGCCCGCGCGACAGCCGCGAGGCTTTCAATAGTCTGCTTTTCCTCTTTGGACGTTGTATTCCATAATTCCTTGACCCGTTCCTTGGTCTTTTCATCATCTATACTGATATTTGTCTGTTTAAGTTGCTGTATAAATGCCGCATCAAACATTTGTAACCCCCCACATTATCTTGTACTATCTGCCTGAAAGTGCTTAAATATGACTTATTATAGCATATTATTTACAAATTACTATATAGTTTCTGTCGAATACCTCAAATCAATAAGTTAAAAAATATCACCTTTCCAATCCTGTGAACAGGTGATTACTTATATTCTAATAAATCAATAAAATATCTTCTTCTATTTATCACATTCAAGCAGCAAAACACATCGCTAGTGACGATAAAAATACCACGCCTTGAAGCCGGAAACTTCAAGGCGTGTTTTTATATATATCCCTAAACTAATTATAATGAAATGGAGGCATAACATGGTAAGGCTAGTAGTAGCGGAAAAGCCCTCAGTGGCACAGGCGCTGGCATCTGTCCTGGGTGCGAAGGAGCGCAGGGACGGCTGTCTTTGCGGCAACGGCTGGATTGTGTCGTGGTGCATCGGGCATCTTGTGGAGCTTGCTGACGCAGACGTATACGATAGGCGGTTCGCAAAATGGAACCTTGCGGATTTGCCGATCCTGCCGGACGAGTGGCAGTTCGTTTCCCGCGGCGATAAAAAGAAGCAGTTGGATATCCTGCGGCGGCTCATGAACGACAAAAGCGTGGACAGCATCGTCTGCGCCACGGACGCGGGACGAGAGGGTCAGCTCATATTCCAGCTGGTCTACGATTACTGCAAGTGCAAGAAGCCCGTACAGCGTCTGTGGATATCCTCGATGGAGGACGCGGCCATCCGGGAGGGCATTAATAAGCTCCGGCCCGGCGCTGACTATGACAACCTCTACCGCGCCGCCCTCTGCCGCTCACAGGCAGACTGGCTGGTCGGCATCAATGCCACGAGGGTTTTTTCCTGTTTGTACGGAGCCACACTCAGCGTTGGCAGAGTGCAATCGCCAACGCTAGCGCTCTTGGTGGGACGGGAACAGGAGATCGCGGCGTTTGTGTCACAGCCGTTCTACACGCCGGAGATTGACACGGGCGCGTTTACCGCTTCCGGTGAGCGTCAGGCAGATCCCGCCGCCGCCGAGAGCGTCCGCGCCGCCTGTGACGGCAAGGCTGCCACGGTGCGGGAGGTAAAGCGGGAAAATAAAACCGCCGCCCCGCCCCGCCTGTATGACCTCACCACGCTCCAGCGGGAAGCCAACCGCCTATTCGGGTTCACCGCCCAGCAGACGCTGGATTATACCCAATCTCTCTACGAGCGCCGGATGGTAACATACCCGCGTACAGATTCCCGGTTCCTCACATCCGATATGGCGGCGGGGCTTCCCGCGCTGGTATCATCCGTGGCGGAGGCTCTGCCATTCGTTTCCGGTGTAGAGCTTCTCGTCAACGTTGCGCAAGTCATCGATGATGGTAAGGTTTCCGATCATCACGCCATCATCCCAACGCCGTCGATGCCGAAGGCCGATATTGCCGCACTCCCTGCCGGGGAGCGGGACGTCCTCACGCTGATTGCCGTCCGGCTTCTGTGTGCAGTGGGCGAGGCGCATCGCTTTGAGGCGGTCACAGCGGCTCTGTATTGCGCGGATCATCGTTTCGCTGTCAAGGGCCGCGCCGTGCTTCAAGAGGGCTGGAAAGCCGTGGACGGCGCATTCCGCGCTATGTTAAAAAACAAGCCCGATGACGATGGCGATGAGGATTCCGGCGCCCTACCCGAACTATCCGTAGGCCAGGTGTTTCCATCCGTGGCCGCGTCTGTTCGTGAGGGTAAAACCGCACCGCCCAAGCGGTTTACGGAGGACACCCTGCTTTCCGCAATGGAGAACGCGGGCGCGGAGGATATGCCCGATGACGCCGAGCGTAAGGGCCTCGGCACACCAGCCACACGCGCGGGCGTCATTGAGCGCCTGGTCAAATCCGGCTTTGTGGAGCGCAAAAAGAAACAGCTTACTCCCACGGAGAAAGGAGTTAACCTAATCGCAGTACTGCCGGATACCGTTAAATCACCCCTGCTTACGGCGGAATGGGAGCATAAATTGGGCAGGATCGAAAAAGGCGAGCTTGACGACAAGGTGTTCATGACCGACATCGCCGCCATGACCCTAGCACTGGTGAAATCCCATCCCGTGCCGGACGCAGAGCACGCCGCGCTCTTCGCCAGAAAGCCGGAGGGTGAATCGACCGGAATCTGCCCCCGTTGTGGAGGTTCTATCTATGAAAACAAGAAAGGTTTCTGCTGCGAAAGCCGCGCCTGCGGGTTTGCGCTCTGGAAGGACAACCGATTTTTCTCGGCCAAACGCAAAACATTGGACAAAAAGACCGCCGCCGCTCTTCTCTCCGAGGGGCGCGTTTTCTTTTCGGATTTATACAGCGAAAAAACCGGCAAGACCTACGCCGCAACGATTTTGCTGGACGACACCGGCGAATTTGTGAATTACAAATTGGATTTTTCTAAGGGAGGAAAAAAATGAGACCTGTATTTTGGGCGCTTATGACAAACGATGCGCAGCCCGGCGTAAAGCCCGCATGGGCCGAACTGCCGTTTAAGGACAATTTCCGGCATTTGGAGAAGCTTGTGGAAAGGCTTCGTATCGAGGAGGGTAAGGAGGAAATCCGTGTCCTGCGTTACCGTGCGGACGGCTTACCCGCACCGGATGCGGACTATAACTGGTGGGATGCCGACAGCATTGCCGAGTGCCTCGTCAAATTTACCCCGGCGCAGATGAAAAGCCTGAGACGGCTGTGCCGTGACTTCGGCCTAACTTTCAAAAACATCGAGCAGTTTCTCAGATATCTTTATCTCGCTAAAGGATTATCTCGGGATGAAATAGCCGAAAGCGGCGTTCCGGTTGATGGCGGCGGGGCTGAAATATCAGGAGAGGGGAAGATTTTATGAGCGAGAACAGTAAAACCATCCAATTTATCGACAGCAATTACAGGGAGCTTTTCCGTATCCCGGACGGCGGGAGCATAACGATTACCTACCCGCCCGGCGACGGCAGGGAGCCTGTCACGCGCGCCTGCAAATATTGGGACGACTATCATTTTGAGACGCTTGGACGAGGCGGCGATAGCTATCATATAGCTCAGTTCGCCGAAATAATGGAGCGGTTGGGCGCGCGATACGAGCCGGAGATTCAGCTTCGGGATGCAGAGCTTGTTCCCTTTTCGCCGGGTGAAGAGAGGTTTTTTACCTATAACCGTGAGGAGGGCAATACTTGCATTGGTCATATCGCCGGAGATTTTGGCAACGACGGCGAACGCTTTTACAGCAGTTGGCAAGACCGTGAAAACGGCAGGAATACACCTGAATTTCAAGCGGAATTGTACCCCGCCGTTTACGCGCTCCGGCAAAGCGTCTTAAAGGACTATGACTCTATGCTGGCGTACTGTGATAGCCATCCAGAAGCGAAACTGGACAGCGGGGACAACTATAAAAGATACGGATTCAAGTTGGAAACGGATAGCCGCCAATATTTCGTCAACTGTTTCTTTGGGGAATATATGAGGGACGCCCGTTTTATCGCATACGCCTACGACAAGGCCGCGCCGGTTCTCGAACAGGAGAAAGAGAATAAACAGGTTTATCTGCATTCCGAAGATATCGCGCGGGAAAACGGCGAGCTTGACCTTTACCGAGAGAGCCTTAGTTTAAACATGGCTTGCGCTCTTGCTATTGAGGATGTAATCGGCAGGCGATATGAGGCAAACGGCTATCAATATAATCCTGCCGATATAAAAGGCTTGATTGATAAGTTCGGGCAGGAGCGCATTCTGGCTGTGCTGGCGCACACAGTACGTGAAACCAACGACAGGCGTTTCTCCCGGTCGAACCGGGATTGGGCGAATGAATTTCCGGTGCCGCCGCGCAGCAAACACGCGAGCTTTACCGTCAGCGGGCATCCCGCTATTGTGGACGGGTTTATTGATCAAGTGCGGAAGCCGTCCGTTTTGGATCAGATCAGGACAGCGCGTAAAGAACAGAAGCAACCGTCCGCTCCCAAGCCGGAGAGGGATAAGAAACAGCGGGGACCGGATTTATAATAAAGAGAATATTATTCCCCGCGCTGTGCGCGGACATTCGATTTAAGCGTTTCAACAAAGCGGGAGTTATCCCGCCTTGTCATAATCCTGCCCCTATTTTTTGCAAAATGACTTGAAATTCCGGCACGAAGAGTTAACATAGCAAAACCGTCCGGAAGCCGTTTCGGACTTCCATTCAATATTAAAGGAGATAAACACGACATGAAAAAATGTGTATTAATTTCCGAGCCGGTAACGAAGGGGCATAGGGGTGTAACGAAACGTGACACCCTTGTCGGAATGTGTATAACCGCGATGCGGAGGCGGCGTGACCGAAGTACCGAGGGGCTTTTTCTGTTCCCGCCGTTCCTGTGGGTTCGGCCTGAGATAGTATTGAGCAGATTAAAAACATGGGAGGGATTTTAAGTGGATGAGATTTATAAACACAGCATTGATTACGCATTGAAAAACGGCGAGATTGAGCTTTTCCACGAAAGCGCAGCTGTAAACCACGAATGCGCCAAAGCCATCGACGCCGCTATCCAAGCCAGTAACTACGATCAATACTTCTATAAAATAACCGAAGCGGTAAAAACCGTGGTTGATAGTTTTGGATTCGAGAGAGTCAATTGGGTACTGGCCAGTACCATACATCAACGCTTTTTTGACGGGCGGATTTCATCAAGCAATCAAAATTGGGCGCGTGATTTCGATGTGCCTAATGAACGCCGACCCGGTTTTATCGTCAACACTCATCTGGCCGTGCTTGATGGGTTTATCAGAGAAGCAAGACTGGCGCACAGACAGATACTTTCGGACGTTGTGGGTAATTATGAGCAAAGCCACCATATGGCCGACCGCAACCGTTTGACAGCGTTTAGCAACACAGCATGTGCATTGATACCGAAGTCAGGTGTTAGTGAACGGCAGCTAAGAGAACGGTATAACGAAATCATGGAGAAAAAGTCTGTTTTGGATCAGATCAGGGCGGCACGCAAGGAACAGAAGCAGCCGTCTGCGCCCAAGACAGAGCGGGACAAAAAACAGCGGGGACCGGATTTATAACAAGAGAATATTAATCCCCGTGCCGTGCGTGGACATTCGATTCAAGCGTTTCAACAAGGCAAGATAACTCCCGCCTTGTTTTCAGCACTTTTCTTAAAATGACTTGAATTTCCGGCACGAAGAGTTAACATAGCAAAACCGTGTTGGGGGTCGCTTCGGGCTTCCATTCAATAATATTATGGGGAGGTTAATATGCCAAGTTACACACTGGACGAACTGTTGAAATTGATGGAGCCGCAGGCACAGCGCGACAAGGCGCTTATAAACCAATGCATTGAGGGTCTTGGGCTGTATGCGGCGCAGCAACGGCAGGATAGTTTCTTCTCGTCAAAGCCGGACGAGATGCGAAAGCTCGTAGAGAACCTCATCGGCTATTGGGGACTTGACGACAACGAGTATGCGCCCTCGCTGGAGGATTATTTGGATGCGTTCGATGAGAAGGTATTCGCCGCGAAAACGGACGAGGAAATCACGGGCGCTACATACCGCCGTCAGGCCGATACCATTTACGGTTTGCACCGCTACGGCGAGGAAATGGTGGTGACGCAGGGTGATTCGGCTATGAGTGAGATTCTGGACATAGGCGATTTGATGAAGGAAATCGCCTTGTATTGGGATTTCCAGCCGTATGCCGCTGTTGTTGGTATCGCCGAGCAACTCAGAGCAGAGGTGCGGACGATGCTCGATGGCATCTCTCTGCCTGGTCAGCCGGCGAACGGAAAGAATGCCGACTATGAAATCCAGCAAGCTATATTTTTCAATAACGACAAAGGCTTTGTATTGGCTCACAGCCCTACCGCCCCGGCGCCATTCGTGACCTGGCAGTTCACCTATGACGCCAATGACAGCAGCAAACGGAGTTATTATTGGGGTCGGTATGTGGCATCGGAAGAGCGCGCGCAGCTAAATTATTTATCTCGTGTCGCGGACTACATAGAATCCTATGAAGTAACGGAAAAACCGATGCCGGTTGCCACAGAGATAAGCGTGGAGCGGCCATCCGAATCCGCAGCGGAGTTCGGCAGCATCCCGGTTCGGGTGTTAAGCGTGGGTCAGCCTTTGGTCACTGTCACATTCAGCGAGCACGACCAGCTTCGCGGCGTTGATAAAATGCCGCTGTATCTTGCTGACGCCCTGTTCGCGGAGTTGGACGAAAAACAAATGGACGCGCGCAGACAACCCGGATATGACGGAGCGCCATATCTGAAAACCGATTACCGTATTGATTTTGTCATGGACGGCAAACCGGACAGTTATATTGGGCGATATGATGTAGGTGATGATGACGGATCGCTCCTTGATCGTATTTACCATTACAACGAGTACAGTAGACGCGATGATGATTATCAGGAATATTTAGCGGATAAGGGCGGCAGCGTACAAGAAACCGAAAACGCGAAGCTTGACGTTATCATAAATAAACTGGTGCCGTTCTTCGAGACGCATTGTGAATTATCGTTGAAAGAGGCGGCAGCTTTGTCCGAGCTTATGAGCATCCATGAAGCAGCGGCGGCACAGCCATCGGAAGACGACCAACCACGTATCGCCTATCTTGAGTCTGTGGTAGATTACGCCTGGCGCGCCCGTAAGGCGCTGAATACAACAGGCATAGACGGTCTGCCGGAAGCTCCCCAGCCCGCTGTTGAAGCGGGGAACGGTACAGCCGTGCGTGATTCCGAGAAAAAACTATCCGTCTTGGATCAAATTAAGGCAGCGCGCGAAGCTCCAAAGCCGCCCGCAAAACCCAAGCCGGAGCGGGAGAAGAAACAACAGGGGCCGGAACTGTAATGTTTAAGGAGGAAAATAAACCTATGAGCTATTACACAATTAATGAAGAAGCGGCGCGGCTGGCTAAAGAGGCCAACAGTTTTTCAGACTATGTACCCGGTTCCGCAACATCCGAATACCGGGCAATGGTAGATAAGGCGCATGAATTGGGTGAGTGGCAGAAAAAGCGTGTTGACCCCACGCACCATGATAGGATTGACCGATTGGTTGACCTGTATGCCCGGAAACTGGCCGATAACATTAACGAGCGCAACGCTATAGATGCGCGTGTTCCGTCTGTACTGATTGCTGGCCCTGCCAACTTCCCTGTCCGTAAAAAGGAAAAACAGAATGCGGCCCGCGACAGAAATATGGGCGAGTATATGGAGATCAAGGGTATTTTAGACAAGGTGCGCGGGACCGGCATGGGAGGAATCAGCGCGGACGACTCCCTTGCAGTTGAAAAGCTGGAAAAGAAGCTGGAGGACCTGCAAGAAGAACAGTCGTTTATGAAGTCGGTCAATGCCTATTTTCGCAAGCATAAAACGTTGGACGGATGTCCGGATTTGACGGGAGATCAGATCAGCCAGCTAAAGGCGTTCATGTCCCGAGACTGGCGAAAAGACCCTGTTCCCTTTCCGTCCTTCCACCTGTCTAACAACAATCAGAATATGCACAGGATACGGCAGCGCATTGAGGATTTGAAAAATAAGTCCGAATATGCCGGGTGGACGTTTGCGGGTGGAAAAGCCGAGATCAACGAAGCGGAAAACCGCTTGCAGCTATTTTTTGACGAGAAACCCCCAGCCGACCAGAGGGCTGAACTGAAAAAGAATGGCTTCAAATGGGCGCCGAGTCAGAGCGCGTGGCAAAGACAGCTTACCAAAAACGCCATCTATGCCGCCGGATATATTGATTTTATAAAGCCCGAAAACGGGGTGACGCCACATCAGCTTCAACCTTATGCGCGTAAAGCCGCGAAAGACGAGACTGCGCAACCAATGCCTGAATCCACGCCGGACGACATGTGTCCTGATGAAAAGCCGTCCGTCATGGATCAGATCAAGACGGCGAGGCAGACGCCCATCGATCCGAAGGATAAAAAAGAACAGATGCCAAAAAAAGACAAGAGCGGTCCAGAGCTATAAGTCGGGCTGCTTGCCTATAAAAATCGGAGGTAAAAAATGAATACTAAAGAAACATATGAGAACCCTCTCGCCGCCGCTGAGATGTCCAAAGAGCAGAATTGCAACATGATTGACGGCCTTCACAACAACGAGGCCGTTCCCCGCGCCGATCTGACCGATGGGCAGACCTACGAGGAAATCCGCGAGCTTGCGCCGGAAACCCTGCCCGATGAAAAGGCTTCGGTGCTTGAACAGATCCGGGAGGCGCGGGAGGCTCCGAAGCCGCCCGCGAAGCCCAGGTCGGAGCGAGAGCGGAAATCACCGGAGCTGGAACTTTAACGGATTTTGAGAGGGAGTAGTTATATGCATATAAATGCCATATTTTCAAGAAAAGAGAACAATTTTGAGCAGAAGGACTGTGTTGTCGAAAAGGTGATCCGGCTCTCCAGCGCCGAGTTTGACAACTTCGCATCGGATATGTTACAGGATCAGGATTTTATCAAGGACAATAAAGACCTGATGCGGCCTGGCCCGGATGGACAACCTCACTGCCTGCTGGTTGTCGGCGAAGGCCGGCGCGATGGCGTACTCATCGATTCGTCCGGTTACGATTACGCAAGGTATAGCGCGTTCATCCCCAACGTCGAGGATTTCCTCACCGTAGGGCAATCTCCCGCCCTCGCCGCGCTGAATAAAAAGCTGACGGACATAGTGGATATTATCGTTGAACAGGCTGGCGCCGGAAGCCCCGATGGACGCGGCGTTGTCAATCTTCAGAAGTGGGACGCGCTGTTTGAGTTAGACCTTTCGGCAAACGGCGTCATGCTGAACACAGTCTTGGATATGCTTGGCGAAAGACCGGAGATCAAAGAATTCGAGCTTGATAAAGACGAGCTTATCATTTACCGTGAACCAGAGGCTGAATTGGCGGCGGAAGTCGAAGACCTTTCAGATCCGACTGTCACTCGGCTGGATATGAATGTCTATGGCTATGATTATGACGGCATGCTACCTCTTGGCAAACAGCGGGCGCTGGAACTTTTCGATAAAGGTCATGAGATATATCTGCTATATGAGGATGATACCGAAGGTTTTGTTGAAAGCCGCAAAGAAATTGAGGATTTTGACGGACTGTTTGGCATTGAACATACAACACCGAATCTTCGCGAGCAAGCCTCGCCTTTTGAAGTATTGGTTTTGAATTGGAAACAGTACAATAAAGGTGAGCAAGCTGGGGAATGGCTGCCACTCCCTGCCGATGCTGACACCTTGCGCGCTCTGTTCGAGCGCATCGGCATTGACGGAACGAATGACTCATATACTATTGCCAATGTCCGAATGCCGATGCACGAGTTGCTTCGTGACCATGTTTACAAACACGACAGCCTTGACGAGTTGAATATGCTGGCTTCATTTATGCAAAGTACGGAGGTTTTCGAGCTTGACAAATTCCAAGCTATCCTTACAAGCCGGATCGTTGACGTCGGGAACGGCACGGCAGCGCTGATTAACCTTCTTGATTCGGATAATCTCAATAGCTTTAATCTGATCAATGCGCACGATGCCGAGTCGCTGGGGAAATACTATGCACAGGAAAACAACGAAAAACCTGACGATATCAGCTTCATGCAATACGGTTATCAATGCGTCAAAACAGAGGGCGGGGTATTCACCGAGTGGGGTTATCTCTACAGCAGATTCGGAGAAGTGATGCCTGAATACAACGGTGTTGTGCCGGATGAATACAAGATCGCCGGCGAGGCACTTCGCGGTTTACGGCCTGCAGTGCCGGAACACAGCGGCTCGGATGAAAAACCGTCAGTTGTGGAACAGATCAGGGCGGCGCGTCAGGCTCCCCGCGCCCCGAAGGAAAAGGATACACAGAAACCCAAAAAAGACAAAGGAGGCCCGGAGCTATGACGAAGGACGAGCTCGCCTATTGGCAGTCCAGGATAGAGAACAGCCGTTTCCAGTGGGCGGAGGATGAGATTTTCAGACTTAACGGACGCGGGGCCTTTTATTACACAGGCGGTGAGGACGGTATTTACATCAAAGTCCACAAGGACGGACGGCTTGAGGCCGGAACATATGAGGGCGCTTTCCCGCATATCGGGGAAGCGTTCTTTGTAGTCCGTGTCAACAGGCAGTGCAAGGATTATAACGAAGCTTTTACTTCGGCGATGGAGGCCGGAGGCACGAAGTTCCTGCGTGATATGTTCAGACCCGACTTTGTCATGCCGCCCGCTGTGGACGCGAAGCCGTCCGTCATTGGCCAGATCAAGGCATCGCGGGAAACGTACAATATGCCAAAAGGTAACGAAGAAGAATTGCCTTTTGATGATTTTGTTACCAAGTGCAGAATGTTGGACGAGGCTTGCCGGCAATGGTGCGAGTTTATCGATGAAGCACCGGAGCGGCGCGATGGCGAACACTTCACGGAGTTTTTCAATGAAATATGTGAGCGGAAATATCAAGAGTATCTGGAGGATCCGGACTATCGTGCCGACTGTAACTTCATGGCAACCAAAGACGGGAAGGACAAGGATATTCAGATATTCACAAAGGATAAGGGGGGGCCGGAGCTATGAGGTTAACTAAGCAGGAGTCAGACCTTGTCTGCATCTATTATTCCGGCTCACTGGTTGCCACCATCGCCCAGATGCGGGAGGCTCTGCCACACATCGATGAGCCGGATGTCCTTGCCGCCGCCGAGTGCGCCATTGGGAAGCTGGAGGCTATAAGCGCCGCTGCATTTGACACCCTCGTTTCCCCGGAGGCGTCGCTATGAACCCGCATAAGCGTTCGGAGGGAAGAGGCTCGCGGAATCCCCAGCGCAAGCGCAGCGTCCATTTCCACTTCATGGCTACCGAGGATGAGGCTGCGCTGATCCGCGACCGTATGTCTCGTATGGGTGTCACCAGTGTGGGAGCTTATATGCGAAAGATGGCAATCGATGGTTTCTTCATAAACTTAGACTTGTCAGATGTGCGGGAAATGGTATCGCTTCTGCGGAGGTGCAGTAATAACATGAATCAGTATGCGAAAAGGGCCAACGAGACAGGCAGCGTCTACGCCGCCGACATCGAGGATTTGCAAGTTCGGCTGGGTGAACTATGGGAAACGGCTAACGGTATACTGCGGGAGCTGGCGGATATCCAATAGCACTAAGAACCGTCTCAAAAATTCTATCAAAACAGTGAAAGAAAGACTTGCAATCCCCCGATTTCCAAGTTAACATCACAATGAAGGATAGTAAAAACACCGTAAATAAAGGGGGTTGACGGTTTAATGAGGCTGATTTTCAAAATTCTTGCGGCACCGGTTGTCGGCGTCCTGACGCTCACGGTCGCATTCTTCACCTTCGTCCTGGCCATATCAGGGGCCGTACTCGGCTTCGTGTCGGTGGTCGTGTTTGTCCTCTCGGTGATCATGCTCACCATCCCCAACATTGCGGGCGGCATCGCCTGGATGGTCATCGCCTTCCTCATCAGCCCTATGGGGCTGCCGAGGGTGGCGGAGTGGTTGCTGGAGAAGCTTGACGATGTAAACTGCGTCTTAAAAGATTTCATCACGGGATAAAGGTTCATGGTACACCGGAACAATGGCTCGCGCTTGTGCGCGAGCCATTATTGTTGAGGCTTACAATCGAATCTGTCCATACATCACGATCGACGAAGGGAGGTAAATCCATGCTGTTTTCCTTAAAGGAGATGGAACTGCTTTGCGTATTCCATTCGGGGACGCTTTCAGCGACGCTCGCCCTGCTCCGTGAGGCTGAGAATGAGCCGCCTGAAAGAATGGACATCGTTAAAAGCGTAATCGATAAGCTATCGGCCATGAAGCCCGGCGACACGATTTCGCTTGAATTCGAGCCGGATAAATAAGAATGGAAGGACGGCTGGCGTTATGACCACTGGCCATCCTTCTCTTTCTTCATTGTGCAAGTCTGATGGATTTTCTGCAGGAAAGCAACGGAGTAGGAGTACTTTTCTATATATCTACGTTGTATCCTGAGATGTGGTATTAAAACTAAAGGATTGCATGGATCGGAAATGGAAAAGGCCATTGAATTTCTACACTATTTTATATAATATAAAGTAAAATAAAGATATGAAAGTAGAATAAGGATAAAATGGACATTCAGAAATTTTACTATATTTGCGCAATCGCGAAATATGAAAGTATGGCAAAGGCCGCAAAAGCTCATTATATATCCCAGCCTGCGCTTAGCAAGGCAATTGTAACTATCGAGGCCGAGCTTGGAGTACGCCTTTTTATTCGGGGCCCGCTTGGTACCGAGCTTACCGAATACGGTAAAGCGTTTCTGCCCTATGCTGAAGCAATACTTGAACATTATGAATCCGGCCTTAGAGCGATTGACGAGATCAGCGGTACGCATAGTAATGTGGTCAACTTATTGTTTCCTATCCCTGAGTTGGCTATGAAGATATTGGATCATTTTGCCCAGTTTCAGCCGGACATTGAAATCAACCAGAACTATTCTTCTTTTGAAAGTATAAAAAAGAGCCTTATTAACGGTGAACTTGACATATATGCCGGTCAGAAGATAGAGGCTGGAGAGACAGTAATAAAAACACCGCTCTACAGAGAGGAGCTGTTTTTAATTACCCCTCCGGACGCGCCATACGAAAACTTTCAAGCGGTATCGTTAATGGACTTCAAGGATAAGCAATTCATCCTGCCCAGACTAGGTGAAGAAATGAGAGACACTCTCGACTTATTTTTTGAAAAAACCAGTTTTATTCCACAAAAAATAATTGAGGTGCAGGATGATAGAGCTATGCGCGTCTTGGTCGAGGCCGGCAGGGGCGTTAGCTTTATTTCCTCTGTATCAAGAATGAATATAGAGCAGAACCATGTTCATTCAGGAGATTCTATGCCTGACTCTATGTGTACGCTCAGAGTTAATGGCTTTACACGGGACGTAAATGTTTACTGGACAAAACGCGCCATGAAGCATGAAAGCGTTAGATTGTTTTATTATTTCTTGCTTGACTTTATTAATGATGAGATTAATATAATTAATAAAAAGTTTCCGGATTGGGATGTAGAATACTTGGGTTAAACAGATAAGTGTTCCGTAACTTGCAGCAGGGGTATAGCCGAAGGTTATACCCCTGTTTACTTATTCGAATTACTCAATAAGCCACAAACAATTGACTTTCTCACAGCCAAAAATTACAATTTATTTATAGGCCAAACAAGATATATATAATCTATTAAAGTATAAGGAGGTAAAAATGAAAAAAAGTCTTATATTATTGCTTGTTGCCACGCTGATTTTATCAATGCTTGCGGGCTGTTCAGGTTCGACTGAGACGGCAGAAGAATCACCGCAGCAAGCAAATGAAGCATCGCAACCTGTAGAGCCACCCGTTAACTTCGAAACCCCCGTAGTTTCCGACCAGCCTGCTGCCGGTGACGAAATCCTACCGGAAGAAACAACAGAAACCCTATCATATTCAATCGAATATCCCATCGAAACCGATGTAACACTAACCTGTTGGATGCCCTTTAAAGCTCCGCATGAGTCTATCGGCGAATACAACGACTTTCCGCTTCTTGGCGATTATGCCAAAATAACAGGCGTTACGGTCGATTTTAAGAGCGTATCCCAAATGGCAGCCACTGAGCAGTTTAACCTGATGGTAGCTTCGGGCGAATACAGCGATATGACATCCGGCGCGGTTAGTACGTATACGGGAACCCTTGAAGCCGCAATAGAGGATGGTCTGTGTATAGAACTCGGTCCTTATCTCGAGCAATATATGCCTGACTATTGCGCTATGCTTAACTCGGATGAAACCGCCTTAAAGACATCAATGGACGACAGCGGCAGGATAGTTGCCGTTTATACGCTTAAAGACTGTTACTGGCCGGTAATGAGCCAGCTCTGCATACGCCAGGACTGGCTCGATGATCTTGGCATGGAGGTTCCACAGACAATTGAGGAAGCGGAGAGCTTTTTGCTGGCGGTAAAAGCTGCTTACGACCCTTACAACTGCTTCGAGATAACCTCATCCAACTATATTGGCGCATTTACAGAAGGTATGGGAATTGGAGCCTTTACTGAAGGTGCTGGTATCGGAAACGGAATCTATCAGGTTGACGGAGAGATCCGCTACACTGCGGTACAGCCCGAATACAAGGAGTATATCGAGACTATGGCGCGATGGTATGAAAACGGCCTGTTCACACAGGATTTTCTTTCTCTGGGTACTACCGGCAATCCGGGTGAGCTAGCCGCTTACATCTATACCGATGATGTGGCGATATTTTCAACAACCGCTTCGGAGTTTGAAAACCACAAAGCAAACGCCCAGAATCCCAATTTTGAGGTCGAGGGAATTGGACCTATAACAAAGACAACCGGAGATACTACCCACTTCACAGACATTTCATCAATAAAAACCTCGGAGAGTATTTCCATCTCCGAAAATTGCAAGAATGTGGAGCTAGCCTGCATGTGGCTAAACTTCTGGTTCACGAATTACGGCTCCGACCTTGCCAACTACGGAATTGAGGGAATGACGTTTGATTACGACAATGACGGAACGCCTTATTTTACTGAGTTTGTAACTAATAACGACTTGGATATTGCGACAAACCGATTCAGCGCCATATACTCGCTTTATGCAAAGGGCGTTCCAATTGCGACTCAGGAAAAGCGCCTTCAGCAGACATTCACCGATAAGATGAGCCGCGCTTATGAGGTTTGGACAGCCAGAGTTGACGGAGAATACCTGCTTCCGGCTATAACACTTTCGGCGGTTGAATCTGAATCCACTTCCAGCTTTCTGACAGATATAGAGACGCTTATCGAAGAAAATGTGGCAAAGTTCATTATCGGAGAGAAAGACATGGCTGAGTGGGACAATTTTATCAGCGAGGTGTACGCTATGCGCCTTGATGATATTATGGCAGTCTATCAAGCCGCGCTGGACAGGTATAACCTGAGAGGCGCGTAAACATAAACAGAAAGGATATTTTATTATTATGGATGAAAAAATCATGCAGGAGCTGGAGTATTTACGCCTTCAGTCGGAGCGCTACCAAGCCTATATTGACTGCAGCAACGTGTTAGCCCGCTATGTATACTATCACGCGTCCAACGACAGAGACAAGATAGGCGCTTGTTTTGCAACAAATACACCCGGTGTAAAGGTGGAAATGATGTACGGCGTTTTTGAGGGCAAGGAAGGACTTGAGGCTTTCTTTATGCATCATCCCCAGGCGGGGGAACCCGATGACGAACCGGGCCGTCTCCATATTCACACACTGACGACTCCCATAGTTGAAGTGGCGGCTGATTGTCAGACAGTCAAGGGGGCCTGGTACTCGCCCGGCATAGAATCCGACGCAAAAACCGGACAGTGGGCATGGATGAAATACGGCGCCGATTTCATAAAGGAAGACGGCGTATGGAAGATTTGGCACCTGCATGCCTACAGCATATTCATGACCCCGTATGATAAGTGCTGGACTGAGATTGAGCCATACGGCAAGAATATGCGAGGCGGCGCGATGCCTCCGATGGGTGAGATGCCTCCGGGCGAGGGCGGTCCTGGTGGTCCTGGTGGTCCCGTCGGACCCCGAGGCGGTAACGGCTATATGCCTAAACCAACGACAACATATTATGGATTTGACGCCGAATCACATTACCCTGGAGACCAGCCTACTCCACCGCTTCCGTATGAAACTTTCGATCCGGCAACGGCATATTAAACCATTTTTATAACCACTAATATACTACAGCGATGACTGTGTGTATCGCACATTCATCGCTCATTTAGCGCCGTATACATTTTTCAAGGCAGCGTTATCGGGTGAGCGGTTCGGTCTGTACAATAACTTATTAACTCACCCTCAATTATCCTTTTATTTCTTAGTTAAAATATATCAAAAACTAACAATTTCAACAATAAGTATATCTTAAACATTACGGATTTTAATAAGGAGGATCGATATGAAAGCAAAATTCGCACTACTGCTGGTTTTACTGATAATGTTCACAGCATTTACAGGGTGTGATAGCAATAGCATAAGCACCAGTCCGGAAGCTTCGGGTACAACACAAGTCACAGTACAATCATCAGAGCCCGTTAATGACGGAGAGGGCTCAGATTCAGATGTAGGCCCAGACGGATCGGTTTATCCGCTTTCCGACGCAATCGTCACCCTGACATTCTGGGGGCCGGACATCAGCACAAATAACGCTGCGCTGCCGACCTACGCAAACCTTGAAGCCTACGATTTTTGGCCGTATGTCGAGGAAACGACAGGCGTTCATCTTGATATGACAATCGTTTCTATGACCGCAGAGGCGGAAAAACTGAACATCGTTCTGGCTTCCGGCGATTATACAGATATTATGGCGGTCAACGAGGCACAGGTAGCCGGCGGCACAACGGCGCTCCTAAATGAGGAGATAGCAACCGACATATCCGCTATTGTGGAAGAATATATGCCGAATTATTATGCTTACATCTCATCCGGAGAGGATATGCTTAAACTCTGCTATAACGATGATGGCAAAATGGCAGGCACCCGCTCCTGGGCGGAGTATTATGTACCTAACCAGGGGCTTGTCGTCAGGCAGGACCTTCTGGAGGAAATGAAGCTTGAGCTTCCCAACACAATTGACGAGCTTTATGAGGTACTGACCGCATTTAAGGTCACATATGACATGGACGCGCCCATGTGGCTGGGAACCTCGGGCCAGAACTCTGTGAGCATTGTCGGCGCAATGGGTTCCGCGGGCTTTGCGGGAGATAGAGGCTCTACAACAGACCATCTGTATGTGCAGGACGGTAAGGTCGTTTCCTCTTTAAGCTGCGATAGTTATAAAGAATACTTGCAGCTTATGAATAAATGGTACGAAGAAGGACTCGTCAATCAGGATTTTGCCACAAACACTGATATGGACGCGTCTACAACATCGATTCTCAACAACCGGACAGCTGTTTTGAATTCAATGTATGGTCAGGCGCTATCTCTGCAAAACTTGCTTGAGGTGGATAATCCCGCAGCCCAGCTTTACGCCCTTGCAACTCCTGTATTAAACGAAGGCGACGTAAACACTTTCTTTAACGATACGCCGCTATCCAATACCTCATGGCGTATAATAACCTCGTCATGTGATGATGTTGAACTTGCCGCGCGCTACATAGACTGGTGGTACACGGAAGAAGGCTTCCTAACGGCAAACTACGGAACCAAAGGCTTGAGTTATGAGATCGACGGTAACGGCAACCCGTATTACAGTGATAACGTGGTTAACAACAGCTTCGGGGTCGACGCCGGTTCGGCTGTGGAGGCATATGTGACTACCAACCCGGTTTTCGGCCTAATTGCCATGGACCGTACAGTTTATCTCGCCGGGGCGCAGTGGGTCGACGATATGATGGTCATCTGGACTGAGCAAACCTCAAACAGGAATGTACTTCCCACCGGCGTCTCTCTGACGAGCGAGGAAACTGAGAGTATATCTACATATTCAGGCGACGTGGCAACCTATGCGACCAGTGAAATTCTGCTGTTTATTATGGGTGATAAGGATTTCAGCCAGTGGGATGATTACTGCGGCGAGCTTGAAGCAATGGGCCTTAGCAAGGTTTTGTCGGTATATCAGGCCGCATATGACCGATATCTCAACAGACAAACGGACTAATTATCAGGAGGGCTATAAAATGATCAGGCATAGCACCAATGTTGCCGTTATCGGCTCCGGAATCGGCGGAGTATCGGCGGCATATCATTGCGCCGCCGCAGGGCTTGAGGTTGTCCTGCTTGAGGCGGGCTTGGGCTTCGGTCCCGCTATGACCGGAGTTAACGGAGTATTCGCAGTAGACACGGCTTATATGAGGTCAAAACACATTAACGAAGACAAGAAGCAAATCTTCCGCTATTTATTGAATCACAGCAATTGGACTATAGACGCTCGTCAGGTAACAGAGTTTCTAAACCGCAGCGGCCCGCTGTGGCAATGGCTTGAGAGTCTGGGTTGCCGCGCCGAGGCGACGCTGGCCTATAACATGGATGCACCCCACACATGGCATTATTTTGATTCAACTAAACCCAGGCTTGAGGTTTTAGGTGAACGGTTTTTAAAGACGGGCGGCAAGCTTCAGGATAACGCCTACATGAACGAGATCGTCATGCGGGACGGGAAGGTCGCTGGCGTTAAAGGCGAGACCGCAGAGGGCGAGCCCATTGAGATCGAATGCGAGGCTGTTATTATCGCGACAGGTGAGCCGCGAATGAAGGCTGAGACGGACGGCGCTGCCGCAAGACCCGCGCCAAGCCTTGGCGGAGACGGCCCCGCAAAGGAAAAGCCCTATGGAATCGGCATAGCGGTGCGAGCCGGAGCAGCTCAGCGCCAGGATACATATTCCGCGTTTTCCATGAACGTTAAGCCAAGAGAGTACGATATTCCCGACGTAATATTTCCCGCTCCCACAGAGCAGTATTTCCGCCAGCCTCAAGAGCTTGTCGTCAATAAATACGGCCTGAGATTTACCACCGAGGAGATTATACACGCTATGGAAGACGGCGCTTCGGTAATTGCTTCCCAACCAGGCGGTATTGTTTATTCCATATTTGACACTAACCTGCACGAATACTGGAAAGCCCGCGGCTGGAGCAGTTACAAGTATAAATACGGCGGTGAGCAGGAACCCTTTGAGGATTTCGAAGAACAATGGAACATCGCCAAGGAACGCGGCTACGGACTTTTTGACGCAGACACTGTTGAAGAGTTGGCGGAGCAGATGGGCGTTGACCCCGCCGCGTTGAAAGCGACGGTTGACGAATATAACGCCATCTGCGACAGCGGACGGGACACCCAGTTTTACAAAGACCCGCAGTATCTCATTCCCATGCGCGGCTCACACTACTATGCGATTGCGGTATACGGACGCTTTGGTCAGGCTGAAGGCCCTCTTTGCGCGAATTATAAGTGCGAGGTTCTTGAATATGAGGGCAAGCCCATACCGGGCCTCTACGGTGCAGGCGGCGCAATAAGCAATCTCAACGGCAGGGTCTACACACATACCTGCGCAGGTAGCCGCTCAATGTTCGGCCTTGTCAGCGGTCAGATATGCGGCGAACAGATTTCAGAGTATTTGAAAGGTAGTCTAAATAACTGATTTTTCAATCTAAAAGTCCACACATAATTCATAAAAATACTATCGTCTCAAGACGGCATATAGCAATTTTCACCAATCATGATAATTGCGTGAAACGCACAGTTCAGACAACTCTGCACACTTCATTAGGCATTGATCGGTGTGCAATAAGTATAACGGAATCTACAGTGTGCTGTTCTTCTGCTCTTTCTTTTTCGCACAGGCTTGTCGCAGTTTTTGCAGGAAAATGTAATCGATCACCGCCGCTCGGCTGGCCGCGTCTAACGACAGCACGTCGGATATGAGCGCGCCTGTCGTGTGCTCACCACTTACCTTTTCGTTCAGACCGTCTACACCTTCCTTGCAATCCGTCCGGCCCATGAGATAGTCGGCGGACATTCCGTAGTAGTCCGCGAGAGCCGATAGCGCCCGGAGCGGAAGCTCGTACTCGCCCGTTTCATATTTAGAGTAGTGCTGTTGGGACGTGCCGAGCACGTTAGCGATCTCAATCTGTTTCTTGTCGTTATCTTCTCGGAGGCCTCGGATGATATCCGTGTAATTTTTCATGGGAACACCCCTTTCTATGTAGGATAAAAATATCATACATAGAAAGGGGTGTATTGACATTAAACAGTATATGGCTTATTATATTTCAATATACCTATAATTCTATGTCAGTCGGAGAACGTACCTATGAGAGATTTATCCTGCGCGTTTACCGGTAATTACCTTAAGCGTTTTAGATTTGGTTACAATGAACATGACGAAAAATGCATTCGTTTGAAAGCGGCAATTAAGGATCAGATTGCCATGCTGGTTGACGTAGGCGTGTATATGTTTTACAGCGGGATGGCTCTCGGCGTAGATACCTGGGCGGCTGAAATCGTGCTGGATATGAAAAAGGAACACCCGCATCTAAGGCTCACCGCAGTGCTGCACTGCGAGACGATGGCAGACAGTTGGACGGTGAAACAGAGGGAACGACATTTCAACATTTTGGCTATGTGTGACGAAGTGGTGACCTTACAATCTCGTTACACGCGCACCTGCTTATACGAGCGTGAACGGTTCCTCGTTGATTGCGCCGGGACCCTGCTGGCGGTATACGATGGCAGCGAACGCGGCACCACGGCTTACACTGTCAGGTACGGAAAGGATAAGAACAGTTCGATTATTTCAATTCACCCGGACACGATGGCAGTGGAATCCACCGTGGATTTCGATGAGATTAAACAGCTTGCGCGGTTACAATTATCACTGGATAAGGAAGAGTGAACACAAAAATGGCGGGGCACGATTTTGATTCGTGTGCCCGCCTTTAGTTGTTATGAGGGATTTTTGACAGGAGGTGTTTCATATAGCAACTACCGCCCTCCTGCCTTTGCACATCGGCAAGGGCAGAACCATTGCGGAAGCTATTACAGACAGTACGGATTATGCGCAGAACCCAGAAAAGACAAAAAAGGGGGAGCTGGTCACCGGGTATGAGTGCGATCCGCATACGGCGGATGCGGAGTTTCTTCTTAGTAAGCGGCAGTATTTCATGTTGACAGGCTGGGATCAGGGCGACCGGGATGTGATCGCTTATCATACCCGGCAATCCTTCCGGCCTGGAGAGATTACGCCGGAGGAAGCCAACGAGCTTGGCCGCGAGCTTGCAATGCGGTTCACGAAAGGAAACCACGCCTTTATCGTCGCCACCCATATTGATAGGGCGCATATACACAACCATATAGTCTTCAATTCCACGGTGCTGGATTGCACAAGAAAGTTCCGAAACTTTCTCGGCTCTGCCTTCGCCGTGCGCCGGATCAGCGACCGCATCTGCCTGGAGCGCCGGCTGTCCATCGTAGAGAACCCAAAGCCCAGCCGCGGGCACTACGGCACATGGCTTGGGGACAACAAGCCGCTCTCCTTTCAGGAGAAGCTCCGCAGGGCCATTAACGAGACACTGGAGAAGAAGCCGGATGACTTCGATGCCTTCCTCGCTGCGATGGAGGCGCTGGGCTACGAGGTCAAGCTCGGCAAGCATCTGGCGTTCAAAGCACCGGGCGCGGAGAAGTTCACCCGCTGCCGCGAGAAGTCTTTGGGCGCCGATTACACCGAGGAGGCGATCCGTGAGCGCGTCGCCGGACGTCGCGCCGCTCCTGTTCGCCGTGGTGGTATTCTACAAGTTGGGCCGCAAAAGGTCAGCCTGCTCATCGATATTCAGGAGCGGCTTCAGTCAGGGAAAGGCGCCGGGTACGATCGATGGGCGAAGATATTTAATCTCAAGCAGGCGGCTCAGACCCTCAACTATCTACAGGAGCACGGCAACATGAGCTACGAGGAACTTGCCGAAAAGACAGCGGTGGTCACCGCCCGGTTCAACACTGTTTCCGACCGGATGAAGGAGCTGGAAACCACTCTGGATGACAACGCCGCACTGCAGAAGCACATCGTCAATTACTCCAAGACCCGCGCTACCTATGTGGAGTACCGCAAGGCCGGGTACAGCAAACGGTTCCGGGAAACCCACGAGGCGGACATCCTTTTGCATCAGGCGGCGAAGAAGGCTTTCGATGCTCTCGGCCTGAAGAAGCTCCCCACCGTGGCTTCGCTCCGCGCGGATTATGCCGAGCAGCTTGCCGAGAAAAAAACAGCCTACCGGGAGTACCGGCAGACCAGAGAAGAGATGCGGGAACTGCTTGTGGTGAAGGCCAACGTTGACCGACTTTTGAACATACCTGACCGCTCGCTGGAGCGGGAGCCTGATGCGCCGAACCTTTGACGTATTGCGCCGAAATCACGCTGGAGTACCGGGATATATTGAGAATCGCTCATTGCCGCGGCAGCCCGTTCCTTTTCAGGATCGCGTCTTTAACCTCTATTTCTGTTAGCCTGCCCCGCAGGATGTCCGCGATGTCATCCTCATTTTGCCTTGTCAGCGGCAGGCCCTCGCAGGCCATTGTGTGCTTGATTTCTTTCATGTATGTGTCAATCTCTTTTTCGTGTATAGCCTGTTCACCTGCCTTTCATTATCTTCACTATACTATAAAACACGCGAATAATCAATTGGGTTCGCACGTACCTGCAGCCTGAAATTAGCGTCCGATAGGACGCGCAGCCGCTCCGCAACGCGGGGCGATCTTACGGGGTATGGGGCAGCGCCACATCAAGCTGCAGGCCGGAGTGTGTACCGGCCTGCCTTGCTTGCCCTTTTGTGAAACCCGCGTTTTTGCCCTTTTGTGAAACCCGCGTTTTTGGCCATTGATTTTGAATGTTAAACGAAAAATAGTGTTTTTTAAACAATTATTGAAAATTAATGATTTATTTATGTTAGTATATGAAGAGTAGAAGCGCCTCTGTTTTGCTCTTGTAACGGCAACGGTTTTATAATTTTACAACACGCTCAGGTAAATCCATACGATCTAAAGAAAGTGAGAGGACAACTATGAAGAATAGAATAAAAAACTTATTTATTAATAACGGGCGGGATGATTCTAAAACCCTGAGAAGTTGCGCTAGTAAAATTGACCGGTGGCTCAACGAACATACAATGCTGTGTATTGCCATTGCAGTATTTATCATGGTGGGATTGATAGTAATCAGTTTATTCCTCCCCGATAACGGACACAAGATAGTAAAAAGCGAACTAGAAAAATCAGGATACACGGTTGAGAACATAGACTTTACGCTGGTTGAAAAAGACGGCTTTGGGTCTACAGGCAAAAGGATATATCAAGCATCGGAGCCGATAGAATACAAGGAGGATATCATGGTAGACCAATGGGAACTGAAAAGTTATTTAATTGGAAATATTATGTCATACCACAGCGTAAAGCCCTATCCAGAGATACCAAGCACTATTCCTGTAAACCTGTATCTGACCATTACTCAGGAAGACTATAACCTGTTAAATGAACAGGCCGGTGAACAAGGTGTCGAAGAATATATTAAGCAGCTTATTTATGAAAGCACTAGAGCGGAGCAACAATGAGTTATAAATCTTACTAGATTGCCGTAACTTAATTCGACCCCAATTCACACTCAACTAATGTATTTTTCAATAATACTTTCAATATCACAGTTTGTCTGTTCACGTAAAATTTCTAAAAAGTCTTGTGTTGATACAATTTGATATGAATATGTTTGACAATAATCAGATAATATTGATAAAAATTCAACCTTGCCTATGGTATCCATTAATTCCTTTAGGAAAATTGAACCTCTACCGTAGAAAACCCACTCATACACCTGTGCTTCATCATAAGCACAGTTTACCCCAACACCATCCGCAGAATTTGATTGTATTTCATAGATTTTCCAATATGCTTCGCTTACTTCATAACCCGATGCTTCTAAGCATAGAGCGGTGGAAAATGTGGCAAAGCTCTCATCCAACCAAGGTTCGGCGCTTTCGTCATTGCCCACTAGTGAATAAAACCATTGATGTGCCATTTCGTGATATGTGGTCACAGTATTAGCATAATCTTCATCACCAAATGCCACCGTAATCAATCCCGAATACTCCATGCTTATTTCGCGTTTCGTTGCCCATGCTCCGTTTGTCACTACTAAAGTGTCGTAGGGATATTCCGTGAAAATCTTGCTATAATACTCCATTGAAAATGCGGCGGCATCCATTACCTGCTCCATACCAGCTCGGCTTCTACTTCTATTAAAGTATCCAAGAATTTTTGTTTCTCCGACTGATCTCTCCATGCGGACATAATCTGTAAACGCAATGAAAATGATTTCACGGCGGGCATCTGCCTGAAAAATATAAGTTGTCACATCACCGTTTTCCTTGCGTGACAACTCCATACCGTTGCAGGCTAGTTCATACTGGCTAGGAACTTCAATCGTAAGTGTATAATTAGACATTTCAGCATATCGCCCATCGCCAACGGTATTCATTGGTGCTGTGTTCCATCCGTTCCCATCATACACAGAAAGTTGAGGATAAAAAAGGGACATTTGGATTTCGCCGTCTCGCGCTATTCCGTACCTGTCCTCCATTATGGGTATTGTCACCATACAGGTAAAAATAAGTACAGTCTCATTCCCACTATCCAAAGCATCATTTAGAGCTACTCGAATTAGTTGATTATCATCTTCCATTTTAAAAGATATGGGGGTTCCCATATTATCAGTAACCGAAACGATTGCAATATTCGAATCATCGCTCTTATACATATTACCATAAAGATGAAAGTAAAGTTCGGCTATGCTATCCTGACCATCATTTTGCACATTCACCTGTGCAGTGTATGCTAATGTTCTATTATCAGAATCAAGGGTCGCTACTATTTCATAATTACTACTTAAATCTATATCCTTTGTTTTTGCAATTGAACATCCAGAAAGAATAAACATCAAACTTATATCCATAAAAATAATAATAAGTATACATGTTCTTACCCAGCATCTTTTTTGCCCTGAACTATACATACTGTTTATCTCCTTGGTCATCCATAAATTCATATCTTTCAAATTTTCCATAATAAAAAACAAAGGCCAATTAATAGGTATTATACCATATTAATTGGCCTTTGTCATCTGTGCTGGGTTAAGGTTCAAGTCAAGCCTGAGTTAAGCCTTAGGTAAAGTCATATGCAAGAGTGCCGCTTACAGCATTCGGACCATCATAATTTGCGACACCAACATAATACTCGCCCGATGTCAAACTTGAGGTCGAGATTGTTTTGCCTGAAATGCTACCACCAGAATATTCCACAGCATATGTTTTGCCAGTCTGTACATTTACCAAGACAACAGAAACATTCTGTCCTGTGGGTGTCCAGGTGAGGCTTGACACATAGAGTTTATCTGTACCGGCATTAATATAGTATGTGGATGTGGACTGCTTATAATACCCTTTGGCAAGGCTATTAAAAGTCAGATTGGTATTTGCTCTAATTAAGCTAGGGGAATCATCTTCCACAAGTACGATAGCGGAATCCACAAGCTGAAATGACAGCTCTTCTTCGGGCTCCGTTGCAAAAGCGGTGACGGATATGCAGCTTATAATAGCACAAACGGCTAGAAGCAAGCTAAGTGTTCTTTTTGATTTTAACATAAAAATAACCTCCTATATTATGTTTGTTGATATGCTTACGTTTTCGGTTAGGATTATAAGCTAGCTTAACATTGCTACCTTCTTTTTCCTTGGGTTTGAAGCGCTTCGTATATATAAACACTCAAGCAGCAGAAAACGCAACCAAATATGTTGAAAAATTTCAAATAAAGTAATAATTCTGAGATACTGATCGAATAATGTAAATTCCGCCGTGCGAGCCAGCGATGCAAGGCAAAATAGCCGCAGTGTGACGGACGAAGAGCAGCAGTCGAGTGGATCGGCGTGAGAGGACCTCTCTCGGGTAGGTCTAGCGGGAAGGCTTTGCTCCCCGTAGACATTTGATCAATTGTCGTTCTTTATACTCTTAAGCCCATGACGCTCACGCATCGAAACCCTGCCATCAACTAGAACATCGTAGGCGTTGTGGATAATACGGTTCATAATTGCTTCCGAAATAGGGCTGTCGTTATCCGGATCCGGGTTAATTCGCTAGTACCAGCCCTCGGTTATCGCGCTGATAGCCAAGGCGATGGGGATCGTACCCGGTACGGACGACAACAAATTAAACCCCAACGCTACCATCACGCGACAGGATATGTTCACGATGCTGTATAACGCGATGGAACTTATGAAAATGACTCCGGAGACGTACACGGAGCAGTTTATAGAGTTTGCCGACTGGGACGAATGTGACGGATTACGCGCGAAACCCGATACAGAATCTGGCGAAGCTGGGGTTGGTGAGCGGCAAACCGGGCTGCCTGATCAACTCGAAAGGCACGGTCACCCATGCCGAGTTCGCGCGGGTGATATACATTCTGCTCAAACACGCCGAGACATGTAAGCCGTGTTCAGATATGGACGCGGCTATTTATATTGAGGATGGTGATCAAGATGTTGAGAGACAGTAAAGACTGAATCCACTGATATTTTATAGCAATTTTATCAAAATACCGTTTCATAGTTTACGACAGTTTTTTCAATACACAGATGGGAACTCCGCGCGCTGGAAGCTACTTGACGGTGACTATACCCCAGACTGTCCAGTCGAAGTATTTCTCCGTAATCTATCATTTGTAGATCCTCCTAATAGTTTGTTTAAGCGCCAGCCGATTGATTTCACATCGCGACAAGAAACGTGCCACGATGCCTGATTGGACTAGCCATGAAAAGTAATGAAGCAGCCTATGCCGAGAATTATTATGATGCTGGGGCATATCTTTATCTCACGCAGGAGCGGATGAAAGTCTGATTGAGGAAATCTATACGATGGAGGGTGTGCAGGAGAGCTTTGTCTATTCGTCTATTGGATTCGGCATGGCAATTTCCGCGGATATGCAGTCGGATGAGTTTACCACCATTGGCGGTTTTGGAGCGGTGGATCAGAACCGTTATACAATGAGAGGGCAAATCGGTTTTGATCTCGTTGGATCGGCTGGATAAGGTGTAGCCGACAAACCCGATGACCCATGGACAAAACAGCCCGCCGCTGAGGGCGTGCTGAGGAATTATTTTAATAACACTGTAATCAAACTAACCAAGGCCATCACTGATGGCATCGGTAAACTTCTTGAACTGCCTATGGATGAACTTTATGTGTTCGGCGTCAGGTGGATTTTCAGCGAGGTCTAAGCCCTGATTAGAGAGCTACTGGGCAAAGCATTCAGCTGCAAACCTTTACTTAATAAAACGGCATCATTTGAGCTTTGTCTCACCTAATTCAGTTTTTTCTTTTACCATCTCATAAAATAACATATTATTTATAATAAGGACAATAGCATCTTGTTGTTTTTTTGACAGAGCTTTTAAGTCATTAATGATTTCACCGATTGATATGCCGTCAGAGATTTTCTCTGTTAATACTGAAGGTGACAGGTTGCAAGACGTTTTACCTAGTAAATAATCTGTTGTTACATTAAAAAATTCAGATAAAGTTAAAATAATTTCAATATTAGGTGCTCTTGTTCCTCTTTCGTAAGCTGACATACTGCTACATGATATGTGGAGAATTGATGCAAGTTCATTTTGTTTTAAACCTTTCTTTTCTCTAAGCTCATATAGTCTATCTCCAAGATGCGACATATAATTACCTTCTCTACTGTGTTATAATTAAATTATACAAAAAATGTTTTATTATTTTGTGATTATGTACAATTACAGCATAATTTTCTATTTGCTTGATAAAATTATACTTAATGTAGATTTACTTTTTATAATTGAATAAAAATACTCAAAATATGAAGTAATTATGGAATATAACTCGTTGCATTTTCGTGGTAAGGAGTGTTTTATAAGTAGTTACAAAAAAGATGTGGTGATTTAATGCTTTCAATAATTGATAATACAAGTTATGAAGACCAAGATTATTTACATAACATTTACGAACAATACAAAAAAATTATGTATAAGACGGCTCGAAAGTATGCCTCCAATTATTCAGAGATTGAAGACTTGGTACAAGATTCAATTACCAAATTAATTCCTAAAGTAGTAAAATTAAGAACATTAGATGATTGGGCTTTGAGTGCTTATATCGTTTTTACCGTTGAAAACACTGCGAAAAATCATTTACGCCACCAAACTATAAGTGCTAAAATTATATGTCAAGATGAATATGAAGATAATATTACAAATAGCGAAATAAGCCCTGAGGAAGCTCTATTATTATCTGAGATGACGGATGAGTTCTATCAAATTTGGGTGAAATTATCTCAGGAAGATCAAGATTTATTGTGGGGTAAGTACATACTAGAAATGAGTAACGAAGAACTCGGTATTCTAATTGACTGTAAACCTGATAGTATAAGAATGAAGCTAACAAGAGCGCGGCGGCGTGCTATGCAAATGCTAGAGGAGGGAAATTTTGATTATGACACGGCGTGATAAGCTGGTTGAGGAATATGAAGATGCTTTTTTTGCCCTATTTATGGACACAATTGCAGAAGAAAAAGGGAAACTCATTGCAGAAGAAATGGAATATTTAGAACAAAGTTGTGATTTTGAGGTTCCCATAGAGTTAGATGAGAAATGTCATAATGTAATCAAAAAAGCTTTTGCCAAAGATCGACGAAGGAAAACAAAACATACTACCCATCGTATAATCAACAAGGTAGCTCTGGTAGCTGTGATTAGCATTATACTTTTTACTACAACATATGCGATATTTCCAGAAATCCGTATAACAACACTAAATCTACTAATTGAAGTGTCTGATGTAGCAACTGGCTTGGTAATTGGAGAGAGAAATTCTAGTAATGAAATATTCTTGAATATTGAAAACCATCAATATTATTTACCACAATTGCCAAGTGGATTTATATTGGATGACGAAGGAAGTGATGCCCGATCTGCATGGTGCGAATATATAAATGAAGATGGAGCATCGATATATTTTCATATTGTCAGTAGTTTGGATACAATTTTCAATGTGGATACCGAGGCAACACAAAGTGTAAAAAACATTCAAGTGCATGGATACGATGGCTTACTAATAGAAAAAAATGAACGTATACAAATAGTGTGGGGCGATACGGACAAAGAAATCTTTGTTGAAATTATTTGTATTGGTATTGATCGTGATGAAGTGCAGAAGCTTGCAGATGGATTCGTAATAGAATGATTTTATAAGTGATCAATTTATAATGTTTTGCTTATTGAGGTGAAAACTTCAAAATCAAATAAAAAAACGGAGGATAACAATGAAAAATTGGAAAACAAGGAAACTAAATAAAATCCTGAGCTTATTATTAGTGTTAAGCATCTTACCACTAACAGCAACTACCGCAACAGCAAGGTATACAAACATAACATCCTTTGCAGTGTCATTCAGCATATCTTCTTCCGGTCTAGCTTCGTGCTATACTACGATTAAATTATCAAACTCTACTGATACCGTTGATTTAACTATGGAACTTCAGCAAAAGAATGGAAGTTCATGGGATACAATTAAAACATGGTCAACGACAGGCAGTAAAACAGTTTCACTCGATAAGAGCTGGTATGTATCATCTGGATACAAATATAGAATATATATATCCGCCGAGGTCAATGATTCCACAGGTATTGTTGAAGAAGAAACACTTGAATCTTCCACCGTTTCATATTAAGCGTTAGTAAAGAAAGAGCCTATGCATTCAATTGCATAGGCTCTTTCTTTAGCGAGGTAAAAGATACAGTCTCACACTCATTATCCGACCACCAAAAGTAAAACAGCGGCTATAAAACCGCTGTTCGGGTGATTATTCGTCATTATGGTTACGTTCTTTTGCTCTGCGCTCCCGCTGCCTTTTCCGTAGCTCATGGATTTCCTCGCTTTTGTCGCAGACCTTTACCTCATCATATAGATGAGCGAAAATTGTCATTTGTACATTGCCATCCACAACGTCAAAGTGAACCTCATCATAGTTTTTGAATATGGCAGAAAATACAACCAGTGATATGTTGTTTGCCACATCATTTATATACAATTGTTGTCCTCTTAATTTTAGAATAGCAGTGTTCGATTTTTCATTTATATCAAGGATAACGCAACCCCCTTGAACATCTGCAATCTCCAATAGATTAATGAAAAACCACAATAGTTTCGCTTTTTCTTTTTGACTTGGTATCCTCTCGAATTGCGATTGATATAAAGCGGATTGCTCATAAACTTCTTCAAGGAAACGGGCAGGCGGAATAATCTTTATGTCTTCAGCATTTGCCTCTGCAAGTACTATTTCATCCATTTTGGTATAATCAATTTCTATATACAAAAAATCCCTCCAAAACATATTATGCAATATATAATACCATAAAATTGTGTTATTATTGTGAAATAATATATATTAATCACAATAATTAACAATTATTTCATCTGTTTGGTGGTAATCTCCACTCTTAATACTAAAACACTCAATTATAGAATTTGCAACATTATATCTCTTGAACTCTTGATTGCCAAATTAAAAACAGGTTTCTATGCGCGCGCTTACCATTTACGTGAGAATCCACAGTAATAATACGATAATATTAGATGAGTGTATAATTATACGCGAATTATATTTTTTATTCACATTTTTACGGTTTCTATTCCTGATATTATGTGATAAAATAGAAAATGTAGGGTAATGGAGTATTACCCTACATTTTTTACATAAAAACGCAGAAAAATGCCGATACTAATAGTTTTTTAACTCTTAGTATCAGCATATCAAATGTAGCTGTAAAAGTATTCATTATGTAGTGCGCGCCGGGAAATATTATAGGCCAAGAAGTTCCATATTTTTACGTTTTTCCTCAAGGCTTGTCCTGGTATAGATTCTTGTAGTTTCAATTTTCGTGTGGCCTAAGATATCAGCCAGCTCTCCCAAGTCACTATGTATTTCCATAAAAGTCTTTGCGAATAGATGCCGCAGGTTATGCGGGAAGGCTTTATCGGGGTCAACACAGGCTTTTACAGCCACCGCTTTCAACCATCGCAAGACCGTCACTTCGCTGACAGGCTTTTTTCTGCTTCTGTCTGGGAAGACATATCCCGAAGAAATATTTCTATCGTTGCAATAGACGAGAATTTCTGTGCATACTCCGTTCGGAATCACGATAGCTCGCGTTTTCCCTTTATTTGTTGCCGTAAAACTGCCCCTTTGTATAGTTTTTACAGTAATATATTCCAAGCCCTTTACCCTCATCCCTGTGCTTGCGAGCGCCCTCATCACGTAATAAATTGTATTATTCTTCATATTTTTTGCTGTTTCCAACATTGAGAAGTATTCCTCTTTTGTCAGGCAGTTTTCTAAGCTGTTGTGACTTTGCACCTTGAATGTCTTTACACATAGCTCGCTTTCACCCAAACATTTTAAATATTTATTTATGGCTACAAGATATAGATTTGCTGTGTTCAGCGCATATTTTTGCTTTAAATATTCTTTATACTCAACTATGCAATCTTTGCATATCACTCCGCAGTGATCGTTATTCTCAATAAATTCGATGAAGTTTCTCAAAGCCAAAGAGTACTTCTTAATGGTATTGTCGCTGTATTCGGATTCCTTAAGACCCTTAACATATTCGGGAATCCCGTGCCTAAATGACCCTAACATCATATAAACCACGCTCCTGTCCCTTATTAGCATCTACTGGCCTGTAGGGTAATACTCCATTACCCTACAAGCAGTTTTTCCCAATGCTCAATAGCTGTTCAACTCAAAGTCATATACGGCTTTTAGTATGATCAGGGGGATTTATGAGTGTGTCCGTTTAGTACATATTGTTTTGCAGAAAGCCTGTAATTCCATTCGGAATTACAGGCTTTTTCTTTTCGACAAATATATGTATATATCGGCTATTACCATCAATTACCAACATATATCATCCCCATATTGATAGCAGCGAAAAGGAATTACATATGAAGCACAGTCGTTATAGACCTCGCTGTCGCTCCCCGCCGCGTTCCAATCTGTTTTGCTTCACCACAAAAAACAGATTGGAGGAAAAAACAATGATATGGGACAAGTATTATCCCAATTACGAAAAACTGTACCCCGGCGTGGAAATCACCCCGGAGGTGTTGGCCGTACTTAGGCAGAGTGACCGCAAGATGAAGTATATGGAATACGACCTGAAGGTCGAGACACCTATTAAGGACGAGAATGGCGATGTGGTTGGGCTTCTTCCGAGCCGGGAGGATTCCTATGAGCGGCTACTTGAGATGGAGAAGCAGTTTTCAGGTGTATGTACGCCGGAGGAGCTTTACGAAGAAAAAGAGGAAGTGGAAGAGTTATACCGCTGTCTTGATCTTCTTGACGCCGATGAGCGTGCTCTAATCGACGCGCGGTTCTTTGATGGCATCACCGAACGGGAATATGGCAAGCGGATTGGCTTATCACAGAAAGGCGTTAACAAGAGAAAAGACAAGATTCTTGCCAAATTAAGGGCACTTTTAGAAAAGTTATAGAAATTTCTAAAAATTATTAGCTTTTTGGTACTCAAACCTATTCCCCAACGGCTAAGTAAGTGAGGAGGTCTAAAGACTTTCTAGTTGCACCTTGACAAACACCGTTTAACGAGGGCGGTCATACACGACCCACCGGGTACGTTACCGCCCGGCGCCGCGCGCGAGGATCGCACCATCGAGTAATCGGTGGGCGCGGGAGCGCCCGCGCTTTCGTTCCCCCAGCCGTCCAATTGGACGGCTGGGGAGTTTGACGGAAGTCCGGCAGACATAAGGCGCTGTGCAGGACGGATACTTCCCTGATTCTATCTGATAAAGGGCCCGCAAAGAAGAAAAGGCGGGGGGATGCTCGCTGCGTTTGAAAAAGAATGCAGCCGGATTCCATGCGTGGCTTCAGGCCACGGCTCGGTGACGTCAATAGCGCAACAATAATCTGCGAACCGTAAGGTTTTATTTACGGTTGGCGGTTGGAATATAGCGGACGAGAAAATCGCTCTTTCGTCCGCCCCATCGAGCCGCCAACAATATGGAGGAATGGGAGTGATGCTAAATGAGAACACGGCTCTTGAGAACTATGTTCACTTAAGTGAAATTACATGCGAAACGCCGCCCGGCGTTAATGCGAAAGGTTTTAAGGACGGTCGGTTCATCTTTTCCGCTTACGGTTGTGCTCTTGTTGAGCGCCAGACTGACAGCGGCGTGTATGTTTACACGGCGGTCAACCAGAGTACAGGCAAATCACAAATCTTGAGCCGCCGCAATAAGTCGCTTGTGGAGAACGGCTTCTGTTCTATGGCAGCTAAAATCAGCAAATCACCTGTTCGCGGGTCCGGACGCTTTATCATAGACAAAAAGCCGGACGATAGCATGAGAGGCTCATTTTTACTCGAAGCCGCTAACCGAATCTTTACGGAAATACTACCAAAGTACGGCTATGCTATCCGAGATAAGCAGATAGAGCTTACGGAGCATATCCTCGGAGTGACCGAGCATCGCGGCGTAACGCTGGCCGAGTCCGAGGTCGGCACAGGCAAGACGCACGCCTATCTAATCGCTGCTATGCTTGCCAAACGCGGACGACTCAATGACTTTTGGCTGAGAGGGCATTATAGGGAGCAAAGCTGGGCTGAGTCGGCGCATATGCCGGTCGTTATATCCACATCGAGCATCGCGTTGCAGGAGGCCATTGTCAAGGACTATATACCCGAACTGTCGCGGATTATGATGCAGTGGGGAGTGATAAGCACTCCGCTGACGGCTGTTGTCCGCAAAGGTAAGCAGCATTACATATGCGAGGAACGCCTGCGACGATATTACGAAGGCGTGGACAGCCGTACAAAAGGGTTGCTAAATCCTTTTCTCGGCAATGACGCTCCCTTCGACCTGACCGGCGTAGATTCATTAACTCCGCATATGAAGCGTAGAATCTGCGTCCAGGACAATTGCGGGAATTGCCAGTTCAAGAATAAATGCCGTTATCAACGGTATCTCAAAAAGGCAAACGATCCTGCGGTTGATTTTCAGATAACAAACCACAATTATTTTCTCGCCGACAGGCTACACAGAGCCAGTGGCAGGAAACAACTTATACCGCACTACCAGCTTGCGATTATCGACGAGGCGCACAAGTTCCTCGCTGCGGCTCGTTCGATGTACGGCTTGGAGCTTACAGATACGGAGCTGCCCGAACTGGCACAGGAGATACATACCTTTACGATAGGCAAATCCAACAAAGGCGTAAATGTCCACAGGCTTGCAAAGAAGCTGGAGGAGCAGAGTCAGAAGCTGTTCGGGCGTTTGTGTGACAACATTCCTGTATCGGAAGAGGACGACGACGCAGAACGATTCCCTGCCATCATGGACAGCGACGTCAGCCATCGATTGAAAAACATCTCTGGTATCATGGTTGATTTAGCCGAAGCGATTGAGGACAGTTATGTTCAGCCAACTTACTCTAAGCGCCGTGACAGAGCTATTTGGCAGTTGAATCGGATAAGCGAAAGCATTTATGACTTGAGAAGCCACAGCAAGCACGTCTGTTGGTTGGAGAACCGGGTGGAAGGAGAAGTCGAGAGTCAAGCGCTCTGTGCTATCCCCAAGGACTTGGATGAGCGGTTGTTCAATGATCTCTGGAATAACGGCATCCCTATCGTACTCACTTCCGGCACCTTATCCGCTTCAGGCGATTTCACTCGACAAAAGCAAACTCTTGGGCTGAACCGTCTTCCGGAGCGCAAGCTTTTCGAGACCACCATGCCCTCGCCGTTTGACTATAAAAACAATGCGATGCTGTATATCAGCGAGGCCACACTGTTCCCAGATAATAAAGATAAACGCTACGTTACCGCTATCGCTGACGAGATCGAACGGCTGGTTATCGCATCTCACGGACATGCCGCGGTTCTATTCACATCATATAACGTGATGGGGCAAGTCCACACAATTCTGAAAAACCGTCGTTTACCATTCCCGTTGTTCCGGCTGGAGCGTAGCGGTACTCATGCTATAGAACAATTCAAGAAAAGCGGAAACGGTATTCTACTGGCTTCAGGAGCGATGTGGGAGGGCATTGATATTCCCGGCGATACGCTGTCATTGCTCATCATCGTCAAGCTGCCGTTCGCCGTGCCTGATCCTATCGGGGATTATGAGCGGACGCTCTATGAGAGCATGGAGGCGTATAAACGGCGGGCGATCATCCCAGATATGATAGTTAAGCTCATGCAAGGCTGTGGTCGGCTAATCCGCACTGAAACCGACACCGGCGTTGTGGCTATACTCGACAGCCGCGCCAATCTGCGCGGTGCGTACAGACATTGGATTCTGTCTGCTCTACCGTCCTGGAGAGTTACAGATAATATCGAGACTGTCAGGAAGTTTATGAAAATAAAAAAGCTGACCGCCTACTTCGATTAGCGTGGGCGGTGGACGTTGTTTCTATAAAACTACAATGAAAGGGTGAGAGTTATGCGGCCACATGAGGCCATTCAAGATAAATCACAAGAAGCGGTATATCCCACTTCATACCACGAGGAAATGATCGGCGACACGCTTTATCGTATAACCAGCGTCTTTAAAGGCGAGATCAACCTCAAAGACACGCTGGAGGAATTGGCCGTGCGCCGTGCCGTTCGGGAGGCTCTGTCCGGCTCGGATAGCCTCTAAAAAAGAAATGCGAAAGGCGCTGCAATATCAGGCGTTTTATGGTAACATGGGACTGTAAAATCATATAGCCGACCCGTATGTTGCCATCTTAAGGAGGTTAAACAATAATGGCAATACTACAAGAAAGAAAGGTCGGCATATACGTCCGATTAAGCAATGAAGACGCCCGCGTGGGCGAGAGCGTCAGCATCGAGAATCAAAAGCTCCTATTGACCAAGCATGTCCGGGATCAAGGTTGGGAACTGGTCGAAACCTACTGCGACGATGGACTTACCGGGACAAATCAGAACCGCCCGGCGCTGCAGAGAATGCTTCAGGACATCAGGCAGCACCTTATTAATACGGTTTTGATCAAGGATTTATCCCGCTTGGGCCGCAATTACCTTGAGGTTGGAAATCTGGCTGAGGTTTTTCTTCCGGAACACGGCTGCGAACTAATCTCGCTTACGGAAAAAGTGGACGAGATGATGGTTTTCCGAAACTGGTTCAACGAGCAACACTCAAAAGATACCAGCAAGAAGGTCAGATCCGTTAAAAAGATGTGCGCGCAAAACGGCAAATACATGGGTACTTACGCGCCTTACGGATACCGCAAGGATACAAACAATAAGCATCGGTTCATCATCGATGAGAATACCGCGCCCATCGTCCGTGAAATATTTGAGCTTCGTGTTGCAGGCAAGGGATATAGGGCGATTGCCACGCATCTCAATAACGCAGGCATCATTCCCCCTCGGGACTATTATTATCAGGCGAAAAATACCGAAAATCCCCTGCGGATAAACCATTGCTGGTGCGATGCTACCATTAAGTCGATTTTGATAAACGAAGCATACATCGGAAATATGGTGCAGTCAAAGGTGGGGACGGTTTCTTACAAGAACCACAAAACCGTAGCAAAGCCGCAGGAAGAGTGGGTTCGGGCCGAGGGTACGCATGAGGCTATCATCGAACGCAAAACATGGGAACAGACTCAAAGGATCGGTCAAAATCGATACCAGCCCCGCGTTCAAAAAGACGGCGAAGCCAACATTTTCTCAGGATTGCTTGTCTGCACAGATTGCGGTTTTAAGATGCGGCTAAAAAACAAGCACAGAACCCGTGCTGATGGCAGCGAATACCATCTGGCCAACTTTGTATGTGGATCCTACTCTCGTAGCGGTAGAGCCGCCTGCACATCCCACGTCATCGGTGAAGAAGTTTTGAGTGAGATCGTGCTGAAGCAGATTCGCAGTCACGCCCGGCTAGTGGAACTTGACGAGGCGAGCGTCGTGGAAAGCATCCTGCGACTGCAAAACAGCGAATCCGAGGCCAGCCGTGCGGCGCTTATCAGCGAGATGAAAAACCATAAGAACCGTTTGACCATGCTTGATAAACTGATCGAAAAGCTCTGCGAGGATCGGGTGACAGGGATAGTTCCCGAAACAGCCTTCCGTAATTTAATCCAAAAATACGAGCAGGAGCGGCTCGACCGACAGCAGACGGCTCAGAACCTTGAAAATCGCATACAAAGCATTCGTCAAAACAGGGACGGCGCTTCCAAATGGGCGGGTATTATTAAGAGTTTTACCCAGCTTGAAACCCTTGACGCACAGACGCTCCTTTTGCTGATTGACCGTATTGAGATCGGGGATTCTATCTTGGCTGACGGACAACGGACACGCAACGTGAAGATCATCTACAATTATGTTGGCGATATTTGCGGAGTGTCACTGACCACCCATAATTACAGCCTTGAGGGGACGGTGTCGGCGTATGGACAGGCTATATAACGTTGGAGCCTACATCCGGCTCAGTATGGAGGATGTAGCTTATGACAGCTACAGCGTGGAAAACCAGCGGGAGATGCTCTCGAAATTCATTGACATGATGCCCGGCTGGATCGAGCACAAATTCTACATTGACAATGGTTTCCGCGGTGCTACGTTCAACCGTCCGGCGTTTTTGGAGATGATGGAGGACGTGCGAAACGGCAACATCAATCTTGTGCTGGTGAAGGATTTGTCCAGGTTCGGTCGCAACTACCTGGAGGCCGGGCGGTATCTGGAGGAGGAGCTTCCCGCGCTCGGCTGCCGGTTCGTGGCTCTGTCAGAAGACGTGGACACAGAAAACGGTGAGAATGACATTGTCCCTTTCCTCAACGCCATGAATGATTATTACCTCAAAAATCTCAGTGACCGTATACGGTCGGTCATGGCGGCCAAAGCACGGGACGGGCAGAAGATCGCCGGCACCGCTCCTTATGGATTCCTGCGGGATCCTGAAGACCATACCCGCCTGATAGTGGATGAATACGCAGCGGGCGTGGTGAGGTGGATTTTCGAGATGCGGAAGCAGGGTATGGGATTCCCATCCATCACAAAGAATCTCAACAATGAGGGAATTCTGCCACCCATGATTTACTATCTTGAAAAAGCCGGCAAGGATACTTCCCATATTAAAACCCGACGCTGGATCATTACTACCGTTTCGATGATACTGAAAAGGGAAATATACATCGGCACCGCCGAGCAGCTTGTTAACACTGTAGTTTCATACCGGAACAACAAAGAGGTTAAACGGCCGGTGGAGGAGCGGGTTCGAGTAGAGAACGCGTTCCCCGCCATCATCGACCGTGAGACATGGGACGCCGTACAGGAAGTTAACCGCATTGCGTCCGAGAAATGCGCCCACCGCTCAAAGCCACAGAAGAGCTTATATTCGGGGATGCTCGTCTGCGCAGGTTGCGGTACGACGATGTCCTATTGGAATCCTACAAAAACCTACAGGAACGGGAAGCGGATTGATTGCGCCAACTTCCAATGCAGAACCTATCAAGCTACGGGTGGCACTATCTGCGCATCTCACACGGTTTCCGAATCAGCTCTGAAACGGATCGTTGTGAGTCATATCCGGCAGTTGGCGGAGCAGATTGCTCTGGACGAAGACGCGATGCGTGAATCCTTGAAGCAGCGGCTGATTGGCGAAACTGCCGTTTCCAAATCGGAAATACGGAAGGAAAGCAAGCGGCTTCGTCAGGAAATTTACAAGCTGGAGGTCGCGACAGCAAAGCTCTACGAGGATTGGGTGAACAGTGTTATTTCGGAAGAGACATTCTCTGATTTGATCAATAAAAACGAATCAGAGCGGCTCGAAAATGAACAGCGGCTCTCCCTGCTAGAGCAAACCGAACAAGATGTTGCCACGAAGGTAACCGATATTGGGCGCTGGATGCGGATCATCTGGGAAAACGCTAACGTCGAGCATGTGGATCGTGAGTTGCTGGAAAGCCTGATCGAAAAGATTGTGATTGGCGAGTGCGGTGTCGTTGATGGTCGAAAACATCAGGATATTCAGATACATTACCGTTTTGTTGGATTGTTGTAAGTGGTGTCCCAAACCAAACGTGTTCTTAAACACGTTGAGGGAGCCGGTAACGTAAATCTCCAGCGATGTGGCAATATGCTGCGCCTCCGGCTCGGACTGTGAACGCAGGAGGTTGTATAAATCCTCCAGCATCGGCATCCGCGCGGGGTCGGGGTTTGCGAGGTAATCGCGGTAGACCAGCCGGACACAGCGGTCAATGATTGTTTTCTCCACTGGCGCCAGCCCGTCCTTGCCGCCGACGATAAGCTCACAGAGGGAAAGGATGAAGTCGCTCTTTAAAGTTAGGGGATCATCTTCTTCTCCGTAGTCAGGATTGATATCCATCGGATTGACGAACTGCGCCGATGTGGGCGAGAGCTTGATGACCTGACCTCCGAGCCGGTTGACAATTGGAAAATATTCCCCCTCGGGATCTGATATGATGATATCATCGTCGGTCATAAGGAACACGTTGACGATTTCACGCTTGGCGCTGAAGCTCTTGCCGGAACCGGGCGTACCTAAGAAAAGCCCGTTCGGGTTTTTTAACAGCTTGCGGTTTGCCATGATCAGATTGTTGCTGAGAGCGTTGAGGCCGTAGTAAAGAGCCTCTCCGCTCTGGAAAAGCTCACAGGTGGTGAACGGCACGAAGATGGCCGTCGAGGATGTGGTCAGCCCGCGCTGTATCTCAATCTGATTCAGCCCCAGCGGAAGCGAGGACATCAGCCCCTGCTCCTGTTGGTAATCAAGCCGTTTGAGCGCGCAGTTATATTTTTGCGCGATGCCCGCCGTTGCGAATATATCATCCTCCAGCTTCTGTTTTTTCTTGGCTGTATTCGTCACGATGATGGTGACGAGGAACATCCTCTCGTTGCGGGATTGCAAATCATTAAGGAGCGTCTGCGCCTCCTTGCCGTAGGTGACGAGGTCGGACGGCAAAACGTCCATATCGTAGCCGGAGCGCACAGCCTTCTTCTGCTCGGCTATTTTCATGGAGTCGAGGTCGCTGAGTTTCCGTTTAACCGCCTTAATCGCCTCAGACTGGTCGATGCTCTGAATGTGCATATTAACCGTTACTTCGGTGTTGAGGTCGAGGAAGTCAGCCAGTAAGCGATCCGTAAGCTCCGGTGCGAGTATTTGCAAGAAGCTGGCCGCGCCGTAGTGCGTGCCGATGCGGAACGTCCTGCCATCGCGGAAGTCAAAGCTGGTCGGTGCGATGTAATCCTTTGTGGAAAGCCCGGTATTGGGTATATCGCTCCATTTGAAGCGAAGTTTTTCAGAGCCGTCCGGGTGAAGCTGACCGTGCAGTATTTCCAACCGTTCCATCCCGTTCATAGGATGCGCCGATACGCCCAGCGTCTTGAAGTTTGCGAGGATATCGGCCTCGATGCGCTCAAGACGCGGCTTGGCCTCCTTCAGCGACGGAGCCTCGATTCCGAAGGTGATGTACTTGGTCTTTACAAGACCGTTGTTGCCCCGCGCAAGCTGATTTTTAAGCATCTCGACGTACTCGCGGCGAATACTGGCGAACTCGTCGTCCTTATCGGGAATATCGATGGAACGCTGGAACTCGCGGATGTCCACGCGGCGGTTGACAAAAGTAAGCTGTACCGAGATGGACGAGTCGAAATAGTTGAGGAAATCACAGTAGGACTCGAAGATGGCGCTTTTATCCTCGTTTTGCGCCAACTGATAGTTGATGTCTAAAAACGTGACGGTCTTGGTGTAGAGCGTGTCGGTCACGCGGCAGACGCCGTCGCGGAACATCTCGCGGTAGGGGATGCTCTGCTGCGCCGAGCGCGGCGCATCGGCCCGTCCGAAAACTTTCTTCTGAACCGTCGCGCCCATGCTGCCTTTTTGCGGCGGCGGGGCTTTCGCAGGCGGTTTCCCGCCGCTAGCGCCCCGTATATCCGCCTTATTTTTCTTTGCCTGCGCGACGTTTCTTTGCAGGCGGCGCTCCTGCTGTTTTGTCTTGGTTGACAATAGTCTTTCCCTCCTCGTGCAGATATTTGTAAAGATTTTCCGTCTTATACGGACGAGTACCCGGCCAGAACCGGGTACGGACAATGTTGCGGAGTATTTTCTCGGCGGGCTGGCCGTTCTTTTCAAACATGGCGAGAAAGAAAAACGGCAGCATTAGCCCAATCATCACCAAAACCGCAGCACTGCTGCCGATTACGCCTCTTGTTACGAGGTAGGTCGGAACACCGACGACGGCGGCGAGAGAGAAGCAGATAAGCTGGCGCTTGGTGAGATTGAGTACCAATTTTGTTTTGACTTTCGTGAGGTCTTTCGGCACGGGAACATAGGGCATTAGGCAGCCACCTCCAAAAATTCGCCTGAATCCATTGCGGCACAAGGTGCGACAGGCTTTATAGGCGGGTTCATCTGCTCGGCGATGCCCATGAGAATGTACGCCACACACGGCACGGCGACGGAATTGCCGAGCATCTGATAACGGCGGGTGTCGCTTATCGGTTTCCCGTCGTGGCCGAACTCCGTCCAGCCGTCCGGGTAGCCCTGAAGCCGCTCACACTCAACCGGCAGGAGCCTGCGGACGATGTATTTTACGCGGATGGGATTTTGAAAATTGAGTGAATATCCCGGCGTGGTCTTGGCCTGAAGCGTGCCGCTGAGTTCCTCGGTTTCGCAGAAGTTCCGGCAATCCACAGCGGCAATTGCGTGATGGTCGATAGTATTTAATGTAAAACTCACACCTTCATTGACGCCGTTCCCGCGCGGCCCGTTGTGATCCTCGCGCCCGATCATGTTTCCTTGCAGGCAGTAGGCGGCTACGGCATGACGGTCGCCGGAGGTGATGGTAGGCGCAGGGTCGCCGCTTTTCCCGACGCCCAAACCGTTACCGCAACCGTCGCCGTTGCGCGTTTCGCCGCCGCCGTTACAGCGCGTGGCTTTGTCTTGTATGGGGATAGGTTCTGAGTTTGGCACAACGATACACAAGTCAGTCTCGCTTGCCATCCGTGCCGGACGTGACAGACCGGCGCCTGACGCCATGAGTGTACCGCTGACCTTCGGATGAACCTCCACGACCGCAATGCCGCCTTGATTTTTCGATGGGCAGGGGTTTGTGGAATCCAGCGTCCGCGCCGTGCCTACCTCCCGGCAGCCGGAAAGCGGGTTGGATGACTTCATGCTGTTACTTTCCGCGCTGTCAAGACTGAATGCGTGAAGATTAGCGCAGACAAGCGGAGCGTTGCGGCCTGTGGCGTTGCCGTTGGTGGCGAGTGAATACGCGGTATCCGCAACATGGATATCGCCGCACTGGTTCTGATGGACTCCGACAGCGCATAACGAAACAATCGGCAGATTGCCGTGGGTTTCGCTTCGCAACGTAGGCGATATGTCTGTTTTTTCAATGTTCAAACTATCGCCTCCCTGATCGTTTATTACTGTGCAAAGTTTCGGTTCACACAGACAGGGCGTGCCGCTGAGTCGCGGTTTTAATGTAGGTGCGGCTTCTTCCATGTACTCAATGCCGTATGAAGAAGGGGATGAGTCGCCCATAAATGTAGCCACCGGCTTCGGCTCGCACAGGCAGGGCGCGTTGAAACCGCAGGCGCCGGATTTCAAGGTCGGCGATGTTGTTTCGCTGTAGCCGATGCTCCGGGCTTTTTCGCCCGCTCCGCCTAAAAACGCGGCCAGCACCAGTCCTCCGGGATTGCGTCCGCCGCCGCCATCCGCGCCCGCCAGCGTGGGCGAGGTGCCGTCATCCGTGAATACCCTTGACTGCTGTGTATCCCACGGAGTCAGACAATTGGGCGATAGGGCAAAATTGCCGCCGTCGTATGCTCCGGCGTTGCCGTTCCAGTGATTGCCGTAGCCCGCGAACAGCGTCGCGGCGGTGTCGTTTACGTTTGCGGATATGCTTGCGCCATCAGCGCCTCGTAGAGCATCGGCGGCAGGGCTTTGCCCCTGCGCTCGGCGCGCCGCAAAATACCCTGACAGGCTTTTGGCGACAAAGAGTATTTCGCCGGCGCTTCCCCCTCCAAAATCGCAGACAAGAAAGATTCGCCTGCGTCGCTGTGGCACTCCGAAATGTTGAGCGTTGTATATGCACCAAGCGAGGTCAACTCCGTTCCCTCGCACCATTCCGGCGTTTGCCCACTTTCCAGATCGAGGTATTGGAACTTCGGTTTTTGTGAACGCTTCAAGCACGGCTTGATAGTCACTGCCGGGCGGTTTCCCGCTCGAAAGCGCGCCGGGTACGTTTTCCCACACGGCGTACCTTGGGTATTGTCCATTGGTTGCCTCCCTCATTTCATAAATAATCCTGATCGCTTCGTAAAAAAGGTTACTGCGCTCTCCGCCGATCCCGGCGCGTTTGCCTGCGGTTGACAGGTCTTGGCACGGACTACCGAAGGTGATGATATCCACAGGCGGTAAATCCCACCCATGAAGCTTGGTGATGTCGCCTACATGAACCATCCCCGGCAGATGCCGCATGGTAACCGATACTGCCTGATCCATGATTTCGCTTGCCCATAGCGGCTTTATTCCGAAAAAAATACCGGCATAGGGGAAACCCCCTATGCCGTCGAATAAGCTGCCGAGCTTGATACCGGATGGTATATTTTTTTGTTTATCCACTGTGTAAAATTAGACCTCCTCTCATAGCTCCGGCTCTGATTTCTTTCGGGCGGGAGCGGTTTTCGGCGGTGCGGCTTTTTGCTTAGACTCGCGTATTTTTTTCACCACAGACTCCGGCTGCGTTTTTTCAACGGCACGGTCTCGGACGGTGAAAACGCTGATATAGCCGCTGACCTCGGCTGCAAGCTGACGGAAATCCGCGTCGGTAGGGCGGTAAACATACCACTCACTCGCGCCGTTATATGTCCAAATGTAAGGTATTACACCATCGCGGAAATTAGGGTTACTTACTTGTTTTTTGCCCCATACATCCCTGAATCGGAACAGAAGATTGTCCACCTCGCCATCCGAGCGGTTTAATATTGTAGCTCTCAAAGCTTCGTAATGATCGGCGTGCCCAATCGTGACAAACTGGAGTTTTACACGGTTGTCGCCGCCGAGGTCAGCGAAGCAGGCGCGTCCGGCGAATACCGGGTTTTTAATGCCGTTGCATAACTTAGCCAGTCTGCTGAGTTCCTGTTCAAAATAATTCATGTCCGCCTCCTCATAGCTCCGGCCCTGATTTCTTATGGTCAGCGGTGTCCCTCGGTGCCGCGGGGCGCTCCTGCTTTTCCTTCGCAGCCTGCCGGATACGATCCATGACCGATGGTTTTTCATCAACGCCGACGGCCTTGCGCGGCGACTCCGGCGCGGATGCGGGAGCGTCGGACGCAAGCGTGTAGCCGCCGTTCTGAAGCGTCCGCTCTTGATTGGCGAAAATGGCGTCAACCATTTCAGTGACAGCCATTCGGTCAGTCCATCTGTCGGAAATTACTTCCAGAGGATTTTCAAATTTGAGCAGAAACTTAACATCGGATTCGGTAAAAACGTGTTCCTGCGTGAAATACCCATACGCTTCCTGAACCGGCAAAATCTCAGCCGCCGCGTAGAATATTCCCTCTTTGCCTAAGTCCAGCATATCTCTTTTGTACACGGAATAATTGTCCGCCAGCCGGTCGCGTAGTTGTTGCTCCTGTTCCTCAACACCGGGCGGCTCTTCTTCCTGCATAAGCGCGTAGTGGTTTTTGAAGTTTTCCTGCTCTTCCAATACATTTGCTAAAATACCCGGCATTTCCGATATATCCGACTTCGGGTCTAAGTAATCCGCCACAAGCTCAACCGGATTCGCAAATTGCAAAAGGCAGTTTAACTGTTCCGCCGTGAAGCCATCGTAGTCCTTCATAAAAGAACAAGCATCTCTGCGGCTGACGACCTGAACGGCAATATGATAAAGATTGTCCGCCGTAGTATCATAGGAAGCGTTACGGTAATCATTCCAGTTTTGTTCGGCCCGCTCATTGAGCCGCCGATGCCTTTCCTCAACAAGATGAAACTCAATAATTCCCCTGTTTTCAGGGACATCGATATAAACATCATCCGGGACACCGTCCATGCCGGTAATTAACGGCACACCGTCCCGTTTGGCCGCGTCCGCCGCGTCCTCGTCGTGCCTGAACATCATCATGCTGTCGTCGCGCTCAACGTGAAGGGCATCCGGGATATAGAAATCGCTGCCGTCCGCTGTGGCAAATACATAGCCCTTGCCGGTCGGATCGGGTAGGGGCGTCGTTGTTTCTTTGGCAGAATCGTTGACCAACAGCTCGTGTCTGCCGTTTTGGAGCGCATCCTGCTCATGGAATATTTTCCACATGATATCGGAATGCGCTTCATCCCTGTTAGCGTCAAACGCCTCGGCAACTACTCTGAGCGGGTCTTTGAATTTCAAAAGATAATCCAGCTCCGAAAAATGAAAATTATGGCGGTTTGTGATGTAGTAATGCGCTTCCGACATCGTGGCAATTTCCGCCGAATAATCCGTTATGCCGCCATCGTCCATGCCGCGCAGACCGTCAATATATTCGATGTAATTGGCGTTTACCCTGTCGGTCAGCATTGACATATGTGCCGAGGTATCAACGCAATCAATGTCCTCGTCAAAGATACCCAGCTCATGCAGAGCGGCCTGCGCCGGTGTTTCGGGAACCGCCTCCCGTTGTGCGTCAGGCATTTCCAGCCCCTGCCGCTGATAAAATTCCCGCTCGGTGTCGATGAAGAAATCATCGCCGGAACTCCACGGCACAACGTATAGCTCCTCACGCCCGACCTTGATCTCGCGCTGCTCGAAGCCCTCGCCCCAGCCATCCGCTAACTGAGAACGCCACCAAGATTTTAACTCGGACATTTCCTCCGTCGTAAGCGGCACAAGCAACGTGACCGTGGCAGCGCAGACCATTATAGTCCCGTAGTTTTCAACCTCCGGGAACAATGACACCACTTTATCGCCGAGTGAGCCGTCCAGATATTCAGCCATACCGCGTGTTTGATCCATGCGGTCACGGTCTCGCCGGATGGCAAGCTCGATAGCGTCCATGTGTTCCGCCGCATCATAAACGGAAATTTTATAACGGTCGTCGTAAAGATCATAAGTACCGTACTCGCCGTTCGCTTCTTCCTCGCGGGGATTATGAAGGTAGAACTCAAGCGGGCTGTACAGTTTTTCAGTTTGCGTAATAATCACTCCTCACAAAAAGAGCCGAAGCGTCAATGCTCCGGCTCCGATTTATCCCGCTTGGGTTTGTCCTTGCGCGGCTCCCTCGGTGCTTTTGCCGCATCACGAATACGATCTATCACGGACGGTTTTTCATCGCCCGTATCTCGCGCCGCTTCTTTTCTGCCGCTGTTCATGGCAGCGGCAGCGCCTTGTATTGCTCTATTTTCGCGCTCAGTTTCACCGTCCACCACATCATGAACAACGGCGTCCATGACAACAACCGAAGCAGTTCCGACCGGCCATCCATCCGCGACGGCGTCTAAAGGATTGGGGAGCTTCATCAGAGCATCAATATCGCCGTCCCTGTACTCGTAACCGTCTTTCATATATGCATGAGCGTCATAATGCGCTACGATTTTCCGCGCCGTTTCGATGAACTCCTCGTCGGATACACTCAAGTCGGGCATCATACTGCGGTAATGATTAAGGTTATACTCCAGACTGGCGTCGAGCCACTTGAACAATTCCTGCTGCGGCGTGGCCTCCTTCGGTTCTTTCGCCGCCGCGCGAATCCGATTCGGCACGGACGGTTTTTCATCTGCAGCGGGAACATCCAACGTACCGTTTTTAAGCGCCATGAGTCCCGCCTTAATTTCATCCCACTGCTTACCGTCCAAGTCCAATTCGCCGTCAACAGCTTTCTTGATAATCTCAGCCGGCGGCGCGTTTTCCGAAACAAGCCTTGCCGCGTCGAGTATTTCCCAGTGATTAAAACAGGATTCCTCGCATATTTTCAAAACTTTGCCTGCGACTTCAATCCCATACTGTTGAGCCGCCAAGTTATAAGCTACATAGTTTTCGCTGAAAAACGCGCCCTTCGGGTGAGTACCGCGCTCGTCAAGCTCCTCGGCATAATCAATGAGTTGTCTGACGGCTTTTTCGCTTGCGCCGGGCAAGAGTTCCCGCATTTTGCTTTCAAACTCCTGCGCGGTTATGCGAACCTCGGTAACACCCTTAATAGCATCGGTGTCAACAGACTCGCCGCCCTGAACCGGCCCCTCCTCAAATTGCAATACCGCTTTGTGATTGCGGAAATCATTCAACACCGCGACCAATTCAACCGGCAGCCGCATAGTGTCAACGTGGATATCATCGGGAATTACCGCAGTGTAGCAGTAGTCATAGGGAGCATACGCTTTTATTGCCTCTCTCATTGCGGATGCACCGGCATTATTGGAAAACGCTTCGTTTTGCGAGATTACGCCGGACTTACACAGGAATGCAGTTCCCCAATGTTCGCCGGATGAGGAAAGATCAAGATCGAGCAGGGCAAGACAGAGCTTCCCGCTGTCTCTGCCGCGTACAAGGCCGGGGATGACCACAATACCCTCGTCGCCGTCCTGCTCATCGAGCAGCTCGCCGCCGTAAACCGTAACCATTGCCTCATGCAGACGGTTGAGTATTCCTTTTGCGTAAACCATATCCGTGTCATAGGATGCTTGCAGCTCGGAGTAATCAATGAACGGCAGGATATGACTGTTTATATGCTCGACGTATTGATCCGTCTTGTTTTTTTCACTCATATTACATCAAACCTTTCATAAAAAGGATTGAGCCGTAGCGTTAAAGCTCCGGCCCTGATTTATTCCGCGAGGGTTTATCCTTATGCGGTTTCTTCGGCTCTTTCGCCGCTTCACGTATCCGCTCTAACACTGACGGCTTCTCCATGCCATCATTCTCGCGGCTGTTCTTTTCCACGCCCTCTATTTCCCGTTTCGCCAGTACATCAAACGCATCCGAACAATCTTCCGCGCTGACTTGAAAGCTCTGCTTCGACAATTCCTTTATAGCGTTGGCTATCTTCTGTGTGGCCGGGTCGCCGGAATCTAAAGCAGCTATTTCAAGCTCGCTGTCTGTGAGCTTTTTACTATCGCTCGTATTGTATCCGGCAACGGATATTTCATAGTTCTTTATCTCCAACGGCATTATTACAGTGTCTTGAAACATATCGGGATCGGACGTAATTACAAGCCCGATTTTAGATGATAGTTCGGTATGTACACCGAATCCGAAAGGGCCGGGGCCGACCTTACATTGTCCGTCTGTTAACCGCTCAATTTTTTCAATGTAATCAAGCATTTGATTACTCATAGGATTACACCCCCATATAAGATATGCCTTCGATGGCTAATTACATTTTAATGCTCCGGCCCTGACTTCTTTTTATCCTTCGTTTCCTTACCCGCAGCCGGTGCGGACTGCCCCTTCGCGGCGCTTGCCGATTCGCGCAGCTTCTGAACTGTGGACTCCTTCTGCGTGACCATTTCGTCAAGCGCGGCGCCGAACTCGGCCAGCACCGCGTCCTGCAATGCCTTGCGCCCCTCCGTCGTAACGGGGTGAAAGATGTCGCGGTACTCGCCCTTTGCGTCCCTTGTCTGCGGCATGGACATGAACAGCCCGTTCTTGCCCTCGACTATGCTGATGCCATGCGCGCCGAACAGACCGTCGATGGTAACGCTGGCATAGCCCTTCGTATTACCCTTCGGCTCCGCGATAGGGTAGGCCCGAATCTCAATATCCATCGTACCCGTGATTTCCCCGGAAGCCTTGTCTACCTTGTTAAGCGTGAGATTTCCCATTGTTAAATCCTCCTCAATGTGATATTATTATAATGAAGAAAGTCGTTGGAAAATTTTATCCTCCGAACAGACTCTTAGAAAGCGATCCCGTTTTCATAAGCGCAAAACAGAGCAAAAATGTGTATCCAACCGTCGTCCAAACCGCGATGTGGACATTGTCTGACGATGGGATGTTTTGCACCAAGACTGCGTAGATCGCAACGCAGACCATGATGAGAAAGCCCTGAAACGCCAATGCGAACAGGGATTTCAAGTAATGGTTTCCGATTTGCCCCCATTCGCGGTTCGCCATCGTGGCGAGGGGAATCGGCGCGACCGACACGGTCAAATAAATCTCAATCATGCGGCCGAATATGATGATAAAGATGCAGATGCTCATGGCCCACATGCACAGGTTGATGATAAAAGACTCCAGCCAGAGGCCGATAAGCCCCCAAATGCTCATAGCCTCAAGCATCGTTTGTAAATCCGCGAGCGCGGTTCCAACGTCCAGACTGCCGGATATGACTCCCGCGCTGCTGTTGATTGCGTTCTGCGCGAGCGCAAACACGCCCATGATGAGGTCGAAGGTATGCGTCAGGATGTAGACCGCGATAAAGGTCTTGAAAATCCATTTATATATGTTGAAAACATCAAATTCGTGCATATTGTTTTTTTCGATGATAAGCTGTATAAGCTCATAACACAGCACGAAAGTGAGTATCATGCCGGCAATCGGGATGACGGCGGTTTCGGACAGGGTCTTGACCATGTTAAAGACGCCGGAGTTCCATGCCTCCGGCGTCTGGCCTACGTTCGTGGCAATCCCGCCCACTTGCTTGTTGATATAATCAAACGTGCCGGCGAAATTGTCCATAATCGCGTCGATCAGCCCCTGCTTGATCCAATCATTGATCCAGTCGGTAAGCCAATCCATGCGTTACCCTCCCGAATCAACCGAAAAGCCCTGACAGCATAGGTACGAGTACGGCGCCGATCAATGCCACACCTCCACCGGCCATCAGTTGCTTCATGCCCTGCGACTTGGCACCGGGGTTATCGTTCCCATAGCCTTCCAAAAGGTTGATAACTCCCCATACCGCGAGGCCGGCGCCAAGTGCGATCACGAGTGTCTGCAACACGTTAATTGCTTCTACGAAGAAATCCATAATGTAAGTAACAAACATTCTCATAATCAGGGTTTTGTAGATTTGTTCCGCAATTGCACACAATAACCAACATATTCATAGTTGACGTTTTGTCGATTACCCCTGAGAATGTTTGCATCTCCTTTCAAATTTTGTGTTTGCGTGTGCAATTGCTTGTCAGTAATGCGGGGGGCGCTCTGGCAGAAAAAGATGGTTTCATAAGGACATCCCCTTTCAAATAGGCATGAAAAAACCGCAAGCCATTGTGTGGCTTGCGGTTTTGTGTAAAGTAAAAACCCGCCATCCAAGATGTGCGGGTCAAAATTTGGGCTTGTCGTTTAACGTAGAAAATGGTAAAATATTAGTTGCGTGGCGTGTCTGCATGCGAAATTTGAGTTACTAATAATACATAGTGAGGTTTAGGACATGGGATACAGATTTTCTCTTGAAACAGCCAATACTGTAGCAAATCTTGCTTTTGGTAAAGTCCTATCGTGCTATCGCGACATTTTCAGTACAGAAAACCGATATTGGGAGTTCAAAGAATTTCTCGCTACTTTCGATGAAAACTTCTTTGTAGGTGACCAACAACATTATAATTACTGGGATGATGAAGTTGAACATAGAAATAGACATCACAGACGTGAATATTATCGCGAAACAATAAGAGGTATAGAAGAATGCCTTGATAGAATGCAACCCCATAAATACGGTTTTAAGGATGGCAATTTTGAATCTGAAAACAACCGCTTTATTCAAGACCGTGAACTTATAGAGCGATTGGGAGTTTTATCGGACATAATAAAACAATGCAGAATCAAGTCTCTTTTGTTGCCAAAACCATATTTTGAAAACAGAAGCAATAATGACGAGTTTATGACTGATGTTAGAACGCTTAAGCGTTTGCTACATTGGCATCCTTATGATTCTTGCTTGATACTACAACCTAAAGAAAGACCAAGAAGTAAGAATATAACGATTTTCGATGTGTTTCCGAATTTTGATTATGCGTTGCGTCAGCTTGATTTGTGGCCTGCTGTTATGTTCTGGAATAATAGGAATGGTTTCGTTTTTGCACCGATAAATCATATGAGCGAACTGGAAGAAATGTATGCAATAATGCATTACGAGAGGCGTGATTCTTTTGGCGAGTTAAGAAGATTTGTATCAAGTAGAATAAAAACAACTATACCTCATTATTATTTGCACCTGAGTGATTTGCATTTTGGAGCTAAAACGACACCTGTAAATGGACGCAGATTAAGAGCGCTGGTTGACAAGCAGATCGAATCATTTTCAAAAGAGAATAACGAGAGCACTGTGAATTTTATAATTACGGGGGATACTTTAGACAGTCCTAACCCCAAAAACACTACTGAATACTATTATTTTCATGATTTCGTTAGTAGACATTCAAGCAATCCTAACTCACCGTTAGTGGTATTAGGCAACCATGATGTAAATGCCAATGGATTAGCAATTGGAAAGAATAATCAATCGTTAATCAATTCAATCGGGCAGTATCCCAAAGTTGTGATTGATGAGGATATAAAAGTTATATTTTTACTTTTTAACTCTAATGTTAAAGGAAACTTGGCTGAAGGTGAAATTGGAATTGAGCAACTTTCGGAAATGGGAAATATACTTGATAAAATCAAAAATCTATCTGATTATAAAATGGTTGCGATTTTACATCATCACCTGATCAAGATCCCAAACCCCGAATGGCGTACAGAACGTTGGTATAAGAAATTGATACCTTCAAGTTTTCTTGAAAAGGCTTTGCGATTAAGGGATGCAGATGTATTTAAAGAATGGTTAGACAAACGTAGTGTTAAACTTGTTTTGCACGGACATAAACATGTTCCCTTTATCGGTAAGGATGGTGATATCAACATAGTTGCCTGTGGTTCTTCTACCGGGCAAATAGAGAATATTGATCCACGAAAAACATATATCAGTTACAATATCTTGAAGTTTAATAAGGATACAGTTATTTGTACGCTATGCGCTGAGGAACTACTTGGGAGCGGTGCACTCGATGTTCAAACCTCGACATTAAATTACTAAATCAGCACAACATCCTGTGCTCATATTCTTTAGTATTTGCGTATAATTTTCACATCACCAAGCGAGGGCGAAACGGAATCTTACCATTGCATCGCGGACACTTCGATCCCGCCGTCCGCGCCCCAAGTGTGCTTTGCCAATGCTGATGGCATTTACCGCACTTCCACCAAAATTTGGTGTTAACGAACGGTTTCAGATTGCGCAAGTCATAGCCTTCGTTGCGGTCTCTGTCCCATTCTGGTTCCAGTTCGGGCGAAATAGTCGCGGCATCTGTTTCTCCGGGGATTGCCAATATTCCGGTACAATACGGACAAAGCCCGCCCTTGTGCCTGTCATATATCATCGCTTGCCATGAATGTCCTCTTTCGCAATGCCACCAAACATATTTATCGCTGCCGTAAGTATACGCAGTAGGTGGGAGAGCATTTTGTTCGTCATCCCAATCGTCAAGCAGTTCAGGGTGAACCGATGCAAAATCGGTTTTACCGGGGATCGGGCGTTTACCGTGACAATGCGGGCAACTGTCTGCGTTGCGGCGACTTGCTATAGCGGTATTGTAGCTTAACCCGCACTTATCGCAGAGCCACCAAACATACAACTTGCTCCACGCCGCAACACGGTCGGGCGTGAGCGGATAGTTCTGTTCATAATCCCAAGCGTCGGCAATATCCGGACGAACCGTTGCCAAATCGGTTTCGCCGGGAGAAACTACTTTGTGTTCGCAGTACGGACAACCGGTTCCGTTAGCGCGGTTTGAAACCTGCGCTCGCCAACTATGACCGAGTTTGCATTTCCACCACGCGTAATCGTGAGTGCCATAAATCACATCGCGTGCCGTAAGCGGTTTATTCTCCTCGTCATCCCACTCGTCGGCGAGAGCCGGATTGCGAGTAGCGAGGTCATTAAATCCGCGCAGCAACAAACGATTGGCGCAATACGGACAACCTTTGCCGGCATTGCGGCTTGCGATGGATGCTTCCCAACTGTGTCCGAGTTCGTCAGTCCACCAAGCTTTACGATTATCGTTAGCGGCAACGTCACAGGCTCGAAGTCCTTTGTTCTTAGTGGAATTCCACTGCTTTGCCAGCGTAGGATTTACCGTCTGCAAGTCGTTTTTCCAGACGACGAGGATATTGCCGGCACAGCAGGGACAACCTGTCGGTTTTTTTGATGTGCGGCTGTATAGGAGCGCTTCCCACTCATAGCAGCATTTAGAACACATCCACCAAACATACACGTCCGCACCCTTTGTATAATGCTCCGGGAGTTTATCGCCGTTTTTCTCGGGGTTCCATTCGGCAGCAATATGCGGATGTGTCGTTGCAATATCATTGAACCCTGTTAAAACCTCTTGATTATTGCAAATACGGCAGCCTTGATTGCGGCTGAAACGCTTGTTAATCTGGGCATACCAACTGTGACCGTGCTTAGCGCACCGCCACCAAACATATGCGTTTGAGCCGCCTGTATAATCATCAATATTTAACCCGAGGTTTTTCTCTTCGTCCCATTCGGCGGCAAACGCCGGATTTTCGACTGTCAGTTTATATCTCACTGTCTCTGCCTCCGGTGATTTGAGATTTCATCCGTTTGAGTAGAGTTTGATCACGCGAAAGCATAGCGTTATCAGGCGCAACGGCTTCGGAAAATGGCAGAGGCATGCTTGTTTCGGTCATAGCGGTTATTGCCGCCGGGCTAACCTCCGTGTCTGTCTGCGAAACTACGCCCTCACGCCGTAAAAGCTCGTTTGCCAACGCGGGGTATAGATTCGATTCCAGTACGGATTTTAGATATCGGATTTCGCCTTGCTGTTCATTTGCAGCGCGTTTCAACAACTTCAATTCGTCCTGCGTTGCCATAATCTCATCTGTCAATTCTTTGATAGTGCGTTTCTTGGCGTTGTTCTCGGAAATGAGCGCCGTATTCTCCGCCGCAACGGCAACGGAACGCTCATATACACGACGCCAGTTTGCGTCAAGTTCAAGCAGAGCCGCTTTCAGCGTGGCGCGTGTCGGATGGTTTGTAATGAGCGCGTCAGCATCAAGATTCTTGTATGTGAGCGCGCTGATTCTGTCGTTCGCGGTATCGTCGCAAAGCTCGTCAATACGGCGGCGAACCGCTTCATCACGACGAAAATCATATGCTTTCACGTCAATGCCGAGCGTTGCGGCGTATTTTTCAAGGTTACTGCATTTGAGTTTGCTGACGTCGCCGTGCTTTTTCAGATACGACTCCAGAATCCGCAGCATATCCGTTGTGCTGACTTTTTTCGGTCTTGCCATTGTCACGTCACCTCCGTACTCAAATATTTCATGGTAAGACAATCGCCGAAATGCTTACAGCTTTGTTGCAACCGGAGCAATGCGGACGTAATATCTTCCTCGCAGCCGATACCTCTGCGCACAAGCTCAATCATCCGCAGAAGAAACGCGCTATCCAAGTCCACACGTTGCTTTCCTTCGTTTTCGTTGAAAAATTGCAGCCGCATTCCGGGTGTGTCCGGCCAAAAGTGACCGCAGCCGGAGCATTCCCCGATTCTGCCGTGGTCGTCAACGATTTTCATACAATCGTTGACTTCGCCGTTTTTCATCTGTTCCGAATCGCACCATCCGTCGCAGAGGCGTACCATGTAGTCTGGGCGCGTCAGCGGATAGCACGATTCCCCGGAAAACTCCGCGCGGCTTCCTTTGGTTCTTCGGAATCGCCCAACTGTCACGCACTCCACAAGGTTGGATATGTTTGTGTAGTAGTGGGAACTGATTTCAATGTTTGAATGTCCGGCAAGTTCTTTACAGATTGTCGGCGACCCGCCGGATATGATGAGGTTAGCCATTGCGAGATGCCTTGTATCGCCGAGGTTTATGCTTTCTATGCCATCTGAATCGGCAGCTTCGGCAAGAAACGCAGTAAGACACGTTCTGATATGGTTGTAGGTATAATAGCGGTTTCGCTTTCCCGGCCCCATACGCAGCCGATTGTAGTGCGGTTCTAATCGCAACAAAGTGTCAAGCTCGGTTTCCGGCATATGCTCCGTCAACGCAAGATAGTTCGTTATTTCAGCGGCAAGCGCGGACGTTATCTCGTATTTGTTCAGCGTGTAGTCCTGAGCAACGCGGTAATTAACCCTGCCGCCGGAACCTTTCAACTTTGTACGCCGGATCGTGAGTACGTGTCCGTCAAGACAATCACGCGGAGTAAGCAGAAACTCTGTCGGACGCAACGGCAGGACTGCGGTCAGGTTCCACCATAGATATACAGGGAAATAGAACAGTTTCATCTCGTCAGATGCCGTCTGCCAGTAATCCGCGAGTATCTCATTGAACCGCAAATAACTATTAAACGCCGCCAATACTCTTTGACTGTTTACCCCGGAACTATGCCGATACGCCCTCACGCGTTCCTCAAGTGTTTCGGCGACCCAATCGCGTTCAAGTGAATCGCCCGGTAAAAGCGAGAGTAACTCAGTGATGTGCGTAACATCGTGCGTGAGTCCCGCGGCATAGTCCGCAGTGTTTACCATAAGCGATGCAAGCGATTTGGTCAAATTTTGGAGAGTAGAGAGCGCAAGGTCACCGAGCTTCAGAACAATATACGCTTTAATGCAATCTGTGTACTGTTGCTGCGGGATACCAATCCAATTGGGTTCTTCCGTAAGCGACGGCAACGCGAAGGTTACATTTGCGGCTTCGTTGGACATTTTCCATTCCGGGTCATCAAATGAACTGCCCAATATGACGCCACGTTCGGAGTAATCGGCGAAAATCTCACGGGCGTGGGCGATTGCCGCGTTGTCAAGTTGTGATACGGGTAGCAAGCGTCCGAGCCGCTCCGCTGATTTCTCGCGCTGAATGATTAACATACTCCACCCCTTCCTCCATAATGTCAAACAGTATACCTGTGTCAATGCCGGGGTAGAGCATCTGCGCCGAAGCAACGAACTCGGAAACGGCGGGAAACACGGCGTTTTCAAGCAACTTTCCATAGCGATTGTTGTCTATGCCGCTTGCCGTCGCTCGAAGCGCAGATATACGGACGTATTCACGCATTAGCGAGTGTATTGCAGACTTGGTAAGTATCTCATATTCGCACCCCGCACAACCGCTGCGGTCGAGGTACGGGCAGCGACGCGTCGCCGCAGTCATTAGACAGAGATATTCGCCCTGCTTACTTGGAGCATTCCCGGATGCTATGTTTTGCAGCACACGGAATACATTCGTCTGTATGTCGGGAGCGCCGGTGAAGAACTCCGCCACCGTGCGTTTGCTGCGCGACAGCGACGTTTCAACTGCCTCCGCCGTCCGTTCAATCTGCTGCGCCGATAGACCCAGTACACTGATTAGTTTGGTCTGGACGCCCACCGGCAGAGCTTTGTACCTATCGCCGGCATACATCTCAAGAAGAATTGCGGGAATGAAGCTGAATACGCCGCGTTCAAACATCTCGCGGGCGATAAACTCCGGCGTGTATCCGGAGAAGTTTGCGTCCTTGAGATAGATTTCGGTTGTTTGCGAGAGCGTGCCGATGCCGCTTTTATGACTTCGCGCCAATGCCGCGAGTATGTAACCTTTGGGTCTGCCCGGAGTACCCTCGGCATTTGCGGTCAGGTCAATGCCTTGCAGATAAGCTTTGTTTGCGCGCCTCGATGAGAAACGACGTTTTCCAAGCGCATCTGCAAACTGGTTACCAAAGAACTTTCGCGCATTGTACAAACTGTTGTCCGGTTTCACAAAGCCTTGTCCGGCAAGCATTTCGGAATGATGTGTCAGCACAATTGCAATAATTGTTCCAAGAGGGATCCGCAGACTCTCCGGCACGAACAGTTTTAGCTCCGAGACGTTTGAATGAGCTTGTGTTTTAGACGGCTTCATAGACTTTAAGCCGACTCGCGCAATCAATTCATCGGATAGCGCCGCCGCACACCTTGCGGGAAACGCGCCGGAAAGTATGTCATGCCGTATCGCTTCGGCATCATACGGAAAGCTCGGCGCAGGGATTCGCTCCATATCTCCTAACCGCAGCGCACAAATGAGATGCAGCGCGGTAAACAGCCATAAATCCGCAAAAACCTTGTTTGCGCAAGCCTTAGCGACCATATCTTGATTCTGCCACGCTTCCTCGTTAAACACACTATATGCCATTACAGCATAATCAGCGAGTGCATAGGCATCACCGTTTAGTCCGGGGTGTTCGCGTGATTCAAATGTGTATATCCATTGCGTCAGCGGCTTATCCCCGACTTTCACGCCGGAAAGGAAATCGGAGAATAACTTCGCCGTCTGCAACGGAAGCGTTGTATTCGCGCTGTGCGCAAGCGTTTCAATCTCGCTCTCAGAATATTCGGTTATATCGCGGTCAATCTCCGCGAGTACGAAATCCAGCAGTTGCCAGTACGTGTGAGACGCGTTCACATCTTTATCGGAGATGAAGTTTCTGAACAAAGCGCAAGTTTTAGGGTAAATGCTTTCATATGCTTCCAACATTAAAGATATTTTCACATCACCGGGCTGTTTATACGCTTTCATCCATAGCAGCAATGACGGCTCAATCGCCGTATATTCATCGGTTGTGATGAAAAGAGATGTACCGCTAAATTCCGGCTGAATACCGAACCATTCGTTCGCGTCCATAAAATTAAGCAGGTCGCTTCGTCTTGCGCGGGTGTTTATGTAACGAGAGTTTACGGACAACGCGATTTCCGCTGCACGGGCATAAAGGTCTATATTATTCAATGAATCCTCTCGCTTTCCGATATCCATACGCCAACGCAATGTTGATGAAGTCTGCGCTTGTGCGTTCTAGTTCTCGCACAAGGTCGCCCTTGTTTTGTAAATATGTAAATGCGCTCTCCGGGCTTTTGTCTCCTCGCCAATACTGGATTTGGGCTATGTCCTCACCGTGAAGCACAAGCTGTACAGAGAACCAGTGCCGCAGTGCGTGCAGCCCGAGCTTATTCTCATACAGCAACTGCCCGTAGAGTCTGCAATCAGCGTCGTCGGATTCGAGCATTGCCGGACGGAAATATTTAGTAACAAGTGCGTTGAATCTTCGCGAGTAATCGGTATATGTCATTGCTTTCCTGCGAGTATTTACAAACATAGGACAGTAGTCAGTTTCAAATGTATGCGACGACAGATACTCGAGATGGAACGTGTATGCCGCGAGAAATGCGTCTAAAAACGGCGGGTATACGCATTGGATGCGCGCTTTCTTGATTCTGCCGACGCTTACACCGTCTCTACGCATAGCAATTTCACGGGTCAGGTCAATCTCAATTTTGCGAACATCGTCGCCGACGCGGGTGAATACAATGCCGCCGCTAAACTGACTGCCTTCCTGACGCACATTGCAAACTTCACCTGCCCGCAATCCCGCGAACGCCTGCAAGCACAAAGCAAACGCGATGTCCGGCGCGTAACGAAACGCAAGGTTAAGCAAGATTTTGAACGCCTTAGTCGGGAGTTCGCGGAACGTGTCGCTCGGCGCGGATATGCCCTTTACCTGAAACGCGGGAACATTCTTGCTAAGAACCTCACCGCATTTTGTTCGGATTAACCGCTCCGTTACAAGGTCGGAATTGGCAAGTAGAACGCGCTCGCCCAATTTACGGCGCAGGTTCCCGAAAAATGTTACGATGGTACCGACGCATTTCTCAATGCTCTGCGGGCCGCGAAAGCTACCGTCTATCTTAGCCTCAAGCGCATATTCGCTGAAGAAAGCTTCCAACGCCTCGCGGTTGATTTGCGTCACATTATCGATGCCAAACTCGTTGTAATGTTCTACAATAACATAATTCAGCATTTTGCAGACGTAATAGAGTTTCTTCTCCGCATCCGATACCAGCGGACGAAAGACTTTGCCGTCGAATACGCCGACATAGTTATGCAGATTTGTGAAACGCACGACGACACCGTAGCTGTTGCGTATGACGATGAACGGGCGAACATACACCGAACCGTCCGGCGCGAGCAGGCGATGCCTGTAAACGCCGTAACGATAGATTTCCCGGATGGGTAAAAAGGGCCGAGATGTCACAGCGTCTCACATCCTTGATACAGAAGATTGTCTGTTACTGTCTATTATGAGCTAATCGGGGACAAAACGCAATGCATTTGATGAAAAAGACAGAAAATGAACAAAACCTTATTATTCAGCCAGCATAAGGTTTTGCTCATAATAGTGTCAAATAGTTTTGTAGATTGTATGTTTTGTAGATTTATTTAGCGTGTAAACAAAACATGATAAAACATTGCAATTACTGATATTTGCTGTGATTTAGAGTTATGTTCACACTTTGTCGGTTATACATTTACCAAATCCTTCCATTTTAGTATTTTGGATGTATGTCAAAAGGCGGGTTCGCCCTTTCGACCGAAAATAAAAAAAGCCCGCCGCTCCCCTGTGAATGAATTTGGGAAACGGCGGGCTATTCTGTAACGAATGCGTCAGGCGGCGGCGGTTCGTCAAGGTCTACGTTGTAAACCTCGAATGTGTCGCTTGGCTTGACTCTCAACTTCGTACTGAGATATTTCTCAACGTCGAAGGTGTTGCGCTTGTTATAGTCGGAGAGGTACTTGTACAGCGGGTGCTTCGTGATATCGTATTTCGGGCTGAGAAACGGCCTTACGCCGCGAAGCTGGAGTATGCACATCCCGCCGTCCATGACCGCAAGCTCGTCAATGGACATCAACTCCTTGCCTAATTTTTGGTAGTTCTTGCCGTAAGACGGCGATTGCCCTTTGGTCTCGCTGTTGTTGTAGGTGTCGATTGTCTCTTTTCCCATCATTTTCGACCAATCCTCCAGCGTGGTCTTTTCTTTGCCGCCGAGAAAAATGGCGGCGTCACAGTTACCCACAATTGTGTCGGCGCTGTCCTTGTACAAAGCCTTTAGCTGCGATTGTGCCTGAAGGACAAGGCAGGCGGAAATCTCACGGCTTCGTATGGTCGCCATCAGCTTCTCCAGATTTGGAATTTGGCCGATATTCGCGGCTTCGTCTATTAAGCACCGCACATGGATGGGAAGCCTGCCGCCGTAAACGTCGTCGGCTTTCTCACAGAGTAGGTTAAATAACTGTGTGTAAGCCATCGAAACAAGGAAGTTAAACGACGCGTCGGTATCGGAAATGATTATGAACAGCGCGGTCTTTTTATCGCCGAGGGTGTCAAGCTCCAATTCGTCATACATGGTAAGGTCGCGTATCTCGGCGATATCGAACGCGGCAAGCCTCGCGCCGCAGGAAATAAGAATCGATTTTGCTGTTTTTCCCGCCGCCAATTTGTACTTGCGGTACTGACGGACGGCGAAATGCTCCGGGTCTTTCTCTGCCAGCGCGTCGAACATCAGGTCGATTACATTCTTAAACTCCTCATCGTCTTCTCTGACCTCCATTGCGCCAATCATCTCAGCCAGCGTGGAAAAATTGCGCTCATGCGCGGGGGATTCGTAGTGCAGATAAGCGATGAGCGCCGTGTAGAGAAGTGTCTCTGATTTCTCCCAAAACGGATCGCCGCCTTTCTGGTCTCCCTTCGTGTTGGCAATAAGCGTTGTCACCAGCTTAAGGATGTCCTTCTCTGAATGGATGTAGGCGAACGGGTTGTATTTCATTGATTTTTTGAAGTTGATAGTGTTTAGCACCTTTATCTTATAACCGTGACGCCGAAGCATCTTGCCCGTCTCAATTACGAGCGTCCCCTTGGGATCGGTGACAACGAAGCTGACCGGGAAATCCTTAGAGCGGCACTGCATCAGGTTAGGCTTAATAAAGAAGCGCGTTTTGCCGGAACCGGAGCCGCCGATGATCAGCACGTTTTTGTTGCGGGCGTACTTAGGATTAGCCGGGCGCGGGTTCATGGTCAGCCCCTCGGTCTGCGTTAATATAATGTTGTTTTCCGTGTTCGCATCCATAAAGGGCTTGATGTCCGCAGGGGTTCCCCAGCGCGCCGAGCCGTGTTCCACATCCGGCCTGTACTTTTTTGCGTTTTGCTTTTTAATGTAGACGATGGCGTAGACAAGCACCGCGCCAGCCAAGCCCACCAACAGGTCGAAAGGCACGAAAGAGGGCATCGGGTTCGCCATAACATTATTTAATGTAGATGTGCTGTGAATCAGCTTTTGCAGAAAATCCTTGCCGAAAGCCAGCCGATACGCTTCGCCCAGCTTATCCGCGAACCAAAAGATCATCACATATGGAAGGTTAGGCAAAACGTATTTTTTGAGAAAGGGCGTTATTTTTGTCATCGCTCCGGCCCCTCTCTGTGCTTGTGCCTTGTTTTGTCCCTGATGGCGTTCTTGACGACATCCCGGAAGTTCTGCATGGCCTCCTTGACGGACGGCCTGTCTTTTTCGCGCTTGAGTGTCTTCGCTGAAAACTCCTTGAACGCAGCGGTCATGGCGTCGGCGTCCTTCGCCCGGAAGAACACCAGCCAGCGCGGGGGAGTAGAAGCGTCGTCGCGTTTGAGCGTATAGCTCACGTTGTATTTACGCGCTACAGGATCAAAAGCCTTAATATTATCGTCTGTAATCTCGACGCTTGACAGAGAGCCGCCATTCGCAAGCTGTTTCAGGGATTGCTTACCCTGCTTCGGCGTGTCGTGTGACTGCCTCATCTTCCGAAGTGCGGCCTGCATGAGCTTTGCCAGCGTCCTGCCGGTCAGTTTTGTAGCGTTCGTAGCTAAAACAACGCTTTTTTGCTCAATTTCCTCCTGCAAAATCATCACCTCCTCCGAACAGAGCCTGTACGCGGCTGTCGCTCCGCGCCAGCGGGATAAAAACCCCAACGAGCGCAGGCGAAAACTGCGTTCCGGCCTGAGAATTGATGTAGGCAAGAGCCTCCGATGGCGGCCAAGCGGTTTTGTAAACTCTTTCGCAGACCAAGGCCGTGAAAACGTCGGCTATTGCCACTATAGAAACATAGGCGGGCAGCTCGTCGGTAAGCTTGTGCCAATAACCATCGCCCGACCACCACTCGTGATGCCAGAGCGCGATTTGCCGCGCCATCTCGCCCAAGCCGCCTTGAATGCTCGAAAGCATTTCCGCGCCAAGCCGTGTATGCGTCTTGACAACCTCAAACTCCTGTCCCGTGAGCTTACCGGGTTTATTCAAAATGCTGTCGGGAATTTTCTGCTTACCGACGTCGTGCAGGATGGCGGCAACACGGATTTGCCCTGCGATAACAGGATGCACGCCGCATTCCAGCGCCACGATCTCCGCGAGCCGCGCCGCTGCTTTATCTTCGTTGAAACCGTCCATGAATCACACCCTCTCCTTTTTATAATGTGTCTTTTATGCGGAAACAGCTTCCGCGTCGGCGGGCACCGCTTCATCCGGTACACCGGCGTTCACGCGCTCCCTTGCGGCTCTGGCATAGTGCTTGGAAAGCTCGACGCCGACAGCGGGATAGCCCTCCAGCTTCGCCGCCAGCACTGTCGTACCCGCGCCGGCGAAGGGGTCGAGGATGATGCCGCCCGGCTCAACGATATGAACCATCTCACGCATTACGCCCAGTGGCTTCTCGGTCTGATGTATCCGCTTCACAAGCGCGGGCATGGCCTGACGGAATACTCCGGGCAGTACAGGTGCGTTGCGGTCGAGGGGCATATGGCCGTTGCTTCCCCATATGACAAACTCTGCCTGCTGACGGAAGCGTCCGCGCTGCGGACGGCTGTTGGTCTTATCCCATACCAGCGTCCCGCGCCAGAGCCAACCGGCCCACTGGAGCGCGTCGGTCATGGCGGGTAATTGCCGCCAGTCGATAAACATACAGATGGGAGCGCCCGGCTGACAAGCGCGGCGCGCATCACTCAGCCATTCGGACATCCAGTGTGTCCAAGACCGCTGATCCTTAGAGTCGCCCTCAAAATCGGGAAGCGGGTTGCCGGACTTGACGCTGGAATACTTCGCCGCCGTGGACTTTTGCTTGCTGTTCTGATCCGCCGCGCCGGAAGCGTAAGGTGGATCGCAGATGATGCCGCCGAACAGTCCGTCCGGGAAGGTCGGCAGGACGCGCAGGATATCGCCGTGGATGATCTCAGCGCCGGTGAAGCCGTGGTCAATATTGTGTTTCATGGTGGGTTTACTCTCCTCTCAAATTGAAAGGCGGGTCGGAATCATAGCTCCGGCCCGCCTTTGCCACGTTTGTTATTTTTGGGTTTCGGTTGCGGTGGTTCGGTTTTGCTTTGCCGGATTTTATCGATGACGGACTCTTTCTCGGCGGGTTTTTGCAGAGCCGCCAGCTTTTCCCGCGCCCAATCCGGCAGGCGGGCAGCGGAAACCGTTCCGGCAATGTCGATCCGATTATACCGGCTGCTCTTACCATCATAGAGGTTTGTACAGAATACCGCGCGTCCGCGCGCCTCTGGCCTCGCTCCATTGCCCCCGGTACAGAGGGCGAGTTGATGATCGATGGATTGATACTCCGGTGCGAGTTTTTCGGGTTTGATGACGACGACACAGCCTGTCAAATCCGTGTCCATGCCCTTCGGGTAACAATCCTCGACGGTCAAGGTTTGCAGGGGGATGCCGCGCTCGGCGCGTTCGGCTTCGATGGTTTCCACCCGCGCCGTAAGACGGTTGGTGAACTCCCGCATTATCTCCATAAAGTCCGCGCTGGCAATGGCGTTGGTATACCAATCGACGCCCAGCGGATTGTCCCAAGAATTGTCACAAACCATATATGGCTCGTCGGCGGTTTTATCTTCGACTAAGATTACCTCGCCGCCACCAAGCTGTACGGCGTGTATGACCTCGTAGCCCTCAATTATGCGTTTTTTATCGCCCATAGGCGTGTTGCCTCCTTAACAAAAATAGCCCCGCAAACGGATTCGGCATCCGTATCGCGGGGCGTGTGTTTTACTCCCATATGCTAAAGCTCCTCGCTGTGGGATTTGGGCTTTTCCGGCTTTGGTTTCCTCGGCACGGAGTCACGCTCTGCTCTGGCGGCGGCGATCCGCTCCAGTACCGAGGGCTTCGCGGTCGGCGGGCAGTCCCGGTCAGGAGTCTTGGATACGCTGTACCTTCCGGGGATATCCTCAGGCCCCGTATAAAGCTCCGTGAAACCGCCGTTCTCGGTCAGATAGCCCTTCTTCGTAAAGCTGCCCCTCTCCTCGGTTATGCGTTTTTGACCCACGCCCTCCGCGTCGAGATACCACTCAAGAAGCCCGATAAGACTGGCGGCGGTGCGGTCGGCAGGATCACTCGAACTTTTTAGTTTTACCGCCAGATTTGCGGCTTCCCCGCCGTAGCTTTCGGACAGAAACAGACCATACTGCGCCTTGTTAAAAATAGGCTGCAAACTGAAGCAATTCAAGTTTCCAGCCACATTAATGAGGTCTTTCACGCTGCCGCAATAGCGGCCGGATAGCATAACAGCCTCGAACACATCCCGCTCACGCTCCGACATCCCTTCCAGCTTGACGGCGAGGTAGTTTAACTCGTCAATATCCGCGCCCAGTGGCAGATGGTCGTAAAGGCCGGGTATGCCGGTTTCATAATCATCGATGTAGTAGCCGACGCACTCTGAGCCGCTCAAGCCGATGGTTTTCAACGAAGCTTGAACGTCTTCCGCCGTCGTAGGGAAGGAATGCCATACGCCAACAAGCTCGCCCTCCGCATATTTATCCTCATTCGTGATATACGCACGGATTAAACCGCCGAGCTTTTCATGTTCCGAATTTCCTGTATCGCGCGGCATACCGATTTCCGGCTTCCTGTTCACGCGCTCCGATAAAAAAGTATCCAGCATGAGTACAGGGATTTTTAACTGCTCCGCCGCCCGGATTTCCTGACTCATGCCCGCTGTTATCTCATCCCCGCAAATTACCAGTACGCGGCACTGCGGCAGCATTGCCACTCCCATCGCCATGCCTGCCTCGCGCTCCTCCGGGATATCATCGCGCAAAAATTGAGTATAAAAGATTTGACCGCAGACGGGATTGTAGCCAGCCTCGAAAACTTGACGGCAGTATTCCCGCGCCCGCGCTATGTTCGCCTCGACGTCACCGCGCAGCGGCGAACAGACGTAGGCAAACGGTCTGTCACTCATAATGCATCACCCCTATACAATAAAATAGCCACCTTTCGGCGGCAAATTAATGCTCCTGTCCGTGAGATTTATGCGGTTTATCACGCTCGGCGCGATTCACCGCGGTACGGACGATAATGTCCGCGCCGCGCTCCGCCCATTTGTTGAAACCGGCCATGTCCTCACGTTTTATGGCGAACTCGCGGTAGTGTGCGAAGCCTAGCCCCTTCCGTATTGAGTCAATGGGATTAAGCAGCTCGGCTCCGTCCGGCAGAAGCCGGTACACAGGCGCGTCGCTCCGCGCCAAAAGCTCCCGCGCCGCGCTCAAATTTACGCGAAGCATATCCGGCTGCGGGTTTTCCGCCGCTTCCATGTATACGCGGCTCATGTCCGACAGAAGCTCGTCAGGGGATATAAGCCTGACAGACGCCTCCTGTTTTTCGTGAACATCCTTCAAATGCGAAAGAAGCCGGTCAAGATCAGCCATGTCGTACCGCGTCACCCAGCTTTGAACCCTGTCGCGGTCGATAAGCTCCATCATGTCCCACTCGTTCGGGGTAAATGTCCGCTTAGTTCCGTTTTTGAGCGTGGCATCGATTTGCATGAACGAAAAGCTGTGTTCCAAAATATCGCGCTGCCGCTCCGCGGCGTCGATCTCGGTAATACTGCCGAGAACACGCCCGCCCTCGCACTCGGTGACATGGAGAGCGAAAGCACGCAGGCCGTCCGACATATCAAACCAATTCTTCCAAATGTCATGCGCCGTGGTGTCGCGGTAATAAGCGGGCCCTGTCTCGCACACGAAGATATTCCGGTCGCTCATCAGCATCATGTAATGCTCTGAACCGCCCGCCAGCTTGCTCACGTTATAATTCGCGTCGGTTGCGAAGTTGCCGGCCAGCGCGTGGATTTTATACACCAGCGCGGCGAGGTCGGTGTTTTCCGCCTTGATATGCGGGGCGGGTTCGGCGGCGCCTGAAGCATCCAAAATCACCGGCTCGGCGTCAGCCGCCATTACGTCGCGCCCACGGTCTTGCGTTTTGCTGACGGCGGGGCGGTGTAATTCCCGGTTGTTACCGAATGCTATGTCGATTTCGCGCCCGTCATTAAGCTGCTTTATAATGTCCAGCAACTCTACAGCCGTGGAAAACGGCTGCCGCCGCCATTTCTCGGTTCTCCCATCCGGGAAATCAACGACGAAAAGCTCGTTGCCAGCCGTGAGGTACTCCTCAATGCTGTGAGTGCGCTTCATGCCTCCGACGATCCAGCGCTCAAATTCACCGGGCGCGAAGGGTTTGCTTCGGGATTTGAAACTCATGCCGTTCTCTTGGTGGCCCAACTCGTAATCTCTGGCAATGTCGAGTATTTCAGAAGCTGAAAACAGTACACGATCCCACCGTTTCCAGTTAAGTACCTCCCAATTCTTATCAGGAACCCACCGGCCACCCACGTTCTCGGCGCTGTTGCTTGAACCGCAGTTAACCAATGGGATATAATTGTCGCCGACGCGAATAAACGCGCGGTCATAATAAATGGAATAGCCCACGCAATACCTCCCATCTTAAAATTCTTGTGTTTTCATACTGCGGCTATATTTCCGCGTCGCGGGATTTACCGCGTTCCCCGCGCTCAGATTGCCGCAGCATTTCCCCGGCAGCGCGTCGCGCCCATCGCTCAAGGTTCTCGCATTCGTCATGTCTGACAAAGAATTCGAGCTTGCCGGCAGTCCACAAGCTGGCTTTCGCCGCGTCAATCGGCATAAGCCGGGCAGGCGGCTCCGGGTATGCCTTAAATATGAATGCGGCGTCTTGCGCCAATAAATCCCTTGCCGCCTCCGATGATACGCGGAACCATCCGGGCTGGGGCGCGTGTGACTGCGCCATGTACGGCTCGTTTATCTGTTTCAGGAATAATCCCGTGGGAATAGCTCTCCGATTTTCTCCAACCGCCCATCGTAAAACATCGAGATACGCCGCCAGTTCCCCTTCGTCGGCAGGAGTATCGTGCTTTATGCTGTTAAACCGGATGGAGTTTTTTAGAGCCGCAAGATCGGTTTCGCATAGAGTCCCTAAGACTTGCCCGCCGTCACGCTCCGTGACCGACATGACAAACGTGCGGATATCCTGCGTTCTGTCCATCAGCATCCACGCCTCATGCTCGGCTGTATCCTTGTGAAAAATAGGCTCGGCGGGCGTGACGGTCAACATATGATCGTTCATCATTATGAAAAACTCATTCCCACCACCGGCGAGAATCTGTAGGTTATGCTTCGCGTCTCTCATGTAATCGCCGCCGAGAGTGTGCATTTCCAGCAACAATGCGGACAAGTCTACATTACCCACCATGATAAGCTGTCGGTCTGTGTCCTCGGCAGACGGCGCGAACAAGCGGTATTCGGCGGGGATGTCCTCCACACCGCGATAGACTTCTTGCAAACTGCGTTTTTCTATGAGCAGGCCCTGCTTTATAAACACGCCGCCTATTTCTTCGGCTGCCTGACGACCGTATTCGGCTTCGTCCGCGCACCGCTCCAGTCGTGTAAGATGCTTTGCAAGCGCGCGTTCAACCGCGTCATCCGAGTTTACAAGCCGATCAATAACCGCTTTGCATTCGTGAAAATCCCGGTCGAGCCTGCTGTCGCCGTATTCCGATTCGCTTAACGAGGGCTGCAACCCGAAGCAATCAAGATTTTCCGTCAGGTTGATGATTTCCCCGACGCTCCCGCAGTATCGTCCCGCCTCGATGACAGCATCGAAAACCTTCCGCTGATCGCCGTCCATGTTCCTGACCTTTGCGGCGAGGTAAGCAAGCTCCGATTTATCCGCGTCGGCGGGGATGACATTTGACAGCGGACGAAGCTCGACCGGCAGAAGAAGCTCCGGCGCGAACTGCTCCCGCGCAGTTTCCAAGTCGCTCATATAAACAGGGTAATTCTCTCGTAGGTATCCCGCGATCTGCCCCCAGCGGTCTGTTTCCGTAAGCTCTTTAAGCAGACCAACGAACTCTCGCGCTTCTTCGCCTTTCATAAACTGCGGGTGAAGATAACAAGGCTCGAATTCACTATGAGAAAGATGATTAAAATCCGAAATGCCCTTGCTGCTTCCGTGATATCCGGGTTCGCCGAGATAACCGATGGGAATAAGAAGGCTGTCGCACACATTAGCGAATGCGCGCGGGATCGGTGCGGCCTCGTCAACGGCAACGTATCGCCCATAGTCCACATGGATGCTGGGTTTTATCCCGGATGTGTCGAAATCCACATCCACGAATTTATAGCCGGATTCGCGGTCTAAAAAGTACGCTTCGCCGTCAACCACAGCGATGTCGCTCTTTTCAAGCGGCCCGCCGTGATAACCTTCGGGCGGGTTCAGCATGAACCGTCCGCACAGCGTCTCAAGATTGCCGCTGTTAAGCTCTCCAGCCCATTCCCTGACGTAGTTTTTGGGGAAAGGGCCGCCCATGCCGAAAAACTCAAACATGCCGTATTCCCGCACCTCCGGGTCAACAGTTTTTTTTAGCTTATATATCTCCACCTCGGCCATAGGTTACAACTCCTCCGTCCTGTTTTTTGATTTATCGCGTTCGCTACGCTCATTCTGCCGGAGCATCTTGTCGGCGGTACGCTTCGCCCATTTGTCAAGCCCCGCAACGTCCTCGCGTTTAATGGCAAGGTCACGGTGTTCGGCAAAGCACAAAGAACGCGCCGCATCAATGGGCGCGAGCTTTTCCGCCCCGGAGGGCGTCAGCCGGTAAACATCGGCGTCGCCGCGCGCGAGGACTTCTTTTGCCGCCTCGTTGGTTATGCGGATCATATCGGGCTGGGGGTTCTCCGCGGCGGCCATATACGCCGAGTTTATCTCAATGAGCAACTCTGCCTCGCTGACTGTTATACATTCATCCGCGCACGTACTCCGATAATTATCGAAACGACGGTGGGCTTTTTTCATATCGTCCTCGGAATAATGCGACTCGTACCCGGCGATCTGACTTCGATAGGGAATAGGCATATCCGCCCAAGACCACAAGTCATATGAACACTTTGAGCTGTCTGTCATCGTCGCATCGATACGGTCGGGCGATATACAGTGCCGGGCGGCGTTTGCGCGGAAAGCCTCACGATTTAGCTCGACCATTTCGCCTGATATTTCGAGCTTACCATTTCCGTTACGGTCTGACTGTGAAACACGCAGCGCGAAAAAGCGCGTCCCCGGCTCACCAGCTAAAGATGCGATGATTCCGGCGACAACGGCGTCGCCGCGTTTATAGGCGTCAATCGCCGGATAAAAGTGGGTGCCGTTAGTGTTGATAGTAAATAGAAAATCCTTATCCTTGCTCATAGCAAGCTCTTTGAGGATGTAAGACGAATCATGCGTATATTCGCCGCCGACGGCGCACAGCTTTACAAGCGCCGCGGCAATATCCGTGTTTTCAATCTTTACGAGAGGTCTGACGATCTCGTCCTGCCGAGAGAGCAGGCGGTATTCGGCGGGGATGTCCTCCGGCTCCTTGTATAAATCCTGCATACCGTCACCCCCGGTTAAATAGCCGTGATTCGTAAATACGCCGTTTTCCTCTTTGACGGTGGTACGGCCGAAAGCCGCTTTGTCAATATGAGCCTCCAGTTTTTCGATGTGCGCGGCAAGAGCGCGGTCGGCAGGGTCGTCCGAATCATTAAGGCGGTTAAAAGCGTCGGCGTGTTCATCCTGAATCCACATATTGACTAAAAAATCACCGTACTGCTCCGCGTTAAACGCTGGTTGTACGTCGAAACAATTCAGGTTTTCTGAGAACGTAAGATTTATCATTTCCGTGACGCTCCCGCAGTTCCTTCCGGCTTCGATATTCGCGCAGAATATATCCAGTCCGCTTTCGCTCATGCCTTGTATTCTAGCGGCAAGATAATTCAATTCGTCCAGCGTGTCCGGCGAAACGGTTTTGTTAATAGTTTTGTTAATCGCGTCTCCTAAACCATTTATATCCGAACGGACTTCCCAAACCTTCATGTCCTGCCAGCCGGTAATCTCCGCGCCGTCAAAGAAGGGCTGTAAAGCTTCCATTGTCGTAGGCAGCGGCATGGTAAAACCGCCGATGCTGTCGTCGTGGAGGTTCTCTATGTAGACACGAAGCGGAGAGTGGGTGGCGGCGTTCTCGCCGTCGTGTTCATCCTTACGGACGAGCGCAGACTCACGCCCCTCTACTTTATCAATAATTCCGCAAACGACTTGCCACCAATTGTCTTCGTCACATTTTTCGTAGTACCAAGTGTCAAACGTGCCGCAGTTTATCATGTCACCGATAAAGCTGCTTTCGCCATCCTCGTCGTAGAAATTGCCGTATCGGTCGCAATCCGTTTCCTGTGCGTACTGATCGAGTTTGTAAATCCTGTCGAGAATCGTCCGGCACCGTTCGTCTGACTCCGCACCGATTTCGAGGTATTCAATGAGCTTTTCAGCGTCGTCATGGAAATATCCGTTGTATATCCATTGCTCAAGACCTCCGTTTTCGACTTGGTAGTTAAAATTTCCAAGTACCACCGCGATTTGGTGAGCCGCCGAGAACCCATCGAGGACATCCCATTTTCCCTTACCTTTGTTTTCTTCCTTCTGCCACTCAGTGTAAACTTCATCCATGAGAGCTTGGATTTTGTCTCCGAAAGCTGCCATTTTATCGTCCTCCTCAATTCATATTCGCGCGTTTTTCAATGAGCGGCAGAATGCCCCAGCTTTTCAGCGTCTCATACAGGAACAGCCGCCCCTTTTGCGTCCAGCAAGTGTGCATGGCACTGGTCTGTTCGCTCACATGATAGGTACGGGTCTGTGTGAAGCTCCTGCCGGCGTATTCCTGATACAGCGCCCAAGTCCCGCCGACGCGATATTGGATGCCGAGGTTGTGGAGCAGACGGTTAAACGCCGTCGCAGACATACCGTAATCCTTTGCGATCAGGCTGACCGGCACGGCGTTCTTACTTTGCAGAATAAGGTCGCAGTACAAAGCCTTGGGTGCAAGCTCGCCGGCAAGCTCCTCGAGTGCGGCGCTTTTCTCGCGCTCTTCGGCCAGACTGCGAAGGAGAGCGTCGGTGAATTTCGGACTGCGGAGCATCTCGTCCAGAGTTTCCTCCGTGGCGTAGGCCCCGTATTTGCGGATGGTGGGAAGCACCTCGTCGAACACCCAACGCTCAAAACGCTCGGCGGCGGGGAGCTTGGAACGGATGATCAAGCGGTAGAGGTCACCTTCGGGGATGAAATTTCTCTCTTGGACGCCGCCAGCGGAAAGGGAGTCACGTTTCGTTACTCCCTTGCAGTGGTCTATTATTGCCTTACGCGGATTCTTATATCCGAGCAGCGTCGCGCACTCGGTGGCGGGGAAATGCGGCTTATCGCCGATCATCAGGATTTCAAGGGAGCCGAACTCCCTGCTGTAGAACTGCTGAATTTGATTATTCATTATGTGATACCCCTTTCGATATTTGTGGCTACAATGAAATAGCCGCCTCTCGGCGGCGCTGGTGTTTTTGCTCACGCTCCAAATTGATGTCATGAAGCAGGGCCTCGTTATAATCCTTGCCACGATGTGGTGGGTTGACGGAAACACGGATGTGCTTGAACCGGCTGTCCGCGGCAAGTTTAGTTTTGATTTTCCGGGCAGAGATCAGACCGGCCGCGTCGTTGTCGAGATGCAGGATGACCCGTGTAATCTGTGGATTGCGTTCAAGGAAAGCGATCAGCGCGACATCCGCCGTGCCGCCGAGCGAAAGCCGGTGACCGTCCCATTGCCAGCCGCGCCGTTCTTGCATCGTGGCATGGGATAGCGCGTCGATGGGAGCCTCGAACACCGCCAAATGTCTGCTGTCCGGGTTTTTCGATGGTATATGGAAGTTAAACAGCTTGTCGCTTCCGGCCTTATCCTGCTTGAAATCTGTGTCAATCCCGCGCATGGCGGCAAACGCAATCTCGCCGGATTCGTTCTTACCGGCGAACACGCACACAGCAGCGTTATGATGAACGCTTTTGGGATTATAATAACGGCTCTCGTAGAGGATACCGGCTTGTATGCACTGCTTGATTATGTCAGGGCTGATACCTCGTTTTTGCAAATAAGAAACGGCGCGACTGGAGTAGCGCATCGGTCTCGGCGGGTAAAACGTCCATTTTTCCGGCTGTTGTTGCACCCTTTCTTCCGGCAGAGCGCAGGAAAGGGGAGCAGCCCTCGATCCCAAGACCGTCTCAACGGCCTCGACAAAACCCATGCCGCGAATTTTTATCAGATAGTCTAAAGCCGTTCTGCCTCCAAACCCGCCGCGGTTCCATATCCACTTGCCGTTCGATATGACAAGGCTGCCATGGGTGGCTGTGCGGTATTCGCCATTTTTCGGTGGAAGAAGCTCATGCGGCTCGTTGGCCTGAAGGTAAGAGAGCAAATCGACCTCGCGCGCCAGCCTGACTTGCTCTTCTGTTACGCCCGGCACAGCGCCGCCGCCCCGTGCGCCGTGGAGCCGTTATTCGCGCCCTGTTCGCGTTCAAGCGCCGCTTGCCGCTCTACCATACAGCAGCATTCGTCAAGCAGACACGGACGCTTCTTGCCGCCATAAAACAGGCATACCTCACAAGCGCAATCATCTGTGGTGTAGCCGGCGAAGCGGTTATAAATGCGTGTGTTGTTGGTCACTTTTTATTCGCCTCCTGTAATTTTTGGGCAAAACAAAAAGCGGGGAAACGTCCGCCGCTTCATCGAAGCAACAGGCGTTTCCCCGCTTAATCTGTTGGATTGTTAAAGCGTACCGCCTCAACCTCCATATTCTACTCGGTTTGTTAATAGGCGAGAGTCGTAAGCTCCCGTTGTGGTGCGATTATATCTCGTTGCGCTCCAACTTGTCGTAAAACAGATGCCCTCCACGGACACAGGCGTGTTTTTTGATTTTCATTTCGCCGCGCTCCTGTGACTGCAAGGCTTGCTGATATCCCTCGTCGGTGAGGAATATGCGGATGCGTTCGCCCTTATCTCCGACAGGACATTCCCAAGTGAGAACGTCAAAGACAATCATGTGCTGGGTGTCCTCCGCAAAACGCTCCAGCGCCATGATGTCTTGACCGGTTATCGGCGGCGGCGGGTTTGCGTTTCGGATGGATGCAAGTACGGATTTTTTATCACTGTTCATACGATGCTCCTTTCTGCAACAAACGCAAAAAAGAGGGGATGACCTTCCGTTCAAACGGAAGGTCATCCCCTCTTTGTAACTCGCTGGACCACTCAAATTCAACTGTTGTTTATAGTTTACACCTGTGTTACAATAACATTATTCAAGATAACAAATGCGCTTTATGGAATGCCATTCGTTCGGTGTAAGAATGCCATTCATCTGCCTGCAAGAATGCCATTCAACCGAATAACAGAATGCCATTTTACTGGTGTCGCAACTGGGATTCCATTCAAGCGCGAGGATTAATAAAGCTGCGTAGGGGGATGGCGTGAAAACCCTTGAAATTCAAGGGTTTCAGTCTGCTTTGGTGGCGTGTTACCGACCAGCTCGGCAGAGCGCTTGAATGGCATTCAAGAGGCCGTGGGTTCGAGTCCCATTATCTCCATTAATAATAAGTCTGATAACCATGCTGGTTATGAGGCTTATTTTATTTTAATCTTTTAAACCCAATTCAGGGCACCTGCCATCCAGCAACACGGGCAAAAGGATGTTATCAGCAACGTGCTTTTCCCTGAGCCGGATGGCTCCATTATGGAAGCAAATTCACCAGCCGCAACACCAACCGATAAATCCCGTAGAACATGTGATACAATACCGCCAACTTGATAGTCCTTGGTAATACTTCTCACTTCAATAGCATATCTGCTCATTAGATGATGTCCGCTAATCAAATTTGAGTTCTTCAACGATTTTCATACTCCTGTTTTTTACGATAGGCACGATGGAGCCAATCAATGTGATACCAACACCCAACGCGCCGGCAAACAGGAAAGTCCCTGATTCCAGTTGCGGCTGCATGGCGATTCTCGGCGCTGCAACAAGGAATATTGTTTTTAATTCCAGCCAGGAGATTATCATTGCGATTACCGCACCGATAAGCCCGGATGAAATACCTTCCGTAAACGTCATAATCATGTTCTGCCAATTACTCATGCCCACAGATTTATACATAGCGGTGGCGTGTCGCTTTTGGATATAGTTGATTAAAAGGTTGTTGATAATCCCCACAGCAGCCAGAATGAGAATAAACCATGTCAGGTTTTGCATCGGCTGCAAGAACGCGTTGACTGTCCCAAGACCGTCCTCGGTAAACTCCTTAACCGTCCGGCTCCAGTGATTTGTATTGCCAAATAAATCCCGTATCTGCACCATTACTGCATCGGGGTCAGATGCGGTGTAACCAACGATACCGTAATTTTGAGCGCCGAAATCGTCTGCCGCGCAGAAAGAGGGAATTAACGCGTCGGTATTTGTAGAACGGATTTTGAAACTGCCCAATATCGTGTAATCATAGCTTTGCCCGCCGGAAGTAAGGTTGACCGTTTCGCCCGGCTGAACGCCCGCTCTTTTCATGCAATCCGATGAAAGTAAGATAAACCTTCCTGTTCCAAAAGTGGATTCAATACCCAGGCGATCTTCTTCTTTTTCATAGGACATAGCGAACATTTCACCATATACGGATATATCCTCCGTTCCTTCCACGCGGGGCAATGTAGAACCGTTAAGACTAATCATATTGTTCATTACCCGTATGGCGACCATTTCGTCAATCTCGTCAATTTGTGCGATTTTCTCTACAAATTCGGAGCTCATGGCAGCATCGGTAAATCCGTCCATCGCAGCGCCGCGAAAAACATCGCCGATATATACCTGCACGAAATTACAGACAACTGTGACCGCGATAATTGAGGATATACTGATAAACAGCAAAGTTATGTTTTGTTCGGTATTTTTATTGCCACGCATGTTTCGGGCAGCCAGTTTCCCTTCATTTCCAAGTAAAGCGCCGTATATGCGTTCCAATACCACAGATACACCGGAAGTAAATATGGGGATGGTAATAATGGTTGCGGTCAGAAGTCCGACAAGTGAAAAACCTCCGGTCAGGAACAAAGCGGTATCGCCTAAATGTTGGCCGATACGCGGCAGAATGATTGAAAGCACAATCAATATCGCACCAAACAGGAACAATTTTATATTGGACGTCTTTTTTTCTTCCACATTACCCAGCACCACATCCTTAACCGGAAGGCGGCTGGCCCGTTTTACAGGAATCCAGGCAGAGAGTAC
>Ga0153950_1000004_pt1 | contig 142278 bp, 128 predicted proteins | sample TSNJ034MetaG_FD_104737 | JGI IMG/M metagenome (GOLD analysis project Ga0153950, IMG submission 104737) | Attine ant fungus gardens microbial communities from New Jersey, USA - TSNJ034 MetaG | ecosystem: Host-associated > Fungi > Mycelium > Unclassified | place: USA: New Jersey, Wharton State...
GGCGAGGCCGTCTCGGAGGAGCCCTCCGCCTGCGTGGAGGCGCCGACGGCGGCGAGCACGGCGCCGTCGTTCGCGTCCCGGTCCGCAGTGAGCGGGAACTCGGTGGTTTCGTCGGGGATGACGGCGTCGTCCTCGGCGTCGAAGCTGGGGGTGTTGGCCACTCTCTGGTCTTCCGTGTCGTCCGCGATGACGTCCTGACGGCCCAGGACCCAGGTACGGTAGATGATCCCGAGCATGAAGGCCGTGACCGCGAAGCTGATGACGATCGAGGTCAGAATGAGGGCCTGTGGGAGGGGGTCGTTGTAGTCGTGGGGGTCGGTGCCCTTGACGAAGAGCGGGGCCAGGCCCGCATAGCCGCCCGTCACCAGGATCAGCAGATTGGTGGCGTTGGCCAGCAGCATGAGGCCCAGCGTGACGCGGGTGAGGCTCCGCTCCAGCAGGAGGTAGATGCCGCACGCGTACAGGATCCCCATGATCACCAGGAGGGTCATATTGGCGCTCATCGTGCCGCCACCTCGCTTTCCTCCTCAAGTTCGACATCGATCTGGGCACCGAAACCTCTGAGCACGTCCAGCACCAGGCCGATCACCACCAGGTACACCCCGATGTCGAAGAAGGTGCTGGTCACGAACTTCACGTCACCCACCACGGGAACCGTGAAGTGGACGATGGCGCTCTGGAAGACGTTCCCGCCCATCAGCAGCGGGACCAGACCGGAGACGGCGGCCAGGGCGAGGCCGATGCCGAGGACCAGGCCCGGGCTCATCCGCAGGGCCTCCGCGAGTTCGAAACGTCCACCCGCCAGGTACCGGAGAGTCAGGGCCATGCCCGCCATCAGACCGCCGGCGAAGCCGCCTCCGGGGAGGTTGTGGCCCGCGAAGAGCAGGTACACGGAGAAGACCACCATGGTGTGGAAGATGAGCCGTGTGACCACCTCGAACAGGATGGAACGGCGTTCCGGCGCCAGGGTGCGCCCGGCCACCAGCCACGGGTTGCGCAGGGCCACCCCGGTCCTGGCCCGGGGCGGCGCTCCGAACTTGCGGGCCGTGGCCAGTGCGGCGGCCTCCTGGGAACCGACGGCCTGGGCTCGCACCCGGCCGACGCTGCCGGTCTCCACCCCGGCGCTGCGGCCCAGGCTGTGTCCGATGTTGCGGACGAAGATCAGGCTGGCCACACCCGTGGCGGCCAGGGCCAGCACGGAGATCTCGCCGAAGGTATCCCAGGCCCGCAGATCCACCAGGGTCACATTGACCACGTTCAGGCCGCCGCCCTGTTCGTAGGCGAGCTTCGGGAAGTCCAGGGAGATGGGGCTCGCCACCCGGGAATCCGTGGCGAAGAGCGCGAACACCACCATGGCCGCGCCGAAGGCCAGGCCGAGGATCACGCGGATCACCCGGTACCGCCCGCCGGTGCGGTCCCGCAGCTCCGGAGGCAGCCGGCGCATCGCCAGGACGAAGGCCACCAGAGCCACGGTCTCCACGAGCATCTGGGTCAGGGCAAGGTCCGGGGCGCCCTGCAAAGCGAAGATCAGGGCCATGCCGTAGCCGGTCACGGAGACGAACAGCACGGCCATGAAGCGCTTGTTGGCGCGGACCGCGCCGAAGGCGCCGATCACGATCGCCAGGCCGATCAGCCACTGGAAGGGCGAGCCCGGGTCGATCCAGTACAGATTCGCGGGCACCGCCTGGCCATGCCAGAGAAGCGTCACGGATGGCATGATCACCGCGACGGCGAGGATGACCACCAGGTAGAAGAAGAGGGAACCGCGTTGGGTGCGACCCGTGACCCAGACGGCCGTGTCATCGAGTGCGCCGATCACGTGCTGGTAGACCCGGTCCGCCTCGGGCACCTTGGGCATGGCGTTCTGGAAGCGGGTCACCAACTCGCGCCCAAGGACCAGCAGTGTGCCGACGGCGAAGGTGATGGCCGTCAGCCCCAGGGCCGGGGTGAAGCCGTGCCAGAGTTCCAGATGCCCGGCGGAGGCATGTTCCCCGGATCCCTCGTGGAGGAACTGCGCCGCGTAAGGCTGCACCCAGGTGTCCACCGGGGCGGGCCATACGCCGTAGACCACGCTCAGCACCGCCAGGATGGCCGGCGAGGCCAGGAAGGAGGCCTTGATGGGCTTGAACGGGGTGGGCGGAACGCCGGGCTTGCTGGCGAAAGCACCCCATATGAACCGCGCGGAATATGCGAAGGTGAGTATAGATCCGAGAACCATCCCCACCAGGACCACGTAGCCCCAGACTCCCGCGCCCGGTGCCCACTCGACGAATGCCGTGAACACGCTCTCCTTGGCCACGAACCCGGCCAGCGGCGGGAGGCCGGCCATGGACGCCGCGCCCAGCACGGCCACGATGCCCAGGGCCCGGGAGGAGGTGAAGACGCCGGAGAGCTTGCGGACGTCACGCGTTCCGGTCTGGTGGTCGATGATGCCCACCACCAGGAACAGCGCCGCCTTGAACAGACCGTGGGCCAGGAGCAGCGCCAGGCCGGCCAGTGCCGCCTCCGGCGTGCCGAGACCCACCACCATGGTGAGGAACCCCAGCTGGGAGACCGTGCCGTAGGCCAGGATGAGCTTGATGTCCTTCTGGCGCAGCGCGCGGTACCCGCCCACCAGCATGGTGGTCAGGCCCAGGCCGAGGACCACCGGGAGCCAGGTGTCCGCCTGCGAGAACCCGGGGGCCAGCCGCGCCACCAGGTAGATGCCCGCCTTCACCATCGCCGCGGCATGCAGATACGCACTCACCGGGGTGGGCGCCGCCATGGCGCCGGGAAGCCAGAAGTGGAATGGGAAGAGCGCGCTCTTGGTGATGGCGCCCACCAGCACCAGTACGACGGCGACGCTCAGCGCGGCGGCCGTGCCGCCGTCGTCGTGCGCGCCGTTCAGCAGCGCGGGCGCGCGCTCCAGCAGCTCGGAGATGCGGCTGGTCCCGGTGACCTGCGCCAGCACGATCAGGCCGATCAGCATGGTCAGGCCGCCGGCCGTGGTGACGATCAGAGCGGTGAGAGCGGAGCGCCGGGCGGAGAGCCGGGCCCGGGCGTAGCCGATCAGGAGGTAGGACAGGATGGTGGTCAATTCCCAGAAGACGAACATCAGAATGAGGTCGTCAGAGGTGACCAGGCCGAACATGGCGCCGGCGAAAGCCAGGAGCTGGGCGCCGAAACTGCCCAGGTCGGCGTCATCGGCCTTGAAATACCGGGCGCAGTAGGCCAGCACCAGCGATCCCACGCCGAGCACCAGCAGGCACATCACCCAGGCCAGCGGGTCCATGCGGAACGTCAGGTCCAGCTGAAGCTGAGGGATCCAGTCGAAGTGTTCCTCCAGCCCTCCGCCATAGGCGGCCGGGTACTGGAAGAGCAGCCAGACGAAGGCTGCGGCGGGAGCCGCGGCCAGGAGATAGAAGGCGTTCCGCCCCAGACGTTTGAAGATCAGGGGAGCCACCGCGGCAAGCGCGAAAAGGGAACAGAGGACTAGGGTCACGTGGTCATCACCACTTCCGGTGTTGCTGGCCGCGGGCAGTCCTGTCATCCGGAGCGGTTCCTTAAACAGGTGTCTTCACATTTTAGCAAGTGGCGACGGTTACTATTCGTGCTATGAGCCCCGAAGCGACTTTCAACGCCGGTAGCGAACACGCCTCGCAGGAGACCGGACGGCGCCGGGGAATGGTCCTGGCCTGGGCTTCCTGGGACTGGGGTTCGGCCTCGTTCAACGCGGTCATGACCACGTTCGTTTTCACCGTCTATCTGACCTCCCAGGCCTTCGGCGGGGAAGACCACGCCTCCGGCGTCCTGGGGCTGGGCTTCGGGCTGGCGGGTCTGGCGATCGCGCTTCTGGCTCCCGTGACGGGACAGCGCGCGGATGCGGGCGGCCGACGGAAGCTCTGGCTGGGCATCTACAGCGCCGTGGTCGTGATTCTCATGGCGCTCTGCTTCTTCGTGCGGCCCCAGCCGGAGTACCTGCTGCTGGGCGTCATCCTGATCAGTGTGGGGCACGTGTTCTTCGAGCTGGCCGGGGTGAACTACAACGCCATGCTGACCCAGATCTCCACGCCCGCCACCATCGGCAGGGTGTCCGGCCTCGGCTGGGCCGCGGGATATCTTGGCGGGATCGTGGCACTCCTGCTGGTGCTCCAGCTCTTCGTCCAGCCCGCCTTCCACTGGTTCGGGGCCTCGACCGACGACGCCCTCAACATCCGGCTCGTGGCGCTGTTCTCCGCTGTATGGTTCGGGGTTTTCGCCCTGCCGGTCTTCTTCCGTGTGCCGGAGCCGCCGGTCCAGGCGGGCCAGCCGAGGGTGGGCTTCCTCCAGTCCTACGTGATACTCGTCCGGCGGATCCGCGCCCTGTACCGGCAGGCTCCGCACACCATCTACTTCCTCCTGGCCAGCGCGGTGTTCCGGGACGGCCTGGCCGCGGTGTTCACCTTCGGCGGGGTGATCGCCGCCGGGACCTTCGGCTTCCAGCTCAAAGACGTCATCTTCTTCGCCGTTTTCGGGAACGTGGTGGCGGCGGCCGGGGCGGTGCTGGGCGGTTTCCTGGATGACCGGATCGGCCCCAAACGCGTGATCGAGCTGTCCCTGGTGGGGCTCCTGGTGGCGGGAACGGCCATTCTGGTGCTGGGCAACAGTGAATATTCCTTCTTCGGCATGCAGTGGCACGGCAAGCTGACCTTCTGGGTGTTCGGGCTGCTGCTGTGCCTCTTCGTGGGCCCCGCGCAGGCCTCGGCCCGGGCCTTCCTGGGGCGTCTGGCCCCGGACGGCGAGGTGGGCGAACTCTTCGGCCTCTACGCCACCACCGGACGCGCCGTCTCCTTCCTGGCGCCCACGCTCTTCACAGTGTCGATCGCGGTGGCGTCGCAGTACGTGGCGGAGGGCCAGGCTCAGCGCTGGGGGATCCTCGGCATCATGGTGGTCCTCCTGGCCGGCCTGCTGGTCCTGCTCCCCGTGAAGGCCCCGGCCAAGGCCGAGGCGACCGCCTGACCCGCAGGACACCCACCCCACTCCACGCCGTCCATGCCCCACGCGTTGTGTGCTCAGTAGTTGCGGGTATTTCCGGCCCGAACCCGCAACTACTGAGCACACAACTGCAGGAACCGGGAGCCACAAGAAACCTGAGCCATCCACATAGCCGAGACAGTGCGGCCATCCACGCTCCCTCCTTGTTCCGATGGACGGATGAGGGCACAAGAACTTCCCGCACGATTCCTGAACACCTCGTTCACCGTGGCGGAAACACAGGCGAGTGGTGCGTCGAGCAGCCGCCTCCGGGCCGCCGACCTGCGGGCGCCGAGCCGTGGGATACGCATTCCCCGAGGCGTGGACCCGGGCTTCCTCGCGAGCCTGCGAGCCCTGACCGCACTTGACGACGCGACGGCGATCTCCGAGCTGACCGCTGCACGCGCCCGGGGCATCCCGCTGCCGTTCTGGGCCGACCAGCGGATCCACGTCTCGCGGACTCGCGGCGGCACTCATCCTCGCCGCGCCGGCGTCGTCGGGCACCGGACGCTGCTGCTGCCAGGGGAAGTCGAGTACCTGGCCGGTGTGCGCATCACCTCGGCGGCACGAACCTGGCTGGATCTGGCGCACCATCTGCCCCTCGCGGATCTCGTGGCTTCCGGGGACCATCTCGTCAACGAGCACGGCTCGGATCATCCATTCCCACGGGTGCCGCTCTGCACGGCGGCCGACCTCCGCCGCGTCACGATGGCCCACCCCAAGATGAAGGGGAAGAGGAACGCCCTGGCGGCGTTGGACCTGGTCCGTCCAGGCGCGGATTCGGCGCAGGAGACGCGGATGCGCCTGATCCTGCTGGATCATGGCGTCCCCGAGCCGGAGCTCAATGTGGTTCTCTACGACCCCTGGGGCAACCCGCGGGTTTGGCCCGACCTCGCCTACCCGCGGCAACGGCTCAGCGTGCAGTACGACGGCAAGGTCCACGGGGCAGAGCGGCAGTACGACCGGGATATCGCGCGAGCCACGATCACGGCGGAGCTGGGCTGGCAGGAACTACGCATCAGCGCCGCCGACCTCCGCGGAACGCGGCCGAGCGTGGTCCGGAAGGTGCAACGGGCCCTTCGCGCGGCCGGCGAGCCTTCATGACCGCGTTGTGTGCTCAGTAGTTGCGGGTGTTTCGGGCCAGGACCCGCAACTACTGAGCACGCAACGCGAGGGGACGAGCGGGGACTACGCTTATCCCATGCACGTGGATGAAACCGACCTCCCCGGACTCGGGGTGCGGAAAGACTTCATGACCGCCAGCGGCCGAAGGATCGGCGTGGTGGTCCACCGTGATGGAACCACGGAGTTCATCGTCTCCACCTGGGACGACCCGGACACTTGCCAGGCCTCCATCCCCCTCACCGGGCAGGAGACCACCACACTCGCCCAGCTCCTGGGCGGTCAGCTGATCGTCAACCAGCTCACGGAGGAGCACCGGGACGTCCCGGGCATCGTGACGCGTCAGTTCTCCATCCTTCAAGACTCTCCCTTCCGGGATCGGCCCATGGGCGCGGCATCGATCCGCACCCGCAGCGGCGTCTCGATCGTGGCGATCATGCGCGAAGGTGAGGTGCTCCCCTCGCCGGGACCCGACGTCGTACTCCACCGCGGTGATCTGCTCGTGGCGGTGGGGACGCTGGAGGGCCTGGACACGGCCGCCGAAATCCTCCGCAAGGGATAGCGGTGGACGAACTCGCGGTGACCCTGATCGAACTGGGGGCCGTGGTCTTCGTACTCGGTCTCCTGGCCCGGCTTGCCGGACGGGTGGGCATGTCCCCCATCCCGTTCTACCTGCTGGGCGGCCTGGGCTTCGGCGCGGGCGGAGTCATCCAGCTGGACGGCGTCCGCGAGTTCAGCCACCTCTCCGGCGAGATCGGCGTGATCCTTCTGCTGCTGATGCTCGGCCTTGAGTACAGCGCGGATGAGCTCTTCACGGGGCTGAAGAAGTCCTGGCAGGCCGGCGTCCTCGATGCGGTGCTGAACGCCATCCCGGGCGCGGCTGTGGCCCTCCTGCTCGGCTGGGGGCCGGTGGGCGCACTCGTGATGGCCGGCGTCACCTACATCTCGTCCTCCGGGATCGCCGCGAAGACCCTCACCGACCTGGGCCGCCTCGGCAACCGTGAGACGCCCGTGGTCCTCTCCGTCCTGGTGTTCGAAGACCTGGCCATGGCCGTCTACCTGCCCATCCTGACGGCCACCCTGGCCGGGGTGGGGTTCTTCGGGGGCTTGCAGGCCGTGGCCGTGGCGCTGGCGGTCATCACCGTGGTGCTCCTGGTCGCCATGAAGCACGGGCAGCGGGTCTCCGCGATCGTGCACAGCGAGAACGCCGAAGTGTTCCTCCTGACCGTCCTGGGCGCGGCCCTGCTGGTGGCGGGTCTGGCCTCGGCGTTGCAGGTGTCCGCCGCCGTGGGCGCGTTCATGCTGGGTATCGCCATCTCCGGCGCGACGGCGCACAATGCCACCCGGATGCTGGAACCGCTGAGGGACCTCTTCGCCGCCATCTTCTTCGTAGCATTCGGGCTCAGCACGGATGCCACGTCCATCCCGCCGGTGCTCGGCTGGGCGCTCCTCCTGGCCGTCGCCACCACCGCGACCAAGATGATCACGGGCTGGTGGGCCGCGCGACGGGCCGGGATCGGCAAACCGGGCCGGGTCCGTGCAGGTGCGGCGCTGGTGGCCCGTGGCGAGTTCTCGATCGTCATCGCCGGCCTGGCCGTGGCCTCCGGGGCGGTGCCGGGCCAGATGGCCGCCCTCGCCTCGTCCTATGTGCTCATCATGGCGGTGCTCGGACCGCTCATCGCACGATTCATCGAGAGCTGGGCCCGCCCCTTCATCAAGCCCCGCAAGACACCGTTGGCCGGAGCCGAGACCTCGGTGTGAGGTCCGGCCCTGGCCGACGCCCGGGATTCCGGTCGTCGGCCGGAGCCCGGACTCAGGCCGCGAACGCGTCCTGCGGCACCGCCTGAACGTCTCCCTTGGCGCGCGCGGCCAGGACCTGACGGATCCGCCAGGCCGCGAAAATGGCCACCGCGCTGATCACCAGGTGCATGATCAGGAACGCGTCTCCGAGACCCGCACCCAGCAGAACACCCGCGATCAGCGGCCCGGCGGCCGAGAAGGCCGTCTGCAGCGCGGCGACAACGCCCAGGGTCTGACCCACCATGCCGGCGGGAGCCAGCGAGGCGGTGAGCGGGTTCAGCACCGGGCTGTACACGGTCTCACCCACGGCGAAGATGCCGTACGTCATGACGAACAGCGCCGACGCGACCCCCGGCATGAACTGCGCCACCGAAAGCAGGAGCCAGGAGACCAGCCAGACAGAGCCCACCGCCATGAGCAGCGTCGCGGCGGGCCGCTTGGCCGTCAGGCGTACGACGACGAGCTGCAGCGCCACGATCACCAGGCAGTTCACTGCCGCTGCGGTTCCGATCACGGACGGTTCGGCGTTCAGGACCGTGAGCGCGTAGGCGGGCAGGCCGGACTCGAACTGCGCGTAGAAACCGAGCGCGAGGGTGATCGTCACGACGGCGGTCCAGCGCATGGCGGGATCGGCGAAGATCAGGCGCAGGGCGCCACGGCGGCGAGGAGCGCCGTCGAGGGCTTGATCGGTGGCGGAGGCTCCGCCGTCGAGCACCGGCACGACGCCGCGCCGGAGGCCACCGGCGAGGGCGATGATCGCGGAGGAGATCACGAAGCCGGCCGCGGCCATGAGGAAGCCGACGGTCAGGCCGTCGGCGCGCCCGAGGTCCACCACCAGGCCGGCCAGGAACGCGCCCGCGGCCATGCCGAGCGACTCCCCCGTGAACTTGTAGGCGAAGACCTTGCGGCGGTCGGCGCTGGAGGACCACTCCAGCGCGAGCACCTGCTTGGCCGGGACGGACGCCGAAAGACCGAGGCCGAAGACCAGCATGCCCAGCAGGAACGGCCAAGGCTCCTGGACGAACATCAGGGATCCGACCGCCACCGCGCCGAGCAACTGTGCGATGACCGCCACCAGCACGGGGTTGAAACGGTCCGCGAGACGCCCGGCCACCGGCGAGGCGAAGAGCGCCCCGAGCGAGAAAAGCGATGCGGCGGCCGCTGCGATGAGGGCGCCCCAGCCGCGCGTTTCCGCGGCATAGGCGTACTGATAGGGAAGAACGGCTCCCCAGCCGAGAGAACCGATGGCGGACGCGAGGATCAACAGCTTCGCGCGCATGAGTGCACCCCCTTGGGTCTGATGAAGGAACCGTGTCGGACGAATGACCTGTGACTGACGAAAGGACAGCGGTGAACAAGACGAGCCGCCCTCATTCCCTCCGGAGTGAGCGCGGCCACATTTATTCGACATCGAATATTTCGATATCGAAATATTACCAGATCGAAGGTCGTGAGAGAATCCCTGAATGCCCCCTCGCAAGCCCAGTGCCCAGGAAGAACACCGCCGGAGCGTCGCGGCCTATGTCGCAGCCGGCGGCGAGGAGACCGTGCAGCGGGTCATCACCGCCGTGCAGTCCCTCAATCGGAAGCTGGACCAGTGGTATGCCCGGCAGCTGGCCGATCTGGATGTCACGGCGGGCGAATGGGGTGTGGTCACGGCCCTGGTCAAGGCGAAGGAGCCGCTCACTCCGAGTCAGCTGGCGGACCTGAGCAACGTCGCGCCGTCGTCGATGACACATCGCCTGGACAAGCTCGCTCAGCGTGGGCTGGTGGAGCGCATGCAGGACCCCGGCAACCGCACCCGGGTGTTCGTGAGCCTCACGGAGGAGGGCCGTCAGCTCTTCAACCTCGCGATCAAGGGCTCCAGCGTCGTGGAAACCGACGTGCTCCAGGACCTCAGCAGCCCGGAGATGAAGGAGCTGGCGCGCCTGCTGGAGGTCGTGATCGCCCGGCTCGACGACATCGAGGCGTAGGGGCCGTCAGCCCGGGCTCAGGAAAGCCCTCAGGCCTCGGCCGACTGCGCATCCCGCCCCGTCGGCCTGAGCCTGCTGCGGACCACGAATGCCACGGCCAGCCACATCACGAGAGCGGCCAGCACGGACCACTCCGGATTGGATGCGGCCCCGAGAACAAAGGCGAGCTGAACACCGAGCAAAGTCCCGGCTGCGCCCGCGGCATAGGACCAGCTCATGACCCGCGAATACTGGCTCCCGGAGAAGAACGTCTGCCGATGGGTCTCCAGCACCACGGTGCGCAGCTTGTTGAGGGTCACGTTGAGGAAGACGAACGCCAGCCCCACCGTGAAATCCGCAGAGCCCACGAAGAGGGCCACGGTGAACCAAGCAAGGTTGAGGGCTGAGAGAACCGCCGTGACCATGAGAAGCGACGGCGTCGGAAGCAAACGCGCAATCCGCTTCGAAAGCAATGGTCCGACCGTGGATGCGACACCGAAAACCAGCAGCACCACGGCCATCGCGCCGGGAGCCGGGGACGCTGCGGTGGAAGCGACCCACAGAAGGACCAGGTGTCCGGTCAGCCCACCGATCATCTGAAGAACAAGTGCGACAGCAGGAGAAGCGGGACCGGATCGGAACATGTCGTGAAGGAACCGGCGCACCGATTGGGATTGTCCGGCGACGGAGAACTCATCCGGATCGGCATCGACCAATGGGTCCACGGGAAACTTCCGGCGTGCGTGAAGCCGCAACACCATTCCGCTGGTGGAGAGAAGCACGTTGATGATAATCATGGCCTGAACAGAGACGCCGGCGAGCAATGCTCCGACCGGCACCGCGACGACGAAACCCAGCACTCCGAGCCAGGCATACAGCGAGGCGTTGAAGGAGAGCGCATGGTCTGGACTGACTTCTGCGAGTTTCGCGCCGTAGAACTCGTCCGCAATATCGGCCACGGGGTAGAGGAACAGCATCACGGAAAGGTAGGCCAGGAGCGCCGGAACCTCCCGATCCGGCCAGGCAGCGATCGCGAGCACTGCGACGACTCCCAGCCCTCCTTCGAGCGCATCCTCCACGATGAGCGCGCTGTCCGGCGACCAGCGCTGAAGAATCCGGGCGTACAAGGGGAGGCCGAACTCGATGACCTTACCCGCCGACGTCGCGACCACGATCCAGGCCACCGGGAACACCCCGGCAGCGGTGAGCGAATCGACCCCGCCATCCATCAGTCGATTGCCGAGCACCGACACGACCAGGCCGGCGATCATCCATCGGCGAGCCCGCACAGCAGCGCGGATACCTTGGCTCATGGCTCTCCTTCGTCAAAGGATGCCTGGAATGGAACCGGCTCGTGCAAACAGCACATCGTCGGCCCCCTGCGGCATGCCTCAGAACGCTAGGAGAGCGCCCCTGGAATTCACAGTCGAATTCCGGGGGCCAGGCGCCCTCAGGCCTCGGCGCCCTCGGCCTCCTCGGAGATATCTTCCGAAGCCTCCACGGTGGCGGGCAGTTCCAGCAGGACCACCAGCAGGATCATGACCACGGCGGCCGCCACCATGGAGCCGAGCGTGTTCTCCCCCGGCACCAGCGCGCAGGCCGCCAGGAGCACGGTCAGCGCCAGGAAGACCAGGCTGACAGGCCTCGGCAGAGACTTCCTCAACGTGATGATCCAGGTGGTGAACACGAAGAGCGCGATCGGCACGGTGAGCGTGGCCGCGGCCGCCACCCGCCCCAGTTCGGCATGGCCGTCCGCGAAGTCGATCGCCACCTCGATCCCGGCGGAGAACGATGCGGCCGCGGCAAACACCAGGTAATGCCCGTAGCCGAACACCAGCCCGTTCCGCAGCGAGTCGAAGTGCTCGTGGTGCTCGCGGGAGAAGTAGATCCACCACATGCCCGCCGCCAGGACCAGCCCGCAGCCGGCGATCGGCAGCAGCGCCCCGAGGTGTTCCTGGGCTGCGGCGGCGTCCACGATCGCCCCGGTGGACGCCAGGATCGACTCGCCCAGCACGATCAGCGTGAAACAGCCGTACCGCTCCGCGATGTGGCTCGGATGCCAGGGCGTGGTCCGCGCGGTCTCGGCCCACACCGGTACGGCCACCTCGGCCACCACCAGGACCAGGAACACCCAGAGCCCGATGCCTTCCGGCAACAGCAGCCTCAGCAGCCAGAGGATCTGGACCACGGCCACACCGCCCGCATAGCGCAGGGCGGTCACCCGGAGTTCCGGGCTGGACGCGGCGGCCCGGAGCCACTGGCAGACCAGGGGCACCCTCATCACCAGGTACCCGAGGGTCGCCACCGTGAAATCGCCCTCCGCCATGGCAGGCCCGACTCCCCCTGCCAGGACCAGGGCACCGGCCATCTGCACGATGGTCAGGATCCGGTAGAGCCAGTCATCGGTGTCGAAGGAGGTGGCGAACCAGGTGAAGTTCATCCACGCCCACCAGATCCCGAAGAACACCAGGGCGAAGGCCACCAGCCCCTCCCCGACGTGGTTCTCCGCGTAGAAGTGATGAAGCTGCGCGGAGATCATGGAGACCGCCACCACGAACACCAGATCGAAGAACAGTTCCAGGGGACTCGCGGCGCGGAAGGCCTCCAGGGGGTCGCGGGGCACCATGCGCCTCAGTCCAAGACGGGCCGTACTCATCTGCGGTTCTCCCAGCGCGAAGCCGGGGCGGTTCGGGCCCCGGGTTTCCGGATCGATTCTGTCTCCAAGATATAGAACCCGCGCAAGGCGACGCGGTCCCGGGCCTGTCCGGGGCCGTTCCGGGCCCCGGAAACGCCGGTGTCGCCTGGGATCCGCACCGCGGAACCAGGGGACACCGAGAACGCCGGGGCGCTCCTTCGGCGCTCTTTCAGGCGAAGTTGCCGATCTCCAGGACCAGACCGCCGGGTGCGCGCACGAAGGCTGCACGCTGGCCCCATTCGCGGTCGGTGGGCTCCACGAGCGATTCCGCGCCCGCGGTGACGGCCTGCTGGTAGGCGGTATCGACGTCGTCGGCGACGAAACTGAGCACGCCCGTGACGCGGGCAGGGTCCGCAGTCTCCAGCGGCTGTCCGGGCAGGTGGTTGCCGGCGGCCTCCAGGGTGCCGAAGGCCAGCTTGGTGTCGCCCGTGGCGACCTCGGCGTAGCCCTCGCCGTAGACCTGCGTCTGCAGGCCGAAGGCGGCACCGAAGAACTCGGCGACGTCCTTGGCGTTGCCGACGTAGAACATGCTCTTGGCGTAGCGCATGCGATTCTCCTTCATGACTGACGCGGGCACTTCCCGCATTCACCCTCTTGACGTCTGGGCCGCCCAGGATGTGACATGACCACGGTGACTCGTCACATCCGAGGGGCCCCGAACGTCGAAGAGGCATGGAGAACATGGAATCCGAGCTGGAACTCGCCACCCGCTTCGATCAGGAGCGCCCTCGTCTGCTGGGCATCGCGCAGCGGATCCTCGGACCGTCCGGTCCGCTCGGGGCCGAGGACGCCGTTCAGGAGGCCTGGTTCCGCCTGGCGCGGCTGGACGAGGACATCGACAACCTCCCGGCCTGGCTGACCACCGTGGTGAGCCGCATCTGCCTGGATGCGCTCCGCTCACACGCCCGGCACGAAGCGCTGGCGGAGACCCTCGCCGGGCAGCTCGACGACGTCGCGCCCGGGCCGGAGGAACAGGCCCAGCTGGACGACTCCCTGAGCGTCGCCCTTCTGGTGGTCCTGGACACGCTGAGCCCGGCGGAGCGGGTCGCGTTCGTCCTGCACGACCTCTTCGGCGCCCCATTCGAGGAGGTCGCCGCGGCGACTGGACGGTCCGCCGCGGCCGCGCGGCAGCTGGCCAGCAGGGCACGACGCCGGGTGCGCGGCCAGGCGGGAACGGAACCGGCGGCGTCGCCGGAGGACACTCCCGAGAGCCCGACGGCGGACGAGCCGGACGGCGCACGGGCGCCGCGGGCTGTGGTGGAGGCGTTCCTGACGGCCGCGAAGGGCGGCGACCTGGCCGCGCTGGTCAGGCTGCTGGATCCCGACGTCGTCATGACCTCGGACGCGGCCGCTTCGGCCATGGGTTCCCCGGCGCTGAAGCTCGGACGGGACGAGGTCTCCGGATTCTTCAACGGCAAGGCCAAGGCCGCGCGCTTCGCGATGCTGGGCGGCGAACCGGGCCTGGTGTGGCAGTACCGCGGCGTGGTCCAGGTGGCCTTCACCTTCCAGCTCCGCGACGGCGTCATCCACGCGGTGCGCCTGATCGGCGACCGCGAGGAACTGGACCGGCTCACGGCGTAGGGGCACGTTCCTGCGTTGCGGGGTCACTTGTTGTCGGATGATCCGCCGGGAACCCGCAACAAGTGACCCCGTAACCTTCGGCGCCGTCGCCGCTCTCCTGACGCCGACCATCGCCTCACCGAACACGCCTTCACCTCTACCGGGCGGCCGCCCACACCCGGCAGGTTCCCCGGCTGCACGAACACCGCAGACTGGCCGGCGGCGGGGATCTTCAGGTGACGGACCTCTTCTACGCCGATGGGCCCGCCCTGTATGCCCAGGCGGAATCAGATCCCGGATCGTTCGTGTCGAGGATGCCCCAGGAGGAACGCCGATTCATGACGGAGATCCCCCCCTCGCCGCCTCCGGGCCGTGGGCCGAAACCGAGCGGGAAGCCCTGCGGGCGGCCATCGCAGAGGCGGACGGGGCACGGAGCCTTCCGGCCCGGCGCGACTCACCTGGCGGCAGGGCTCAGCCTCTCAGCTGAGCCGCGCCTGCAACACTTCAAGGTGCTCCGGCCCGATCCCGCAGCACCCGCCGATGATCGTGGCACCCTGCTCACGCCAGCGCTCCGCCCACGCCAGGTAGCCGGCCGGGTCGAGGTCCTCGCGGAGTTCGTCGAGACCGTCGTTCGCCGTGGCGTCCTCGGGCTGCGGCGGGAAGGCGTTCGCGTAGACGCCGAGCTCCAGCCCAGCCCCCAGACGTGCGACGACGGCGCGCGCCTCAGTGAGAGCCGCCCCCATGACCTCGGGCCGGCTGCAATTGAACAGCAGTGCCGCTGCTCCCAGGGTGACGGCCGTTTCCGCAGCCTCCGCCACGCTCTCCCCGGAACGCAGCACGGCCGGGCCGTCCTCCTGCTCGTCGCGCAGGGTGAAGGAGATCCAGAGCGGCAAGCCGTCCTCGGGAAGGCCCTCTTTCACGGCGCGGGCTTCGGCGAGGGACCCCTGGGTCTCGGCCAGCCACAGGTCCACATGCCCGGACAGGCCCGCCACCAGGGGAGCCAAAACCTCCTGGGCGCGCTCGGCGTCGAACAGATCGGGGCGGTAGGAGCCGAACAGCGGAGGCAGGGAGCCCGCGACGCGCACACCCGGCACGCCGGCGTCGTCGGTCGCGGCGCGCGCCAAGCGGCCCGCACGGTCCGCGAGCGCCCGTGCCTGAGCGGCGAAGACATCCTCCCCCAGATGGAAGGGGACCACGGCGTAGCTGTCCGTGGTGATGACCCGCGCGCCGGCCACGATGAAGTCCTGGTGGACGGCCTGGACGTGCTCCGGCGCCTCCATGAGAGCCAGGGCGGACCACTCGGGCTGCCGGAACGGGGCGCCGCGGCGCGCCAGTTCACGGCCCATGCCGCCGTCCAGAAGCGTCAGGGTGGCGGCGGTGCTGCCGGGCACCCTCAGATGTCCGTCCGGTGGAAGTTCAGGTGGCTGCGGGAGGCGGTGGGACCGCGCTGGCCCTGGTACCGATTGCCGTACTCCTGCGAACCGTACGGGTGCTCGGCCGCGGAGGTGAGCTGGAAGAAGCACAGCTGGCCGATCTTCATGCCGGGCCACAGCTTGATGGGCAGCGTCGCCACATTGGAGAGTTCCAGGGTCACGTGGCCGGAGAACCCGGGGTCGATGAAGCCGGCCGTGGAGTGCGTGAGGAGACCCAGGCGGCCCAGGGAGGACTTGCCCTCCAGCCGGGCGGCGATGTCATTCGGAAGCGTCACGGCCTCATAGGTGGAGCCGAGCACGAACTCGCCGGGGTGCAGGATGAAAGGCTCATCCCCTTCCACCTCCACCAGACGCGTCAGCTCGGGCTGCTCCTGCGCGGGGTCGATGTGCGCGTACTTGTGGTTGTCGAAGAGACGGAAGAACCTGTCCAGCCGGACATCGACGCTGGAAGGCTGCACCATGGAGGCGTCGAAGGGGTCCAAGGCGATGCGCCCTGCGGCCAGTTCGGATCGGATGTCGCGGTCGGAGATCAGCACAGTGTCAAAAATACCGCACGAAGGCTCAGGCCACGCGCTCGGCCGGGGCCTCCAGGACCGCCTTGAGCCGTTCCAGCTGGAGGACCTCCTGGTCCAGGAGGCGCTGGGAATCCCGCCAGTAGAAACGGCGGAAGCCACGGGGCGTGAAGTCCAGGGCGTAGCGGACCCTGGTGGAGTCGCCCTCCGTGCTCAGGTAGTACCCGCCGCGGGTTCCCACCGGCCCGTACAGGACGGCGAACTCCAGCTCCGCCCCACTGCGTGAGGCCGTGATCCGGTAGGTGCCGGGGATGCTGCTGAGGGAGGTGTTCTCATAGGCCTGCTGGTAGACGGCGCCCACCGCGCCCGGCGCACCGCTGCGCAAGACCACGGAACGCAGTCCCTCACGCCATCGGGGGTTGTTCACGCCGTCTGCCAGGAAGCCGAAGACAGAGAGCGCATCACAACGGATGAGCACATCATGCGACGCATGCACCACTGCCAAAGTCCTTCCCGAAGAGCCGTCAATTGCCCGAATCCCCCAACCAAGGCAAAAAAAGAATACGTTTCACTTGCAGCTTCAACCAGCACTTCCGGCCAGGTTTTACCGAATGGTTATCCCCGGTCACAGGGAATGGCCGCCGGATCATCCCTTCCACCCGGCGGAAAACCGGGGGATGATGAGCCTGACTGCACAGGGGGTTGCTCATGTCCGACAACGCACGCGTGTCCACACCGTCACGCGCACGCAAGCGCTCCCGGCGGCGTGCCGCCGGCGCCCTGCTGGCGGCCACAGCGCTCACGCTCGGCCTCACGACGCCGGCCCATGCCACCGGGAACCCGTTGCCTTCGGTGGATCCCGCTCCGGCGGCGTCCAGCATCTCGGTGCTGGTCAACAAGCAGCGGCCACTCAACCCCTCCCAGTACTACCCCTCCGATCTGGTGAACTTCCGGGGCACCGGGTACTCACTCCGCCGCGAGGCCGCCACGGCACTGAACAACCTCTTCAACGCCGCCGGCGCCGCGGGGAAGCCCCTGACGGTCGTCAGCGCGTTCCGCAGCTATCAGACCCAGGTGAGCACGTACAACTACTACGTGAGCCAGCACGGGGAGGCCTACGCCAACACCATCTCCGCGCGGCCCGGTTACAGCGAGCATCAGACGGGCCTCGCCGTCGACGTCGGGAACAGCTACGGATCCTGCGTCCTGGACACCTGCTTCGGCAGCACCGCCGAGGGCCGGTGGGTGGCGCAGAACGCCTGGCGCTTCGGTTTCGTGGTGCGGTACCCGAACGGCTACACCGGCACCACGGGCTACGCCTACGAACCCTGGCATCTGCGCTACGTGGGAGGTGACGTCGCCTCAGACATGCGTGCCCGGGGTATCCACACCCTGGAACAGTACTTCGCCGGCAACCCCGCCCGCTCCGCCACGGTGAAGAGCGGCGGGGACATCCTGGCCGTGGACGGCTCCGGCGCACTGCGGCTGTACCGGGGCTCCAACGGCAACCTCTCCGCCGTGGGCGTGGTGGGCGGCGGCTGGTCCGGGTTCCGGGAGGGGCATCTGGTGGACTGGACCGGCGACGGGGTCTACGACATCGTGGCCGTGACCAAGGACGGCCGGCTCCTGCTGTACCGGGGCGTTGCCGGAGGCGGCTTCGCCCGCGGGCAGGAGATCGGCCACGGCTGGTCGGGGATGACCCTGACCACCGGCAGGCTCCGCGCGGGCCAGAGTGCCGGGATTCTCGCATACAACGGCGCCGGGGACCTCTACTACTACGCCAACACCAGGGGCGGCGCCCCCTCGCCCGGGCAGCGCATCGGCGGCGGTTGGAAGGGTGCCGCGCTCACGCTCACCGACTTCAACGGGGACGGGAAGACAGACCTCCTGGCCCGCATGTCCACCGGGGCCATGCGGCTCTACGGAGGAACAGGCGCCGTGTCCTTCACTTCGGCCGTCGTGGTGGGCAGTGGGTGGCAAGGGTTCACGAGCATCTTCGCAGACTACGGTTTCGCCGGTCCGGGCTCGCGTGGAGTGATGGCCCGCAAGACCGACGGATCACTGCTCTACTACGGCATCCGGAACGGGCAGTGGCTTGCGCCCAGGACGGTCGGCTGGGGCTGGGGATCGCTGAATATCTTCCGCTGAGCAGGGCTTCAGCCATCCGGACAGGATTCGCACCGGCGACCCGGCTGCGCTAAGCTGAGGCGTGCTGCCACGGCTTGTCCCTGGCCGCGGGGCTGTAGCTCAATGGTAGAGCACCTGCTTCCCAAGCAGGTGACGCGGGTTCGATTCCCGTCAGCCCCTCGTTTCCGGAAGGCCCCCGCTCCTCGCGAGCGGGGGCCTTCCGCGCATCCGGCCACGCGTCGCCGTCGTGTGCGTCTGAGGCGCTACTAGACTTCCTTGTGACGCCAGCGTCTGCCATGGTGTTCAGAACGTCATTGGGGGAGTCGATTTGCCACAGCCAGCCCGACCACGAGTCGCCATCATCATGCGCACCAAGAACCGTGCGCGCCTCCTGCGGAGAGCTGTGGCGGATGTCCTGAAGCAGGACTTCCAGGACTGGACCCTGGTGGTGGTGAACGACGGCGGGCTGGCCGCTGAGGTGGACGCCGTCCTGGCGGAGTACAAGGACGCGCTGCGGGGGCGGGCCATCGTTCTGCATCACCCCGAGAGCCTGGGCATGGAAGCCGCGTCCAATCGTGGCATCGCGGCGGTGGACAGTGAATTCGTCGCGGTCCACGACGACGATGACGAGTGGGCCCCGGAGTTCCTCAGCACCACCGTGAGCCATCTGGAACAGAACCCAGAGGACGGCGGCGTCACAGTCCGCACCGAGATCGTGCACGAACGGCTGACGGAGCACGGCCGGGAGATCGTGGGCCGTTTCCCGGTGGAGCCCGGCCTCAAGGCCATCACCCTGGTGGATCTCCTCCAAGTCAACCGCTTCGTCCCCATTTCCTTCCTGTTCCGCCGCTCGGTGTTCAACGAGCTGGGTGGCTTCGACGAATCCCTGAAAGTGGTGGGCGACTGGGAGTTCCACCTCCGTTTCGCCGCCACCCATCGCATCGCCCTCCTCACGGAGGATGTCCTCGCCTTCTGGAACCACCGGCTTGAAGCGGATGGGCACGAGGCCAACAGCGTCATCGCGGGGCAGCAGGATCATCTCGACTACTCTTTGCTGGTCCGGGACCGGCTCCTCAAATCGCACGTCCAGCAGCACGGCCTCGGCCCGCTGCTCTATGAGCGTGAACTGCTACATGCGGAGATGCGGCATCTTCATGAGCACCTTGATCGGCTCCAGGACCAGCTCGGTCAGCTCTCCCAAGAGATCCGCCAGTTCGCGGTGCCGGGCGTGAGCCGCGTCAGAGCGCTGATCGGCAGGGCGAAGTCCCGTCGGGTCCGGGGCTGATCCATGCGCATCGCGGTTCTCGGAGACGTCGGCCAGAAGCAGTACCACGTAGGGGATGAGGCCATGGCCCACGCCGCGGTCCAGGAACTCGCCCGGCGCGGTCTGGACGACGTGGTGGTCCTGAGCCACGACGCCGCCCAGACCGAGGACCGCTACCGAACGAAGTCGCAGCTCAGGCCTGTTTGGCCGTGGAACGCCTTTGAACGGCATCAGATGCTGGAAATCCTCCTGGAGACCGACGGAATGCCTCGGGAAGGCCAGGCGGACAGGCTCTGGGCCGAGGCCATCGACGCCCTGGAAGGGTGCGACGCCCTACTGCTGGCCGGCGGAGGCAACCTGACCTCACAGTACGGTGGGTTGCTCGCGGAACGTCTGGCGACCGTGCATTTCGCGAAGGTCCGAGGGCTGCCGGTAGCGGTGTGTGGGCAGACGGTTGGTCCGGTGCTGACAGGCCGGGATCGCGAGCATCTCGCCCGTGTCCTGCAGGGGACTGCCCTGCTCGGCGCGCGGGAGGGGCACACCGCGGCGCTTCTGGAGGAACTGGGCGTGGCATCCACGCCGGTCCTGGACGATGCGAGCTTCCTGAACGTGGCGGGTGAGCTGCCGGAGATCCCCTGGTCCGAAGGCGGCTATCTGGCGGTGACCCTGGCTCCCGGCAGCGGAGCCATGCCTTATGAGGAATATCTCCGCACCATGGCGGGCCTGCTCCGGCACGCGCACAGAGTCACCGGGCTGCCGCTGCTCTTCCTGCCTCATGTCTGGACCCCTGGTGAACAGGACGGCGACGTCGAGGTGCATCTCGACGTCATGAGGCTCCTCGACGGCGTCCCTTCCCATCAGGTCCGGGAAGCCGACACACTCCAGACCGCAGCACTCACGACGCGGGCCGCTCTGGTCTTCAGCACCCGCTACCACCCGGTGATCTTCGCCCTCGGAGCCGGGGTGCCCGCGCTTCCGCTCGCCGTCGACTTCTACGGCGAGGTGCGACTCGGCGGTGCGCTCAAGAACTGGGGCACCGGCGCGCTGCTGCGCTCTCTGCGGGAACTGGGCGATACGGACGACGACGGCGCCGGCATCCCGCTGCCGCCCACTGCGGGAGCCGCCTGGGTCTCCGCGGTCTGGGCCGAGCGGGAGTCACTGCGAGCACATCTCGAAGGAGCCCGCGGACCGCTCAAGGCACATCAGGACGCCTGGTGGGACGGTGTGGCCGCAGCCATCGGCGGCCATCCGCACGAACCGCAGAGCGTCAGGCTGCCGGAGATCGCCGGCTGGGAGTTCGCCCTGGGCCGAGGCTCAAGCGCCTTGGCCACGCGGTTGAACGGCGGAAACGAGGAGGCCATCGGCAACCTGTTCCAGGACATCGATTGGCTCCGCGGCGAGCTGGTCCAGGCCCACGACGAACTGGCCCGGGTCCGCACGGAGAGCGAATTGCTCCGCGCGGCGGCCGGGAAGTGGGATCGACTGAGCCGGAACCCCGTACGGGCCGTGCTGGGCTCCTTGCGGAACCGGTTGCCAGGGAACGGCTGAGCGGAGGAGGAAGAAGGGGCGAGCGGCACGGGCAGGGCGGTCCCGTCACGGTCCACCGGTTCCAGGTTCGATATTGTGAGCCGCCTCTCATATCGCATACGGTATGCCTAGTCGATCACTCGACACATCATTGGGGGCGGGAGTACTCGCCGTATTGAAAGGCGTGTACAACAACATGCTTCGTCGTATCAGCGGCGTCTTCGCCGCGTGCGCCATAGGCGCTGCCACCGTACTGGGAACGGGCGTTCCGGCCCAGGCCGCGGACCCGGTCATCACCATCGATCCCACACCGGCGTGGGCCAGCGTCTATGCGAACAACCCGCCCGTGCACGTGGCTTCAACAGCCACCAGCCTGGACGTGACGCTTCCTCCGGATGCTTCCGCGGTGCTCGGCAAGACCATCTCCACCACCCTGGACTACGAGATCTACAACAGCGAAGCGCCTGGTTCCGTCCCGCTGTTCTCAGGCACGGCGGAGGCAGATCCCTCCTCGCGGCGCCTGTCCATCACCATTCCGCAGGGGTTCGACGGCGTGCAGACCGGGTCCCTCCAGTACTGCCATGATTCCACCGGCAACTGCGGTGCAAGTCCGGCGGCGCCCGAACCGTACACGGGCCTGGTCCTGGTCATTGGCGGGCAGTCGACGGTCCCGCAAGGAAAGTCGGAGATCTTCGTCCAGAGCGCTCTGACACTCGGTGGCGCCGCCGGCCCGATCAGCCAGCCCATCGACCTGGGCCTCCCCCAGGCACTGCCCCTGACGTTCTTCATTCAGAAGGAGTCCACCACGGCGCTGGGCTCTTACACGGACAAACTCGTCTTCCGTGGCGTCCCCGGCTACTTCACCTCCGGGCCTGACGGCACCTGGCCCAACGCGTTCCCCTACGGTTTCCTGTGGAAGAAGAGCCAGGGCATCTCCGCATCGCGCGTCGAGGCTGACGTGGCCTACAGCGCGGACGGCCGCAATGCCGTGGCCACCGTCCCCACCGGGTCCATTCCGGCGGTCTGTGCGGCACGTCCAGACCGCTTCACACTTGGAGTCGGCAACGGTGAGTCGGATATCGAGCGCTATGCGCTGGCCGATGTCGCTCTGGGAAGCCCCAGCTGCATCCGCAAATTCTCCGATGTTCCGGTGAACAGCCAGTTCTACCGCGAGATCCAGTGGCTCTCCACTCAGAAGATCACCACCGGTTACCCCAACGGCAGCTACGGTGCCACTCTTCCGGTGCACCGCGACGCGATGGCCGCGTTCCTCTACCGTCTGGCAGGGTCTCCGTCCTGGACCCCTCCGCAGCGCTCTCCCTTCGTGGATATGACTCCACGGTCCGCGTTCTACAAGGAGGTCACCTGGCTGGCCGCGGTCGGTGTCACCACGGGTTGGGTTGACGGCCAGGGGCGTCACAGCTTCCGCCCGGGCAGCAACATCAACCGTGACGCCATGGCAGCGTTCCTGTACCGGTTCAGCGGGGAACCGTCCTGGACCCCTCCGCGGACGTCCCCCTTCCGGGATCTCTCCCCACGGTCGGCGTTCTACAAGGAGATCACCTGGCTCGCAGAGACCGAGATCACCACGGGCTACAGTGACCACACTTACCGCCCGTTGAGCACCGTCAATCGCGATGCCATGGCAGCGTTCCTCTACCGCTGGCACACTGGGCTGCTCCTGGGCACCCCGTGAGTTCAGACTGATCCGGCCGAGCGAACGCGGGGAAACCCGTCTCGAAGCGGTTCCTGGTTCGAGTGTCATGGGAAGGCCCCCGCTCCTGGCGAGCGGGGGCCTTCCGCGCGTCCGGGCGCGCGCCGTCGTCGTCCCGTCCGTTGTCCAGAAGACGTCCCTGCCACCGGGTTTGGGGGGTTGTTCCGAAAGCGCGGGCTGCAGGCCGTGCTTTCGGAACAACCCCCCGAACCCGGCAACGCCGGCAGAAGTGGCAGACACTCAGCCCGCCCTGCACCCGGGCACGCGAAAGGCCGGCCACCCTTACGGATGACCGGCCTTTCAGTCTCAGGCAGCCAGACCCCGGAGGGTCACGGTCTTACCAGGAAGACTTGGTGATGCCCGGCAGCTCGCCCTTGTGGGCCATGTCGCGGAAGCGGACACGGGAGATGCCGAACTTCTGGAAGGTGCCGCGCGGACGGCCGTCGATGGCGTCGCGGTTGCGCAGGCGGACCGGGGAAGCGTTGCGGGGCAGCTTCTGCAGACCCAGACGGGCCTCTTCGCGTGCCTCTTCAGTCGCGTTCGGGTCGACCAGGGTCTTCTTCAGTTCGAGGCGCTTGGCAGCGTAGCGCTCAACGATGACCTTGCGCTGCTCGTTACGAGCAATCTTGGACTTCTTAGCCATGTGTTTAGCGCTCCTCTCGGAATTCGACGTGCTGGCGGACAACCGGGTCGTACTTCTTCAGGACCAGGCGGTCCGGGTCGTTACGACGGTTCTTACGGGTCACGTAGGTGTAGCCCGTGCCCGCAGTGGACTTCAGCTTGATGATCGGACGTACGTCCTTGTCCTTCTTTGCCATTAGAGCTTCACCCCACGAGCCAGAATCTCGGCGACAACAGCGTCGATACCGCGCTGGTCGATGACCTTGATGCCCTTGGCAGAAACCTGCAGGGTCACGTTACGGCGCAGGGACGGAACCCAGTAGCGCTTCTTCTGGATGTTCGGGTCGAACCGACGCTTGTTGCGGCGGTGCGAGTGCGAAATGCTGTGCCCGAAGCCCGGCTCGGCCCCAGTCACCTGGCAGTGTGCTGCCATGATCGACTCCTCGATGGTTCAAATGATCACGGGAATGGTGTTCCACTCCCGGGCGCCGCCGTCGCGTCCACGCACCTCACCCCTGGGGGAACCGGCACATGGAAACAGAAATGGCTGACTTGAGCCCCTAACTACCGGCGAGCTTGACCGTTAGGTCCGCTGCAAGCCGGAGCAATCAGGCACACTTCACACAACTGAGCGCTTATCAAGTCTACGGGGCCCCGTCAATTAAGGCCAATCAGCGTGTTTCGCCGGGACGACGACGGCGGGCGGCGCCGTCGTCGCACCCACCCGGGAAGACGGTCCGCGGCTCAGTCCCCGAGCGTGCGAGGGTCGATCAGCCGCGGATAGCGGGGACTCAGCGAATCGCCCGACGAGGTTCCGGTCAGGCGGCGCTTGATCCAGGGGAGGGCCTCGTCCCGCGTCCACGCCGCGTTGGCCTTCAGGGCTTCGGCGCGCGGGACCAGCGGCAGCGGTGGAAGCCGCGGCGCCCGGAACGGGCCGGGCTCCGCGCCCGCCGACTGCGTGCCGTGCAGCCGGTGGAACACGCGTTCGGCCATGTTCTGGTGCCCCAGGGCGGACATGTGCATCCGGTCCTCGCCCCAGAGGCGCCAGTCGTTGTACTCGGAGAAGCGCCAGTAATCCACCACCAGCGCGTCATGATCCTCGGCGATGCCGCGCACCAGTTCGTTGTAGACGGCGGTCCGGCCGCGCATGGCTCCGAACACCTTCGAAGAGCGCGCGTCGAATCCGGTGAAGATCAGCACCTGGGCGCCGGATTCCCGCAGGCGTCCGATGGCCTGCCGGTACTCGCCCAGGAGCACGTCGACGTCGATTCTGGGCCGCAGGATGTCATTGGCACCCGCGTAGATGCTCACCAGGGTGGGGTTCAGCGCGAGTGCGGGATCGATCTGCTCCGCCAGGATGCCGCGCATCTTGCGTCCGCGGATCGCCAGGTTCGCGTAGCCGACGACGCCGGTCCCGGCTTCCCCGGCCGCCTCACCACCGGGAGCCGCATCACTCTTCGCGGCGGCGCCGTCGTTCGCGTCTCCCGCCTGTGCCAGGAGCAGCGCGAACCGGTCCGCCCAGCCGCGGACACCGTTGGGGCGCAGGGGATCGGCATCACCCACCCCTTCCGTGAAGGAGTCGCCCAGGGCCACGTAGCGGGTGGTGAAGTCGGTCATTTTCCCTCTTTCAGCGGTCTTCCTGGAGTTCCCGGCCTTCGCGCAGGATCCAGTGCTCGCAGTTGAGGCGGGCCACGATCCGTTCGCCCACGCGGGCCAGATCCGCCACGTCCTGCTCATCGAGTGCGTCGAACACGAGCTCCCGCACCACTTCGACATGCTCCGGGGCCAGCCGGGCGAGGGTCTGGAAGCCCTCCTCCGTCAGGTGGGCCACGGTGACGCGGGCGTCCTCGGGGTGGGACTCGCGCTGCACCCAGCCGCGGCCCTGGAGTTTGGTCACCACGTGGGAAAGGCGGGAGAGGGAGGCGGAAGTCCGGGCGGCCAATTCACTCATGGGCAGATAGCGCCCGTCCGCCTCAGAGAGCATGGCCAGGACGTTGTAGTCGAACAGGGACAACCGGCCCCGGGTGTTGAGGTCCGTGTCCAGCGCCGCGGGCAGGAGCGTGCTCACGCTGACCACCGCCAGCCAGGCGCGACGCTCGGCTGGTGTAAGCCACCGTGCTTCCTTCATAGGGAAATTCTATGTGCACTGACGGACGAGGTCAGGGCCGAGTTACGGAGTGCGGGCCGGAAGGCACGGGAACTGGATCCGGCCCGGCCTGATCAGCACTGACAGGCGCGGACGGTTACGACCGGACCGTTCCCCGAGGGCGCCGTCCGTGGAGGCCGCGCCGTTCGCCGGCACTGATGGAGCCGGCAACCCGCACGGCCCTCAGGGCTGCCGCTTCCTGGCACCCCTGGTGGTCCAGTAGGCGATGGACAGCGCTACGACACCGCCCCACGCGACATAGGAGGCCAGGAGACCTTCGGCAACACCGAGACCCGGGCGAACCGGCGGGCGCCACATCATCAGACCGATGACCGCGACCACCACCAGAAGCAGCATGCCCCCGATCAGGGCCTGGGCCGAGCCAGCGATGGCCTCCCCTTGCCGAGCGCGGAAATCGTCCAGCGCAGCCTGATACTCCGGCGATCCGGGCGTCATGGAACCATCCGACTTGAAGCGATAATGAGAATCATTATCATTTAACGAATGACACGCACCCTTCCGAAACACGCCCCCGCCCACCCCGCACCGGCCCACGGGACCAACCCTCGCCGCACCAGGCCCTGGTGGGCGCTCACCGCGCCGGCCGCCGTCGTCGGGCTGCTGCTCACCGGCTGCGGCGCTCCGGAGCCCGCCGCCGCGCCCTCCTCCCCCGCTACGGCGGCGCCGGACGCGAAGCCGCGCGAGGCCGCCGGGCCCACCCCGCGCCTGGTGCTCAGCCACGACGGCGGCCTCACGGTCCTGGACGCCAAGACGCTCCAGCCCGTGGGCGGCGCCGAGCTGGGCGGCTTCCTCCGCCTCAACCCCGCCGGGGACGGCCGCCACGTGCTGGTCTCCACCGGGGACGCCTTCCGGGTGTTCGACGCGGGAGCCTGGTCCGAGCCGCATGGCGACCACTCGCACCACTACACCTCAACCCCGCACCTGACCGACCGCGCCTTCGCCACAGACCATGCGGGCCACGTCGTGCGGCACGCCGGGCGGACGGTCCTGTTCAGCGACGGCTCCGGCAAGGTCGAGTCCTTCGACCCCAAGACCCTCTCGGACGCCCTGAAGACCGGATTGCCCGCCACCTCCGTCTACACCGCGCCCCAGCCGCATCACGGCGTGGCGGTCGAATTCGCCGACGGCAAGCTCCTGGTGACCCGCGGCGACGAGAAATCACGCACCGGCATCACGATTCTTGGCCCCATCCCTCAGGATGGCACCGGCCAGGACCGGCCCGAACTCCTGAAGAACGACGACTGCCCCGGCGTGCACGGTGAAGCCGTCGCCGCTCAGGAAGCCGTGGTGGTCGGCTGCCAGGACGGCATGCTCATCTACCGCGACGGCAAGATCACCAAGGTCTCCAGCCCGGACCCCTATGGTCGCCTGGGAAACCAGGCAGGGTCCGAGAAGTCCCCCGTGATCCTGGGCGACTACAAGGTGGATCAGAAGGCCACCCTGGAGCGCCCCACCCGCGTCTCCCTGGTGGACACCCGCACCGCCACGCTGCGCCTGGTGGACCTGGGAACCAGCTACTCCTTCCGCTCCCTGGGCCGCGGACCGGCCGGTGAGGCCCTGGTCCTCGGCACCGACGGCGCGCTGCGCGTGATCGACCCGGCCAGCGGAAAGATCACGTCAACCATTCCCGTGGTGAGTGCCTGGACCGAATCGGAGACCTGGCAGGACCCGCGCCCCACACTCCATGTCCACGGAGGCACCGCCTACGTCACGGAGCCGGGCACCCGCACCCTGCACACCGTGGATCTGGCCACTCGCAAGGTCACCGGAAGCACTCAGCTGGAGCACGTGCCCAACGAGCTGACCAGCATCGAGGGGTAGCCGGAGTCCCCCGGTGACGTGGTCCCGCCCGCAGCCTGTCCCCGGCCGGGCGGGACCACTACCCTGGAAGCATGATCGTGGTGTCCCTGAGTTACAAAGTCCCGCTTGACGTGGTGGAATTCCACATCCCGGCACACCTGGAGTGGCTGGACGACTGCTACTCACGCGGGCTGTTCGTGGCGTCCGGCCGCAAATCGCCCCGCACCGGTGGCATCCTGCTGTCCACCGCCGGCCTGGACGAGGTCCGCGCCGCCGTGGAACGCGACCCCTTCAACATCAACGGCGTGGCCGAGTTCGACATCGAGGAGTTCGTGCCGAACCGGGTCGCCGAAGGCTACGAGGCGCTCCTCCCGCCCGAGGCCGACTAGCCCCGTCACGGGATCCACCGGGCCGGGGACGGGCCAACGGGGACCCAGCGCGTCGCCGCTGGAGACACCCCGGAGCTTGCGCCCCAGCCACGGCGAGAAGTCCCGGCGCAACCACGCGGCGTCGTCCCTCACGCGGTGCGCCAGTGTCGGCCGCACCTCAGCCGACGACGACGGCGCGTCCCCCTCCGTCGTCAGGCGCGGCACCCCGAGAACCTCCAGGACTTTGGCCGCCATGTAGCGGTGACCTTCCGTGGACATGTGGAGACGGTCCTGAGCCCAGAGCGCACGGTCCTGGAAACGCTCGAAGCACCAGTAATCGACCAGGGGGCACTCCAGCTCCCGCGCGATCCGGCGGATCCGCGTGTTGTACGCGGCGTTGCGCAGCTTGAGGGGTTCCAGCAGCGGCGAGAGCGGCACGTTGTACCCGGTGAACAGGAGGACCTGAGTGCCTGACTCCCGAAGGGTCAGCACGGCCCTTTCCAGCCGATCGAGCAGGGCGGCGAGGTCCAGACGAGCCATGAGCAGGTCGTTCCCGCCCGCGTAGAAGCTGACCAGCGTGGCGTTCAGGGTCAGCGCCTGGTCCACCTGCTCCTCGACGATCCTGTCGAGGCGTCGCCCCCGGACCGCCAGATTCGCATACTCGGTGCGCGGATTGAAGAGTGCGAGTTCCTGGGCCACCCGGTCCGCCCAGCCCCGGCAGCCATGGGGCAAACCCGGCGCGGCATCGCCGACCCCTTCCGTGAACGAATCCCCCACGGCTACGACGCGCAGCCGTCCGCTCAGGTCGACGCTCATGGGTGGTCTCCGTTCCTCTCGGCCTCCAGCAGGCGGCGTTCCGCGAGCTTCCGGAGACCGCCCTTGCGGGGGACCCTCACGGGCTCCGGCCAGCGGGGACCGAGGGTGTCCCCCAGGGTCACTCCGCGCAGTTTTCGGCCGAAGAGCGGCAGGACCCAGTCGTGCACCCAGCGGCGCTGCGCGGCCTCCCATTCCCGGAACCCCCGGCGGGTGGGCGGTGCCCAGTCCTTCTCCTTGATGCGGTGCGGGACGCCGAGCTGTTCCAGGACGCGGGCGGCCAGGTACTTGTGCCCGGCCTTGGACATGTGGAGCCGGTCCGTGTCCCACATGCGGGGGTCGTTGTAAGCGTCGAAGCACCAGTAGTCCACCAGGACGGCGTTGTGCTCGGCGGCGATCTCCCGAACCCGCTGGTTGTAATAGGTGTTGCGCTTCCTCAGCGGCTCCAGGAGGGCGGAGACCTTGACGTCGTAGCCCGTGAAGAGGATCAGCCGGGCCCCCGTGGAGGCGAGTGCGGACACGAGGTCCCGGTAGTCCTCCATGAGCCGGTCCATGTCCGTGCCGAGGTCCAGGATGTCGTTGCCGCCCGCGTAGAGCGAAATGAGTGTGGGCCTCATGGCGAGTGCGGGTTCCAGCTGCTCGTCGATGATGTGACGGAGGCGCTTGCTGCGGATGGCCAGGTTGGCGTACTCCCAGCCAGGCTGCGCCTTCGCGAGCCGTTCCGCCACCCGGTCGGCCCAGCCTCGCACCCCATTGGGCATCAGGGGATGCCGGTCACCCACGCCCTCGGTGAAGGAGTCCCCCAGGGCGAGGTACCGTCGCACCCCGTTCTGCTCGGCCACGGTGCCAGCCTAGGGATACCGGGCAACGGGGACGGAACGGCTAGGTGAATTCCGTTGAAATCGCCAGTCACATACCCCAGCCATTCATCACGATTCGTGATCTTTTCCAGAGCAGTTTGCGCCTTGGACAGACCCTTCACCAGTGCTGGACTAGATCACGGTGAGACTGCCTGGACGGGCCCTTCCCGTCCGCTCACCGCCTGAAATTCGACTGGAGGAAACCGTGCCCCTCATCCACGTACAGCAAACACCGGGAAAAACCACATCGCAGAAAGCCGAGCTGCTCCGGGCCCTGACTGATGCCTACGCACAGGTCACCGGGAGCAAACCGGAGAGCATCTGGGTGACGTTGCAGGAGACTGCGACCGAAGACTGGTCAATCGGCGGAGAAACCCTTTCCGCCCGCGCCGCACGGTGACGGCCCGCTTCTGCTGATCCCAGCTCGTCGACGAGAGACCCACCATGAAAACACTGACGTCGCCCCAGTCCTCACCGGTCCAGCAACGCCCCCGCTACGGGCTCCTGCTCACGGTGCTCTGTTCACTCAATGCAGGGGGCCTGTTCGCTTCCGATATCAATCTCCCAGGTGTTCCCGAGGCAGCCCGCGCGCTGGGAGCGCCGGTCACTTCGGTGCAGTGGACCTTCAGTGCGTTCATGGTGGGCCTTGCCGTTTCCCAGGCCGTCTACGGCCCGGTCTCTGACGCCTACGGTCGCAAGCGGATCATTGTCTTCGGGCTGGGCCTCTTCACTCTGGCTTCGCTGATGTGCGCCGTAGCGCCAAATGTCGAAGTTTTCACTGCTGCCAGGTTGCTCCAGGCGCTGGGCGCCGGTTCCGGAATGGTACTGGGCCGTGCCGTGATCAGCGATCTCTACGAAGAGAAGGAAGCTGCGCGGATGTTCACCACGGTCATGCCGATCGTCGGAATCTCCCCTTCGATCGCTCCCTTGATCGGCGGCAACCTGACCTCGCTCGTCTCTTGGCGTGCACCTTTCATCCTGACGGCTTTCATAGGCGCGGCAACTCTGTTGATCATGGTCACCGCCATTCCCGAAAGCCTCCCGCCCAGCCGTAGGGACAGTCACCTGGGATCAACGCTCAAGTCGTACCCATCGCTACTCGCAAAACCACGTTTCTGGGCCTATTCCTTCAACCTCGCGGTGGCCTATGGCGGATACTTCGGATATCTGGCCGCCTCCCCGCTGGTCTTCCAGAGGATGGGCCTGGGAATTCAAGCCACCAGCTATTGCTACATCACTGTTTCTCTCGCATATATTGCTGGCAACCTGACCTCCAGGGCCTTTGTCCGGACGCGCTCCATCGACCGTCTTCTCTGGATCGGCCACGGGTTCTTCTTCGCTGGGGCATTGATGATGCTGGCCCTCGGACTGAGCAACCCCGGCTACCCATGGGGCCTGCTGGTCCTGATCTTCATGCCCGTCATGACCTACGGCAACGGTTTCCTTCTGCCCCTGTCGATGAGTGCTGGCACCACGGCTTTCCGGGCCATGGCAGGATCGGCTTCCGGTTTGATGGGGGCACTTCAGCTGATCGGGGCAGCGATCGGAATCCTCGTATCCAGCCGTTTGCCCGAAGGAGATCTGCTCTCTCTTGGTTGCTTCGTCGTCATCGTCGCAGTGCTCGGAATCGGCGGGTTCGCGCTCTTCCAAGGACTTGCCTCACGAATCGCAACTCGTGCATCCCAAACCGTCCGGCAGGGACGGATCAGCGATGAAAACTGAAAGCCCTTGCGGATCATTCAAGCTGAGACGTGTCCTTCCCCTGTGTTCCGGGGCTGATTTCAGCGCTGGGCTACACTTCCACTGGCCACACTCCCCGTCATTCACGGAGAGGCACACCGTAGCTGATTCGCGCGGAGAAGAACCTGACGAAAAAGGGGAGTCCACCCATGGAGTTACGTCAGATCCAGTACTTCAGTGCCGTAGCGGAGGAGCTGAATTTCGGCCGTGCGGCGGAACGACTTCATATCGGCCAACCAGCGGTAAGCCAGCAGATACGTCGGCTGGAACGCGAACTCCGGATCCAGCTCTTCGACCGGTCCACCCGCCAGGTCACGCTCACTCCCGCAGGCAGAGAACTGCTCGCCGAAGGGCGGAAGGTGTTGAAGGCCATGGATTCCTTCTCGGCCAAGGCACGCCATCTGGTGAGCATCGACCAGTCGACCTTCCGTGTAGGGATCAGCCTGGCTCTCGGCCGTCGTCTGGACGACTTCCTCGACGCGCTCTCCGAACAGGAGCAGAAGGTCCATTTCGAGTTTCAGACGCTCGCTGCCGGGACCAGGCTGGAAGAAGTCCGCGCAGGCCGGCTGGATGCTGCATTCATTCGCGGCATCCGCAGTGCCCCAGGACTGCAACTACTGACGCTGTGGCACGACCCGCTCCTGGTGGCGTTGCCGGCGGGCCATTTTCTCGCAGCCGGCGGGCCCTTGGAGCTCAAGGACCTCGCGGCCCTTCCTGTACGTCTGCCTCCTCGGGAGAAGAATGATGTCCTGTTCGACACTGTTCTCGCCGCCTGCCGCGAAGCAGGCTTCGAGCCCCGGCTCGGGCCACCCTCGGTGCTGATTCAGGACACTCTGGCAGAAATCGGGGCTGGAACCCCGGGCTGGACAGTCATGTACCCGACAGCAACCAATATGGTCTCCTCAAGACGGATATCGCTCCTGCCCCTGACTGAGGCTCCGATCTCCATCAGGATGTCGCTCGCCATCCGCAAGGATATGGACCCTCTCCGACGCCAGATCCTGACCGAGGCCAGCACCCGGGTCCACCAGACGGTCGCCGGGGAGAACTAGCCAGCTTCCGCTCAACGGGCGCTCCACTGCCACAAGATACCCCTCTTCAAATTTGAGGGACCCCCTCAAAACCACACCGGTCGCCGTGAACTCGGCGGCCTAGTCCCAATTCACGCCACAAGGCCCTCCGAGGGCCCCTGTTGCCGCGCCCACAATGGATTTTGAGTCCTTCCGCGGCACCGGCAGACCAGTTATTCGCACCGATGCAAGGAGAAGAAATGATCATCAATCTGGATGTGACATTGCGGGACGGCGGTTATCGCAATAACTTCGACTTCCCCCTCGACTACGTCCTCCATCATGTCCGCCAAAGCACCCAATCGGGCATGCAGTGGGTTGAGATCGGATACCGCAACGGATCGTTCAGCCCCAGACCAGGCATGGGGCGTACCGGCATGGGTAGCAACGAGTACATCAAGGCAGTGTCCTCAGTGGTCTCCCCGGACCGGCTGTGCATGATCCTGCATCCCAAGAATGTCGCCGAACACGATCTCTCGGAGATGTACGAAGCGGGCATCCGGCTGCTTCGTTTCTGCCTGCCTTCACATTCACCTGGGCGCGGACTTGAGCTGCTCTCCAAAGCTTCTGAAATCGGCTTCACCACAACAGTGAACGTCACGAGGGTGAGCCAGTTGAATCGCCTTCGCTTGGTCGAGCTTGCAACCATGTCGAACGATTCGGGTGCAGATGTGCTCTATCTCGCCGATTCGAACGGCAGCCTTCTCCCACAGCATGTCACTCGGTTGGTCACTCTGGTCCGTTCGGTGTCAGACATGCAGATCGGTTTCCACGCCCACAACAATCTCGGGCTCGCACTCGCCAACGCCATCGCGGCCGTCGAGGCGGGAGCCACCTGAATCGACTCGTCAGTGCTGGGGATGGGCAAGGGCTCAGGCAACCTGATAGCTGAACAGTGGCTGGCTTTCCTTTCCCGGCCATCCAGACACATCACCAAAAATGCGGACTACGACCTGGGCAGGATCCTCAGTCTGGCGCAACGCATGGGACACGACATCCCCGACGCGGAACCTTCGCATCCACTACCGGAGCTTCTCCTGGGCCACTTCGATCTTTCCGTGGACGAGCGCGCCGGGCTCTCTTTCGAGCGACTCGATCATGCCTTCTCCGCAGCCCGGGCCCGCACTACTGCAGGAGCGGCATGACCGCGCTCTCGCCCCCTCCTAACCGTGCATCCGTCGGGGACTGGAGAGCGCCACGGCGCGCTGTGATGTTCACGCCGGTCACAGCGTCCTGGGATGAAGGGGCCTCTCTGCGTTCCGCGATTTCCCCGCTGATCGCTGCTGGATACCGCGTCGACATCTTCGACACTCTGTCAATGCTCCGGAGAGGGGATGGTTTTCATGGGCTCGTGGACCGCTGGGCGAGATATCTGGCCTCAGGATCCACTGTCCCGGACCTACTGGCTGGGAATGCTCTGGGAGGTGCCCTCGTCCAGTCCCTCCTCGAGCGAGAGTGGACCCATCGAGCCAAAGTCCTGCTGATTTCCGGACCGACAATCGCGAACGAGGAACTGAATTCAAAGCTTGAGCACGTCGCTTCGATCGCCGCCCAAGGCGCGAAGTCATTGGAGGAAGCCCTCGACGCCCTCGAGGAATTCGTTCGCGGACCCCTTGGCACCGGAACCTCACGCCCCCGTGTCCCTGTGGGCGACGCGGAATTGGCGGCGTGGCGTATTTCAACCGGTCTGCGGCTGCTGCGAGACATTGACACCAGCCAGGCGGTCCGCGCATTTCCGGGTCCCCTGGCTCATATCTACGGTGAACAGTCCCTCCTGGTTCAGCAGCAGCACGTGGCCATTGGACGATACTCCCACCACCACGAACTAGCCGTGCCTCTCGCAGGGATGCGCCCGCACATCGATCAGCCCTTCACCACCCAAGAAGTCATCACCAAGTTCCTGGGCCTGACACAGGTTCAGGAAAGGAAAGCAGAAAATTCATGAAACGAAAGACCGTTGCCGTTTTACCCGGAGACGGAATCGGACCTGAAGTGCTGGAAGCCAGCTTGCCTGTTCTCGATGCTCTCGACCTACCGATTGATCTCGAGTTCGGTGACATCGGATGGAAATTCTGGCAGACCGAAGGAAACCCCGTTCCTGGCAGGACCTGGGATCTGATCGCCCGAAGCGATGCGACCTTACTCGGCGCGACCACCACCAAACCACCCCGCGAAGCACTCGCAGAGCTCGCCCCGGACCTGCGCGGAAATCGCCTGGACTACATCTCGCCCATCATTCAGTTGAGACAGCGGTTGGATCTCTTCGCCAATCTCCGTCCCGTGGAGAACTACCGGGGCGACGGAAGACCATTCCGTTTCTGCGTCGTCCGGGAGAACACTGAAGGTCTGTACGCCGGACTCGACTTCGCTGAGGTTCCAAACGAAATGTGGAGTCTTCTCGGACAGCATCCGAACGCCCGCCAGAGTGGAAGGTCCGGCACAACTGCCAGCATCCGTCTCCAAACCGAATATGGCCTGGACAGGATCCTGGAATTCGCCTTCAGAACCGCGCTCGAACATGGGTACAACCGGGTCACCTTGGCTGACAAGCCCAATGTCCTCCGACACTCAAGCGCCGTCGTTCGCCATCGACTGGAAGTTGTTGCAGACCGATACCCAGGCATCGAGTATGAGGTGCTCAACGTCGATGCAGTGGCCTTGTGGATGGTACGTCGACCCGAGCGTTTCGGGGTGGTGGTCGCTGAGAACATGTTCGGCGATATCCTCTCAGATCTCAGTGCAGGTGTGATGGGCGGGCTGGGGCTGGCTCCCAGCGCCAACATCGGTCTATCCGGGAACTACTTCGAACCAGTCCACGGCAGCGCCCCCTCAATGGCTGGAGAAAATCGGGCAAACCCGGCAGCCGCTTTCCTGACCCTCGGACTCATGCTGAGCCACTTGGGATTCAAAGAGGCTGCAGATGACATCCAGGCCTCGGTCCGGCATAACGTTCGGCGTCGTCACATGGTCACTTACGATCTGGGCGGAACAGCCAGCACATCTCAAGCCGCACAGGCGATTATCCAAGGTTGCCTGGACAGTGAGCCGCAGCAGCAAGCCACCACGACAATAGTGACCATCGGAGATGAGTTGCTCCGCGGGGAGGTGGCCGACTCCAATGCCACTGAAGCCTCACGTTTACTGTCCGATCACGGTTTCTCGGTCAGGACCAGAAGGACCGCCGGAGACGATGAAGACAGTATCGAGGACGCCGTTCGGTCATGCCTCGGCACTGACGCTCTGGTGGTCGTCATGGGCGGTCTCGGTCCCACTTCTGACGACGTGACCCGACCAGCGGTCGCAAAAGCTCTGGGTCTCCGGTTGGTACACCGCGAAGAAGCCTGGCAGGGAACCATGGACCGGCTTCACCGTTTCGGTGTTTCCATTCACAAGGACAACCGTCGGCAAGCGCTGTTCCCAGAAGGGGCTGCACTACTCCCCAATCTCAACGGAACTGCTTGGGGTTGCCTCGTCGAAGTCCGGGGCACCACTGTGCTGATGCTTCCGGGCCCGCCGCTGGAATGCATGCCGATGCTTGAGGCCGTTTTGACTAACAACTTGATGCCTGAACCCTCCCCTCCGGAAACCACCGTGTTCCGCCGCACGCTCGGACTTCTCGAAGCAGATGCCGCGGCTCTCGTTGACCATCTTGTTCAAGACAGCGCTTCAACGGCGAAAGTCAGTTATCGATGGCACTACCCCTATGTCGATATTCGCCTGAGCTGCCCACCTGAGGCGACTGAACGACTGACCACAATGCTGGATGCGGCCATCGGCGGGCACCTCGTCACCAAACAGGACCGCACCGCTCTTCAAGAACTGTCCCTCTTGCTCAAGCAGTATGAGGTCCACCTCGAAATGCAGGATTCGCTCACCGATGGCGCCTTTTCCCAGGAAGTGCTGCACTCTCAACCCACAGTCGCAGATCCGGCAAAGGTGACCGCGGCACTGACAGGCAGCTGGGTCAACGGTGACAGAAAAACGTTCACCGGGACGGTCAACGTGACCTGTCGCGTGTCCGGGCCCGGAAAGCGGGTTACCACCCAGAGCGCGGCTGTTCCTCACAGAGGTCCGGAAGTCCTCACCTATTTTTCGCATTTCGCGGCATGGTCCATAGCTCGACACCTGATCAAGGAGTTTTCATGAACACTCTGTCTCCAGAACGTGACGCGACGGCAAGCCTGCGTCAGCGCCTTTCTCTTCTCGACACCGCGGCGCTCTCGGATGCCATCGACAGTCTTCATGCGGCGCCTTGCGTCCTACCGGGGATTGTCTCCCGCGTTCCCGGAACGGTCGCATGCGGGCGCGCATTCACCGTCAAGTACCGCATTGTGGAAGATAAGAACATCTTCCACAATGCCGCCGACTACATCGACGATGTCCCCCCGGAGTCGGTGATCGTAGTGGACAATGCCGGAAGTCGTGGAAGCACAACGTGGGGTTCGCTCCTGACCACGGTTGCGCAAAAACAGGGCATTGCCGGCACTGTGGTGCACGGGTCCGCCCGGGATGTACGCGAGAGCCGCGAGGCCGGATATCCTCTGTTCAGCACTGAGGTGACCATGGTCAGTGGCAAGAATCGCGTGATGCTGGACCGGACTCAAGTAGAACTGGAAATCGCTGGGACGAAGGTCTTCCCTGGAGATTGGATCGTCGCCGACGACAACGGAGCACTCTGTATCCCGTCGGAGATCGTGGAAGAAGTCACACGGCGGGCTGAATCAGTCGACCGCACCGAACGCCGCATCCGCCAGGACGTCCTCTCCGGAAACCGTCTGGATGCCGCACGATCCCGGTTCGGCTACAAGCGTCCTTGGGACGAAACCGGGAGTTCCAATGCGGTCCAGTGAAGTCGCATCACGCAGTGAAAGCACGCGCTCTCTCTTCATCGATGTGCACTACCACGTCGCTCCAGACGCCTATGTGCGTCGCCACAGCGCGGCCGCTGCAGGCGCGCGTTTCAAACGTCACCACGGATGGGTCGTTCTGAAGAACCATCTCGGCTCGTCTGCAGCTCAAGCTTGGGAAGTCCGCCAGCAGGGTCTCCCTGTCTCGGGGTCGATCGTCCTCAACGACCTCGCCGGCGGATTCGACATACGTGCCGTAGAACAGGCTGTCGTGCAACATGGAGACGACAGCGGCCTCCGGCTGATCGTTCATCTTCCGACCGTTACCGGCCGGCCCCATCAAAGCCGACTGAAACGCACGCCCTCACACCCCATCCTGGAGAACAGGATGCGCCCACTGACCGTCACTGGGCAGTCCCTTCGGCTCAGACCCGAAGTAAAAGACCTGCTGCGGGCGGCACGCGACCTGCCGGTGGTCATCTCCACGGGACACGCCAATGGAGCTGAGGTCAGACTTCTGGTCGACGAGGCAGTCCGCCTCGACCTGCCGCGTCTGATGCTCAACCAGCCGGCCAGCCCACTGACAGGACTCGATCATCAAAGCCTGAGGGAGATCGCCACGATCGAGAAAGTGTGGATCGAACAAACAGCTCTTACCTATATTCTCGGCTATCAAGGCTGGGAAGACTTCGCCAAGGTTCTTTCCGAGTTACCTCAAACGATCTACAGCTCGGATCTCGGTCAGCCCTCCCAGATGGACATCGGTGACTGGTTGAGGACGAGCCAGGAATGGTTCACCGCGGCAGGTCTGACGAACGAGCGGATCTTGAAGATCACCCGCGACGAACCATTGAGAATGCTCAGCATCTGAGAACCGCCCAGGTCCCCGGCCTCCGTGAATCCGGAGCAGAACACTCAGCAGGAAGACGATTCAAATGGGCGGCCCGACCGAAACTCACTGTTTCAGCCGGGCCGCTTCCAGTCGATATCGGCACCCCGGCCTGTTCAGTCCATGACCCTGCCCTGACGCCAGTAACCCATGAAGGCCACCTGCTTGCGATCCACACCGGCGTCGCGCACCAGGTAGCGGCGGATCTCCTTGACCACGCCTGCCTCACCCGCCACCCAGGCATAGAACGGCAGGGCACCCGAGGGAGCGCCCGGCACGCGCGTGGCCTGTACTTCTTCCGCGTCCAGCAGTTGCGGGGTGTCCCAGAGGATCTCCGCGTCGATGTTCACATCCGCAGGCTCGGCACCTGCCACAACCGGGCCGCCGTCGGCCATGCGGGCGTGCCCCGGGAGCGGGACGGCACGCCGCACGGCGTCCTGCAGCACCTCGCCATGAGGACGGGAGCGGCCCAGCGAGGCGCCGCGCGCGAGCCAGGTGATCTCGATGTCCGCCGCGGTCCGGACGTCCTGGAAGTCGCCGGCCTCCGGCACCTCCAGGAAGGCATGCCCGCTCATATAGGCCGGCAGGGTTTCCAGGATGGCGCAGATGGCGGGAACCGCCGTCTCGTCGCCCGCCAGGAGCACGCGCTGCGCCAGCCCGGGACGCCATTCGATGCCGCCGTAGGTCTGGGCGGTGATGCAGTGCGCCGCCCGGTTGTTCGGGCCGATGATCAGCAGCTTCTGGCCCACGGAGGCCTGCGCGGCCCACTCGGCCGCGGGACCGACGCCATGGCCCGCGGGCTTCAGCAGCCCGTCCCCGGCCTCCGGCTCCGCCTCGGGAGCAAGGTCACCGCCCTCGGACACCCCGTGGAGCACGAAGTCCACATCGATCTCCGGATAGGCGCAGTCCAGCCGGGAGTTCCGCACCGTGTACGTGCGGAGATACCCGCGCTGTTCCGGGTCCAGGGAGCGCCACTCCTGGTACCAATCGGCGGTGTGCATATCCAGCCCGGACGTCTCGGCGTACTCACCGTTCACGCACGGCGGGATGACCAGCTTGATACGGACATCCAGCAGTTCGCCGTGCACACCGAACTGGCGCAGGCTGTACCCGCCGAAAGTGATGCGGCGGTAGTTGGCTCCCAGCTCCTGCACCGCCGTCACCTGGACGGGGAAAGCAATGGCCATGGGTTCGACGGCGGCGGTGCCTGCCGTCACGGACGTTCCACTCATGCGTGGGCCTCCTCGCGTCGGGTGCTGTGGTGCCTGCCGATCGGGACGATCAAGGGAGTCCCGGAGACAGGGTCGATCAAAACCTGGGATTCCAGGCCGAACACCTGGGACACCAGTTCCTGGGTGAAGACTTCCTGGGACGGGCCCTGTGCCACGATCCGTCCTTCCTTCATGGCCACCACGTAATGAGCGTAACGCGCGGCCAGATTGAGGTCATGCAGCACGATCGCCACGGTGGTCCCCCGGCGCTGGTTCAGCTCGGTGACCACGTCCAGGACTTCCACCTGATGGGCCAGGTCCAGATACGTGGTGGGCTCGTCCAGCAGCAGGACCTCCGTCTCCTGCGCCAGGGCCATGGCGATCCAGACACGCTGGCGCTGACCGCCGGACAGCTCGCTCACGGGACGCTCGGCCAGCTCCAGCGTGCCGGTGACCTCCAGAGCCTGGTGCACCGCGGCGTCGTCGTCGGCGCTGGCACCACGGAAGAAGCCCTGGTGCGGATAGCGCCCACGGCCCACCAGCTCACGGACCGTGATGGCATCCGGGGCCAGAGGATGCTGCGGCAGCAGGCCCAGTTCGCGGGCCAGATCCCGGGCCTGACGGGTGTGGATGTCCTTGCCGTCCAGGCTCACCACGCCCTGAGCAGGCTTCAGGAGCCGGGACAGACCGCGCAGCAAGGTGGACTTCCCGCAGGCGTTGGCCCCCACGATCATGGTGATCCGGCCCTCGGGCAGCGTGAGAGAGAGGTCCTCAACGATCGCCCGGTCCTGATACTGGAGCTTGATGTTCTGGGCGCTGAGCTGGCTCATGACGCCGCCTTTCGTGTCGTGCGGTCCGCCCGCTTGGTGCGCCCGGCAGGCGTCACCAGAAGCCAGAGGAGGAAGGGGGCACCCAGGGCGCCCGTGACGATGCCCACCGGGAGCACGGAGCCGCCCAGCAGAAGAGGGGCCAGATTGGCACCGGCGAAGTCCGCCAGGACCACGATCGCCGCGCCGCTCAGGGCCGCGGTGGGCAGCCCGGCACGGGGGTCGAGCTGCCGGGCCAGCGGCAGGGAGAGGAACGCCACGAACGCCAGAGGGCCGGCGGCAGCGGTGCCGAACGCGGCCAGCGCCACGGCCACCAGAAGCAGCCCGAGCCGCGCCCGCGGGACGTTCACGCCCAGGCCCGCTGCGGCGTCGTCGCCCAGCTCCAGCACTCGCAACGGCCGGGAGAGCCACAGCAGCGCCGGGATCAGGACCAGCAGCGCCAGCCCCAGAACGGTGATGCGTTCACCTGAGGCAGGGTTCAGGGAGCCGGAGACCCAGAGCAGGGCGTCGGAGGCCGTGCGGATGTCCGTCCGGGCCATCAGGAACTGCACCACGGCCTGCAACGCGGCGCCCACCCCGATGCCTGCCAGGATGAGCCGGAGCCCCGCATTGCCGCCGCCCAGACTGCCCTTGGACAGCGAGTAGATCAGCAGTGCCACCACGAGCGCACCGACCAGGGCGGCGACGGAGACGGCCGCACCGGACGCGCCGAACAGGACGATGGCCGCCACGGCACTCGCACTCGCCCCGGAGCTCACACCGATCACATCGGGGCTGGCCAGAGGGTTACGCAGCATGGTCTGGAAGGTGGCGCCGGAGAGCCCGAACGCCGCGCCGGCCAGCGCACCGAGCACGGCACGCGGGATCTTGTTCTCCAGCACGATGAAGCTGGCCCCGGGGATACCCGGCTCACCACGGAGATTGCTGACCACGATCGTCACCAGATCCGGGAGGGTCACCGTGTAACTGCCCAGCAGAATGTACCCGAGCACCAGCAGCGGCACCAGGATGGCCAGGAGAACGGTCAGCGGGCGGACGCCACGGCGCTTGCCCCGCGGCGAGCGCACGACGACGCCGCCCGGCACGCCCGCGGGCGCCTCCACCGAGTGGGCGGTTCCGGACGCCGTGGCCCCGGAATCCGTGATGCGGGGGTCAGTGAGAGCCGGGCTCACACGCCCACCCCCTTGCCACGACGAAGGAGCAGGACGAAGACGGGGGCACCGACCATGGCGGTCAGCACACCGGCCGGGATCTCCCCCGGCAGCATGACCACGCGGCCCAGGATGTCGGCCACGAGCACCAGGGCGGGGGCGGCCAGCAGGGTGGCCGCGAGGAGCCAGCGGTGATCCGGGCCCGTGAAACGACGCAGCGCGTGAGGGACCACCAGCCCTACGAAGCCGATGGGGCCGGCCACCGCGGTGGCGGCACCGCACAGCAGCACCACGGAAAGGCCCGCCATCACGCGGGTCAGGCCCACGCGCTGGCCCAGGGCACGGGCGGCGTCGTCGCCCATGGCCAGGCCGTTGAGTGGCCGGGCCATACCCAGCGCCAGGACGGCACCCACGGCCAGGAACGGCAGGGCGGGGAGGACGGCTTCCCATTCGCGCGCGGCGACACTGCCGAGCTGCCAGAAACGGAAACGGTCCAGGGTGTCCTGGCGGGTCACCAGGGCCATGTTCATGAGGGAGTAGAGGCCCGCGGAAAGGGCCGCGCCGGCCAGGGCCAGGGAGAGCGGGGTGGGGCCGGAGCCCTGCCCGCCCTGCGAGCGTCCGGCCAGGCTCGCCAGCACGTAGACCAGGACCATCGCCACGGCCGCTCCGACGAAGGCCACCCCGATGTAAGCGCCCACGGTGGCCAGGCCCAGGAACTGGATGCCGAACACCACCGCGCAGGCCGCGCCCGCGTTGACACCGAGAATGCCGGGATCGGCCAGAGGATTACGGGTGACGCCTTGCATGAGGACGCCCGCCAGGCCCAGGGCCGCGCCGGAGACCACGGCCAGGACCGTGCGCGGCAGGCGCGAGAGCACCACCGCTTCGTCACCGTTGCCGGAATCCGTGGCGGCGGAGAAGGTGTGTCCCAGGGCGTCCAGCACGTCCGGGAACGGCACAGCCCGCGCGCCGATCGCCAGGGAGGCCAGACAGGCCAGCCCCAGCAGAGCGGCGAGGGCCAGCAGGAGGAGGCCGCGCCGTCGTGCGTCCCGACCGCCTCCCGCCGTGACCGTCCCCCGTGGAGGGGACGGCAGAGGACTCTTCAGGCGCTGCAAGATGTCATCTCCCGTCTCCTCCCCGGAGGAGGGCCGTGCCTCAGTGAGGGACACGGACTACTTGCCGGCCTTCTCGGCGGCTGCCGCGATCTGGTCCAGGGTGGTGTCCAGGGCCCATGGCAGGCTGAGCGGGGAGGCGGCGGAAGTGGCCAGGGTGACGGTCTTGTCCTCGAAGGCCACGAAGGAGCCCTTCTTGATGGCCGGGATCTGGCTGAGCAGCGGATCCTTCTTGATGGCGTCGGTGGTCTTGGCGTCCGGGACCCAGGTGACGAAGACGTCGCTGGCCAGTTCGTTGGCCTTCTCGGCGGACCAGGGCAGGAAGAACTCCTTGCTGCCCTTGCTCTTGTCCGCCACCACGGGTGCCAGGGTCATGCCGATGGCCGTGAGGAAGCGCGGGCGGTTGTCGATGCCGGTGTAGACGTTCACGCCGTCGCCCTTGGCGGGCTCCAGGTTGCCGTAGATGAAGGTCTTGCCGGCGATCGCCGGGTGGGCGGCCGCCTTGTCCTTGATCTGCTGCTCGACGCTCTTGACGAGCTCATTGGCCTCGGCCTCCTTGCCGAGGGCCTTGCCGATCATGGTGGTGGCCTCTTCCCAGGGGGTGCCCCAGGCGAGCTCGGGGAAGGCCACGACAGGCGCGATCTTGGAGAGCTTGTCGTAGTCCTCCTTGCTCAGGCCCGAGTAGGCGGCCAGGATGACATCCGGAGTGGTCTTGGCCAGCTCGGTGAAGTTGATGCCGTCCGCCTCGGAGTACATGGCGGGGGCCTTGGCGGTGCCGAAGGAGGCTCCGAGCTTCTCCAGCGCGGCGTCCTTCCAGGGGGTGGAGCCCTTGTCGTTGCCGCCCCACTCGACCTTGGGCACGCCCACCGGGACCACGCCCAGGGCGATGGCGACGTCATCATTGACCCAGGCCACGGTGGCGACACGCTGCGGCTGCGCCTTGATGGTGGTCTCGCCGTAGATGTGCTTGATGGTCACCGGGAAGGACGCGGCAGAGCTCTGGCTGGCTGCGCCACTGGCACCGTTGCCTGCGGCCGGGCCGGTGCTGCAGGCGGCGAGCATGATGGCGGAAAAGGCTGCGGCGCCGAGACCGGCTCCCGTCCGGAGCAGGGTGCGGCGGCTGGGCTGGGGGAAGTCGGACGACATGGGGGAGCTCCTCGAAGGCACTGCGGGGTGCTTAGGCAAGGCTAAGCTTCGCTGATGAAAATACGTTAAGGTTTTATCACTTAATGAGGTCAAGCCGTCAGTCCAGGAGCTCAATGTGACGAACGACACGTTTGACGCGTAGCTCTCACGGCGGCTCCCGCCCCTCGGGTGTCTCCCGGGTTCCTGGGCTCAGGCGAGGCCAGGCCTGCGTCCCTGTCCCCTCCGGGAGCCACCGTCCAGGGGCACCCCCTGCCGCGGTTCCGAGGCCGGAGCTACACTGGATGACGTCGGAAATGACACTTTCACGTTTTCCCGGGGTTCCCCTGGATGAGGAGTCGAGCATGAGCACAGCGCTGCTGCACCGTGCCGCGGATCGCGGGGTGGCCGTCCAGGCCTGCCTTGCGCCGTACCGCTCCTCCTTCATCCACTAGCCTTCGCATGGCCCCTTCCTCCCGGCCCGCTCTCCCGATCCACGGGATGTCCGCCTTTTCGGCGCGCCCTGATGCTCCGGCCTCCCGGCGCCCCGGGGGCAGGCCTTCGGGCCGGGATCCGGAATGGACCGGCCCCGGACGGGCCCTCTGCGACGGCGTCACCCCGAAAACCTGAAAGACACATCATGCAGCCCATCAGCGCGCAGAAGATCCGCTCCTCCTTCCTCAACGCCAGCCGCTCCGAGGCCTCCCGGCTCAACCTGCCCAAGAACTTCGACACCTTGGACTGGGAGAACCTGGAGATCCTCGGCTGGCGCGACCCCAAGATGCCCCTGCGCGGATATCTGGTCTTCCCCTCCGACGACGGCGACGTCACCTCGGTCCTGCTCCGCGCCCCCGAAGGCGGCGCCCGGAAGAACCGTTCCGTGCTGTGCGAGCTGTGCCGCGCGGTGCACGCCAAGAACGACGTCTACCTGTGGGTGGGCCGCCGGGCCGGCCAGTCGGGCCGGGACGGCAACACCGTGGGGACGCTGATCTGCGCCGACTTCGAGTGCAGCGCCAACGTCCGCGTGGAACCGCCTAAGAACGAGATCAATCCGGACCCGGCCGTCGTCGTCGCGCAGCGCATCGAGGGCCTGAAGGAACGCACCCGGCAGTTCCTGGACAAGGTCCGCGGCGGCTGACCTCACGTTTCCTGGATTGACCACACCCTGGGCCGCCCGTACGTCCCGGACCATTCCCGCGGGTCCCTGCCCGACGGGGAGAAACGGCAGGAACAGCGTTCCGGGCCCGGCAAGCCCGGGAGAGCGGCCGGCGGCCGTGCCCCGGCTTCCGGGCCCGGAACGGCTCAACCCCGGCGGGACCCTTGCAGCCGCCGGAACAGCACCGGGGCGAGCACCACCAGCAGGCCCACGGCAGCGCCGATGACGGTGTCGATGAGCCGGTCATGGAACAGCGTCCCCGGCGCGGCGGGGGCCACCAGGAGCGTGGACAGCAAGGCCAGCGGCGTCACGAACACCTGCGCCAGGAAGTACTGCCGGGTGATCAGAAGTTCGGCACCGAACTGGCACAGGGCGATCAGGACCACCATCTGCCACGGCTCCGGGCGCAGCGCCACGATGCCCCCGAGCACCGCCAGGCCCACCACCGTTCCCAGCACACGCTGAAGGCCCCGCGTGACACGGTGCCGCGTGGTCTGCCCCACCAGAGGCACCACGGAGGCGACCATGGCCCAGTAGTTGTGGCCGAATCCCATCGCCTGTCCCACCGCCGTCGCCACACAGCCCGCGATGGCCGGCGCCACGATGTACCCGATCGACTCGACCCACACCATGCGCCGTTCCGCAGGCGCCACCCGGATCCGCCAGACCCGCCGCAGTTCCTTCCATCCCAGAGGTGTGCGGTGGGACGCCCTGACCCGGGACAACAGCCCGATGCCCAGGCACAGGGCGATGGTGAGCAAGGAGGTCAGGGCCGCCTCCCAGAGAGGCGGCTGATGCGGCACCGACGCCACCGCAGCGAAAGCGAAGATGTAGAACAGGGAACCCGCAGGCCGCAGATGCCACAGCCCGGCGACCACCGAGCAGGCCCAGGCGACGAAGGTGGTGGCCGCCACGCTCAGCCACGGGTCAAGGATCCCGCCAGGGCTCTGCCGTGCCAGGAGCGTGGCACCCATCAGCACCCCGAACATGAGGAGCCCGGCCCGCGCCTGGGTGACCACACGCATCCGGTGCGGCTCATTGCGGCCGTAGATACCCGCGAACGCCGAGAAGTTGGCGAAGATGGCCAGATCCAGACGACCCGTCAGCATCAGCAAAATCAGCGGCAGGAAGAGGCCGAGCGCCACACGCGCAGCCGGTTGGTGGTCGCGGCCGGCGGGTCCGACGTTGAACAGCATCTCGCGGACCAGGCCGACGACGGGACGCGACGAACCGGCGCCGGCTGCCCGGCCGTCGTCGGACAGCCCGCCCGGGGCGCCGTCGCGAGTCACCGGACGGTTACTCCGCGGCGGCGAGCTGCCCGCAGGCGCCGTCGATCTCCTTGCCGCGGGTGTCCCGCAGCGTGGTGGGCACGCCCGCCTCGCGGAGCGTGGTGACGAAGAGGTCCTGGATCTCCGGCTCCGAAGCGGTCCAGATGGAACCCGGGGTGGGGTTCAGCGGGATCGGGTTCACGTGCACCCAGCCCCGGCCACGGCGGTTCAGCTTCTTGGCCAGGAGCGCGGCGCGCCAGGCGTGGTCGTTCATGTCCTTGATGAGCGCGTACTCGATGCTCACGCGGCGGCCGGTCTTGCGGAAGTAGTCGTACGCGGCGTCGATGGCCTCGTCCACGTTCCAGCGGTTGTTGACCGGGATCAGCTCATCCCGCAGCTCGTCGTCCGGGGCGTGCAGGGACAGGGCGAACGTCACGGGGACGTCCTCGTCCGCGAGCTTGCGGATCGCCGGGACCAGGCCCACGGTGGAGACGGTGATGTTGCGGGCGCTCATGCCCAGGCCCTGCGGCGAGGGGTCCACGAAGCGGTGCACGGCTGCCATCACACGCTTGTAGTTGGCCAGCGGCTCCCCCATGCCCATGAAGACGATGTTGGTGACGCGCTCGTCGTCGTGCTCCTTCTCGCCCAGCTCACCCGCGGCGATGGCGCGGTTGGCAGCCACGACCTGGTCCACGATCTCCGCCGTGGACATGTTGCGGGTCAGGCCGGCCTGGCCGGTGGCGCAGAACGGGCAGTTCATGCCGCAGCCCGCCTGGGAGGACACACACAGCGTGATGCGGCCGGGGTAGCGCATGAGCACGGACTCGACCAGCGCGCCGTCGAACAGCCGCCAGAGGAACTTGATGGTGTTGCCGTCATCCGTGCGGAGGCGGCGGACCTGGGTGAGCAGCGGCGGGAACATGGCCTCGACCAGTTCCTCACGGCCGGCCTTGGGCAGATCGCTCATCTGCTCGGGGTCCGTGGTCCAGTGCTGGAAGTAATGCGTGGAGAGCTGCTTGGCGCGGAACGCGGGCAGGCCGAGCTCCTTGAGCTTGGCGGCGCGCTCGTCCAGGGTCATGTCCGCGAGGTGCTGCGGGGGCTGCTTCACACGCGGCGAAGCGAACTGCAGGACCGGACGCCCCTCGGTGGTGCGGGCCTGCTCCCAGCCCTCGGCCGCGGGCCTGACCTGAGGCCGGTCCTCGGTCATGGCCACCTTCGCCACGGCCTCGCCATGCGCCGAACCCTGGATCTTGGCGGGCACGACGTCGGCACGCGCCGGGCGCGCAGAAGCCTTACCGTTGCTGGACGATTCGGAGCTGGGGGTACGAGGAGAGGAAGCCATCACCTTCCATTGTCCCACGGTCCCGCAAGGCCAGGCAGTGAGTTTCCACACCGCCGTCGGGTTCCGGGCAGAAGAGCCGGCCGGTGCTGATTGGAGCCGAGATTTCGGCCGCGAGGCGTTACAAGAGCCCGGCCCGCTGAAACTGATCTCTTCAGCGGGCCGGTCAAGTCACGTTCGCACGGCGCAGCCGCCCGAGCAGTATGCGAATCCGACCTTAGCGGTACTACGTCGCCAGGCTAGGTTCCGGCGATTTCATCGTGGCAAGAGTCATCTCCCTGGGCGCAGGATCCACAGAACGACCAAGTCGAAACCCACAGCTTCGACAGAGGAGAGTGACACCCCGAGATTGATCCCGGCTTCGCCGCGCTCCTCCGTCGTAACCGCTAGCTGGCCATCGGATACGTGCCCAGAACTTTCTGGAAAGCCGAGCTATCCAACGGAACGCACCGCCCGTCGGCGTCGGCGCGATACATCCGCAGAAGGTTCTGGCCGCGCCCAATCCACTTAACCGTCTGAGCGACATTGAGGGATTTCACGTCACGATTCTCAGCCTTAAGCTGTCGCTTCTGCGGCGCTGACGGCCTACCCGACGCGTCATACACAGTCAGTTCCTCTTGGAGCGTCTCCGTCGCAAAGCGGTTGTAGAAGGGCCGCGGCTCCATCAGAAGTCGCAAGCCGGTCCAAGAAGACGGGACCAGCAGGAGCTGGCGCCCGGAATGGAACGGAAGGCGGACGGGCCTCTCGATCCAGCCGAGCGCGGCGTCCCACAGGTAGATGTTCCTCTCCACGGCCGAGGAAGCCAACTCACCGCCAAAGACCTCCATCATCTCCGTCGTAAACTCGACGAGGACGGTGAAAATGATTCGGGTAGTCATGTCTGAGATAAGGTCGCCACCGACACGATGAAGCATGATTGGCAGCTCCTCGAGACGCGTCAGCGCCTTCGTGCGAACGACCTCGCTCTCAAGAGCATTCCACAATTCTTCACCGAGTTCCGGGCCGAAGCCGTGGCCTCGACTTCCTGAAACCGTGTACCCGAAGCGCGTTTCGTTGGGCTCGTTGAGCCTCATGAGCAATCCAACGCCCCTCGCCTGATCCGATGGCGACTCACTGAGGCGACAGCGAAGCACCTCTGTGAAGAAATCAACGAGAAGGCCGTGCGCGATCAATGAGTAGTGATCAGTGCCGTTGCGGATTCGGCTCGGATCGATGACGAAGGGATTGTCTTTCTCAACGTGCACATCGATGAATGGGACAGGTGAAGCAAGGCCAAAGGCCTCCGTGACAAAGGTCACTGACATCTCCATCTCCAGCTTTGAGCTGGCGTTTTGGGGATTTCGGCAATCCTGCGAGCCATCGAACGATAGCTTTCAGGCCGATCCTGATGTAGAGTCATGGAAGCTTGTCGCCAAACTTGCTTCCATGGCCTACTCGGGACCCATGCTCTTCTTGAGCACTTCCGAGGTGGGCGATTTGTCGTAAAATCACCCACATTTAATTATAGCACATGGATTTACACCCCTGCGAGTTCACATGCGGCCTACCGCAAAGCTGAATGATCGTGGCCAACGAGGCTCCAGTCCGCTGGGGCCTCGTTGCGTTTTCCGCCCTGCTCGAGTTAACACTACATGTAGTGCCTGACAGTTTCACGCAGCACAACATGATGTATTACATCAGTGTTGTTCGACAGGCCCTTTATCCACAGGCGGAACTTCTGAAGTTGGCTCTACCTTCAGTCCATACCGGCCGTTGTCCACAGCTTTCGCTGTCCTCGACACAACGATGTCCAATTGCCAGCTCTGCCCTTCAGAGGAGTGTGCCACTCGACCGGTCCTGCCATATTCGCTGGGACCAGCGTCCCGGCGTGGCCGGATCCTCTAGCCCAGCCGGATGTCCACGGGGTTCGCCTCGCTCCGGGGCTGCCCCGGAGCAGCCTTGCCACCCAGGGGAAGCACGCCGGAACGGTTGGTCCGCCGGTCCCGCAGGATCTCCGTCACGGACCCGAGGTGCCGGGACAGGTCGATCACGTTCTCCGGAGCCGCCAGAAGCAGCTGAAAGCCGAACTCGTGGAGCGCGGCGATGCCCTGACCGGCGAACTCCTCGCTGGCCAGCACGAACGCCTCGTCCATCATCACGGTGCCATAGCTCGTGAAGCCCTGCTCCGCGATGCCCAGCTGGTAGCTCAGCGCCGCCGCCATGATGAACGCCGTGAACCGCTGCCGTTCGCCACCGGACATGGAGCCGGTGTCCGAGTGCATGAACACCTCGGCCCGGGGCTCCTCGCCCTCCACCCGGACCATCCGGTGCTCCTTGCACGCGATGAACAGGTGCCCACGGACGTCCAGCACCTCGGCCCGCCACCGGCGGTCCTCCGGCGCCTGGGAGGACAGCCTGGTGACCAGGTTCTCCAGGGTCTTGTAGCGGATGGTGAGCTCGTCGTCGTCGCCCGTCGCGGCACCCGCGGGACTCCCCGCTCCGGACGCCCCCGCGTCCGCCCCGCGCGCATGCCGCACCCGCAGGGCCCGCGAGATGGCGTCTTTGAACGCCTTGGCGCTCGGCGGGACCGTCTGCTTGATGTCGAGTTCCAGGTGGCTGCCCTCGTGGAAGTCCACCCCGGCCAGGATGCCGTTCAGCGGCAGGATGCGGCTGGTGATGGCCCGGCGCTCCTCATCCAGCAGGTGCAGCAGGGTGGAGAACGACTCGTGGGTGCGCTGATTGAAGAACGCCCGGAATTCCTCCTCCTGGGCGGGCAGGCCGTCCCGGACGATCGCGTGGTAGCGCTCCTCGTAGTCCGGCGCAGCCCCGATCCCGGTACCGTGATCAGCCGAGACGGTGCCGCCCCAGCGGCGCGCGAAGGAATCGAAGATCCTGGTCAGACGCTCGGCGGTGGCCTGCGCGGCGCTCTCGGCCCGGTGCAGCTCGTCCTGGAGAGCGGAACGGACGCGCACGGCTGCCAGGTCCAGTTCGGCGATGTCCCCGAACTCCCCCATCTCCTCGAAGCGCGGGGCCAGCGCCTCCACCGTCTCCGGTGACGGTGGGTTCTCCGCCACCCGCTTGCGGGCCCCGGCCAGCAGCTTGTCCGCGGAGACCAGCTGGGCGTCCAGGGCCTTGTACTCGTTCTGGAGGACGGCCGCAGCTTCGGTGCTGGCCTGGTGCTGGCCGCGGGTCTGTTCCACCTTGGCACGCAGCGGCTCCAGGTCCGCCTGCGCCGCGAGCGCGTCCGCCAGCCGTCGTTCCAGCCGCTGAACCTCCTCGGCCGCCACCTCCGCGGAGACCTCACTCCACTCACGATGGTCCGCGGCCACACGGCGCAGCGCCTCCAGCTGCCGGGCCACGCCCTGGTGCGAATCCTCACGGTCCTGGGCCACGGTCTCCGCGGCCTTCAGGCTCTCCCGCAGCTCCGCGATGCGGTCCTGGACCATCGCCACCTTGCTGGCGTTGTCGAAACCGAGGACGAAGTCACGGCGCGCGGCGAAGCGGTCATCCTTCTCCACCGTGTGGCTGTTCCGCTTGACCACGCCGCCCAGGGAGAGGCCACGGTCCAGCCGGGCGAGCTCCGCCGGATCCTCGACGCAGGGGTAGGCGTAGTCCAGGGCGATCCGCTCCCGCAGCCACTCCACGGCGGCTTCCCGGGCCGGGGTCAGACCGGTCTCCAGGAAACGCAGCTTGGCGAGCAGATCACCGGGCTCCATCGAGGACAGTGCGGCCTCGGCGCCGGGCAGGACCCGCGAGACATCCACGGCGCGGAGGGCCCCGCGGATGGTGGTGCCGTCCAGGAACTCGGTGACCTGGGTGAAGAGCTCGCCCGGGACCAGCAGCGTGGTGGCCAGGTTGCGGAGGGCACGCTCGGCCGCGGGACGCCACTGCTCCTCTTCGGGCAGCAGATCCATGAGCTCGCCCGCGAACGGCAGCTCGGAGATCTCCACCTCCAGCGCCGCCGCGATGGCCGCACGGTTCTCCAGGGCCGGCTGCGGCATGAGCGAGGTGCCCGACTGCAACGAGCGAAGCTCCTTGCCGGCCTCCTCCAGCTCGCGCTTGGCCGTGGCGTGCGCATCGAAGGCCTCGAAGCGGAGCGCCTTGAGAGACTCGGCGTCCCCGGTGAGTTCGGCGCTGCGCTGCTCCGCCTGCTGATGCGCCTGCGCCCAGCCCGCGGCCGTCCACTGAAGCTCCAGACCGGCGTCGCGCAACTGCTTCTGCACGCCCGTCTCCAGGTCGCGCCGGAGCCGCTGCGCCAGCCGCGCGTTCTCCAGGCCGGCCTCGATGGAGGCGATCGCGTTGCCGCCCTGGTTGTTGTAGTCCAGCTCCAGCTCGCGCAGCTGAGCGGCGAGCGCGTCCCGGCTCATCCGCTCGGCCTTGAGCGCCTGGGCCTTGTTGGCGGCAAGGGCCTTGAGCCGCGCCACGGTGCTCTCATGCACGACGACGGCGAGCGCCTGCCGCTGCGCGTCGAACTCGGTGCCGCCCAGGGTGCGGAGGCGGTTGGCTTCCAGCAGGTGGCGTGCGTAGTCCTTGTTCAGCTGCGGGACGGGCGCGAGGTCATCACGCTGGAGCCGCACGTCTTCCAACCGCTGCCGGATGGAGATGAGGTTGCTGAACTCCTCCACCACGGCGTCCGCGGCGTCCAGGGTGGCCGGCGGGTCCAGCACCTGGTCGCGGAAGAAGGTGTTGACGCTGCCGCCCAGGCCCTTACCCGCCTGGATGACGCGCAGGAGCGGGAGGGCCTGGTCGCTGCCGATGCCCAGGATGCGGCGGAAGCGCTCGGCGAAGGTGCGGTGCACGTCGAACACCTGCGCGCCGGGGAAGGAGTCCTCCAGGGTGGAGCGGGTGAAGCGCTTGTGCGCCAGGGTCTCCAGGACGTCCACGTCCAGCGGGACGGTGTCGATCATGTAGTGGCGGCCCACATTGGCCTCGGTGCCGTTCTTCGGCAGATCGAAGAGGGCGGAGAGGGTCACGGTGGTGCCGGCGGCGTTGTCGAAGGTCAGCGCGACGGCGGACCAGGTGGCACCGGGACGCTGGAAGGCGCTGGTGGCCCCGTCGGTGGTGGCGCGGTCGCCCACCTTGCCGCGCATGTAGGTGTAGGTGGTGCGCTTGTCGTCCACGGCGCCGCCCATCCGGGCCGCGGCGGCCTCGTTCGAGCGCGGGCGGGCGTCGAAGACGCGGAGCATGGCGTCGAACAGGGTGGATTTGCCCACGCCGGAGTTGCCCGTCAGGAGGGTGCCACGGCGGTCCACGTGCATGACGTGGGCTCCGTGGAAGGTGCCCCAGTTGACCAGCTGGACCCGGGCCAGGCGCATCTGCCCGGGGTTGATGTCATCGCCGATGGGCAGCAGTACGGGGATGCTCATGCCTGCTCCTCCTGGTGGGTTCCGGTCTCGTCACCCTCCGGCGCGTCCGACGGTTCCACGCCGTCCACCTCACCGGGCTCGTCGATGTCCAGGAGGGCCTGGGTTCCCACCGCGTCCTCCGAGGCGTGCTGGAGGCGTTCCAGCTGGGCCGTGATGGCGGTGATGCTGTCGAACGGGAGGGCCAGGGGCAGGGCTCCGCTGATGCCGAAGACGTTCTCCAGCCCGGTGGGCAGGAGCAGCTGACGCGCCCGCAGCTTGTCCACGGCGGCCTGCACGGTCTTGGCATCACGGTAGGCGTCCTGCTCCGCGGCGGGCTGGTAATGCGCCACGATCTCCGCGATCTCCTCCAGGGTGACCGTGGGCTCCGTCTGGGCTTCGCTGTGCCGGTCCAGGAGCAGGCGCAGCCGCAGGAGGACGATCGTCTCGACCCGGCTGAGGGCGCGCTGCTGCCGGAGGAGGCTGGACCGGGCGTTGCCGCCGAGCAGCTCCGGGTCCACCGGGCGCAGCACGGCGATCTTGCGTTCGTGGTCCAGGTGCAAGCCGAGGAAGAGCTCCGAGAGGCGGGACCGGAGGATCTGCTGGTGATCGGTCAAGGTGGTCCACAGCTTCTCATCCCGGCCGCCGTCCACATAGGGGCCTTTGAGGAGGCGCACCAGGGCATGGCGCAGCCGCAGCGGGAGGACGCCGGTGTCGCCGGGGTAGAGCTCTGCTCCGTCCACGAAGGTGTCACGGGCGTCGACACCGTGGATCTGCTCGCTCATTCCTGTCCTTCCTTCTTGCGTTGCGTGCTCATGTGCTGCGGGTTGATCCCCTCGGATCCCGCCACTATTGAGCACTCAACGGTGGCGTGGGAGTCAACGGCGATCCGGGGGCGTCCGGCGCGGGCTGGGGTTCCGAGACCGGCCCGCCCGGCAGCGTCACGAGTGGCAGAGTGGCGGCGCGCAGACTGCCGTCCACCTGCTCGAACTCGACGCTCTCCTGGCTGCCGGCGGAGAAGGCCGCTCCGGAATTGAGCGCCTCGGACAGCAGGGCGCGGATCGAATTGATGTGGCGTTCCTGGGGTGGGAGCGCGGTCCACGCGTCCCCGACCGTCCGCGCACCGGCCAGGGCGGTGCGGATCAGCGCGGGCTTCGCCTTGGGTGTGCGCGGGGCGCGGGTCCGGTCCTCTTCCGCGAAGTCGATGGGATCGGCCAGCCGAGGCGGTTCCTCGAACTCGTCCGGGTCGAAGAGCTGCACCATGGAGATTGATTCCAGCACCCCTCCGAAAAGCTCCGGGGCGGCGGCGAAGCCGGGCCTGTCCCGCTCGTAGGGGAGGCTGCGAATGGCCTGCTCGGCCTGGCGCAAGGCCTGCCGGAGCCGGAGCGAGTGGCGGAAGTCGTCGCTCTGCACGTAGGTGTTGAGGCTCTCGGAGAGCTTGCCGTAGATCCGCTGGATCTGTCCGTGCTGGGTGCGGAGCTCGGAGACCAGGCTCTTGAGCGTTTCCCGGTCCTCGGCGGCGAGGGTGTCCGCGAACTGACGGCTGAGCACCTCGGCGATCGCGGAACGGAAACGCAGCTGCTGCTGGGGGTCCTCCAGGAAGGCGGTGAAGGAGCGGAAGGTCCTGCCTTCCGGGCTCTGCCGCAGCATCCGGTCCTGCTCCAGCACCTGGGCCATGGTGGCGCCCTTGGTCAGGGATTCCTCGATGATCTGGTTGCGGAGTTTGCCCACCAGGTCCTCGATGCTGTCGCGCATCTTCTTGTAGTCGGCCGGGAGGCTGGCGGCGAGGTCCAGGATGTTCTCCGTGGCCTCCACCGCTTCGTCCTCGTCCAGCAGCCCGTCGAGTTCCCCGGAGGTGATGCCGCGGATCAGTTCCTGCCGTTCCTGGATCTCCTCGCGGAGCGATTCCAGACGTGCCGTCTGGTCCGGGTTGGTCTCGTGCGCCAGCTTCTCCACGTCATTCAGGAGGGTTCCCAGACGGGAGCCGGTGAGGGTGGAGCGGGGCGAGCTGAGACTCTCCAGGAAGGCGAGCACGCGGGAGGCGGCTTCGGTGAGTTCGTAGACGATGTGCCCGGAGTGGTGGCGGCGGGTCACGAACTTCCGGCGGGTCCACTCATCGGCCACCGTGCGGCCGGTGTTGGCACCGGCGACGGCGGGGTCCGTGGCACGGAGTTGTTCCAGGCAGAGGTCGAGTTCCGCGTGGAACTCCTCCAGGGTCAGGCTGGGCCGGGTCCGGGTGAAGGTGGACTGGAGGACTGCGATGACCCAGGGCGCCGAGCGGGTCAGCGCCCAGGCCGGTCCCTTGGTCAGCGACTCCAGGGTGGCGAGCCGTCGTGAGAGGTCCGTGGTGTCCACTGAGCACACCCCTTTCCTTCCCTGTGCCCCCGTAGCAGGGGCCGCGCACGCCGAAATGACCAGCTTTAAGGGTACGCGGGCCGTGCAGCGGGTCCGGACCTGTCATTTTTCATCACAAACGAACTACGATTCCGCAACGGACGCGGCACGTCGTTCCCCTGAGCGTGTCCCGGTGGCTACCGTTGAGTTTCAGAGTTCCGTCAGGGCGTCCTTGGAAAGCGTCCTGGCACCAGGTCTGCACACCGCCAAAGGGGATGACGGCGAATGACATCTGATACCACCATGATCCTGAACCTCACGTTTGTGGGGACGCTGATGATCGCCGCCTTCCTGGCGGCTCTGGTGCTCTTCTCGGCCTGCATGGCGCTGGTCTTCACGGGGCTGGGCCGGCTGGTCTACCTCGGCGTGAGCCGGCTGATCGGGCTGGGGCGGAATCTGGGCGGCCGGGTCACCTCAGTGCGCCAGGACAAGCACGACGACGCAGCCCTGGCGGCAGCCACCCTCACCTCCGGCGCGGCGGGCCACAGCCCAGGCCAGGCCGGGGCGTCAGCGTCCGGCGCCGCCGGAGCGGCTTCCAAGACGCCCTCGGAGACGGGCAAGTCCGGCCTGATCCCGTCCTGGAGCAAAGTGGCCAGCGGCAGCCTCGCGGGCAAAGCCACGGATTCCAGCTCGGTCTCCGCGTCCCCAGCGCCATCGGCTGAAGCGGCGTCGGATGCGGTGCCGCCGTCGTCTGCCACGCCGTCGCCCGGCAAGGCCGCACCTGCCAAGCCCTCGCCCGCCCGGAACGGGCAGCCCGCCCAGCGGCAGAAGGTCCCGGCGACTCCGGCCGCTCAGGCCCCCGCCACGAGCAGTGCACGTTCCCCGTGGAAGCCCGGGCGGGACGGCTCCCGGCAGGGCGGAATCGCCCGGAAGACCGTGCCTGGCGTCCTGCGCCCCTCCCAGGATTCAGAGGAACAGCACGCCAAGGGCGCATGAGGCGCATAATCAATACCCATGGCTGCCCATTCCGGGACCCCGTCCCTTTCCAAGTCCGCGCCCAACGCCGTCCGGGTTGATGCGTGGCTCTGGGCCGTGCGCGCCTACAAGACCCGCTCCGCGGCCACTGCGGCCTGCCGGGCGGGTCATGTGCGGCTGAACGGCAACCCGGTCAAAGCGTCCCAGATCGTGATCCCCGGCGATGAGGTGCGGATCCGCATGCCCGGCTACGAGCGCATCCTGGAAGTGCGCCAGCTGATCGCCAAACGCGTGGGCGCCGAGGCGGCGTCGCACGCTTTCACGGATCGCACCCCGCCGCGCCCCGTGGCCCCGCAGCTCGGCATCCCGGTCCGCGACCGGGGCACTGGACGGCCTACCAAGAAGGACCGGCGCGAGATGGACCGGCTGCGCGGAAGCTGAGCCGGCACACGAGCCGGGCGCACGCTCCAGACCTGGAACCTCCCCCGGATGCGGGCATGGCGGCAGTCACATTTCCGCCTCACCCGCGGTCCCCGGACACTGGTGGCATGACCCTCAAGTTCGCCCGTTTCGGCCCCCTCGGGGCCGAGGAGCCCGTGGTGGTTGTCGATGACGCCAGCGGCCGCGCCCAGCATTTCAGCCTCCTGCCCCTGACGCAGGACATCGACTCCGCCTTCCTCTCCCGCGACTTCGTGACGGAGACTCAGGCCGCCCTGGACGCGGGGGAACTCCCCGCCGTGGACGCTTCCGGACGGATCGGCGCCCCCGTGGCCCGCCCCGGGAACGTGGTGGGCATCGGCCTGAACTATGCGGCCCATGCCGCCGAATCCGGTCAGCAGCCGCCGGCCTCCCCGGTGGTCTTCCTCAAGCCCGCCAACACGGTGGCCGGACCCTACGACGAGTTCCCCGGCCTGCCGGGCAGCGAGACGCTCGACTGGGAGGTGGAGCTGGGCCTGGTGATCGGCCGTCCCGCCCACCTGCTGGCCGACGAGCACGAGGCCCAGGCCGCGATCGCCGGGTACGTCCTGGCCAACGACCTCTCCGAGCGTTCCCTCCAGCTGGGCGGCGCGGGCGGCCAGTGGACCAAGGGCAAGTCCCTGCCGGGTTCCACTCCGCTGGGCCCCTGGCTGGTCCCCGCTCTGGGCTCGGACGGCACCTCCTTCGATGTCTCCTCGCTGCCACTCGCCACACGCGTGAACGGCGTCGAGTGCCAGCGTTCGACGACGGCGGACATGGTTTTCCGGGCAGCTTTCCTGGTGCATCACGTCAGCCAGTTCATGGCCCTGGAGCCGGGCGATGTGATCATCACCGGCACCCCGGAGGGCGTGGCCATGTCCGGCCGCTTCGCCTACCTGAAGCACGGCGACGTGGTGGAGATCGAAGCCCCCGGCCTGGGTTCCCAACGCGTCGTGGTCGGCTGAGGCTCCCCCGCCTCCCACCAAGCGGCCTTCGCCTCTCGTGAGACGCCGGTTGATCACAGTGTTCCCTGCCGGGACTGTGCTCAACCGGCGTCTCACGCTCGTTCACCCTCCGCGCGTCGGCACGACACAGTTGCCCGCCGCAACTAGCCTGAGGGCATGACCCTTGATCTCACCGCCATTTACAAGGACCTGCACGCCAATCCGGAGCTCTCCTTCCAGGAACACCGCACGGCTCAGCTCGTGGGAGAGCAGCTGAGGGCGCTCGGCTACGAGGTGACAGAGGGCGTCGGGCGCACCGGCGTCGTCGGCGTCCTGGCCAACGGCGAGGGGCCCACCGTGCTGCTGCGAGCGGATATGGACGGCCTGCCCGTGGAAGAGCAGACCGGCCTGGACTACGCCAGCACCGCCCGGGGCACCGACCCGGAGGGCAACGACGTCCCGGTCATGCACGCCTGCGGCCATGATGTGCACGTCACCTGTCTGCTCGGCGCGGCTGAACTTCTGGCCACCTCGCGCGAGGAGTGGCAGGGCACGCTGGTCACCGTTTTCCAGCCCGCGGAGGAGGCCGGCGGTGGCGCATCGGAGATGCTCCGGGATGGCTTCCTGGACCGCTTCCCCCGCCCGGACGTGGTGCTGGGCCAGCACGTGGCCCCGATCCCGGCAGGGTTCATCGGGCTGACCCCGGGTCCGGCGATGGCCGCCGCAGACAGCCTGACCGTCACCCTGCACGGGGTGGGCGGGCACGGTTCGCGCCCCGAGGCCACGGTGGACCCGGTCTATCTGGCCGCCAATGTCATCACCCGCCTGCAGGGCGTGGTGTCCCGCGAGATCAGCGCCCTGGACACGGCTGTTGTGACCGTGGGGCAGGTCCACGCAGGAACCAAGAACAACATCATCCCGGACAAGGCGAGCCTGGGCCTGACGGTGCGCAGCTACCGCGAAGAGGTCCGTTCCAAGGTCCTGGAGAGCGTGGAACGGGTGGTGAAGGCGGAGGCGCAGGCCTCGGCCGCCCCGAAGGAACCCACCATCGAGTACTTCGAACGCTTCCCTGTCACCGTCAACGACCCCACCGCCAGCGAACGCGTCGCCACCGTGCTGCGTGGGGTCCTGGGCGAGCAGAGCGTGCTGAACCCGGGCCCGCTCTCCGGCAGCGAGGACGTCGGAGAGTTCGCCACGGCCGCAGGTGTGCCGCTGGTCTACTGGTTCCTGGGTGGCGGCGAGCCGTCCCTGGCCGAGATCGTGGCGAAGACCGGCCGGATGCCCGACGACGTGCCCTCCAACCACTCGCCCTTCTTCGCCCCGGTGATCGAACCGACCTTGGGCAACGGAGTGAAGGCCCTCGTGGCCACGGCCCGCGAGTTCCTGGGCTGAGCGCGGCAGTAAGCCACCCAGGGGCACCGCGTCCGGCGATGGCGCGGTGCCCTATCCGTCCGAGGCCCGGGCGGTCGCTCCGTCTGCTTCCCCTTCAGTCACAGCGTCTCTTCTTCCGTCGGCACCACCGGGGGCTGCCGGTTCGGCTCACCCACGGGACCACTCATCGGGTCAACCGGTGAGTTCTGTCGATCTGATTCTGGCGAAGATGAGGATGGCGAGGGCACTGAGCCCCGCGAAGTTCCCTGTGACCCGAACGATCGAACCAGCATCCTTGGCCCAGATCAACGCAGCTACGGAGACCAGGGCCAAGGTGATCCCCGAGGACAGGAAGAAACTGAGAGTCCCCAGGTACGGCTGACGCCCCTCGGGCAGTCCCCACAGCAATAAACGGATCGTGCCTGCCAGGAAGGCAATCGCCAACACGGTCGTAAAAAGGACACCGCAGAAGGTCGGCAGGCTGAGTCCTGCCCCTACCGCGAGGATACCTTCGGGGTGCGCGAAATACTCCGCCCACGACAGCGACCCGGCCCCGGTCAGCACCACTGCGCCGATGGCGACAACCGTCAAAGCCGCCCGTGGGATCTGGCGGGTTGCAGCAATCTCCCCGGACGAAACGTCGTTCCCCCCGCGTTCCGGCTCTTCACGGTTCATCCAAACTCCTCACCCGGCTTCCTGACGGCATCTCCTGAGGCCGCTCGTATGAAATCACGTCTCCGTGATCGGCCGCTGTCACATCCAGGGTCCGCAGACTGCGCCAGTCTCCCGGGTCTCAGTCCGAGCCCGCAAAGCCTGCTCCGCCGTCACGACCAGGTCACAAGCACCGGCCACAATCGCAGAAATTTACTTACGACAAGCAAGCAGTGAACAACAATGGCAACCGTATTTGTAATATGTAGGACATATGCATAGCATCGATGTGCGAATCATCCGTCGCGCAGTTCAAGACGCCAACATACCCGACCATTGGGGGCTCAATGCTCAAGGAAATACTTGCCGCATCCGTCATCAGCGCCATGGGGATGACCGGATCAGGAGCCCATGCTGCGCCTCAGAACGTGCACGGCAACCCGGTTGCTCTTGCCCATGCGGCCCCCACAAACGCTCTGAAGTACAGCGACGAGGATGTCATCTCCTTCTTCATCCTCCATTCCGGGCCCGTCTTCGATGCTCGGCCTGAACTCGCCACTCAGCTTCGATACACCCGCACGAACCCGAATCCCGGAACAGCCTCGGCCGTGACACACCTCTTCCGCCAAGCTGATCCCAAGCTTCACGAACGAGTCACTGAAGCTGTCCAATCCGGCGACCCCGTGCGAGCAGAGGCGGGAATCAAGGCGCTCACTGACGACTTCAGCAAAGTCGTAGCCCACCTCAAAGAATCCAAGGCCCACAAGGGAACCGTCAGCCCTCTTGATTACAACAACGGCCCCGTGAGCAATTTCGTCGACACCGTCACGTTCGTTGCTGCGGCAGCCGTTGTGCTTGGAGCAGTCGCGGCAGTTGCAGGCGCAGTATTCTTCGTTCTCTACACGCCGGACGAAACGTCCACCGAGTACGACCGGCAGCTGAATGCCGTCGCGGTCGCAAAATCCTTCCGCTAGGGAATATCCGGACTCCTCGCTGTGAACAACCAACGGTCCATCTTCGCCTCAGGCCTTGCAGCGGCGACGCTCATCCTTACAGGCATGCTTGCCGGCGTCCTCGGGGCAATGCCAACCACGGTGCTCACTCAAGATAAATCCTGGAAAGTCGCGGCAACCGCGTTCGTTCCCGAGTCATGGTCATTCTTCACCAAGGACCCGGACTCCGCGGCCTTGATGGCCCTGCGGCCCGATGCCACCGATATCTCCCAGGAAAACAGGCTGGATCCGCTACCTCAATCGTTGGCCATCAACGGATTCGGGATATCGCGGACCCAACGTTCATACGACACCGAGAAGGCACTCTACGCCGGCAAGGTCTCAGACTGGGTCGACTGTGGCGGGATGAGCAATGCACAGTGCATCACCGCAGCCGAGGAGACTCCGGCCCAGAGGCTGGAGGCAGCCAAGGGCGCGCCAAAACTATGCGGGGAATGGCTTCTCGCCCAGGCTCATGTCGTCCCATACGCCTATCGAGAAATGACCTCCTACGAAAGCAAGGCGGACAAGGCTGCAAAGGTGACAGTCAAGTGCTCCTGAGATCCGTCGACCAGTACGCCTCTCGCGTGGCACGTTTCACCGCAACATCGGTACCGATTCAGTTCGCCCGTTCGTTGCTCGCTGCGGCTACCTTGTCTGTGATTGCCTTCACGTCCTGGGATGCTCTGACTCCTGAAGTGGCCGGGGCCGGCCGTCCCTCATACTGCAAACCCCCGCTGAACCTCGGGCTGCTCTGCCTCGATGCAAGCCCCGACAAGTCCTTCGCCCGCTGGATCATGGCCATTGTGTTGATCCTCGTGATTTTGGGGTTAGTACCGGCCCTCACGAGCATGCTCCACGCCTGGGTTGCCTTCTCGTTCTCGGTGGGGATCGGCTTGCCGGATGGTGGCGAACAGGTGGCACAGCTCGTAGCGCTATTGATATTCCTCATGAGCCTCGACAACTGGGCATGGTGCGCTTGGCTACCTCAGCGGGGCCGGGCATTCGAGACAGGGAAGTGGTCGCAGGGAACTGCAGGCATCCGCTGGGCAGCTTGGATCGGGCTCAGAATTCAGATGGCATACATCTATCTGGAGAGTGCCATCTCGAAACTCTCGCACGAGGACTGGATGAACGGATCAGCCATGTACTACTTCGTGCGCGACCCGTCTTTCGGGGGTTCAGGAGCCATTGGACAGTTCGCTCGATGGATCACAAGCTTCGATCTCGGGACCGCCTTGTCCACCTGGTTTCCGATCGTCATGGAGACCTCGATCGCCCTCCTGATCTTCGGAGGCCGCCGGCGCCGGACACTCGGATTGGGGATAGCGGTCGTCCTGCACGTCGGTATCATCGCAGTCATCGGGCTCTGGTCATTCGCGATCATCATGATATCCGCCGTCGCCCTGGCGACGCTGCCTCACATTGAGCCCGCACGCCGCCCTGAAATCACTCCCGATCAATCCAGCAAGGACGTTGCGGGCTTGAAACCGGCACAGTCAAGAAGTTTTTCCAATTGATATGAGGTGAGGAAACAATGTCAGGTGATACCGTCGCTCTCGCGATAATCCTGTCCATTCTGGGAGCCATCCTGGTGATCGGCGGAGCTCTTTCGGCCACGGGACGCCTGCCGATGAACCCGATCGTCGGGATCAGGATTCCATCGACCATGATGTCCGACGCCGCCTGGAAGGCAGCCCACCGGGCCGCTGGACCATATCTCATCCTCTGTGGTCTCTGCGCCTTTGCAGGCATGGTCCTGGCCCTGGCCGTGCCCTCGATGGACCCACTGGCCCTCACGCTCATTCCGGCCGCAGCTGTTCTTGTCGTTCTGGCCATCGCAGTGATCATCGCTTCACGTGCAGCCACCCGCGCTTCGATCGAAGGACGGAAGTAGTCCGGGCCCCACATGGCTACTAACTGCTGCCGGTGGCTGAAGGCCAGCGCCATCGGCCGCATGAAAGGCGCACCACGAGTTCCTGGACCAGTCGAGCACTCGGTAAAACACCCTGAGGCGCAGCACCAGGCGTCGAACTGTGCGAAGAGCACGGCGAGCGGGAGGAGCAGCGTCAGGAACGCCGCGACGCTGATTTCTTCGAGGGGAACGACGGCGCCGGCCTCGGCTCCCAGGACGACCGCCGCGGGGTTCATCCCACTCCCCATCGCGCCAAGCCAGCCGAACCTCGTGTATGGCAAGCGATGCGAACAGCTGAGGAGCCTCCAATCACTCCATGATGCTGCGAGCCTGCTACACGCCGCACGCGGCCTGGTGAACATGCTGGAGAACATGGTGGGCTCCGGGATCCGTGCCACCCACCAGGCCGACGTCTCGCAAGCGGTGGGATCACGCGGGCTTGGGAGCTCTGCACGGCACGCTGAGCCTGACGTGGCCGTGAGCGCCTGGAAATGGAGAGGTTCGAGTATACGGAGTGCTTCTGGGGGCGCGGATCGCTTTTAGACGATCAGCTTGGCGATACGGCCCGCAGCACCTTCTGGTTCTGGATCAAGCCAGGTAGCCAACACACCCGTGGTCACAACCAGGAGCACTGAGATCATGAGTGCGATCAGCAGTGCGATGACCAGCCAGAATCGCTTGGTCATGACGCGTTCTTGGGACATGCTGCTGATCGTACTCGAAAGGCGTAATAGGTTTTGCGAGGAAGATAGGTACTTGAGAATTGTTATCTCAGGCGCCCATCTTTGCTCATTCCGGCTTGTTCCGATAGATCTCCTACCAGTTGCAGGCAGCGGCAGGGTTCCCCTTGATGACAGACGGCAGGATTCGCGACCGCCAGTCCAGCAGGCTACGCCTGCAGTAGCTTTCAAGGTCGATGTTGATGGTCCCCGGAAGACCGACAACGTGGCATTCCCACTGTCGAGCCATTGTCGCGCTGGCCATGGACCGCGAATGGTGCTCACGCAGATCTTTCAGCCCTCCACCGGCGACGAGCTTCGCGTTGAAGGGCTGAGTCCAACGAGCCAACGCCGTCACCTGGAGTCGAACCTCCCAACCACCTTTTGCCCAGCGTTCCCGAGCGTCCGTCGCCCAGGCCGGAGTGAAACAGCAGACCCTTGCCAAGCTTTTCAATGGTGCCTCCCGGTGGAAGCGTCAGAGGGTAGTCGAAACGTTCGGGCGCGATTGCCGAATCGCTCAGGCTTGCCGTCTGCACGGTTCCGGCATTCTTGATCGTTCGAACGGTCGTTGTGTGGTTGCCGTTTTCGAATGCAATCGCCCCGGGGCGGATCTCGTCCGGTTCTGAGGGCCTGAGCAGCGAGTCGGGATGCCGCTCGAATCGTTCGTCGGATTCTTCAGGCGTGGGGCGGGTTTCCGGCACAGTTTGTTCCGATTTGAGGTGCGGTGGTCCTCGCCTCATGCCAGGCGCCGGTCTGCGCGAACTCCTTCGGCACCCGCAAACGAGGACCTGCTTTCCGTACGGTCGCCATGCCGTGCGGGACCGGTGTCTTTGACGCTCGTGATTGATTCTTGAAGAATGGCCGTGCGAGGCGTTTCTCGCGATCCGGTGCCGTCCGGCCAGAGAAATCCCAGCTCAGGACGACGGCGCCGCGCTCCGGTCCTCTGAGGATCCGGAGTGCCGGGGACTCACCTCGGCACCGAGTGCACCTCGCCGGGAACGGAATGACCCGAACGACCGAAGGAGAGCACGACATGACATTCAACAGTGACTCGCAACTCGACGCCCCTGTGCCGTCGACCACGGAATCGGGCGCGCGCCGCGACAACGACGCACACTCACTGAGCGTGGGGCCGGACGGCCCCCTGCTCCTGCATGACATCGCCCTCGTGGAGAAGCTGGCGCGGTTCGACCGCGAACGCATCCCGGAGCGCAGCCCTCACGCGAAGGGCTCGGGCGCCTTCGGACAGCTCGAAGTCACCGAGGACGTCTCGGCTTACACCAAGGCGAAGGTGTTCCAGCCGGGCGCCGTGACCCCCATGCTCGCCCGGTTCTCCACCGTGGCCGGCGAACTCGGCTCGCCGGACAGCTGGCGGGACGTGCGTGGATTCGCGCTGAAGTTCTACACCGAAGAGGGCAACTACGACATCGTCGGCAACAACACACCGACCTTCTTCGTCCGCGACCCGATGAAGTTCCCCGACTTCATCCACTCCCAGAAGCGCCTGCCGGACTCCGGCCTGCGGGACGTCAACATGCAATGGGACTTCTGGACGCTCTCCCCCGAGTCCTCGCACCAGGTCTCGTACCTGATGGGCGACCGGGGCATCCCCAGGACCTGGCGCAACATGAACGGCTACTCGTCCCACACCTACATGTGGGTCAACGAGGCGGGCGAGCGCTTCTGGGTGAAGTACCACTTCCTGACCGAGCAGGGCCTGGAGTTCCTCACGAATGACGAGGCGGCCACGCTGGCCGGCGAGGACGCCGACGCCCACCGCCGCGACCTCTTCGAGGCGATCGGCCGAGGTGAGTTCCCGTCCTGGCGCGTCGAGGTCCAGATCATGCCGTACGAGGAGGCCCGGAGCTACCGCTTCAACCCCTTCGACCTGACCAAGGTGTGGTCCAAGAAAGACTACCCCCGCATCCCGGTGGGCCGCTTCACGCTCAACCAGAACCCGGTGAACCACTTCGCCCAGATCGAGCAGGCGGCCTTCAGCCCGTCCAACCTCGTGCCGGGCATCGGTGTCTCCCCGGACAAGATGCTGCTGGGCCGGATCTTCTCCTACCCGGACGCCCAGCGGAACCGTCTCGGCACCAACTTCAACCAGCTGCCGGTCAACCGCTCGACAGTCCCGATGAACTCCTACGACAAGGAAGGGGCCATGCAGTACCACCACAGCGGCGCGGCCCCCGTCTATGCCCCGAACTCGTACGGCCGTCCTTTCCAGGACACGCAAGGCCGGGTCGACAACGGCTGGGAGGCCGACGGCGAGCTGGTCCGCTCCGCGTACACGCTGCACGCCGAGGATGACGACTTCGGTCAGGCCCACACGCTGGTCCGCGACGTCATGAACGACGAGGAGCGCGACCGGCTGGTGGACACGGTCGCCGGCATGGTGGCCGGGCAGGTCGTGGAGCCCGTCCTCAGCCGGGTTTTCGAGTACTGGAAGAAAATCGACCAGGAGGTCGGCGAACGCATCGAATCGGCCGTCCGCGCGAGCGACGCGGTCTAAGTCCGCGCGTTCCACCTGCCAGATCCCGCACGATCTGACAGAGTGCACGGCCCGCCGGACCCGGTGACATCACTGGTTCCGGCGGGCTTTCGCTTGTCCGGAACCTCCGGGGACCGGCCTCGCAAGTGAAACGCCTGCGACGGTGCCAGCCCTGCCGGGCCCCGTCAGGCGAGCAGGATCCCGCCCCAGGCCGCCAGCAGGCAGAGCGCCGCACCGCCCAGCCCGTAGACCACTGCCCGCAGCGGCTCACGATTGTGCAGGAGCCGCACGGTCTCCAGGCTGGCCGTGCTGAACGTCGTGTACCCACCCAGGAAACCCGTGCCCGCGATCAGCAGCACTTCCGGAGCCAGCCGCTGAGCAGCCACAGCCCCCGCCAGCACGCCCAGGGCGAAGGACCCCGTCACGTTGATGACCAGGGTGGCGAAGGGGAAGTCGGTGGGCCAGCGGCGCCGCACCGCGCCGTCGAGCATGAAACGCACGACGGCGCCCGCGCCTCCCGCGAGAGCCAGCCACAGCGGGATCAACGCGCTCACGGGCGTCCTCCCGCCGTCGCCCGGTCCTCCCGGCGCGTCTCGCGCAGCCGGTGCGCCAGCGTGGCGAGCCAGATGCCCAGTGCCGTGGCCGCACCCCCGAGCAGGAGCGTCGCGGCGAGGTACCCGAAGGCTCCGACGAGGCGGCCCGCCTGCAGGAGGTGGACGACGTCGACGGCGAACGTGCTGTAGGTGGTGAACGCACCCAGGAAGCCGGTGCCACCCAGGAGCCGGAAGCGGCGCGCCCAGCCGACGTCCGAGCCGCGGCGGATGAGCGCCTCCAGCAACAGGCCGAGCAGGAACGCGCCCAGCACATTGATCAGCACGGTGGCCAGGGGCCAGCCGCCCGGCACCGGGACGGCCAGTGACACCGTATACCGGGCATAGGCTCCGAGCACTCCACCACCGAACACCCAGGCGATGGCCCGCGGGTTCAGATGCAGCGGAGGGACCGCTCCGTGGGCGGTCGTCCTGGATGGCTCGCGCGTCATGCCACCTCCACCTCCAGTCGCCTCCGGCGGCCCCGGATGGTCCGCTCTCCAAGGCTAGCGCGAAGGGTCCGCGGAGAGCCCACCGTCACCCGCGCTTCCCTTTCATACCGCGGAAGTCGCGGAGTGAACTCTCACTTCAAAGAGATTTCGGGAATGTGTCAAGTCATGACAGCTTAAAAATATTCCTTGACTGATAGTTACTTTCTCCTGCATTCTCAGTCGGGGGGCAACACCAACCACATCAGGAGGAATCATCGTGCGATCCACGTCAGGCCTCAAGCGGATAGGAACCATGTGCGCCGTCGGCGCACTCGCCACACTGGGCCTTTCCGTCAACACTGCCTGGGCCGGGCAGAACAACCCGGACGACAGCCAAGCATTCACCTCGAAATCAGGCCAGGCTGAGAGCTTCGTCTTCAAGAACAAGTCACACCGTGTCGACCGCAATGCGGTGAGCGGACTGCTGGAAGAGTCGTTCAGCTCGGCTCCCGGCTCCCAGTTCAGGCAGGTCCGGGATCAGCAGCTCGGAGAGGGCCACCTGTCCCGCTTCGTGCAGGTGATCGACGGTCACGAAGTGGCGGGCTCCTCCGTGGCCCAGACCCTGGACAAGAACGGCGCCCTGATCCAGGCCATGGGCTCCGTGGCCACCGGCACCACCACGGCCACCTTCCCGCAGCAGCGCGATCTGGCCAAGGGCGAAAAGGCCGCCAAGACCGCAGCCGCCACCCAGGTCAAGCTGCCCGCCTCCAAGGCCAAGGTCAAGCGCACCGTCTGGTACGCGCCGGCCCTCGCCGGTTTCCCCGACGGTGGCACCGTCGGTCAGCCGGCCTATGAAGTATTGGTCAGCGACCATGACTCCAGCTACACCGTCACCGTCGCCGCGAGCGGAGCCCCACAGGTCCTGGCCACGGCCACCAACACCCACGAGCTCAGCCGTGCGGTGTGCGACGCCAACCGTAAGAGCGGCACCACCTACGCCGACCTCCAGTGCGGCGCGAACACCAAGAACACCCTGAGCCGCAAGGAGGGCCAGGCCGCCTCCAGCGTGGCGGACGTCAACAGCGTCTACAACTTCTTCGGCGACACCAGCGCCTTCTACGCGGCCAACACCAACGCCGGTGACCTGACCACGCTGGTGGGCGCGAACTACAACGACGGCATCGGCAAGGCCATCCGCGGCAGCGTCCGGCAGTGCATCAGCGGCGAGTCCTGCCCCTACGCCAACGCCTTCTGGTCCGATGAGATCAGCGCCATGGTCTACGGCGAGGGTGTCACCACCGACGATGTCACCGGCCACGAACTGACCCACGGCGTCACGTCCAAGACCAACGGGCTCCAGTACCAGAACGAGTCCGGCGCCATCAACGAGTCCATGTCGGACATCTTCGGCGAACTGACGGACATCGGCAACGGCAGTTCCGATGACACGGCCGCGAACCGCTGGAAGATGGGCGAAGGCAGCTCCCTGGGTGTCATCCGTGACATGAAGAACCCGCGGGCCTACGGTCAGCCGGACACCTACAAGGGCACGGGCTGGGCTCCCACCAGCTCCAACCCGAACGACTCCAACGACCAGGGCGGCGTTCACACCAACAGCGGCGTCGGCAACAAGCTCGCCTACCTGATCACGGACGGCGGTTCCTTCAACGGCCAGACCGTGACCGGCCTGGGCGTGCACAAGGCGGCGGAACTGTACTGGACCACGCAGACCCTGCTGCCGTCCAACGCCACCTACGCCTCCCTCAAGAGCGCGCTGAAGCAGGCCTGCACCGCCAACGTCACCAACGGCGTCGCCGGCACCACCACCGCGGACTGCACCCAGGTGGCCAACGCCATCACGTCCGTGCGTATCTGAATCACACCGTGAAAGGGCCCGCTACCGGGCTCCGGTGACTGTGGGCGGGGCGACCCGCCCACAGTCGTGTCCGGGCTCAGCGCCCCAGGGTCTCGGCCAGAGCCGCGAGCACCAGAGCCACGGAATCCGGGGCGGCGTTCGGCCCCATGGTGCCGATCCTCCAGAGTGAATCCGCATAGGGTCCCACCCCGGCGCCGATCTCGATGCTGTACCGCTCCAGCAGCCGCCTGCGCACCGCGGCGGAGTCGACGCCGTCGGGCACTCGCACCGTGGTCAGGCTGGGCAGCCGCGACCCCTCCTCGGCGAAGAGTTCCAGGCCGAGCCCTTCCAGCCCCGCCCGGAGCATCCGCCCCGCCGCCCGGTGACGCTCGTGAACGGCAGGCAGACCCTCCTCCAGGATGCGCTGGAGCGCGGCGTCCAGGGCGGCGATCATCGCCACCGGAGCGGTGTGATGGTAGGTCCGCCGCGCCCCACTGGCCGCGCCCGCGTAGCCGCCCAGCAGCCCGATGTCGAGGTACCAGGAACGCGGCTCCGGGACCCGGCGCCGGAAGGCGGCCTCGGACACGGTGAACGGCGAAAGCCCCGGCGGAACACCCAGGCACTTCTGGGTGCCCGAGTACCCGATGTCGAACCCCCATTCGTCGGCGCGGACGTCCAGGCCGCCCAGGGAGGTCACGGCGTCCACCACCAGGAGCGCGTCCCTTTTGCCCGCGCCCAGCCCCGACAGATCGGAGAGCACTCCGGTGGACGTCTCCGCATGGACGGCGGCGATCACCTTGGGCGCCGGATGCGCCGCCAGCACGCGTTCGACGTCGACCGGCCGCCCCCAGCGGTGCTCCACCTTGATCACCTCGGCGCCGCAGCGCCGCGCCACCTCGCACATCCGCTCACCGAAAAGGCCGTTGACCGCGACGACGGTCACGTCACCGGGTTCGATGAGGTTGACGAAGGCCGCCTCCATCCCGGCGGATCCCGTGGCACTCAGAGGCAGGGTCCGCTCGTTGGCGGTACCCCAGAGCGTGCGCAATGCCTCGCAGCAGCGATCCAGGATCTCGATGAACGCGGGGTCCAGGTGCCCCAGCAGTGGCCGGGTGAGTCCCTGCACGGCCTCGGGATAGCAGTTCGACGGCCCAGGCCCGAACAGATGACGGTGGGTGAGGGTCATGGTGTCCTCTTCTTCCCTTGCGAGCCCGGTCTAGCCGACCACGCGGGACATCAGTTCGATGAAGTTGCCGCCCAGGGCCCCCATGATGGTGGCGTCGTCCACGCCGCGGAGCACGAGCTCCCGGGTGAGGTTGGGAAAGCCCTCATAGCTCTTGATGCCCTCCGCGTACGGGTACCACGGCGGTTTCTGCAGGCAGCCGGGCCCCTCCCACTTCATCCGCTTCACGTAGAGGGTGCCGTCGTACTGGATGTTGAGGTAGCCCTCATCGTCGATGTACGCCGTCTCGTAGACGCTCTGGCGGCCCTTGGGGAAGTCGGTGCAGACGCCCACCCCGGTGGGGCCGAACACCTCCAGCGTGTGCATCAGGTGATCGATCATCCGCGCGACGGTGGGTTCGTCGTCGTCGTTGATCTCCAAGGGCATCGTGCTCATCATGCCGCCCTTGGCGGCCACCACGGCCATGGTCTCGTCCGTGGCGTTCCGCCGGTTGGGGAACACGGAGTAGCAGTTGTTGTGGGAGAAGTACGGCGGGGCCGTGGAGGCCTCGGCCGCCGTCAGCTGGGTGCGCTTCCCGCCATGCGAGAGGTCCACGAGCATCCCCACGCGGTTCATCTCCGCGATCATCTCGCGCCCGGTGGTGCTGATCCCCGCGTTCTCCGGCTCCGCGCACCCGTCCCCGAGGAAGTTGCGCTTGTTGTAGGTGACGGCGGAGGACACCACTCCCATGTCCCGGAAGAGCTCCACATTCCCGGGGTCGTCTCCGAACGGCTTCGCGTTCTGGAACAGGTAGTAGACGCCGATCCGGCCGTCCGCCTTGGCCTGGCGGATGTCCTCCGCGCAGCTCACCTTGACCAGGTCCGTGGAGTGCCGGCGGATGTTCCGGTTCCAGAAGGTGATCTGGTCCATGGCGGCCCGCTGGTCGTGCTCCTCCGCGGAGAGCGTCATGCCCACGCAGTCCACGCCGCCTCGGCGCAGCATCGCGATGGAGCCGTCCAAGGAGCCTCCGCCGCCAGGAGGGATCGCTCCGCAGGTGTCCACGACGGTGGCCCGCGCGTGGAGTTCCAGGGCGTGCTGTTCCTCCTCGGCCGTCAGGGACCGGGAGAGGAACGGGTGGCTGAGCTGCGTCCTCATGACGCGGCCTCCTTCTGGGTCGATTCGTGGGGGGCCTGCCCGATCATGGACAGGAGCCCGGTGTCCGCGGCGAGCAGGCCGCTGCGGACCAGGGCATCGCGCCAGGCTTCGAACTGGCCGGGCACGGCACCGGGCGAGGAGGCCCAGAAACCGATGCGCTGGAACTGGGCGATGGTGTCTTCAAGGTGCGGAACATCCAGGGACGGGAAGTGCTCCCGGACCTCCTGGGCGATCCGCTCCGGAGAGTGCGCGGCGAGCCAGGCCTGGGCCTGCCCCAGGCCCGCCCGGAACGCCTCGGCCTCCTCCGTGTGCCCCTCCGCCCAGCCACGGGTGGCGCAGTAGACGGACCAGGGGACGGGGCCGAGACCGTCGGCCAGCGGAACGGTCTCCCGGAGCCGGGAGTCCTGGGCCTCGTGCCCGCCGGCCAGGAGGAAGTCCCCCGGTCCGTCCACGAACTCGTCGATGACGGCCTCCGGCTGGTACCCCACCAGCACCTTGATCTCCCCCAGGGGGATGCCCTGGCGGTGCAGGATCTCCAGGAAGGCCACCCAGGAGGTGGGCACATAGGTGGGGGCCACCACGAGGACGCTGCCCCGCAGGCGGTTCCAGTCGAAGACTTCACCGGAAACCGGCCGAGGGTCCTGCGCCCGCTGGAAGAGGAAGTGCCTGGTCTGGGTGTTGCTGACGGCCACCACCACGCTGGGCTCGGCCCGGTTGAGGCGGTCCGCGAAGACAACACTGCCGAGCACCAGGTCAGTCGTCCCCCGGAGCACCGCATCCGTGATGGAGCCGTGCCCCGGGGCCTGGGGCTGGACGCTGACCTCCACCCCGGCCTCTGCGAAGAAGCCGCGGGCGATTCCGATGTAGTGCGGCAGATAGGCCAGGTTCTCCGCCGCTGCGATCCGCACGGGATTCCTCATGATGCTCTCCTGGTCCTGCTCAGCCTGCGGCGATGAAGGGATTGGCCTCGTTGACGTCCTCCAGGGTCTTGCCCTTGGTTTCGACGCCCGCGATCGCGAAGACCACGATCACGGCGAACATGATGGCCAGGACGCTGAACACCCCGGAGAGCTTCCAGCTGTCGAAGATGATGGCGAACAGGGGCGGCATGACGATCGGTCCGACGCTGCCGATGCCCTTGACGAAGGACACTCCGAAGCCCCTGACCTTGGTGGGGTACAGTTCCGGGGCCCAGGACCAGATGGTGGTGGTCAGGAGCAGGATGAAGAACTGGAAGATGGCTCCGAAGATGACCACCTGGGCGTCGTTGCTGGCGAAGATGCCGAAGGCGAAAGCGTCCAGCCCGCCCAGGACCGCTCCGACGATCAGCACCGCACGCCGCGGGAAGCGGTAGGTGATGGTGGCTGCGCAGATGGTGCCGAGGAGGCTGCCGAGCTGCATGACCAGGGTGTAGACGAGGCTCTGCCCAACGCTGGAACCGCGCGACACCAGGAAGGTGGGCATCAGGGTCAGCAGGGAGATCTGAGCTCCCACCAGCATGAAGTACGCACCTCCTGCGGTGACCGTCCGGCGGAGCAGGCCGCTGCGGAAGATGTCCAGGAGCCGCAGTTTCTCCGGCGCGGTGAGGGTCATGTCCTCCCGGGGTTCGCGGCTGAGGTCGACGTGGATCTCCGAGTCGGGGAGCTTGCCGGCGGCGATCTGCGTGAGGCTGCGGTTGCAGCCGTCCACATCGCCCTTGGAAAGGAGGTAGCGGGGCGACTCCGGCATGTTCCGCCGGATCACCAGGACCAGGAGGACCGGGATGACCAGCAGACCGAACAGCCACCGCCAGCTCTGGCCGGGGCCACCGAAGAAGTCGCCGAGGACCACCAGAACCAGGCCCGCGTAGAGCGGTGCGATCACGTTGCCGAGACCGCCGGAGAAGATGTTCAGGGCGGCCACGGTGGAGGCGCGCAACCGGGTGGGCATCATCTCGGAGATGAGGGCGATGCCGACTGCCAGCTCACCGCCCAGCCCCAGGCCCACGAAGAGGCGGGCCACCATGAAGAACTCGTAGTTGGGCGCGATGGCGCAGATCAGGCCGCCGATGGTGTAGATCACCAGGTTGACGATCAGGGAGAACTTACGGCCTTTGAGGTCGGCGAGCGCTCCCGCGGCCCAGGCCCCCAGGGTCAGGCCCACGAAGGTCATCGACGTGATGAGCGCGAACTGGGTCTTGGAGATGGCGAAGGAATTGATGATGGCCGGACCCGCAAGGCCGACGGAGTTGGACTCAAGGATGTCGAAGAACATGCCGGCCACGATGAGCAGGATCGTGATGATGTGAGTCCGTGTGACGGGAATCTTGTCCACCGACTGGGAGAGCTGCAGGAGCGCCCCTTTGAGTTGGCGGCTTCCTACAGCGGATTGTGGAATGGCCACGTTAACCTCCTGAATTTGCGCAATGAGCACCAAGCGCGGTGGATGGCACTGCAGGCACACCGTTGCGCTATCGAGGATGACAGCCCGGTGCCGTTTCGTGGCCACCGGCGGTGTGATCCGTACCACTAAGTTACTTCATCATCGATGATGATGCAATGATTTCTTCTGCTTTTCCACCGCGTTTCCAGCGTGTTTCCGCGGGCCACGGGCCGCCGGGCAGCACGAAGCCACCCCGGACGCACCGGCCCCTTTCAAGGGACTGCGGCGCGGCCGGAGTGGCGGGCTGGATGGGGTCAGGGAAGGAGCGGGAGAAGCGGAACGGACGCGGACGAAGGCCGCACCGCTTCAGCGCGCCATCGCGGAGAGGGACAGGCCGCCGTCGAGCACCAGGAACTCACCCACGGCGTAGGCGCCTCCCGGACCCGCCAGCCAGAAGAAGGCATCCGCGATCTCCTCGACCGAGGCGGGGCGGCCCAGCGGGCCACTGTAGACACCGGACTGATCCGCGGTCTCCTCGAAAAAGCGGGTCTGAACATCTCCGGGACAGACACCGTTCACCAGGATCCCGGCCGGAGCCAGTTCCATGGCCAGGGATTTCACCAGTCCCATCAGCCCCCATTTGGCGGCGGCGTAGACGGCATAGCCCGGCTCCGCCGTGAGGCCGGCCACCGAGGAGGTGGCGATGATCCGCCCCGGGGCATCCGCGGCCAGCATCCTCGCAGCACCGCCGCGCATGGTGTGGAACGCACCCTTGAGGTTGTTGTCCATGAGCCAGTCCCAGGTCTGCTCCGAGGTGTCCACGGCATCCTGCCGGGGCAAGGACACCCCGGCGTTGGCGATCACCACATCGAAGGGCTCCGCCGTCCCGGCGAAGTACGCCGCCGTGGCGGCCGCATCGGCGACGTCCAGCCGGACGGCCTCGGCACCGGGAATCGCAGCAGCAGCCCGGAGGGCCTCCTCGCCATCCCGGTCGATCACCGTGACCAGCGCTCCCTCACGCGCAAAGCGCTCGACGATGCCCCGGCCGATCCCACGGGCCCCGCCCGTGACCGCCACCCGGCGCCCCGCGCCAGGAGAAATCCCTGTCATCTCATTCCTTTCCGGAAGATCCGCCCCACGCTCAGCGGGGCAGCACATCGAGCCGGCCCAGTTCCTGAGCCTCCGCCCGCAGGTCCCGCCCCGTCAGGCTGCTGACCAGCGTGATGAGGGAGGACAGTGCGGGAGTGGGCACGGCGGCCCGCGCGCCGAGGACTTCCACCGGCACCAGACCGCACGGCACATCCTCGGAGACGAAGCGGTCCTGGAACGTCGGGCCCAGACGGGGCGAGGAATCCTCCCGCGAACCCGGTCCATACGCCCGCGCGGCGAAGTCATTGCGGCCCAGCGCCTGCGCACCCAGGCCGAGGGCGTCCAGCACGGCCAGCCGTTCGGCGTCGAGCTCCGCCCGCAGCGCATCGAGCCCGGGCGAGCCGAAGTCGCCCAGGTGGAAGGCGCCGCGCTGCGGCACCGCGCCGCCGCGTTCCTGCCAGGCATGGACCGCGTTCAGCGCGAAGGCCGGGACGTGCGCCACGGGGTTGGGGTTGTTCAGCGAGGAGGCCAGCTGCCCCTCCGCTGGGACCAGAGCCGGGAAGAATCCGGAGAGCCGGGCACACGCCGCCCGGGCGGCGTCCGCCGTCACCGAGGAGCCCTCGAACCATGTCTTGACAGCGGCGAGGTGCACCGAGCCGTCCCCGGGAGCGTAGGCCAGATGGGGGGTGGTGTTGAACGCCAGCACCGATTCCGGCCCCAGCACGGAGCCGGCCTCCCGCAGATACCGGGCGAACACCGCCGCACCGTGCGCGTAGCCGGTGGCCAGCACGCACAGCTGGCCGGGCCGCAAGGCGGGACCCAGACAACGGGCCACCTCGCGGTGGCGGTCAGCGGTGGCGGTGATGATCACCACGTCACACTCCGGCAGCGCGCGATCACCCCGTTGCAGCGGCGGGAGGGGGAACTTCGCCTGCCCCAGGCGCCCACTCAGCGTGATGGATTCCGCAGCCAGAAGACGGGCCACCAGACCCGGATCCTGCTCCATGATCCAGCGGACCCGGGCACCCCTCAGCAGCAGATCGGAGGCGATGGCCAGGCCGGTGCTCCCCGCTCCGACGATCCCGAAACCCGGCTCAGGCATGAGAGCGCCGCGGGGTGATCAGGCGTCCGCCGCCGGGGCGGCCGACGAGTTCGCCGTCGCGGGCCACGAGCGTGCCCCGGAGATAGGTCGCGACGACGGCGCCGCGGCTCTCGTAGCCGTCCCACAGGCGGGCCGCGTCCCGGCTCACCGATTGCAGCCGCTCGCGCCGGGAGACCATCCGCCGGGCGGGGTCCACCAGGATGAAATCGGCGTCCGCACCGGGACGCAGTTCACCCTTGACCCCTTCCAGGCCGAAGGTCCGGGCCGCTCCCAGGGAGATGATCCGGGTGAGCCCGGGAAGGGTCAGACGGCCCTGGCTGACAGCCGTGAGGAACGCTCCCAGAACCGTCTCCAGGCCGTGCACACCGGAGGGTGCGGACCAGATGTCGGACCAGCCCCGGTCCTTGTCCTCGGGGGTGTAGGGGGCGTGGTCGGTCCCCACGAAGTCGATGGTGCCGTCCGCCAGGCCCTGCCAGAGGGCCTCGACGTCCGCACTCCCCCGCAGTGGCGGATTCACCTTGGCGTAGGGGCCGAGGTGTTCGGCCTCCCCCAGGGTGTGGAAGAGGTGGTGCGGGCAGGCTTCCGCGGTCACGGCCTGGCCCTGCGCCTTGGCCTGCCGGACGCGTTCGACGGCGGCTGCCGTGCTGATGTGCGCGATCGACAGCCGGGCGCCGGCGGCCCCGGCCAGCAGCAGAGCACGCGCCACGGCCTCCTCCTCGGCCACCGGGGGACGTGATTCCGCATGGGCCCGGAGGTCCGAACGGCCCTGTTCCTTCATCTGCCGCGCCAGGCAGGAGCAGATGGAGTCGTTCTCCGCGTGGACCACGGACGGCAGTCCGGTCCGGGCCATGATCTCCATGGCAGCCAGGAAGGAGGCATCGTCAGGCAGCGCCCGGCTGGCGAATCCGGGGTCCGCTCCGGCGGCCGGGGCGTTCATGAAGGACTTGAACGCCACGGCGCCGGCGTCGGCCTGCTCCGCGATGCTGTCCAGGTTCACGTGCCCGGCGCCGCCGTACAGGCCGAAGTCCACCACGGCCTTCGGCGCCACCACGGCGTGCTTGTGCCGCCAACTGGCGGCGTCCGAGACCGCCGGGACGCCCGAGGGCATCTCCAGGACCGTGGTGATGCCGCCGATGGCGGCCGCGGCGGTTCCGGTGGCGAAAGTCTCGCGGTGAGGATGCCCGGGGTCCCGCAGATGCACGTGGCTGTCGATCATGCCGGCCAGGACCACCAGGCCCCGGGCGTCCACCACGGGCAGGCCGGGCTCCGGGCGTTCAGCGTCCGGGGCCCCGCCCTGGCGTGGGAGGACGGCCCGGACCTTGCCGTCCCGGACCCAGAGATCCGCTTCGGCCACCCTCTCCGGCAGGACGACATCCCCGCCGGAGACCAGGTACTCCTCCGTTTCCGCGGCCATCAGTCCTCCGACATCATGACGACGGCACCCTTGGTCTGGGTGTATCCCAGGAGTGCCTCGTAGCTCTTGGAGGTGCCGTAGCCGGACTGCTTCCGGCCACTGAAAGGCAGCTCCACGCCATTCGAGTAGGTGTTGACCATGACCTGCCCGCAGTGCAGATCGCGGATCAGGCGGTGCGCCCGGCCCGCGCTGGCGGTCCAGACTCCGGCCACCAGGCCGTAGTCCGTCCCGTTGGCGATGGCGACGGCCTCCTCGGTGTCCTCGAAGGTGGTCACGGACAGCACAGGCCCGAAGATCTCCTCCTGCGCCACGCGGGCGTCCGGGGCGACACCGTCGATCAGGGTGGGCAGGACGAAGTTGCCGGCCGCCAGGGCCTCGTCCTGGGGGGCGCCACCGCCGGTGAGGAGTTCGCCTTCCGTGCGGCCCAGGGTGATGTAGTCCAGCACGCTGTTCTGCTGACGCCGGGAGATGACCGGGCCCATGTCCGGGTTGTCCAAGCCGTGGCCCAGCGTGGTCGCGGAGAACCTGGCCACCAGTTTCTCCACCAGACGGTCGTGGACGGAGCGATGCACCAGGAGGCGGGAACCGGCGGAGCAGGTCTGCCCGGCGTTCTGCAGGATGGAGTTGGCCACCACCTGCGCGGCCGTCTCCAGGTCCGCATCCCCGAAGACGATGTTGGGCGACTTGCCGCCGAGTTCCAGGTCCGCAGGAACCAGGTTCGCGGCGGTCGCCTGGCCGATCCTGATGCCCACCGGCACCGATCCGGTGAAGGAGAGTTTGCCCAGACCGGGGTGGCCGGCCAGCGCGGCACCGGCCTCGGCGCCGATGCCGGGGACCACGTTGAACACGCCGTCCGGGAGTCCCGCGGCGCTCATGATCTCGGCCAGCCGGAGGGAGGACAGCGGAGCCTCACCGGCGGGCTTGAGCACACAGCAATTGCCGGCGGCCAGGGACGGTGCGATCGAGCGCGTGGCCAGGCCCAGCGGGTAGTTCCAGGGCGTGATGTGGCCGGTGACGCCGTAGGCCTCGCGCACCGTGAAGGTCATCCGGTCCGTGGCCGCCGGGATGACGCTGCCGAAGACGGCCTCGACCATGTTGGAGTAGTACTCGAAGAACCGTGCGGCGAACTCGACGTCCACCAGGGCCTGGCGGAGCGGCTTGCCGGTGTCCTGGCTCTCGATGCGGCCCAGCTCGTCGGCGTTCCGCCGGATCCCCGCGGCGATGGCTTGCAGGACGCGGGCCCGCTCGGCCGCCGTCGTCCGTTTCCAGCCCCCGTCGAAAGCCGCGCGCGCAGCGGCGACTGCACGGTCGACGTCGTCGGCGCTGCAGGCGGCCACTTCGGCGAGGACCAGCCCGGTGGCGGGATCGAGGTCCAGGAAGGTTTCGGCGGTGGCGACCCGGCGGCCGTTGATGAAGGCTCCCTGGGTGGTGTTGGTGATGGCCGAGTTCATCGGGTGGCTCCTTGTGTGCTGCTGACGGTCTCTGCGGGGAGGGTACTTCCGGGCCGCTGGTCGATCCAGTGGCGGGCGATGGCTTCGCGGGTGCTGAAGTGCACGTCGCCGGCGGCGAGCGCATGCTCCACGAAGTCACGCAGACCCGCCATGCGCCCGGCCTGCCCGGTGTGGCGGGGGTGGATGCCGATGGACATCATCTTGGGGGAGCCGCGGTGCCCTTCGCGGCGGAGCTCGTCCAGGCCGCGGGTGCAGGTCTCCCAGAAGTCGAAGGGGCTGGTGAAGCCCATGGGCTGGACCAGCCGGCCTTCCGTGTAGGTGAGGGTGTACGGCACCACCAGGTGCTCGCGTCCGGCGGACTCCGTGAAGTAGGGCAGGTCATCGTTGTAGGCGTCGGAGTCGTAGAGGAAGCCGCCCTCCTCCACCAGGAGCCGGCGGGTGCTCAGGCTGGGGCCCGTGCGGGAGCGCCACCCCACCGGACGGCGGCCGGTGCTCTGCTCGATCGAGGCCACCGCGAGCGCGATCCGCTCACGTTCCTGTTCCTCGCTCAGTTCGGCGGGATCCGTCCAGCGCCAGCCATGTGCGCAGATGTCGTGCCCACGGTCGCGGACCCATTCACACACCGCGGGATTGCGTTCAAGCGCGACGGCGGGTGAGAAGAGCGTGGCCGGGAGTCCGTATTCGTCGAGCAGGTCGGCGATGCGCCAGATCCCGGCGCGGCTGCCGTACTCGTAGATGGATTCGACGGCCAGGTCCCGGTGCCCCGGGCGTGCTTCACGGCCCGGGCCGAGGCTTTCCCCGTGGGCATCGCCTTCCAGGATGCTCCGTTCCCCACCCTCTTCGTAGGCCAGGCAGAAATTGACCACCACGGCCGCGTCATGTGGCCAGCGGACCTTCGGCTTGTGCCGCCCGTAGCCGATGAAATCCCGTGCAGGTCCCAGCCCTTGCAGTCCGTCCTCCATTGCACCAACCCCGCCATCCTCGTGATCTTCACGACATTTCTACTTCATCACCAATGATGAAGTAGAAATGAAGTGCCGTCAATAGGCCACTCGCCGGACACGGTCACCGGGGGCTCCTTGTGCGAAGATGACTGGGAAACGCGCCACGATTCAGGGGATGGAAAGGGAGTGCCCGCGATGACCACGCCGCATCTGGAGATGGAGATCCTGGCACTGACCCTGATCGGGGAGTCCGAACGACCCGTCGGCTCCTCCCGGCTCGCCGAAGCCTTCAACGAATCCGGCATCCGGGTCGCCGAGGCCACTGCCGGACGTTTCCTCCGCTCCCTGGACCAGCAGGGCCTGACGGTCATCCCCCGCCCCAAGTCGGGGCGCGTGGTCACCGAGCTGGGGCAGCAGCGCCTCGAAGAGCTGCGCGCCACCCGGCGCGTGCAGCAGAACGGCGAGGACCTGGTCCGCGCCGCAAGCACCACGGACCTGACCGAGCTGCTCGACTTCCTGGTGGTGCGCCGCGTCCTCGAAGCCGAGGCGGCACGCCTGGCCGCAGCGGACGCCACGGATGAAGAGCTTCAGGAGATCGCCCAGCAAGCTGCGGCGCACGGGAGTGCGGTCTCCGCGGGCGGCGCCCCCAACCGGGACTCCTCCACCCTTTTCCACCGGACCGTGGCGCGGGCATCGCACAACCGGATCCTGACCTCCATGGCGGAACTCCTGATCGAACCCGCCAACCCGAATCTGACCGCCGTCCTGGAGGAGGTCTCCCTCAACTCCCAGGTGGTCTCCGAGCAGGCCGACGACCATGAGGAGCTGGCCGCGGCGCTGCGCAACCGGGACCAGGAGAAATCCTGGGAACTCATGCACGCCCACATCGGTCACCTGATCGACGCCGTCCGCTCCTACCTGGCCCGGCCGGGCAACGGGGGCTGAGCCCCTCCCCGACCGGCGACCGGATCGCCCCCGAAGTGCCGCCAAGGCGCCTCCGGAGCGCGGGAGTGAACAGCATCACCTCGCCTCAGGAATACATCATCGATGATGATGTGTTTAGCTGGAAGAGCCCCTCCCTCGGACCCGCGCGCCGCCGGGCAGGCGACGGGTCCACACCACGAGGGGAGACATGACCACCACCACCGGCACCGCACCGCCACCCACCCGGCCGGGCCTGGGCGCAGCGGTCAGCTCCCTGCGAGGCAACCGGCGGTTCCAGCTGCTGTGGACCTCCAACCTCCTCTTCTTCGGGGCCGGGTGGACCCAGACCATCGTCCTGGGGTGGATGGCGTACACCATGACCCACTCCGAGTTCCTGGTGGGGGTCTTCACCGCCGCCCGGCTGGGGCCCATGCTCCTGGGGCCTCTCTCCGGAGCCCTCGCGGACCGCTACTCCAAGGTCAAACTCCTGATCGCCGCCTCCCTCTGGGCGACCGTGGGCTTGTCCGTCGTCGCACTCCTGGCCGGCCTGGACCGCCTCCCGTTCTGGGGCCTGGTGCTCGGCGGCCTCATCATCGGGCTCGCCCAATCACCCTCCCAGCCGGCCCGGGCGGCCCTGGCCGTCGAGCTGGTGGGACGGGGCAACGTCAGCAACGCCAATGCCCTCAACGCCCTCGCCATCAACTCCATGCAGGTCATCGGCCCGGCAGTGGGCGGCAGCCTCATCGCGCTGATCGGCGCACCACTCACCCTCTGGCTGTCCGTGCTCTGGTACGCCGCGGCTCTGCTGCTCATCCTCCCGCTGCGCAAACACCGGAGCGCCACCCCTCGCCGTCGTGAACCGGTACTGGCCATGACGCTCAGCGGCTTCCGCGTGCTCGGCACCAACCGCCTCGCCGCAGCCGTGCTCGCCGTGACCCTGGCGGCCAATTGCACGCTGTGGCCGGTCTACCAGTCATTCATGCCGGTCTTCGCCGAGCGCGTCCTCCTGCTCGACGCCGCGGGGCTGGGTGTCCTCATGACCTGCGCCGGGGCGGGCGGCCTGCTGGGTTCGCTGGCGATCGCAGCGCTGGGCGACTTCCGGCGCAAGGGCGCCCTGTTCGTACTGGGCACCTGCGCCTGGGCGGCTCTGTGGGTGCTCTTCTCCCTGTCCTCCCTGCCCTGGCTGTCCTTCCTGCTCATGGCCGCGATCGGCGTGCTGGGGTCCTGCTTCGTGGTCCTGCAGTCCACCCTGCTCCTGCTCGCCACGGATCCCCTGGTGCACGGACGGATGCTGGGCCTCCAGGAGCTGGCCATCGGGATCATGCCCGTGAGCACCCTGGGACTGGGCGCCCTGGCCCAGGTGATCGGCCTGCCCGGCACCACCCGGATCGCGGGCGGACTGGTCATCCTGCTGCTGTCCCTCCTGATGTGGAGAGTGCCCGGGATCCTGAAGTTCAGCGGACGGACGCCTACCTGAGGACGCCGGGGCCGTGACCCTCCGGCACCGGAACCACCGGCAGGACGCCGGCCACCTCTCCGGCGTCTCCGAGCGGTGACCGGCGCAGCTCGCGCCGCAGCGCCCATCCGGCCGGGGCACGCCCGGCACGGCCCGACCCGGCCCGGAAGTCTCCCGCGCGCCTACGATGACTTCATGGGAGATGCGCGTGGGGAGAACATCATCCGGGTGACTCGTGCGAGCACGAACAACCTCAGGAACGTGAGCGTCGATGTGCCGAAGAAGGCACTGACCGTGGTCACGGGGGTTTCGGGGTCCGGGAAGTCCTCGCTGGTGCTCGACACGATCGCCGCCGAGGCACAGCGGCTCGTCAACGACTCCTATCCGACGTTCGTGCGCAACCGGCTGCCGCAGATGCCCGCTCCGGAGGTGCAGGCGATGGGCGGACTCACGTTCACCGCGCTCATCGATCAGCGCCGCTTCACCGGCAACGCGCGGTCCACCGTGGCGACCGCCTCCGACATCGCACCGCTGCTGCGCCTGGTCTTCTCCCGCATCGGCGAGCCCTCCGCAGGCTACTCGCCGGCCTACTCCTTCAACGATCCGGCCGGCATGTGCCCCCGGTGCGAGGGCCTCGGTTCGGTGGTGGACATCGACGTCGAAGAACTGATCGATCTCTCCAAGAACATCGATGAGGGCCCGGTGCGATTCAGCCAGTTCCGCCCTGGCGTCTACCGCTGGAAGCGATTCGCGTACTGCGGGCTTTTCGACCGCAAGAAGCCGCTCGGCGAGTACACCCCGGAGGAGATGGATCTCTTCCTCTACGCCGATCAGCTCAAGCTCCCCGATCCGGATCCCCGCTTCCCCAAAACCGCACGCTTCGACGGCGTGGTCACCCGCATGCGCGATGTGTACGTCAAGAACCGGCCGGAGAAGATCTCGGCACCCGTGCGCGAAGAACTGGAACGCCTCACGTCCCACCGGCCGTGCCCCGAATGCGGGGGCGCCCGGCTGAACGCCGCGGCCCGGGCCAGCCTCATCGACGGCCGCTCGATCGTGGACTGGTCCGCCTTGTCCGTCTCCGGGCTCCGCGAGCTGCTCGAAGAGATGCGGGATCCACGGGTGGAACCCGCGCTGCTGGGGATCCGGCGCACGCTCGATGCCCTGCTCTCCGTGGGCCTCGGGTACCTCTCACTCGACCGCCAGTCCTCCACGCTGTCCGGCGGCGAGGCCCAGCGCGTGAAGATCGTGAGACACCTCGGCAGCGCACTCACCGACGTCACCTACGTCTTCGACGAGCCCTCCACCGGGCTTCACCCCGCCGATGTGCAGCGGCTCAACCGGCTCCTCCAGCGGCTGCGGGAGGAAGGCAACACGGTACTGGTGGTCGAACATCATCCCCAGGTGATCCGGATCGCCGACCACGTGATCGACATAGGGCCCGGAGCGGGAGCAGCCGGTGGACGGGTCCAGTTCCAGGGCACTCCCGCCGCCCTCGCCGACAGCGACACCCTCACGGGACGGCTGCTCTCCCGGCCGCTGCGCCTCAAGGACTCCCCTCGTGAACCCCGCGGCAGCGTGCGCGTCCTCAACGCCTCAGCGCACAACCTCCAGGGCTTCGACGTCGAGGTCCCCCTTGGCGCGCTCACCGCGGTGACCGGCGTCGCGGGCTCCGGCAAGAGCTCTTTCGCCACCGCGGAACTCCCCCGCCAGCACCCCGGGTTCACCGTGGTGGGCCAGGATCCGCTCCGTGGGGGCGTCCGCTCCACCTCCCTCAGCGTCCTCGGCATCGCGGACGAGGTGCGTGAGGTCTTCGCCGATGCCGGAGGCCTCGCCCCGGCCTGGTTCAGCTTCAACTCCAAAGGCGCCTGTCCCGGCTGCAAAGGCAAGGGCTACATCACCACGGAACTCGCCTTCCTGGACGACGTCGCCACCCCCTGCGACGTCTGCGGTGGGGAGCGGTTCAACGGCAAAGCGCTGAGTGTCCGGGTCGACGGACACACGATCTCCGACGTCCTGAAGATGACCGCCGCACCGCTGGCGCGGCTGTTCTCCGGGCATCCCGCGATCGTCGCCGCCATGACCTGGCTGGAACGGGTCGGACTGGGCTACCTCGCGGTGGGGCAATCACTGGACACCCTCTCGGGAGGAGAGAAGCAGCGCCTGCTGCTCGCCAAACACCTGGGCGCCTCGGACGATCTCGGCTCGGAACGTATCGTGCTGGACGAGCCCACCACGGGCCTTCATCCGAGCGATGTGGATCGGATCAACGCCCTGTTCACGGAACTCGTGGACGCCGGAGCCACCTTGGTGGTGGTGGAGCACAATCTGAGGGTCATCGCGCAGAGCGACCATGTGATCGACATCGGCCCCGGCGCGGGATCGGACGGCGGACGGCTGCTCTTCACGGGCCGGCCCGTGGACCTGCTGGAGTGCGCCGAATCGCTGACGGGACACGCCCTGGCCGTCGCTTCGGCACGGTGAGGCGCTCATCCGCGGCATGAAATCGCATCACAGCCGTCCAGCGCAGACGAAACCGGAAGCGTGATGCATGACGTGACGGTACGGATCGGACTGCGGTATAACCGGAAGGATTCCGCGGACCCGGCCGCAAGCGAGCGCCCACCGTCCCGGCCGGGTGGGGACTGCATGACCGCGGGGCGGGAACCAGGAGGTTGAAGTTGGTTGAAAAACAGTCATCGCGTCACCAGTGGGTGCTCCTGGCTGCGGAGGCCTCCATCGGCTCGACGCTGCGTGGGGGCGCCACCGTTCCGCGGTACATGATCGACACCCTGCGCATGGCGAATCTCGCCTCAGTGGAGCGTTTCTCCGCGGCGGAACACCAGCGCATCGCCGCGGCCATGATCATGGCCCAGGTCCGCGCCAACGACATGACGGCCGCACTGGAGCTGGCCGATGCGGTGCGTGAATCGCGGCTCTCCACTGCGCCGGTCTCCGCCGAAGCCGTCCCGGACTTCCTGGCTCTTGAAGCGGCGCTCTCAGAGGCCGCGATCGCCGGCGGGCTTTCCACCACCGCGCTGGAACACGCTGTCCGGCTCGCCGACTACGCCTCGGTGCACGGCGACCCGCTCTGGACCCAGCGGGCCCACGGCCTCCTGGCGGCCGCCGCGGCCTTCGGCGGTGAACATCGTCTGGCGGAGGAACATCTGGACGCCATGCGGGCACTCGCCCTGGCACAGGGCTGGGACACCGGGCGAGCCGAATACATGGAAGCCGTCGCGGAATCCCTGATCGCATTCACCCACTTCGACAAGTCTCGGATGGACGGGCTCCTCCCCCGTGTCGAGGCCCTGAATGAGCTCGATGCGAGCGCCAGATCGCTCGCGGACATGGTGAAGCTGCTCTGCCACGTGCTGCACGGCAGGATGCATCAGGCCATGACCCAGGCTTCGCTTCTGGCCATGGGCAAGAGCCAGCCCTTCACCCCCCGGCTCATCCGGGACTACGCCGTCGCGGTCCAGGCGTTTCTCCTGATCCTGCGGGGCGATCCTCTGCGGGCCCAAGGGGTGCTCAGAGGATTGGAATCCTCCGAGAATCACTTCCTCTGCACCGGTACCCTCCAGGCCTCGGCGGCGCTCCAGCTCCAGGACTACCGGGGCGTGCTGACCGGGACCAGCGATTGCCTGCAGCTGCGCACCGCGCACAATCTGTGGACTCTTCCGCAGGTGCTGCTGCGCCGTGCGATCGCGAACCTCCGGCTGGGCAATAAGCAGACGGCGCTCCACGAGTTCGGCGATGCGGTCCACCTCCTCCGGCTGTCCGCCTCGGGGCCCGCGCTGCTGACGACTCCCGCCGGAGAACTCAAGTTCCTTCTGACCGAGGTGGAGCAGCACGCTCCGTGGCTGGCGGCAGAGGCGGCGCTCCTCCGGCAACAGGCTGAGGGGGTCCTTCAGGCGGCCACGCCCGCCCTCGTCCTGCCCGTGCTCTCAGAGCGTGAACGTCTCGTGGCCACGATGCTGCGTTCGGCGTCTCCGCTCCCCCAGATCGCCCGGGAACTTCACGTCGCCCCCAGCACGGTGAAGTCGCAGGTGCTGGCCGTCTACCGCAAGCTCAAGGTGAACTCGCGGGAGGAAGCCGTGGAACTGCTGGAACGCAGCGGTTTCTACGAAAGCTGAGACCCGCCCCACTCCCCGGTGTGACCGGCTCCATGGAAACCGGTGGAGCGGGTGGAAACCCGGGTTGAAATGCCGGAAGTTCCCCTTGAGCCGCTTCTCTTCGCGGATAGCTTCGCCATGTCAGGCAGGTCGTCCGTCCTGCCGCGGACTGCCCGGCGGCTCCTCGCAGGCGCCGGGCCGGAGACTCTCAGGAGGAAGCATGACCGACCACCTCAATGGTCCCCAGGAAACATCACAGGATGCGGTCCGGCGCGGGCGCCCGGACCTGAACACTTCCTCCGCACAGGAGCGACGACGCTACTCGCGGCGCGCGATCGTCCGGGCGGCAGCCTGGTCGACGCCGGTGATCGTCGCCGCTGTGGCATCCCCGGCGGCGGCCGCCAGTGCCGCTCCTCGCCTGCTGCTCAGGGGTGTCCCCACACTGCTCGTGGCCGGTTCCAGCGTCAGCGGCGCCACCGTGACCGCCAGTTCGAATGACGCACTTGAGGTGACTGTCACTCTGCCCGGTGGCTTCACCTGGGAGGACGGTCTGGGGCAGGCAGGGCTCCCCCGGGTGATCGGCAAGGGTCCGGGTGTTTACGCGGTGCCCCCGTTCACGGCGGCGGCCGAACAGAAGACAGCCACCCTCACGGCGGAGATTCAGGGGTCGACCGCCGTCGCGGTCGCCTTGATCACCGTGCAGCCCGTCTACTCGATGTCCCTGCTCGGAGGCATCACCGCCATCGGTGACGGTCCCGACGAATTCCGCGCTGATTTCACCGCCATCGTTCCAGTCGGCGTGCGCCCCCGACGGCTGGAGTACCTCTTCTACCCGGAGACCGGCACGGGCTGGACGGCGTTGACACCCACAGCACCCCCGACGGGTGAGCGCTACGATGTCGTCCACGCCCAGCCGCTCGGCAGCGGCTTCGAGAAGATCTTCATCTCCGCACGAGGCGATGCCGATGTCAGCAATTCGGCGTTCGGCTCCTATCGATGGCCCATCCGCGCCACCTGGCCCACCGGTTCCGTCAGCACGCTGAGCATGCCGTTCGAGCAGATCCATTTCGGCAGCGACGGCCGTCCCCTCGGCGTCAACGCCTGGGACAGCATCACCGCCGGTGTGCCCGGCTACCCGGGCCCCGACTCGCAGACGGGCTGGGGGAATGTCATCAGCGCCGGCTCAGACGGGCTGGTGGACGGCAACCGGTTCTTCGTGGGGGCCAAGACCTCGGGGCGCACTCCGGCGCAGGGCAACGACGTGACCACCTCTGTCTTCTTCCAGTTCGTTCACGAATCCGGAGCCGCCGCATCGATCACGCCCGAGCCCCGCGCACTGACGGTGCCGAACTACGTGAATGACGCGTCGGGCGTGTACCTGGGGGCGGCCCTCGGGCGGTTCCGCCTGGACCGTGCGGGGTACTGGAAGCTGCTGGTCTGGCCGCAGAGCAGCAACTCGCTGTCCTCCAGCAGCGCGACGCCGGAGGGCGTGGCCTGGGATCCCCGTACCGAGCCGGGGCATCAGCTCGGATCGGTGTTCTACCAGCTGCCGGCCTGATCGAGTCCGGGTTCCGCTATGACCGGGGCTCTTTGAGCTGCTGGATGAGATGAGTCAGCGCGCTGATGTCGGTGTGCTGGGTGAAGGAGTCGTCATCGGGAGCGGCGATGGCGGTGTGATAGCTGACGCCGTCTCCTGCCAGGAGGACCAGACGGGCCAGCAGGGGGTCCGCAAGGTAGTCGGTGAGGATCCGGTACCAATGGTCCCGGGCCCGGCGGAGGATCTCACCGGCGGCCTGGTTCCCCGCCTGCGCCAGCCGGGTGGCGGCGACCACGGCCTGCTCCAGCGGGGATCCTGCGTCGAAGGAGGAGGACAGGTAGTAATGCACCGCTCCTTGGGGCGCGTGCTCCATCTCGTGGATGTCCTGTTCCACCAGCTTTTCCAGCCTGCTCAGGAGCGCGGCGTCCAGATCGGCCCGCGATCGGTAGTGGTGCAGGAGACCGGGTTTGGAGAGCCCTGAACGTCTGGCGACGGCGTCGATGGTCGCCTGTTTCACCCCGGCTTCGGCCAGTACGGTGACGTAGGTGTCGATGATCTGCTCGGGCTTGCTCTGATCCATCGGTCCGCCGTCCTCTAGGGCCTTGCCGGGGCTGGTCATGTTCAGGCGGCACATCCCCCGAGTGTGCCGCCTGAACATCCTATGGTCTATCGCTCGACGATGCCCCAGGGAGAACCGTAGCCCTCAGGCTCTGCCGCGGCCAGCAGGTCCAGGAAGGGCTTCGCCACGAATGCTTCCGGGCCGAGCACGCCGGAACCGGACCAGGTTCCGTTGGCCAGGAGTTCCAGGGCGACCACGGGGTTGATGGCCGTCTGCCACACCACGGCCTGGGAATCGTCACGCGCCATGGTGTCCTCGTTGTCGGCGACGTGGTACAGGTACAGGCCGCCTTCCTTGCCGTCCTTGCGCTTGCCGGTCACGTGGACGCCTGCGCAGGTCTTGCCCTTCATGAGAGGCCCGAGGGTGGCCGGGTCCGGCAGGCAGGCCGCCACCACGTCCCGCGGCGAGACCAGCTGGCCCTTCACGTTGACCGGTTCGGTCGATGCCAGGCCCAGCTTTTCGATGGTCTTGAGGACCTCGATGAACTCGTTGCCGAGCCCGTACTTGAATTCGACCTTCTTCGCGTCGATCCAGCGCGGCATCAGCGAGACTTCCTCGTGCTCCACGTTGACGCATTCCACTTCGCCGATGCCTTCGGGGAAGTCGAACACGATGGGGTCGGAGAACGGCTCGGCGGCGTACCAGCCGCCCTTGTCGGCGTCGAAGAGGACGGGCGGGTTGAGGCATTCCTCCAGGGTGGTCCAGATGGAGAAGGAGGGTGCGAAGTCGTACCCGTCGACCGTCAGGTTCGCGCCGTCGCGCACGGAGAGCGTATCGATCTCGTCGAACAGCTCGTCGGCGGCGTAGCGGGCCATCACATCGGAGAGTCCAGGTTCGACGCCGATGCCCACCAGGGCCAGCTGCCCGGCGTCCTCCCATTCGGTGGATTCGGCGAACTGCTCATCGCCCAGCATGATGTTCGTCTTTTCGAAGGGCTGCTCGGAGTCCCGTACGGAGAGGCTCATTGCCATGTCCAGATAGGTGACTCCGGCCGCACGGCAGGCCTTGAAGATCGGCATCACGAATCGCGGGTCCACCGCGTTGAGTACGTGAGTCGCTCCGGTCTGCTGGATCAGCTCCACGATCGCGGCCTCCTTGGACGCGTCCACCTGGGCCGCGGAGTACCGGGGGTCGTCGATCGCCTCGATGAGGGCGGAGGGACGGGACGGGTCATAGTCCGCGATCGTCAGCTTCTCGAAGAAGCGACGGCGTGAGGCGATGTGCGCAGCGGCGGAACCGACGCCGCCGGCGCCGACGATCAGGATATGCATGGACATGATGTCCCTTTCTTTTCTTGTGTGATTCCCCGCGCGGAAGGCACGAGGTGGTCAGGGGGCGGCCGGGCGCGGCGATGGCCGACGACGGCGCGTGGCCGTGTTCTCGGGGCCGCTGTCAGGCAGCTGTCAGTAGGTCTCGGGGACCTTGACTTCGGTGTCTCGGTTCAGGGATCGCCCGGCGAAGTATTCACGGGCTCCCGGGAACCGGGACCAGACGGCCATCACGACCAGGCCCAGAAGGAGCGAGCCCACGCCCATGACGAAGGTGCCCGAGGTGCCCAGCAGCGTCGTCGTGCCGTAGTCGGGGCTGAACATGCTCACGGCGGAGAAGATGAAGACCGCGGTCATCATGAGCCCGCCGAGCAGTGGGAGGACGAAGCGGAACACGGTGTTGCGTGCGCTGTCGAAGAGGTTCCTCCGGAAGTACACGATGCAGGCGAAGGACGTGATCGCGTAGTAGAGAGCCACGGCCAGGGACGTCGATTCGATGGTGTCCGAGAGGATGTCACCGCTGATGATCGTCATGCCGACGTAGAAGAGGATCGAGACCACGCCCATGAACATCGTGGAGAATCCCGGGGTCTGGTACTTCGGGGTGATGCCCGCGAACCGCCGCGGCAGCGCCTTGTACACCCCCATCGAGAAGGTGCCCCGGGCGGTCGGGAGGATGGTCGTCTGACAGGTCGAGAGGGCTGAGACGAAGACCGCGAAGACGAGCACCCAGCCGTACGGGCCCAGTGCATCGCCACGCAGGCCGTAGAAGACGTCCTCGGCACCCGCCGGGTTGCTCAGGCCCTTGCCCGAGGCGCCGGTTCCGGCATACATCATCGCCAGTACGGTCATGCCGATGTAGGTGATGAGCAGGGTGACGGTGGACAGCAGCGCGGCCAGGCCCGGGGTGGTCCTCGGGTTCTTCGTCTCTTCCGCCAGGGACAGGCAGGTGTCCCATCCCCAGTAGATGAAGATCGCGATCAGGACCGCCTGCATGAACCCGGCGGGGTTGCCGGAGGCGAAGGGGTTGAACCACTCCCAGGAGAACGGCAGCGTCCCGCCGCCATGGAGCAGCGCCAGGCCCAGACCGATGCAGAAGGCGATGATGGCCAGATACTGCAGGATCATCAGGGCGTACTGGGCGAATGCCCCCGCTTCGACGGCCCGGTAGGAAACCCAGGTCATCAGGGCGATGATGAGAGCCCCGACCGTCGTCACGACCACTTTCGACGTGGCCAGGGAGCCATCGCCCAGGAGCAGGAAGAAGTATCGTGAGGCCACCTCCGACTGGCTCGCCATCACGATCACGCCGGCCACGAACACACCCCACCCCGCGAACCAGCCCGTGCGGGGTCCGAAGGCTTTGGAGGCCCAGGTGAATGCCGTCCCGGCATCCGGCACGGCCGTGTTCAACTCGCGGTACGCGAAGGCCGTCAGGCACATGGGGATGAAGGCCGCGATCAGGGCCACGGGCGCCTGGGCGCCGGCGGCCATCACGATGAAGCCCAGCGTGGCGGCCAGTGAGTACAGAGGCGCCGTCGAACCCAGACCGATCACCGTCGAGGCCATCAGTCCCAGCTTCCCTTGCGCCAGCCCCTTCGTTGACGCCGCCGGGTCCGGCATCGGAATCCCGGTTCCCGGCCGCTCCATCTTCACAGGGTTCTGTTGCACGAGCACCTCATCGTCTCTCGAAAGCTTCACCGACCGACCAGTTGGTAGGTCGATGAATATAGTGTCAGCCAGCTCACACCATGTCAAAATTCAGGGCCACCAGGGCTCTCGCCCCGGGGCCCGAGGCCCGCAACGCGGTAGCGAAGCAAGGTGAACGCGTCCTGATGCGATCATTCGGCGCCCATTCACCATGGCGTCAGATGTTGGACAATAACGGGCTGTTCGATCGTGGAATGCTCATTCGATCTCCACATGACCCTGTCCGCCGAAGCGCCCTGCCTGCCCGTGGCCGCGGCCTCGCCGTGTCGGCCTCCGCGCTCGTCCTCGCCCTCTCCCTGGCCGGCTGCCAGAGCCCCTTGCCGCCCAGCCGCACCGCACCATCGGCCACGGCTTCCAGCAGCGCTTCGGCTGTTTCCGGGATTCCCCTTCACACCGTGAGACTGCAAGGCGCCGACAATTTCCGGGACCTCGCCGGAACGGAGACCGCCTACGCGGCTTCCGGGGGCAAAAGCCTGCGTCCCGGCGTCGGCTACCGCTCCAACGCACTCGGCAGACTCACCGACGCGGATCTCGCTCACTTGCGGGAGCTCGGGGTGAGCACCGTGATCGACCTCCGGACCCGCGGCGAAATCGCGGCACAGCCGGACCGGGTCCCGGCCGGAGCCCGCTACACCAACGTCGACATCATGGGGCAGGGCAACACCGCCGTGAACCCCACTCAGGCATTCCGCGTCGACACCCCCGCGGCGGCGGCGGGAATGCTCAAGAAGGCCAACGTCGGCTTCGTCACCGATCCCGCTCAACGCAAAGCATTCGCCACCGTGCTCACAGACATCGCCAACGCGCCTGGCCCCGTCGTGTTCCACTGCACCGCCGGAAAGGACCGCGCAGGCTGGACGGCAGCCCTGCTTCAGTTGACCGCCGGGGTATCACCCGGAGACGTCATGAAGAACTACCTCGCCACCAACGACTACTCCGCCCCTTCCATCGCCGCGACCACCAGAACCATCAGAGCAGCCAAGGGAGAGGAAGCCGCCTCCGCGTATCAAGCGCTGCTGGGGGTCCGGGCGGACTACCTGCAAGCCGGCCTGGACAAGCTCCACGCGGACTACGGTGGCATCGACGCATTCCTCACCCGCGGCCTCGGCCTTCCCACCGCGACGATTCAGAAACTGCGCGCCAGAATCACCGCCTGAGCATCCGCGGCCCTCCAGCCGGCTGCCGGACCGCCCCAGGAACCGCGCAGCCGGCCGAAGTCCGGGGAACGTCACCCCGCCAGGTGCTCCCCGCAGGAATACGCTGAATCATGGAGACAGAACGGAAAACGTGGCATGACAAGCACCGCGCCTCGCTCACCAAAGGTCAGCGGGCCGCGGACTTCATGCGCAATGGCATGGGCAGCTGGCCGTTCGTGGTCGGCTTCCTCACCTTCATGATGGCGTGGGCCGCCGTCAACAGCTGGGTGCTGGCGCACCAGGCCTGGGATCCCTACCCGTACATCCTGCTCAACCTGTTCCTGTCCATGCTGGCCGGGCTGCAGGGAGCCATCCTGCTGATCGCGGCCAAACGCCAGGACGCGATCGCCGCAGCCATGGCACAGCACGATTTCGACACGAACGTGGAAGCCAAGCTTGAGATCGAGCAATTGATGAGGATCAACCAGCAGCAGCTGGAGATCCTGCAACAGCTGCAGACCCTGTCACCGCCGGCCACGGTCAGGCCCGCCTCCCGGGACGCCGGCTGACGGGAGGAACCGGAACGCTCAGTATTCGCCCTTGATCACGAAGTACGAGCCACGGATCTCCCCGGCCAGCTTGGACTTCTGGCGCGCGAACTTGAAGCGGGAGGCCAGCTCCTCGGGGACCTCCATGCCCTGGGAGAGCTTGAACCCCACGGCCCGCTTCCCGCCCTCCTCCAGCGTGTACATCACGTTGAGGACCAGGCCGGATTCGTAGATGACGTAGTCCATGCGGATCCCGTCCACTTCGAAGGAGGAGACCTCCAGCGGCGTGGAGGCGATGACGATCTCCCGCTCCTCGCGCAGAATCCGGTTCACCCGGTCCAGCACCTCCGGCGCCTCGGAGGCCGGCTGAACGGTGAAGACGTGGTCGTACTTGTTCTTGAAGTACCTGGCCTCATTGGCCCTCAGGCCCGCGAGCGCGTCCACGACGGGCGAGGACTCCAGCCCGGCGGTGGAGACATTGACGAAATCCACGGCGTACGACATGGGACCTCCTGAGATCGGTTGACTACAGCAACCATAGCGAACCGGACCGGCAAGCGATCCGGAGACGCCAGGGGCCCTCCGGCGCTGACGGAGGGCCCCTGGTTCCGTGGTCACTGCTTGGCGCACATCTCCGCGAAACGGTTGTCCTTCACGCACGGTTCGACGGCGACCATGAAGCGGGCGCCGAAGTCCGCCACGGTGCCGAGCGGACTCGCCAGCCAGCCGCCGCCCTCCTTCACCGCGACCAGCGGCGCGGTGTCCAGCCCGATGTTGCGCAGCAGTTCGACGTCCTTCAGGCAGCCGCCCCGCTTCTCGGCGTCGTCGAACCCACCCAGCGGCTTCATCCAGAGGCAGCTGTCGGCGACCTGGAAGGCTGCGCCACCGCCACCCCCATTGCCGCTCTTGAGCTCCGCGGCGAGCTTGAGGTTGATGCGTGCGACGTCGCCGTCCACCGTGGCCTCGCCACCGGCCTCCTGCACGGTGACCTGGATCTGGCGCAGCGAGCGGGAAACCGACGGATTGATCAGTGAACCGCCGTAGATGGAGACGAGACGGCGCTCCGCGAGCGGCAGGGTCTCGGCGAACGGAGTGAGATCGGAGCCGCCGGAGTTGAGCGCAGCGGCCAGGCCATCGAACATGCCCTTCGCGGAGGCCTCCGGGGTGTCGAAACGCTTGGCGTCCACCACGCGGGTGCCACGGTCAGCCTTGCCGCCGTTGCGGCCCAGCATCTGACGGCCCAGTTCCGCTCCGGACATCATGGGGCTGATGTACCAATCGCCCTCCTTCACGGTGACCAGTCCGAACTGCGTCTGGGGCCCGAGCTGCCGGTGCAGGGAATCCACATCGATCGTCAGGGGAAGCATGCGCTTGAGCTGCTCCAGAGACTTCTCCTTCTGATCCTGCAGCTCCTGCTTGATCTCCTCGTCGTCGGCGCCGGTGGCCTTCGCCCGTTCACGGACTGCGGCTTCACTCGCCGCGGACTGCAGCTCAGCGATCTTCTCGGCGTCGCCGTCGATCACGAGCCTGCCGCTGGTGATCTCGACGAAGGTGACACCCTCGGCGATCTTCTCCTCCGTGAACGTCAAGGAGTTCTCCTTGACGCTCAGGCTCTGGAAGGCGTCCTGGGTGCGCTTCATGGTGTCCAGGCCGCCGTTGGGCTTCAGCTTCGCCGCTTCCTGGGTGACCTGATTGATGAACTTAGCCTCGCTGGGCGCCATGATCGACGTCAGCTTGAGCAGGTCGTGCGAGCCGATGCCATCGATCACATTGGTGACGGCGGCCGTGGGCGTGGCGCCTCCGCCGGGTCCCCGGACGAGTGCCCAGAGACCGACCCCGCCGATCCCCAGCACGACGACGAGCGCCGCCACCAACGCGATCACGAGCCCCGTGCGCCGCTTCCGGTGCGGCTGCGGCGCGTGATCGGGCAGCGGCGGCATGGCGGGCGCCTGGTCAGGAACGCCGTACGGCTGCGGCGCCGGGACGCCGAACGGTTCGGGCTGAAACCCGCTCACCGGTTCGGGCTGCCGACCCGGTGCGGCGGCCGGGCCACCCTGATTCTGGGGCTGCCCGCCCGGCATGCCGGGCCGTCCGTCCTGATTCTGGGCAGCGCTGTCCGCTGCCGGATCATTCGGTGTCAAAGTCCTGCTCCGTTCATTCCTTGTCCCCCTGCCCGGAACTACCCGGTGTGCCGGAAATCCGGCCTCCGCCACTCGTCGGGCGGAGTCAGACACGCGACTCGCCGGGCGGTCCCGGCACACCGGCGGACCTGCTCCTGGCGAGCGGCATCATCACAGTCTCACCGAGTATCCCGCGAGCAGGCAAGCCGGTCATGTCGCACGACAGGGCCGGGTCGGGACTCGCGGCCGGGACGCCGGACCGGCGGCTCAGCCCCGTGTGAGCCAGAGAGCCAGCACCGACGCGACCATCACCAACGGCGCGGCGAGCAGGCCCAGGCGGATGTACGCGCCCCAGCTGACGCTGACGCCCACCGTCTTCAGGCGGTCGTGCCACAGCAGCGTGGCCAGGGACGCCCACGGGGTCACAAGAGGCGTGGTGTTCACCCCGATGAGCAGGCTTCCGAGCAGCTGGGGCGAGGTGGCGAAGGGTTCCAGGCCCAGATAGGCCGGCAGATTGTTCACGGCATTGGATCCGACGGCGCCGCTCCCGGCCATGGCCAGCAGCTGCGGCAGGCCGGACCCCTGACTGCCCAGACCCGCCAGGACGCTCGTGACGCCGAGCGCGTGCACGGACTGGACGACCAGGAAGAGGCCGCACACGAAAACGATCAGTGGCCCCGGGAACAGCCGCCAGCTCAGGGAGGCCCGGCGTCGGACGGCGAACACCACGAGCAGCACGAACGCCGCCCCGCACGCCGGGATCCACGGTTCCAGGCCGCTGGTCAGCAACGGCAGCAGCACCGCCGTCACCCCGGCGGAGATCCAGAAGAGGACCTTGTCCTCGGGCGGCTTCACGACCTCGGGGGTGAACGTCCCACGCAGTTCCCGGCGGAACAGCAGGAAGATGAGCAGCGCCGGAAGCACGCTGGCCACGAGCGCGGGAGCCCAGAGCAACTGGAGGAACGTCCCCACGCTGCCGTTCCCCAGACGATGGGTGGCGAGGAGATTGCTCAGATTGGACACCGGCAGCCACAGCGACGCCGTGTTCGCCAGCCACACCGTGGTCAACGCGAACGGGAACGGCCTGAGCCCGGCGTGGGACGCCAGAAGGACCACCACAGGAGTCAGGAGCACGGCCGTGGTGTCGATGGAGAGGAAGGCTGTGCAGAGAATGGACAGCAGCACGATCAGCAGCCAGAGCAGTGCCGTCCGCCCCCGGGCCAGTCCCGCCAGCAGTCCGGCCGCCGCACGGAAGACCCCGGCTTCAGCCGCCAGTTCCGCCACCACGGTGATACCTCCGGCGAACAGCAGCACCGGAAGCACCCGCTCCCCGAGGGCCAGTGCCTCGCCGGCCGGGAGCACTCCAGTAAGCACTGCGACTCCGCCCAGCAGGAGGAGCCCACAGCCGATCAGGAGAAGTCGCACTCTCCGATGGTACGGACGAGGCCCCTCGACAGAACACCCGCCCCGCGCCAGAGTGGATTCATGAGCACCGTGGAATCTCACGAACCCCGGACCGACGGCATCAGCACCGCACCCGCCGAGTGGGATGAGGTGGAACGCCTCTTCAGTCTCGGTGGCGATGCGGCGGGCTGCTGGTGCCAGTGGTTCACCCTCCGGCCGGCCGAGTGGAAGAGCCACTCGCGGGAGGAACGCAAGGAGCTGCTCCACGGACAGTTCCGGCAGGACGGCATCCCCCCGGGGGTCCTGGCCTTCGCCGACGGACAGGCAGTGGGCTGGGCCGCCGTGGCACCACGCCACTGCTATCCGCGGGTGGAGCACCTCCAGCTCGTGCAGCGTGCAGACCGGAAAGCGCCGCCCGCAGAGGGTGAACACTGGGTGGTCAGTTGCTTCGTCGTGGCGCGCACGCACCGGCGGCGCGGCGTGGCACGCGCTCTGCTGGACGCCGCGGTCCGCTTCGCATCAGACCACGGCGCCGGCTGGGTGGAGGGTTATCCGGTGGACACCGGAGCACGCCCCAAAGCCACTTCCTCGGATCTGTTCCACGGGACGGTGACGCTCTTCGAACAGGCCGGCTTCGAGGCAGTGTACGACGGCGTGCCAGGCCGCGCGCTCATGCGCCGCCGGGTGCAGCGGGCAGGGTAACCGGGCTGCGGAGCCGGGCCACTGAGCCGACGGGTGCAGTCGGCAGGCGCCCTGGCACGGCCACCGTGGGCAGCATGTGGCCGGCCGTCGTGGGGCCTGCTCCGCGGCGATGCGCCTCAGGCGCCCTGCCGCGCGTCCCACCAGCGCAGCACCCGCAACGCCCGGAAGGTGACCCAGCGCGAAGGCCGGCCCACACCGTCGTCGAGGGCGAACCAGATCCGGCCGCGCAGCTCGGAATCCAGGAGCCACCGCCCGTCGTCCTGACGCCGGGCGCGCAGATGTCCCATCACCTCCTGCAAGCGGGGATCGGGTCCGGCCCCGTCGAGCAGCGCCGCGGCGCGCAGATGGTCGGCGGCCCGGAGCACGTCGTAGCGCCAGCGCCAGGGGTAGCGGAGTTCCAGGTAGTCCGAGTCCGCGGCCTCGCCGGTGCCCAGCCTCCGGAAGAGCGACCGCTCCAGCAGGAACTCCTCCCCCGCCTTCCGGGCCCGTCGCACTGCCGGGCCGCCCTGCCCGGCACGCTCCAGCTCCAGGAGGGCTTCGAGGACGTTGATGGTGGTGTCGAAGGAGGAGCGCACGGAGCCGTTCTCCCGTTCGCAGTTCCACCCGCCGTCGGGCTGCTGTTCGGCAAGGATCCAGGCGGTCAGCGTGGGAAGCCGCAGCCCGAAGTAGCTTCCGTCCGCCAGAGTCCGGGCGTTGATGCAGGTGTCCACCTCGCCCTCCCAGAAGGGCTGGCCCTCATGGTCCCAACGGGAGTTCCGGCCCACCAGCTCCACGATCTCCTGGATCCGGGGCAGCCCTGGATCCAGCCCGAACTCGCGCAATTGGGTGAGGCTGTAGGTGGTGGCGGTCCAGGGCTGCCCTTCGGCCTTCCAGTCCACCGGAGTGAAGCCCTCGGGGACGAAGGAACCCCCGGCCCACTGTCCGTCCTCCCCGGCCAGGGCGAGGAGGCGTGCCCCGTGGCCCTCGGATGCGATCCGGGCGCGCTCCGCCTGCCAATCCGCTTCCGGAGCGTCCTGGAGATCCCTCATGACCTGCCACCGCAGAGCCGGGTCACCGCCCAGAAGCCAAGCGGTCACCCGGTCCTCCTGTTCCTGCGTGAGATGGTGCCCTGACGTCATCGCAGACCTCGCCCTTTCCTTGCCGGGAACCCGTCACCGGGGTGCCCCGCTCGCGGAGCAGGGCACCCCCTCGGATCAGCTCAGGCCCTTGTCCTTCAGCCAGGCCGTGGCGATGTCCGCAGGCTGGCGCTTGTCCACGGTGCTCTCCACGTTCAGCTTCACCAATTCCTCGGTGGTGAGCTTCGCGCTGATGGCGTTGACCGCCTTGGAGACCTTGCCGGAGACACTCTGGCTGGCGATCGGCACCACGTTGGAGGACAGGATCATGTTCTTCGGATCCTTCAGCGTGACCAGGTCACCCTTCTCGAAGGCCGGATCCGCGGAGTAGATGTCCGCCACCTGCACGGTGCCTGCTCGCAGTGCGTCCAGGGTGGTGGGACCGGTGGCGGAGAAGGCCAGGTCCACACCGTACTCGGTCTTCGCAGCCGCGGGACCGTAGGGGCGCTTTTCGAATTCCGGTGCGCCACCGATGGTCACCTTGCCGGGCACCTTACTGAGATCCGCGATGGTCTCCAGCCCGTACTTGTCGGCCAGGGCCTTGGTCACGGTGTACGTGTCCTGGTCCGCGGCCTGGGCGTAGTCCAGCGCCACCAGCCCCTGGGGCAGGGCCTTCTTGAGCTCCGCATACACATCGGCGGGGCTGGTGGAGGCCGCCTTGCCCTGCAGGAACTCCAGGAGGTTTCCGGTGTACTCGGGGAAGAGCCCGATCTTTCCCGACTTCACATCGCCCATGTAGGCGTCGCGCTGGCCGATGTTGAAACGGCGCTCCACCTTCAGGCCGTCCTTCTCCAGGCCCTGGGCATAGATCTCGGCGATGATCTCGTTGGAGTAGTACGCCTGGGACCCCACCACGATCGTGTCCCCGGAGCCTCCTCCCGAGGCGCTGGGCTGGTCAAGCGGATTGCCGGAACCGCACGCGCTGAGGGCGAGGGTGACGGCCAGCGCGGCGCCGGCCGCGGCGATTCGGGCGATGCGAGCAGTGAACATGGTGGTTCCTCTCTTCACTTCTTCACTCTGAGTGCTGTCTGGAAACGACTGGGGTGTTCAGCCGGGCGCGGGATGCCGGGCGACGGCGGCCACGGGGTTCTGCGTCCTGCCGGCCGCCACCGGCCGCGCGGACTCCCGCAGGGACGGCCGCACGCTGGGCGAGGGCGAACAGGAGATCCACGATCAGGGCGAGCCCGGCCACCAGAACGGCGCCGGCCAGCACCTGATCGAAACGGCGCAACGGGATGCCCTGGATGATCGGCCAGCCGAGCCCGCCCAGATTGACGTAGGCGGCGATGGTGACGGTGGCGATCACCTGGAGCGTGGCGGCCCGCAGGCCGCCGATGAGCAGCGGCAGGCCAAGACGGAATTCGACCTTCCAGAACACCTGCCACGGGGTCATGCCCATCGCCCGTGCGGCGTCGACCACGCGACGATCGATCGCTTCGATCCCGGTGTACGCGCCGGCCAGCAAGGACGGGATGCCGAGCAGCACGAAGGTCACCAGAGCCGCGGCCGGCACCTGGAGCACGCCGAAGAGCAGCACCAGCAGGATGAGCAGGCCGAAGGACGGGATGGCCCGGGCCGCACCGGAGATCGCCACGGCCACTTCGCGTCCACGGCCCGTGTGCCCGATCAGCCACCCGGCGGGCACCGCGATGACTGCGGCGATCAGGACGGAGAGCACGGTGTAGAGCAGGTGCTGGCCGAGCAGAGTCGGCAGGGCGTAGCTGCCGGTCCACTGCTCGGGATCGGTCAGCCAGCGGACCGCGTCGGAGAAGAGGTTCATGCGGAGACACCTGCCGTTCCGGTGGCCCGGGAGCGCTTGGCGCGGCCGTTCGTGGCACGCTGCCAGGGCATGAGCAGGCGTCCGAGGAGCACCAGGAGCACGTCCACAAGGATCGCCAGGAGCACCACGGCCACGACCCCGGCGAACACCTCCTCGATGAGCCTGCGGTCCAGCCCGTTGGTGAAGAGATAGCCCAGATTGGTCACGCCGATGAGGGTGCCCACCGTCGCCAGTGCGATGGTGCTCACCGCGGCCACACGCACGCCGGCCAGGATCACGGGGGCGGCCAGCGGCAGTTCCACGGTCCAGAACCGGCGGGCCGGGGCATAGCCCATGGCGGTCGCGGCCCGCCGGACATCGGCGTCCACGGCGTCGAGTCCGTCCGCCACTGAGCGGACCAGGATGGCCACGGCGTAGATGGTGAGCGCCGCGACCAGGTTGGACTCGCTGGTGGCCGAGTACCCGAACAGCGCGGGCAGCAGGATCAGCAGGGCCAGGGAGGGGATCGTGTAGAGCAGCCCGGTCAGGAGGATCACCGGCCCGCGCACCAGGCGGTAACGCCAGGCGAACCGCCCCAGCGGGACCGCCACCACGATGCCCAGGACGAGCGCGATCACGCTCTGCCGCAGATGCACCACGGTGAGGTTGAGGATGAGCCCCAGATTGTCGAGGATCCAGGTCACGTCAGCCCGCCACTCCCGCTGCCCGGGGCCGCACCCGAAGCGGACACACCGTCCATTAGTCCGGCCGGCTCCGGGACGTCCTTCATCAGGGTCCCCTGGGCGCGCCCGGTGGCGTCCACCACCACCGTGCCCTGCGGGGTGTCCACCAGACGCAGGGCACGCTTGCCGCGGTCCGCGCCGATGAACGCCGCCACGAAGTCATCCGCCGGGTCCGCGATGATCTCCTCCGGCGTGCCCTCCTGCACGATCTGGGCGCCGGCGCCGAGGATGACGATCCGGTCGCCGAGCAGGAAGGCCTCATCGATGTCATGGGTCACGAACACCACGGTCTTGCCCAGCTCGGATTGCAGGCGCAGGAGCTCCTGCTGGAGTTCGGCCCGGACGATCGGGTCCACGGCACCGAACGGCTCATCCATGAGCAGGATGTTCGGGTCGGCAGCGAGCCCGCGGGCCACGCCCACCCTCTGCTGCTGCCCGCCGGAAAGCTGGCTGGGGTAGCGGTCCGCCAGGGATTGCGAGAGCCCGACGGTGTCCAGCATCTCCCGGGCCCGCGCATGCGCCTCGCTCCGGGAGGCACCGTTCAGCCGCATGACCGTGGCCACATTGTCCAGCACCGTGAAGTGCGGCATCAGCCCGGAGTTCTGCATCACGTAGCCGATGCCACGGCGCAGGGCCACCGGGTCACGGTCCAGCACGCTCTCCCCGTCGATCTCCACGGTGCCTGAACTGGGCTCCACCATGCGGTTGATCATGCGGAGCAAGGTGGTCTTGCCCGAGCCGGAGGAGCCCACCAGGACCGTGGTCTTCCGGGGAGGGATGACCAGATTGAAGCCGTCCACCGCGAGCGTGCCGTCCGGGAAGGTCTTGGAGACGGAGCGGAACTCGATCATCGTCCGGCACGCTCCTGCTCCAGGGCGCACGCCCGGGGCGTGGCCCCGGCGTCAGCCGTGACCACGCCGGGCCGCTGCCCACTGCTGTTTCCTGCGATTACGGTGTGCATGCTCTTCCTTCTCCCGTGTCTCTCCGACACTATGGCAAGCCTCTGACACTATTCGGAACGGCCCGCTCAGGCGGATTGCCGCCCATACGACTCCAGCAGACGGAGCCAGACCTCGCTCAGGGTGGGGTAGGACGGCACCGCGTGCCAGAGCCGCTTCACGGGCACCTCTCCCACCACCGCCACCGCGGTGGCATGGATCAGCTCGGCCACGTCCGGACCCACCAGGGTCACACCGAGCAGCACCTGACGGTCTTCGTCCACCACCATGCGGGCACGGCCGCTGTAGTCGTCCTCGTGCAGGGAGGCCCCGGCCACCGAGGAGAACTCGACGTCCACGGCCCGCACCCGGTGCCCGGCCTCACGGGCCGCAGCCTCGGTGAGCCCCACGGCGGCGACCTCCGGCTCGGAGAAGATGACCTGTGGCACCGCGGCGTGATCCGCGGTGGCGGCGTGGCGGCCCCACGCGCCGTCGTCGGTCGCCAGACCGCGAGCGCGCGCGGCGATGACGTCCCCGGCCGCCCTGGCCTGGTACTTGCCCTGGTGGGTGAGCAGCACGCGGCCGTTCACATCCCCCACGGCATAGAGCCAGTCCAGGCCCGGGACGCGCAACGTGTCATCCACCGTGATCGAGGATCCCGGTTCAAGGCCCACCGTCTCCAGCCCGAGGTCCGTGCTGCGCGGCTTTCTGCCCGTGGCCACGAGGATCTCCGTGGCGCGCACGTCGCCGTCGTCGGTGCGCACGGTCACGCCGTCGTCATCGCGCTCCACGGCGAGGGTCTTCACGCCCGTGCGCACGTCGACGCCGAGTTCCCGCAGGCCGTCCGTGACCAGTTCCCCGGCGAACGGTTCCACCGAACCGAGCAGCCCGCTGCGCGCGAGCAGGGTGACCTGAGAGCCCAGAGCGGCGTACGCCGTCGCCATCTCGACGGCCACCACGCCGCCGCCCACCACCACGAGGGACTCCGGCACCTCCTGAGCGCTGGTCGCCTCGCGGCTGGTCCAGGGTTTCGCCTCACGCAGGCCGGGGATCCCTGGGACCGCGGCGTCCGAGCCGGTGCTCAGCACGACGGCGTGACGGGCCGTGAGCATGCGCTCCTCGCCGTCCGGCGCCGCGACGGTGACCTGTCGCTCGCCACTGAGCCGCCCGTGTCCGCGGACCAGGTCGATCCCGGCCGAGTCCAGCCAGGACACCTGCCCGTCGTCCTTCCAGTGACTGGTGAAGGAGTCACGCCGGTTCAGGACGGCACGCACATCGAGCTCGCCCGTGACGGCCTCGGCACTGCCGGGCACCTTCCGAGCGGCGCGCAGCGCCTGCGGGGAGCGGAGCAAGGCCTTCGACGGCATGCACGCCCAATAGGAACACTCGCCCCCGAGCAGTTCGCTCTCCACGATCACCGCCGTGAGGCCGCCCTGGACGGCACGGTCGGCCACGTTCTCACCCACCGGGCCTCCGCCCAGCACAATCAGGTCATACTCGTCACTCATGCGCAGCGCCGCCTCCCCGGGTCGCGTGGTCCTTCCACTCAAGCCGATCCGCTCACCGCGCGTCAACCACCCTTAGCGAATCCGCAGTTCAGAACGGGATTCAATGGGCCGGAAGGCTCATTTGCGGCGCTTGAGCTGCCGGAACTGCTGGCTCCATTCCTTGTGCGCGTCGCGCTCCCCGGATCGTGGTTTCGGTGCCACACGCCCAGGCCGGGTGCGCGGCAGAGCCTTCCATCCGGCGTCGAGCACCAGAAGGGCGCGCTCCGTGAGCGCAGCATTGCGCAACTGGAGCGCAGTCCCCTTCCGGCGGAGCACCTCCGTGAGCGTCTCATCGGCATCCTTGAGACGGCCGCTCTGACGCTGCGCACGGGCGCGCAGCAACAGGAGGGCCGCGGTCAGCTCATCCGCGTTCCGGGCGCCTTCACTCAGCCGGATCACGGATTCGAAATCCTCCTGCAAGCCGGCCAGCTGGGCGAGAGCCAGCGCTTTGGCGGGCGAGTGCGGCACCTGTTCGAGTTCGACGACGGCGGCCTCCAGTTCACCGGCCTCCCGCAGGGCGTGCGCGGCCGCGTAGTGCAGAGCCTCATCGGAGTAGAGGATGCGGGCCGCGATCCCGTCGCTCAGCTCCACCTCCACCATCAGGCCCAAAAGGTGCCGCTGCATGAAACGGTGGGCGGAGTCGTCCACCAGCGTCTCCTGCCCACGGCGCAGCAGTTCCACGGCCTGTGGGTACTGCCGCCCCTGGTATGCCCGCAGGCCCGCCAGGACGTAACAGAGCCCGGCGAAGCCGCTATGGCTGCGGGCCAGGAGGATGAGCCGCTCGGGGCCGCCGCCCGAGGTGATCTCGGCATGCAGCGCTTTGGCGAACTTCCCGGAGAACCCGGGCAGCCGCCCCGGCCCTTCCCGGAAGGCGAACCGGTTCACCGGGTCCAGGCCGCGCCCCGCCCTGATCCGGTCGCCCAGCCCGCCCGCGATCTTCCGGACGGAGACCTGGAAGACCACGCCCACGAACGGGGTGATGTCCCGGCTCTCCCGGTGCACGGGCGCGCCGCCACCCACCGGATGCGGCGGGAGACCTCTGCCGGGAGGCGGAACGGTCACGGCTAGTCCACTCCCTTGATCCGCACCACGAACACCGCCCCCAGCAGCCCGATCACCGCGGCGGCGACGTAGAGGGAGAGATAGCCGCCCCAGAGCGTGACGAAGGGCCAGGCGATGGCGGGGGCGATCACCTGCGGCAGGGAGTTGGCGATGTTGATGACACCCAGGTCCTTGCCCCGTTCCCGGGCATTCGGCAGGACCTGCGTGATGAGCGCGAAGTCCACCGCCAGGTAGGCGCCGAAGCCGACGCCCAGCACTGCGGCGCCCACCAGGCCACCGGCCCAGGTGGGGGCGAAGGCCAGGATCAGGGCGGAGACGGCGATGATGACGGAGGAGATGATGACCAGGGGCTTGCGGCGCCCCATCCGGTCACTGATCCGGCCACCGATCACGCTTGTGATGATCACGAAGATCGCGTACAGGCCCGTCAGGATCAGGACCCCGGTCTCCGCGGGGATCCCCTCGGTCTCCTGGAGCCGCACGGCGTCTGTGAGGAAGAAGAGCAGGTACAGGGTGATCATGTGGTTGCCGATGTTCACCAGCAGGCGCGTGATCCAGGCCCAGCGGAAGTCCGCATCGGCCAGGGGCGTGATGAAGCTCAGAAGGAAGTGGCCCCAGTTCAGCGGCGGAAGGGACTCCCGCCGGACGGGCACGTCCCCGGAACGGAAGGCGAACAGCAGTACCCCGAGCACCAGGGCCAGCGCCGCCAGGCCGTAGCCGAGCCAGAGGTTGCCGCTGACCACGGCCGCGATCACGGCGCCCAGGAGGATGCCCACCGTCTGGCCCATCGCCGCGAGGCCGCCCACCGTGGCGCGCTGCTCCGTGGGGACCTTGTCCGGGACGGCGGCGGTGATGGCCGCGTAGGCGCCGTTGCAGCAGGCCTGCACCAGACACCAGGCCAGGGTCATGAGAGCGACGTTGGGCACCCCGGCCAGAGCCACCAGGGCGAGCGCACCGCCTACCGCGCCGCCCACCACCCAGGGGACGCGGCGTCCGAAACGGCTGGTGGTCCGGTCGCTGAAGGCGCCGAAGAGAGGATTCGCCACCAGGGACACGGCCGCACCGCAACCCGTCACCAGGGCGAGGATGCCTTCCTTCTGGCCGGGGTCAAGCTGGGCCGCCTGGAGACCGAGGAGAACCTGGAGCGGGGCGAAGAAGGCGGCGTTGATGCCGAGATTCACCAGGACCACGCCCGTGATCCACACCGGGCTCACGTCCCGGGTAGGCTCCTGGGCCACGCCCGAAGGGCCTTGCTGGGCGATCGACATGCCGTGCTCCTCATCCCCTTGAGGTCAGGGCCCACGTCCTGCACGCGGGGCCTGCCGTGCCTCATCCTATGCCGGGGGCGGGCCGCGGGCCTATGCCGTGGACGGGTTCGCGCGAAAGGCTCAGGCCCGCCAGTAACCCAGGGCATCCACCCGGTCACGGGCCATCTTGTGGGTTCCCCGGAGCTCCTTGTTCAGGAGGCGGAAGCTGGAGGTCTCGCAGGCGATCCAGACGAAGTCCCGCTCCGGGTCCAGAGACTGCTCGCCGGACGCCCAGGCCGCGCTGACCTCGTTCACGAACCGCTGCCCGCCGTCTTCCCGGGGGACCCAGCGCAGCTGGTCCTGGGGGCGCAGGCGGAGGGGGATGCCGCCGTCGCTGTCGTGCTGGCGCTCCAGGAAGACGACGGCGGGCGTCTCGCCCAGCGTGTCCAGCAGGGTGTTGAGGCCCGGGATCGCTGCGGCGTCGCCGATCGCGTAGACGCGCCGGGGCGCGGTGCCCGGGAGCTGGAACCTGCTGCCCTGGATGCTGACCTCCACGACGTCGCCCGGGGCGGCGTCGCGCGCCCAGTCGGCGGCGGGGCCCTGGTGCATGGCGAATTCGAGGCTGAAGGTGCCCGCCGTGACGTCAGGGTCCACCAGGGTGTAGGCCCGCTGATGGCCGCGACCTCCGCCGGGGAACCAGACGCGGATCCAGGCGGTGGGGTGGGTTCCGCTGGCCTCCAGGAGGTCCTTGCCGGTGAAGTCCACGCGGAGGTAGTCCTCCGTGACCCAGCGGCTGCCCGTGACCTGGACCTGGAAGTCCTTGGCGCCGAAGGCCTTGAGGACCACGCCCTCCCAGCCGTGTTTCGTCAGGGCCATGTGTTCTCCGCCGTCCGTCGTGCGGCGCCGCCGGAACGCTCCGCGGGCCGCTGGGGTTTCAGGCCCCGCGATTCATGTGCGGAATTAGGATAGCTTAACCTTCCCTATTCGCATCCGCGGTGCGCTTCGCCGCCGTCGCCCATGGCCAGTACACCGCCGCGGTCACCACGATGCCGACGATCCACGAAATGTCCGTGCCGCCCAGGTAGGCGGTGAGCGGCCCGGTGTAGAGCGCCTGGGAAAGGAACGGGATCTGGACCAGGATGCCCACCGCGTAGGACACCAGGGCCACCACGTTCCAGCGGCCATACCGACCGTTCGGGTCGTACAGTGCGGCCACGTCCACCCGGTGACCGGAGACCTTGTAGTAGTCGATGAGGTTGATGACGGACCATGGCGTGAACACCATGAGCAGCAGCAGGATGAAGTTCTTGAAGAGGTTGAGGAAATCGGCCGAGGCCACCAGCGCCACCAGCACGCTGAGGGCGATCACCACCAGGACGGACACCGCCCGGACCGCGGGCTTGACCGTGTTCCGCCGCGTGAACGCCGTGGAGATGGTGGCCGAGCACATGAAGGACCCGTAGGCGTTGAGGCAGTTCACGGTCAGCTTGCCGGTGACGATCATGATGTAGACACCCAGGGCCAGCAGACCGCCTCCGGCCAGGTCACCCATGTAGCCCACCTGGTTCTTCAGGAAGCTGCCGCCCAGCCCGGCCGCGGAGAGTCCACCGGCCAGGGCCCCCAGGGTCATGGCCCACTGCGCGCCGATCGTCGATCCGGCGAAGGTGTACCAGAACGTCCGCTTGCCGCTCGTGTCCTCCGGCAGATACCGCGAATAGTCGGCCACGTACGGGCCGAAGGTCAGCTGCCAGCCCGCCGCGACGGAGACGGCGATCAGGAAGGTGCTCAGCTCGAACGGCTTGGCGAACAGGATCTGGGAGATGTCGTAGCGGGTGGTGATCACCACGGTCAGGTAGGCGAAGCCGGCCAGCCCCAGCACGGTGGCCACGCGTCCCAGGGCATGGATGTACCGGTAGCCCATGATCGCCAGGATGGCCGTCAGTGCGCCGAACACGATGATCCCCACGGCGCGGTTGTCCGAACCGATGATGAGGTTGATGGCCTGTCCGGACAGCACCGTTCCCGTGGCGGCGAAGCCGATGTACATCAGGATCACCAGCACCAGGGGGACGATGGCCCCGTACACGCCGAACTGCGCTCGGCTGGAGATCATCTGAGGCAGCCCCAGCGTCGGCCCCTGCGCCGAGTGAAGCGCCATGACCGCACCGCCCAGCAGATTGCCCACCAGCAGTCCGATGATGGCCCAGAACGCGTCCGCCCCGAACACCACGGCCAGGGCGCCGTCCACGATCGCCGTGATCTGGGCATTGGCCCCGAACCAGAGCGTGAACTGACTCCAGGGGCTGCCGTGCCGCTCACTGCTGGGGACTCTGTCGATGGATCGGATCTCAAGGGTGGCTGCCGCCATGGTCACACTCCCTGGGTGGGTTGCCTGCTCGCTGGTCTTCCGCTCCATTGCACGCGAACGGCGCGCCACTGTGAACCGGATCACGCGCAAAGCCGTCCGGCATCCCGGACAACGGCCGACGACGGGCGCGACCGCCGTCGCACCCCGAACCGTCCGCACGCCCCGCCAACCGCGCGAAACGCCAGTAGGTGCCCTTATCCCGGACGGATAAGGGCACCTACTGGCGTTTCGCGCGGCCGCGGGAGCCGAGAGCCTCAGACGATGTGCGGCTCGTGGGCGTTGAGGTACTTCCGGCCCGTGAAGATGGCCACCAGGGACAGGACCATGATCACGGCGGCGAAGAAGAACGGCACCTGGGCGCCGAAGTGCTCACCGAGCTGGGCCGCGATGAACGGGGCCAGCGCACCACCCATCCAGCGCACGAAGTTGTATCCGGCGGAGGCCACGGGCCGCGGCGAATCGGAGACCTCCATGGCCAGCTCGGTGAACAGGGTGTTGTTGATGCCGAGCAGCGCGCCGGAGATGATCACCAGCACCACCACGGCGGGCACGGAGTGCGCCAGGGCGGCCAGGCCCAGTCCCAACAGCACCAGCAGCAGGCCGGTCAGGGCCATCATCACACTGCGGGTGGTGCCGAACCGGCGCTGCATGATGGGCGCCACGAAGATGGAGAAGATCGCCAGGGCCACACCCCAGCCGAAGAACACCGCGCCGATGCCATAGGCGTCCATGTGCAGGATGAACGGGGTGAACGCCAGGATGGTGAAGAAGCCGAAGTTGTAGAACAGACCGGCCAGGGCGGTGGTGCGCAGCCCGGCGTGACCAAGGGCCAGGATCGGGTCGCGGAGCCGCACCTTCTGCGCCGGCTTCGGCAGCGTGGGCAGCATGAAGAAGAGGGCGATGAAGGCAGCGGCCATGAGGAACGCGGTGCCGAAGAACGGGGCGCGCCACTGCCAGCCGCCCAGCAGGGCGCCCAGGAGCGGGCCGAGCGAGATGCCCAGGCCCAGAGCGGCCTCATAGAGGATGATCGCCACACCGGAGCCACCGCTGGCCACACCCACGATCACCGCGAGCGCGGTGGCCACGAAGAGCGCGTTGCCCAGACCCCAGCCGGCACGGAAGCCCACGAGCTGCTCCACGGAACCGGAGAGGCCGGAGAGGGAGGCGAACACCGCGATCAGGCCCAGGCCGATCAGCAGGGTCTTCTTCCCGCCGATCCGGGAGGAGACGAAGCCGGTGATGAGCATGGCCACGGCCGTGACCAGGAAGTAGCTGGTGAACAGCAGGGACACCTGACTGGGGCTGGCCTGCAGATTCTCCGCGATCGCCGGGAGGATGGGGTCCACCAGGCCGATCCCCATGAAGGAGAACACGGCCGCCAACGCGGTGGCCCAGACGGCCTTCGGCTGACGGAAGAAGGACGCCTTCTCCTCTTCCAGGACTGACTGACTGTCGTGGATGGTCTCATCCAACTGGCTGCTCATTCTCGCTTCTCTCCTGTGGGCGTGGTCCGGGCGAACCCCGGTCATTCGCCGCGCAAACGGTCGTAAATACTGGTCAGAACAGGAATGGCGGCTTCCAGAGCGGCGCGGTCGCCGGGCTCCAGCCGCTCGATCACGGCCGCGATGGCGCGGTTACGCCGCAGGTTCACGCGGGCCACCGCGTCCCAGCCGTCATCCGTGAGGCGGACGACGACGGCGCGCGAGTCCTCGGGGTCGCTTTCGCGCCGCACGTAGCCGCGGCCTTCCAGGCGGGTGATCTGCTCGGTGGCGGTGGGTGCGCGGACGCCCAGGTTGCGGGCGATGTCGCTGACCCTCGCCCCGCCGTCGGCCAGCTGCGTGAGAAGGCTCAGTTGCGAGCCGGTCAGCTCGGTCTCCCCGACGTCGAGGCGGCGCGTGACGTAGACCGCCTGGCGGAGGGCCTCTCGGAAGGTCCGGGCCAGCTCAAGTGCTGCGTCTGATTCGCTGTTCATACTTAGGCATCCTAACAGTTAGGTACCCTAAGTTCAAGAGCGGAAGCGCCGCCTCCGGCCGGCCGCGGGGACCAACGCCTCGCCCCGTCAGGGCCCTTCGGCACTTTCAGCCCCCGGTCCAAAAGCATTCGACAACCGCCCCCTTCCTGAGAATCCCCTTCGCGCTACGCTATGAGCGGCAAAATGTCAGCCAGGTCACAACCATGGCAACGCGAACGAGAGGGTCCAGCATGAGCAATCCGCAACCGGCCGCCCCCACGGACACCCGGGTCCCCGGGGCCACGCCTTCCGGGGACGAACCGCATCTCGCCCGGGCGCTGAGCAACCGGCACATCCAGCTCCTGGCCATCGGCGGCGCCATCGGCACCGGCCTCTTCATGGGCAGCGGCAAGACCATTTCGGTGGCCGGCCCCTCCGTGATCTTCGTGTACATGATCATCGGCTTCATGCTGTTCTTCGTCATGCGCGCCATGGGGGAATTGCTGCTCTCCAACCTCAACTACAAGTCGTTCAGCGACTTCGCCGGAGACCTCCTGGGCCCCTGGGCCGGATTCTTCACCGGCTGGACCTACTGGTTCTGCTGGGTGGTCACGGGCGTGGCGGACGTGATCGCAATCGCCGGGTACGCGGAGACCCTCATCCCCGGAATCCCCCTCTGGATCCCGGGCGTGCTCACCATCCTCATCCTCCTGGCCCTGAACCTGCCCACGGTCAAGGCCTTCGGTGAGACCGAATTCTGGTTCGCGCTCATCAAGATCGTCGCGATCGTGGCGCTGATCGTCACGGGCCTGGTCATGATCTTCACGGGCTTCCAGTCCCCGGCCGGCCAGGCGAGCTTCAGCAATCTGTGGAGCCACGGAGGCTTCTTCCCCCGCGAGTTCATGGGCTTCGTGGCGGGCTTCCAGATCGCCGTGTTCGCCTTCGTGGGCATCGAGCTGGTGGGCACCGCGGCGGCCGAGACCAAGAACCCGGAGCACAACCTCCCCAAGGCCATCAACGCCATCCCCGTCCGCGTGATGCTGTTCTACGTGGGCGCCCTCATCATCCTGATGTCCGTCACCCCGTGGACCGAGTTCAAGGCGGGCCACAGCCCCTTCATCGGCATGTTCTCCCTGGCCGGTCTCGGCATCGCGGCCACCGTGGTGAACCTGGTGGTCCTGACCTCGGCCATGTCCAGCGCCAACTCCGGCATCTACTCCACCTCCCGCATGGTGTTCGGCCTGGCCCGGGACGGCGACGCCCCGGCGGTCTTCGGCAAGCTCTCCCGCCGGAAGGTGCCCCAGAACGCCCTGTTCCTCTCCTGCGTGCTGCTGCTCGCCGGCGTCGTGCTGCTCTACGCGGGCAAGGACATCGGCGCCGCGTTCGACATGGTCACCACCGTCTCCGCGGTCTGCTTCATGTTCGTCTGGACGATCATCCTGCTCAGCTACCTGGTGTACCGGAAGAAGCGTCCCGAGCTGGCCGCGGCCTCCAAGTACAAGATGCCCGGCGGCGTGGCCATGGTGTACGTGGTCTTCGCCTTCTTCCTTTTCCTCCTCTGGGCTCTGACCACCCAGCCGGACACCCTGACCGCGCTGCTGGTGACGCCGATCTGGTTCGTGATCCTGGTGATCGCCTGGTTCTCGATCCGCCGTTCACCCCATCACCTGGCACGTCATGAGGCGTGGAAACAAAGCATGAAGTAGCGTCTTTTAGTGGGCGGGCACACAGCCCGCCCACTAGTATTTCGACAGTGTTTCCAACACATGAATCGTGTGAGTCGATCGGAGTTTTCACCATGGGGTTCCAGGGAGTCGGAGTCAATCCGGGCCGTGTCATCGCTACCGTCAAGCACATGCCGGAGCCGCTGGCGGAGCCTCAGGCCGGAGAGACCCTGCCGCCGGGCGCCGATCCCGCCGAGGTGATCGCGGGCCTGAAAACGGCCGCCCTGGCCGTGCATGACGACCTCCGCGAACGCGCCACCCGGGCCAGCGAGGACGGCAAGGCCGTGCTGGAGGCCACCGCCCTGATGGCCAAGGACACCATGCTCCTGAAGGCCGCCGGCAAGCTCATCAACGCCGGAACAGGCGCCGAGCGGGCCGTCTGGGAGGCCGCCGAGGGCGTCGCCGCACAGTTCAAGGCGCTGGGCGGTTACATGGCCGAGCGCGCCACGGACGTCCTGGACGTCCGTGCCCGCCTGGTGGCCCAGCTGCGCGGTGTCCCCGCACCGGGCATCCCCAGCTCCGCCACCCCGTTCATCCTCGTGGCCGAGGACCTCGCCCCCGCGGACACCGCCACCCTGGACACCTCCGTCGTCCTGGCCCTGGCCACCTCGGGCGGCGGCCCCCAGTCCCACACCGCCATCATCGCCCGTTCCCTCGGACTGCCCGCCGTGGTCGCGGCAGCGGGCATCGACGAGATCCCGGAAGGTGCCGAGGTGTACGTGGACGGCGCGGCCGGCGTCGTCGTCGCCGAACCCGGTGATGCGGAGCGTGAGGCCGCCGCGAAGTGGGCGGCGAGCGCCGCCACGCTGGCCACTTTCGATGGCACGGGCACGACGGCGGATGGTCATCTGGTGCCTCTGCTGGCCAATGTGGGCGGAGCCAAGGACGCCGTGGCCGCCGCGGAACTCGGCGCCCAGGGCGTGGGCCTGTTCCGCACCGAGTTCTGCTTCCTGGAGCGGGACACCGAACCGACCGTGGCCGAGCAGGCCGAGGCCTACCGGGCCGTGTTCGCCGCGTTCCGGGGCAAGAAGGTGGTGGTCCGCACGCTCGACGCGGGCGCGGACAAGCCGCTGCCGTTCCTGACCGATTCCACCGAGCCGAACCCCGCCCTGGGCGTGCGCGGCTACCGCACCGACTGGACCACCCCGGGGGTCCTGGAGCGGCAGCTTTCCGCGATCGCGGAGGCCGAGGCGGACACCGACGCCGAGGTCTGGGTCATGGCCCCGATGATCGCCACCCAGCCCGAGGCCGCGCATTTCGCCGGCCTGTGCGCCGCGGCGGGCCTGAAGACCCCCGGCGTCATGGTAGAGGTCCCCTCCGCAGCGCTGACCGCGGGGACCGTGCTCAAGGAGGTCGGCTTCGCCTCGCTGGGCACCAATGACCTGACCCAATACGCGATGGCCGCGGACCGCATGCTCGGCCCCCTGGCCGGCCTCAACGACCCGTGGCAGCCCGCCGTTCTCCGACTGGTCCAGCTCACCGTGGAAGGCGCCAAGGCCGCCGGGGACAAGGCCGTGGGCGTCTGTGGCGAGTCCGCCGCGGACCCGGCGCTGGCCGTCGTGCTGGCCGGTCTGGGCGTGAACACCCTGTCCATGACGGCCCGCTCGCTGGCCGCCGTCGGCACCGTACTCAAGACCGTCACCCTGGCCGAGGCACAGGAGCTGGCCGCGCTGGCCGTCGGCGCCGCCACCGCGGCGGAAGGCCGCGAGGCCGTGCGGGCCCGACTGCCCATCCTGGCCGACCTCGGCCTGTAGAAACACCCCGAATTTCACCCGACCCTCATCGATCCCCATCCTGAAGGAGAACCCCATGCCCGAACGCAAAGCAGTCGTCGCCAGCGCCTCCGGCCTGCACGCCCGCCCCGCCGCGATCTTCGCCGAGGCCGCCGCTGAGCTGGACGTCGAGGTCACCATCGCCCTGGACGGCACCCCCGAAGACGAGGCCATGGACGCTTCGAGCATCCTGTCCCTCATGACCCTGGGCGCCGGCAACGGCGACACCGTGGTGCTGCGCGCCGAGGGCGCCGGCGCCGAAGAGGCTCTGGACAAGCTGGCGGCCCTGGTCGAAACCGACCTCGACGCCGAGTAGTCCCACACCTACCGCGGGCCCTCCGCAGCCGTCGTTCCGGACTCTCAGAACGACGGCTGCGGAGCAGCCGGCTTACGGATGGTCATGAAACGTCCCCTCATCACTGAAACGCTCCCCGCTCACGACGCCGGGGCGCTGGGTCGCGCTCTCGGCGGCGGCACCGATGTCACGGTGTTCGTCGACGGAACCGTCTTCCGGCTGCCTGAGACCGCACGCCTGGCCGTGGTGGATCTCCTGGAGCGCCTGGCTCAGGGCGACTCGGTGACCGTCAGCAGCGTCGAGGACCTCCTGAGCACCAGCCGCGCCGCGGAACTGGCCGGGATCTCCCACACCTATCTGCGGAACATGACGGACCGGGGTGAGATCCCCGTGCAGTACCGGGGCACCCACCGGCGCATCAGGCGCAGCGACATCGTGGCCTGGCTGGCCGCCCAGAAGAACCCGGACGCGAACGCTTCGGCGGCCCCGGGAATAGACTGATCCCGTGCCCAAACTCTTCGGTCTTCACAACCTCTACGGCGCCCTTGCGGCGATCCTGGTCGGGACGCTCCTGAGCCTGCTGAGGGTGAACGGCCTGCTGCAGCTGCTCTTCGTCGTGGTGGCGTACCTGGGCGGCTCCTTCCTGGCCCACGACCTGCTGAGGAAGCGCCAGGCCGCGCGGGAGCCGGAGCGGACGCCCGAAGAGGACGTCGTGGTACCGCGCTTTCATCACTTCGATTCGCGCGCCCTGGACCAGATCCAGGAGGACCGGATCCGCTCCGAGCGCCGTGAGGCCCCGGTGCCGGAGCAGCAGCCCGAGCCCCGGGTGTCCGCCGTTCTCCCGTCTGCTCCGCCCACACAGGAGCCCGCACAGGAGCCTCCGGCGCCCCAGCACTTCGATTCCCGTGCCATGGAACAGATCGAGCGCGAACGCCGGGAGACCGGGCGCCAGGACGGCTGAGCGGAGAAGCACCGGGCATTCCCCGACGGTGCCCTGCTGCCGGATCGCGAACGCGGCTGGCCCGCACGGCCGCCGAGGCGGTTGTTCCGCAGCCCCTAGATGCGCGGGCGCTCGTGCCAGCGCGCCGCCTTCAGTGCGGCGTGCAGCTCCAGGCGCACCGAGCCCTTGAGCGGATCCGCGCCGATGATCTGCCGGACCTTGGCGAGCCGGTTGTAGACCGTGCTGCGATGCAGATGGAGTTCATCCGCCACGTCCTGGACGGTTCCGCCGGTGTCGTAGATCATCTCCAGCACGGGCCGCAGTTCCTGGTTCCTGTCCCCCGCCTCCAGCGCCGCGAAGTTGAGCGTGCTCGCCCCGCCCCAGTCCATGGGTCCCTGGGCGGCCGTCGCGAAGAACTGGTAGATCCCGGTGTCGCGGCAGTCCACCAGCTCACCGAGCGTGGGCTCGACGACGCCGGCCAGCGCCGCCGTGCGGGACTCCCCGTAGGCGTCGGGCAGCTTGCGGATCTCGGCGAAGGGCTCACTGAGCCCCAGGACGATCCGGGGCCGGCCCTGCCCGGAGCGCTTGGCGAGTTCCAGTTGGTAGTGCACCAGCACCTGGGCGTGGACGGCCCGCCCCTGTGAGGCCCGGAACAGCATGACGGAATGGCTGGGCCGTCCCGCGCTGAACAGGGCCTCCTGCACGCCCACGGTGGACTGCAAGGCGGCGCTGCGGTGTGTGAGGGAGGCGGCCAGCGGGTCTTCCGGCTCGTGCCGGACACCGGCGTCGAGCACGGTGATGAGCTGCCAGGGCCCCTTGCCGTGCACTTCGGACCAACTGCCGACTGCGGCGAGCGCGCTCCGCTCACCGGCACAGGCGGCGAGGAACTCGGTCTCCCGCCGCTTGCGCTGCTCCGACTCCGCCGTGTTGGATTCCAGGAGCAGGGTGGCCAGAAGCTCGATCTCGTGCCGGACCTCGGACAGCTGCCCCAGAATGGGGGCCGCGCTGGTCTCCCCGTTCCCCTGCTGCACCCAGAGGTAGCCCACCCGGAAACCCCGGACCAGGAGGGGGACGCAGACCCGGCCCAGCATGCCCAGCTCCGCGTTCGCCGGGACCACCACCGGCCGGACGGCCCCGGCGATGCCGTGCGACAGCTGCCAGGCGCTGACATCCGGGGGAACCCTCTTGGTGAGCAGGAAGTTCACCCGCACGCGGTCCGCCTGGTCCTGGTTGGAGCTGTAGGCCACCAGGAGGCCGTCCAGGTCCTCCAGGGACAGGCCGCGGCCCAGGCGGGCGGCGAGTTGCTCGACGAGCTGTTCCACATCGGGTTGCTGCATGTCCCCAGCCTAGTGGACGACAAGCTACACCAGGCGACACTTGCCGCCATGCACATGAACAAATGTAGATTCGCTGCGCTCAAAAACCCCGGATTCCCGGGAGTTTTCCTCCCCGCTCACCAGGCAACCCCTGTCGGCTGGCTCACACCGGACCTAAGCTGATCCCACAGAAACTTCCCCTGTCCGCCCCGGGCCAGAGACCGGCCCGCCGGACACAACCTCATGGAGCCCCCACATGATCATCGGTGTCCCCAAGGAAATCAAGAACAACGAATTCCGTGTGGCCATCACGGCCTCAGGTGTCCACGAACTGCGTCACCACGGCCACGAGGTCCTCATCGAGGCGGGGGCCGGCCTCGGTTCCGGCATCACCGACGCCGAATACCAGGCCGCCGGCGCCACGCTGCTGGCCGAGGCCGACGAGGTCTGGGCCCGCGCCGACATGGTCATGAAGGTCAAGGAGCCCATCGCCGCGGAGTACCACCGTTTCCGCCAGGGCCTCATCCTCTTCACCTACCTGCACCTGGCCGCAGAACCCGAACTGACCGCACGACTCGTGGAGTCCGGGGTCACGGCCATCGCATACGAGACGGTGCAGGAGGGCCGCGCCCTGCCGCTGCTCGCCCCCATGTCCGAGGTGGCCGGCCGGCTGTCCGTGCAGGTGGGCGCTTCCTCACTCCTGGCCCCGAACGGCGGCAAGGGCATCCTCCTGGGTGGCGTCCCCGGCGTGCGCCCGGCGAACGTCGTGGTGCTGGGCGCCGGGGTGGCGGGCACCAACGCCGCCGTCATGGCCATGGGCGCCGGTGCGGATGTCACCATCCTGGACATCAACATCAACCGCCTCCGCGAGCTCGACGCCCTCTACGGCGGCCGCCTGAAGACCGTGGCCTCGAACTCCTACGAGATCGAGCGTGCCCTGATCGAGGCCGACCTCGTGATCGGCTCCGTCCTGATCCCGGGCGCCAAGGCTCCCAAGCTGGTGACCAATGCTCTGGTGGCCAAGATGAAGCCGGGTTCCGTCCTGGTGGACATCGCCGTGGACCAGGGCGGCTGCTTCGAGGACACCCACCCCACCACGCACGAGGACCCCACCTTCAAGGTCCACAACTCGATCTTCTACTGCGTGGCGAACATGCCGGGCGCCGTCCCGAACACCTCCACCTACGCGCTGACCAACGTCACCCTGCGCTACGCGGTGGCCCTGGCGAACCTGGGCGTCAAGGCCGCTTTCGAGCGCGACGCCGCCCTGGCCGCCGGCCTCAACGTGGCCGCGGGCAAGGTGGCGCACCACTCGGTCTCCGACGCCTCCGGCCTGGAGCTCTCCGACTGGCGCGAGCTGGTCTAGCTCGGGCTCTCCTCGCTCATGACGGGTGGGGAGGGGTGAAGCTCTGGCTGCTATCCCTGCGGCCCTGTGCACGGCTCACGCTGTGTGCGGGGCCGCAGGGGCCCTTTACGCAGCCTGCCGCTTCCCCCTCCCCACCCGTTTGCTGTTGGACGCCCCCGGACCAACCCGTCGCAGTCGGACACCCCAGGCCACCGGACGTCGCTCGGAGACCTCGCTCCCGGGGATGAAAAGCCCCGGGCTCCTTCTTCCCCTCGACCCTGCCCGGCGCCGGTGAGAGGGCCCATTACCCAGCCCGCCCCACGACGACGGCGGCCCCGAGGTGCGGCGGGAGGGGGTGGGATTGCGGCAGCTTGCGTCAAGGGGCCCCATGCCCCGACCCGAGCGGAAGCCGACCGACCGCGCATGGGGAAAGCAAGCAGAGCAATCCCACCCCCTCCCGCCGCCCACCTACAAAACCCAGCCCCCGCCGTCGTGCCCATAAACTGAAGCAATGGGCCATATCGACGTTGCCGGCATCGACTACTTTCTTTCGGACGGCACCCAACTCCTCAACGGCGTGACCTTCAAGGTCCCGGACGGCACCAAGACCGCCCTGATCGGGCCGAACGGGACGGGCAAGACCACTCTCTTCCGCATCATCTCCGGCGATCTCAAGCCGGATGAGGGCGTCGCGGGCCGTTCCGGCGGCATGGGCATCATGCGGCAGTTCGTGGGCCAGGTGCGCGACGAATCCACCGTCCGTGACCTGCTGCTCACCACCGCGACTCCCTCCCTCGCAGCGGCCGGCAAGGCGGTGGAGGAGGCGGAGAACGCCATGCTGGAGCACGACGACGAACCCACCCAGATGAAGTACGCCCAGGCCATCGTGGACTGGGGTGACGCCGGGGGCTACGAGCTGGAGACCGTCTGGGACGAGGTCTGCATGGCCGCGCTCGGGGTGTCCTTCGACAAGGCGGCCCACCGTGCGGCGTCGTCGCTGTCCGGCGGAGAGCAGAAGCGCCTGGTGCTGGAGGCACTGTTCGCCGGGCCGGACGAGCTCCTGCTCCTGGACGAACCGGACAACTACCTCGACGTACCCGGCAAGCGCTGGCTGGAGGAGAAGCTCCGGGAGTCCAAGAAGACGGTGTTCTTCATCAGCCACGACCGTGAGCTGCTGAACAACGCCGCGGACCGCATCGTGACCCTGGAACCAGGCATCAACGGAGCCGGCGCCTGGATCCACGGTGGCGGTTTCGGCACCTATGTGCAGGCACGCGAGGACCGGAACGCGCGCTTCGAGGAACTGCGCAAGCGCTGGGACGAGGAGCACGTCAAGCTCAAGGAACTGGTCACCATGTACAAGACCAAGGCCGCGTTCCGTTCCGATATGGCCAACAAGTACCAGGCCGCCCAGACCCGTCTGGCGAAGTTCCTGGAGGCCGGGCCTCCCGAGGCGCTTCCTCTGGAGCAGAACGTCCAGATGCGTCTGCGGGGCGGCCGCACCGGCAAGCGGGCGGTGGTGGCGGAGAAGCTCGAACTCACCGGCCTGATGAAGCCGTTCTCCACGGAGATCTGGTTCGGGGACCGCGTGGGCGTGCTGGGCTCGAACGGCTCGGGGAAGAGCCACTTCCTGCGCCTGCTGGCCCTGGGCGGCACGGATCCCGAGCGGGAGCACCTGCCGGTCTCGGACATCCAGATCCGTGAGGTGCCGCATGAGGGCACGGTGAAGCTCGGCGCCCGCATCCGGCCCGGTTACTTCGCCCAGACGCACTCGCGCCCGGACCTGGCCGGGCGCACGCTCCTGGACATCCTCCACCGTGGCGACGAACACCGCTCCGGCCTGGGCCGCGAGGCCGCCTCCGGGGCGCTGGACTCCTACGGCCTGGTGGCGCAGGCGGAGAACAAGTACGAGTCGCTCTCGGGCGGTCAGCAGGCGCGTTTCCAGATCCTGCTGCTACAGCTCTCCGGCGCCACGCTGCTGTTGCTGGACGAGCCCACGGACAACCTCGATCTGCACTCGGGCGAGGCCCTGGAACGCGCCATCGACGCCTTCGAGGGCACCGTCCTGGCCGTGACCCACGACCGCTGGTTCGCCAAGTCCTTCGACCGGTTCCTGGTCTTCGGCTCGGACGGCAAGGTCTACGAGTCCGAGGAGCCCGTCTGGGATGAGAAGCGGGTGGACCGGGTCCGCTAGTCAAGGACCTCCTCCCCCGCCCGCGGGACGTCCCGCGGGCGGCCCGGAGAGCCACCTCACCGTGCGATCCGGCGGGCCTCCTCGATCAGGCGCAGCCCGGCCAGCGGCCCGGTCTCACCCGCCACCTCCACCGGCGCAGGTCCTTCACCACGCACGTGGCGCGCCAGGAGGCGGTAGAACTCCTGGTACCCGCCGGGAACACTCGTCACGGGCCGCACTGTGGTCCCATCGCTGAGAGTCCCGGAGGCTTCCTCAGGCTCCACTCCGTATCCCGGATCGGAGGGACGAAGCCCCGCCGACAGCTGCCGTTCCTGCGGGTCGAAGCCGTATTTCAGGTAGCTCCCGGCGCTGCCTCGGACGTCGAACACCGGGCCCGGCTGCGCGGCGGAGAGCGTCATCGACAGGTGGCTCAGCACCGGTGCCCCACCGCCCGCGGAGGCGTGCTCCAGAACCAGGAACGCGTCGTCGTCGGCGGGCTCACCCGGACGGCGCGCGGCGATCTCCGCGTGGACCACCCGCGCCGGGCCGAAGAGCTGCAGGGCGCAGTCCACCAGGTGGGTACCCAGATCGAAGAGCAGTCCTCCGCCGCGCTCCACGCCGGAGGACTGCTTCCACGCCTTGGAGAAGCCCGGCGACCAGCGCTCCATACCCGCATTGAACCGGTGCACCTCCCCCAGCGTCCCGTCCGCCAGGAGTCCGCGGAGGGTCAGGAACGCGTTGTCCCAGCGGCGGTTCTGGTACACCGTCAGCGTGCGTCCCAGCCGCTCGGCGAGCGCCACCAGCTCCTCGCCCTGCGCACTGGTGACCGTGAACGGCTTGTCGACCACGACGTCGAGCCCCGCTTCCAGCGCGGCTTTCGCCTGCGGGTGGTGGAGTTCGGGCGGGGTGGCGATGACCACGACGTCCAGTTCCGCGGCACGGGCGATCACGTCCTCGAAGCCGGGCACCACCGTCACCCCGGGATAGGTCTCCCGGGCCGCCGCCGCCCGCTCAGGATTGCCCGTGACGATCACATCCAGGCTGAAATCAGGGCTGTGCTGGATCAGGGGTGAGTGGAAGGCCCTGCCGGCCAGGCCGTAGCCCACCACGGCGGTTCTCAAGGGTGCGGAATGCTCCATGGTCCCCAGTGTTCCAGCAAACCGCCGGGGTGTCCCCTGTCCGCCCGGAAACGCACAGGGACCGGGCTGCGCGCCCGGTCCCTGTCCTGCGTGACTCCCCTCATGCCGCGCGGCTCATCACTTGTGCGTGGAGCCCTTCTCCCAGCCGACCGTGGTCCAGTCGGCCACCGGCACGTCCGTCAGGTTCGCGAACAGGGTGGGACCGAAGTTCGCCAATCCTTTCTTCACGAAGAGGATCTGCGGCCCGTTGAAGACGGAACCCATGGTGAAGTACTGCTTCAGGTAATCCTTCTCCACGTTCATGGCGTCCTTGTTGCGCTGAGCATCATCTGCGGTGCTCTGGATCGCCAGGATCCGGCGGTCCAGATCGGCATTGCCCAGACCGTTCAGATCGGTCTTGCTGTAGTAAAACTGCTTCACCACGTCCGTGGCGTCGGAACCGACCGTGTATCCGGACATGATGACGTCGAACTCGCGCTGTCCCAGCACCTTGCCGAGTTCGGCGTCACCGATCTGATCCACGCCGACCTCCATCCCAGCAGCCTGGAGTTGCTTCTGCAGGGTCTGAGTGGTGGCCAGCAGTGTCGGATCGTCACCGTAGTTGGTGATCTCGAAGGACACCGGCTTGCCGTCCTTGGCCATGATGCCCTTGTCGTTCGGCGCGTAACCCGCGTCCGTCAGCACTTTCTTGGCGGCCTCCGCGCCCTGCTCCTGCACCGGCCAGTTGTCCTGGTAGTACGAGGAGAACGGCATCAGCATCAGCGAGCTCGAATCCGGCTCCTCCCAGTTCAGGCCATTGAAGCGCACTTTGCGGATCGCGGCCCGGTCCACGGCCGTGAAAATCGCCTTCCGCACCGCGACATCCTGCACCGCGGGATGTTTGGCATTGATGTTCAGCCCACCCGCGAACAGCCGCTGGCCCCGCCGGACTTCGGCGTCCTTGGTGCCCTCCACCTGCTTGTAGCGCCCCAGGGTACGGGCGCCGACGGCGTCGATCTCCCCGTTCTTGAAGGCCGCGATCGTCGCGCTGGCCTCCATCTGGCGGAAGACCACCCTGCTCAGCACCGGCTTGGGGCCCCACCACTTCGGATTGGGCACCATGGTCACCGTCTTGGCTGCGGAGTCATAGTTCTCCACCGCGAAAGGCCCGGCCATCCACTCCGGCCGAAGATTGTTCTCAAAGCCAGTGTTGAAGACCGTCGGGGTACTGACCTTGGGATGAATGAGTCCCGCGAAGAAGCTCGAAAGCGGGTACGTCGGCTTGGTCGTGGTGATCACGACGTCCTTGTCAGTGGTACCCCGCTTGACCGAGTCGATGAATTCGTAAACCCCGGAGGTGACGATGTCGAAATCCTTGTCGGTGCCGTTGAGCACCTTCCAGGTATTCTCGAACGTCTTCCAGTCGATGGGGGTACCGTCGTTCCAGGTGGCCTTGTCGTTGATCTTGATGGTGATGGTCTGTTTGCCGTCCTTGACCTCGCTCTTGAAATCTTCGCAGAAGTCCTTGTCGAGGGTGTACTTGCCGTCGGGAGCGGCGATCCAGCAACTCGCGGCGTTGACCGGTGCCGTCAGGGCCGTGTTGTTCGCCGTGTTGCCGTCGTTGCTGAATCCGTTGAAATTCGGTCCGATGTCGCCGACGGAAACGGTCAGCGTCCCGCCCTGGTCCAGGTCTTTGACGTCTTTCGGATTCGTCTGGACCAGCTTCCCGAGATCGCCCCCGGCGCCCTGACCTTGCGCCGCCACGGGACCCTTGGACCCGCCTCCACCGCAAGCGGTCAGTGCCAGTGCTGCGGCCGCCACCATCGCGACGCCCAGTGAAACACTCTTCTTCATGCTTTTCCTTTCAGGGGGGTGGTGCTCCTCCGCCGCGCGACTGCACGGCAGCACCCTCCGCAAAGAGCCCTGGACGGCGTGTGCCGTCCAGGGCTCCCTGGGGAAGGGAACGGTGGGGATCCTGCGGCCCGTGAACGCTCAGCGTTCCCGGGACGTAGGCTCCGTCCCCCTAAAGGCCGGTTGAAGAACCGGATGACGAGTTCAGGCGACTCCTAACCGCCTGGGGTTCTTACTTGTGGGTGGAACCCTTTTCCCAGCCGACCGTGGTCCAGTCCGGAACGTGGGTGTCCGTGCCCTGGTTGGCGAACAGCGTCGGACCGTAGTTGGCCAGACCCTTCTTGACGAACTCGATCTGCGGGCCGTTCAGGACCGGGCCGAGGGTGAAGTACTGCTTGGAGTAGTCCTTCTCCACATCCAGAGCCGCCTTGTTGCGCTTCACGTCGTCGGACTCGGACTGCAGTTCCTTGATGCGCTTGTCCAGATCGGCGTTGCCGAGACCGTTGCGGTCACTCTCGGTGGAGTAGTACTGGCCCACAGCCTGGGTGGCGTCAGAGCCGACGGTGTAGCCGGACATCGTGACATCGAACTCGCGGTCGCCCACGATCTTGCCGAACTCGGCGTTGCCGCGCTGGTCGATCCCTACGTCCATGCCGGCGGCCTGGAGCTGCTTCTGCAGGGTCTGGACCGAGGCGAGAACGGTGGGGTCGTCACCGAAGTTGGTGATCTTGAAGGTGACGGGCTTGCCGTCCTTCTCCATGATGCCCTTGGCGTTCGGCTTGTAGCCGGCGTCCGTCAGCACCTTCTTGGCGGCGTCCGCACCCTGCTCCTGCACCGGCCAGTTGTCCTGGTAGTACTTGGAGAACGGCATCAGCATCATGGTGCCGGAGTTGGGCTCTTCCCAGTTCAGACCGTTGAAGCGGACCTTGCGGATGGCTTCGCGGTCGACGGCGGTGAAGATCGCCTTGCGGACGGCGACATCCTGGACACCCGGGCGCTTGGCGTTGACGTTCAGGCCACCGGCGAAGAGGCGCTGGCCGCGGCGGATGTCGGTGTCCTTGGTGCCTTCAAGCTGCTTGTAGCGGCCCACGGTGCGGCCACCGGTCGCGTCGATCTCACCGTTCTTGAAGGCGGCGATGGTGGCGGAGTCCTCCATCTGACGGAAGACGACCTTGTCCAGGACCGGCTTGGTGCCCCACCACTTCTCGTTCTGGACCATGCTGACGGTCAGAGCGGCGGAGTCGAACTTCTCCACCTTGAACGGGCCGGCCATCCACTCGGGGTGCATGTTGTTGTTGAAGCCCTTGTTGAAGATCTCCGGGGTGTTGACCTTCGGGTGGACGATGCCGGCGAAGAAGGATGCCAGCGGGTACACGGGCTGCTTGACCGTCACGACGACATCCTTGTCGGTCGCACCACGGGTCACGGACTCGATGTACTTGTAGGAGCCGGAATCGACGATGTCGTAGTCCTTGTTGGTGCCGTTGAGCACCTTCCAGGTGTTCTCGAAGGTCTTCCAGTCGATCGGCGTGCCATCGTTCCAGGTGGCCTTGTCGTTGATCTTGATGTTCAGGATCTGCTTGCCGTCCTTGACCTCGGACTTGAAGTCCTCGCAGAAGTCCTTGTCCAGTTCGAAGTCGCCCACCGCGGTGGTCTTCCAGCAGCCGTAGTAGAAAGCCTGGTTGATCGGGCCCATGAGCGCGGTGTTGTCGGAGGAGTTTCCGCTGTTGCCGAAGCCGTTGAAGTCGGGGCCGATGTTGCCCAGCTCCAGGGTCAGGGTGCCGCCCTGGTCCAGGTCCTTGACGTCTTTCGGATTGGTCTGGATCAGCTTGGAGACGTCCGAGCCGGACCCCTCGGCCTTGGCACTTTCAGGGCCCTTCGCCGTGCCGCCGCCGCAGGCGGTCAGCGCCAGCGTGACGGCCGCCAGAGTGGCGACGCCGAGCGTGACTTTCTTTTTCATACTCTTCCCTTCAAAGGAGCGAGGGTTAGGTTTCCCGCTGTCATCAACGATATTCACGCAGCACTGTCCGATGATGAGTCGTGCAGCACCAGCATGTCCGCATCCAGCTCCCCATTCGGGTAGAAGCATGCGAACTGGTGATCCCCTCCACCGTTCTCAAGGGGAGGCTCAAGTTCCAGGCACTTGTTCCTCTTGTCCTCAGGCAAGGCAGCGAAAATGGGGCACCGGGAGGCGAAGTTGCATCCCTTGGGGGCATCCAATGGCGTTGGAAGGTCTCCCTTGAGGATGATCCTCTCCCGTGAGCGCTCCGCTTCGGGATCCGGAACCGGAATCGCCGAAAGCAGAGCACGGGTGTAGGGGTGCCGGGGAGAGTCGAAGACGCTGTCCACGTCGCCGACCTCCACGATCTTCCCCAGATACATCACAGCCACCCGGTTCGAGATGTGACGTACGACTGAGAGGTCGTGGGCCACCATGAGGTAGCTCAGACCGAGTTCCGCCCGGAGCTTGTCCAGGAGGTTGATGACGCCTGCCTGGACGGAGACGTCCAGGGCGGAGACGGGCTCGTCCAGCACCACGAGCTTCGGATTGACGGCCAGGGCGCGGGCGATGCCGATGCGCTGGCGCTGACCGCCGGAGAACTGGTTGGGGAAGCGGTTCACGTGGTCCGGCTGCAGACCCACCAGCTTCATGAGCTCCATGATCCGCTTACGGATCTCCGCCTTCGGCGTGCCCAGGTTCTCCAGTGGCTCCGCGAGAGCCTCATAGACGGTGAAACGAGGGTCCAGGGCGCCCGTGGGGTCCTGGAAGACGATCTGCAAGGACTTCCGCATGGCGGTCTTCTGGCTGGCCGTGGTGGCCGCCTTGGAGTTGAGTCCGCCGATGGTGATCTCACCGGGCTGATCCTGGCTGAACTCCATGATCTCCAGGAGCGTGGTGGTCTTGCCACAGCCTGACTCGCCCACGATCGAGAAGCACTCGCCTTCGCGGATGTCGAAGCTCAGGCCGTCCACGGCCTTGACCGTGCCGATCCGCTTCTTGAAGAGCGCGCCCTTGAGCAAGGGGAAGTGCTTCTTGACGTCCTTGAGTTCCAGCACCGGGGTGCGCTCGGTGCGCGGGATGCCCTCGAACTTGGAGACCGGCACGGGAGGAGCCTTGAAGATCCGGTGCACATCGACGTCCGCACCGAACTGTTCCATCTTGACGCAGGCGGCCCGGTGGCCGTCGTCGTGCGGCACCATGCGCAGGGGCGGTTCGCCGCTCAGGCATTCCGGCCCGGCCAGCGGGCAGCGGGGCGCGAAGGAGCAGCCGGTGGGCGGTGTGATCAGGTTCGGGGGCATGCCCTCGATGGGGACCAGCGAGGTCTCCGCAGAGACGTCCACGCGGGGCACGGCTCCCAGCAGGCCCATGGTGTAGGGCATGCGCGGGGCGTAGTAGAGCTGGTCCACTGCGCCGGTCTCCACCGGCTTGCCCGCATACATGACCATGATGTCGTCGGCCATGCCCGCCACCACGCCGAGGTCGTGGGTGATCATGACCAGCGCGGCGCCGGTCTCCTCCTGTGCCTTGTGCATGACCTCCAGCACCTGGGCCTGAATGGTGACGTCCAGGGCGGTGGTGGGTTCGTCGGCGATCAGCACCCGCGGGTCGTTGGCGATCGCGATCGCGATCATCACACGCTGACGCATGCCGCCGGAGAATTCGTGCGGGAAGGACTTCAGCCGCGCCTGAGGGCTGGGGATGCCCACCAGGGTCAGGAGTTCGACGGCGCGCGCCTCCTTGGCCTTCCGGCTCATCTTCGGGTTGTGAACCTCCAGCGCCTCGATGATCTGAGCGCCGATGGTGAACACGGGCGTGAGGGAGGACAGCGGATCCTGGAACACCATGGCCAGGTCATTGCCACGGTACCTGCACATCTCCGCATCGGTGAGGCCCAGCAGTTCCTTGCCGTGCAGTCGCACCGAGCCCGAGACCTCGGCGGTCTCCGGCAGCAGACCCATGATGGCCATGGACGTGACGGACTTGCCCGAACCGGATTCGCCCACGATGCCGAGGGTCTTGCCCGGGAGGAGGTCGAAGTCCACGCCACGGACGGCGTGCACCACGCCGTTCTCCGAGTTGAAGCGGACGTTCAGGTCCCGGACGGAGAGCACCGGTTCCCCGGGAGCATGGAGTCCCGCGACGTGGAGGCGTTCGGTGGTGTCCAGTGCTCCGTTGCCTTGTGTCACGGCGCCTTCCTGCGTGCTGTCGTACTGGGAGGCACTCATGCTGCCGCCTCCACGGTGTTCTTGCGGTCCTTGCGGTCCTTGCGGGACTTCCTGGCCTTGCCCACCGAGCTGGAGCTCGGGTCGAAGGCGTCCCGGAGGCCGTCGTTCATCATGGCCATGGAACCGGTCAGGGCGAACATGGCCAGGAGCGGGAACCAGAACATCCACGGGAAGCTGCTGACCTGCTGGCTCGCCTGGCCGATCAGGATGCCCAGGCTCATGTCCGGTGGCTTGATGCCGATGCCGATGAAGGAATAGGCCACCTCGGAGAGGATCGCGAGGGTCACACCGCGCGTGATCTCCAGGACCAGGAGCGAGCCGATGTTGGGGATCAGGTGCTTCCAGACGATCCGCCAGGTGGGGACGCCCATGTAGCGGGCGGCCTTGACGTAGTCCCGTTCGATGAGGGACATGGAGATGGAGCGGATGAGTCGCGCCGCGCCCATCCAGCCGAAGATCAGCAGGACGACGGTCAGGAGGAGCCAGCTGGGGATCTTGTCCTTGAAGTCGCCTCCGTTTCCACCGGTGACCACGGCCACCACCAGGAGTGCGGGCATCATGATGAGCGCTTCGAGGATGAAGAGCATGACCTTGTCGACCTTGCCGCCGTAGAAGGCCATGACACAGCCGTAGACGGCCGCCACGAGCATGGAACCCACACCCACGATCAGACCGATCAGGATGGAGGTCCGGATGCCTTCGACCATGAGGACGTACAGGTCCACGCCGGCCTGGGTGGTGCCGAAGAAGTGCTCTGCGGAGGGGCCTTCGCCGATGAACGCCGGGTCGATGTCGTTCTTGGTCCAAGGGGTGAGGAACTGCCCCACCAGGGAGAACACGGTCAGGGCCAGGAAGAGCGCCAGGCCCGCCACGGCGGTCTTGTTGCGCATGAAGCGACGGAAGATGATGACGCTCTTGGCGATCACCACGCCGTCGTCCGTCGTGAGGGTGTCCGCCTCGGTCTCGGGCTGGATCGCGTCAACGGTGGACATCAGGAAACCCTCACTCTCGGGTCGACCACTGTCGTGGCCAGATCGGCCAGGATGGCGCCGACGGCGAAGATCACGGAACCGTAGGCCAGGGTGGCGGTGGCCGCGTTGACGTCCTGCTTGCCGATGGAGTCGATGGACCAGAAACCGACACCGGGCCACGCGAAGATCGCCTCGGCGAAGAAACCTCCGGCGAAGATGGCCGGCACGGTGAAGGCGATGCTCTGGGCGACGGGAATGAAGGAGACACGCAGTGCGTGGCGCCGGATGGCCTGGTTACGGGTGAGGCCCTTGGCACGGGCCGTGCGGACGAAGTCGGCGTTGACATTGTCCAGCAGGTACTGCCGCTGGGCGATCTGGTAGCCGCCCCAGCCCACCAGGGTGATGGCGAAGGTCGGCACCACGTAGTGGGCCACCAGGTCCACGAAGGCGGGCCAGCCGGGATCCAGGCCGGGAGTGGAGATGCCGGTGACGAAGAAGATCTGCTGGCCGGTGGCGTCGTTGATCCAGATGGCGCCGAGCTGCACCAGGAAGTAGGCGATCGGGGCCGGGACGATGTAGGTCAGGTAGGAGTAGCTGGTGATGACACGGTCCGAGGCCTTGTACTGCCGCGCCGCCGTGAACACGCCGAGGGCGACGCCGATGATGAGCGTCAGGAAGATCGCCGCGATGAACAGGCGGGTGGAGACCCATACGCGGTCACCGAAGGCGGCGTTGACCGAACCGCCCGCGGGGCTCATCCCCCAGTCCCAGCGGGTGACGATGCCCGTCAGCCACTGCACATAGCGTTCCCACGGGTTCATCGCGGGGTCCAGGCCCTTGAGCGCCAGGGAATGCGCCACCTGCTCCGGAGTGGGCCGCGGGATCTTCTCCTGCTCGATCAAAGCCGGCTTCATGGTGGAGACCGCCAGGAAGTACCCGGCCGAGGTGGTCAGGAAGATCATGACCACGTAGGTCGCCATGCGCTTGAGAAGATACTTGATCACTGACGTCCGCCCCTCTGACGCACTGCGTGCAGGCGTGAGGGCGTACGGCTACCGCGCAAGGCAGGGGCCGTGGATTTTTGGTGCACGGGGTTTCCTTCCAGACTGCCGCCGGCTCGTGGCCTGTGTGCGGCGCGTCACATTCCATCGGAAAACTACCACGAACCGGACGGTCTGAAAGGCCTATTTCACTCCTTGGCAATCAGATCGTTATCAAGCTACCGGTCAGTAACGCGGGGTTGCGCCGGGAGTGGACAGCCGGTGACGGCCACTATAAAGTGACCGTTTCACATCTGACTCCCGGGCGATGGCCGGTTCACCTGCGCGCACACACTTTTCCGGCGTGCCGCCGCCGTCTACAGTTACTTGCAACATAAGCATCAATGAGGAGCGGATATGTCCGGAATTGTGATTGTTGGCGTCGATGGCAGCGAGACCGCGGCCCGGGCGGCCGCAGCGGCGTACAAGCTGGCCCAGGGCCTTGAGGCCCGCCTTCACGTGATCACCGCGTTCGACAAGGACAACGTCGAGGTCTTCGGCAGCGGCAGCGACACCTTCATCATGTCTGACGCCGATGACGCCCAGCGCGTCGCCAAGCAGGTGGCGGAAGGCCTCGGCTCCGACGTCGAGTACCTCTCCTCCCGTGGCAAGCCCGCCGACGCCCTGCTTTCCGAGGCCGAACGCCTCGGGGCGGACGTGATCGTGGTCGGCAACCGCCGCATGAGCGGCCTCGGCCGCGTGCTCGGCTCGGTGGCCAACACGGTGGCGCACAACGCGCCGTGTGACGTCTACATCGTCAACACCACCGAAGCATAACCAGCCAGGCATGCATTCGCGGCGCATTCACGCGCTGCTGAACGACGACGGCGCTGCCCCCCGGGTTCCCTGCGGAACCTCCGGCGGGCGGCGCCGTCGTCGTTCTCCGGCCGGAGGGCGGTCTCGCCGCCGCTTACGCGGGAGCCCCTCGGCCCAGGGGCTGAGGGGCTCCCGCGTCGCCGGGTCTGGATCTCAGGATTCGAGGTCCAGGTGGTAGGTCAGGAACGGCGTGCGGGTGGCCAGCCGGTCATAGACGGCCCGGGCACGGTAGTTGTCCTCCGCGGTGATCCACCGGAGGTGTCCCCAGCCCTCGGCGCGGGCATGGGAGCGGACGGCCTCGAAGAGGGCGTCCACCACACCCTCACCCCGCTCCCGGGGGTCCACGAAGAGATCATCCAGGTAGCCTGCCAGCACCCCGGCCGTGGGGCGCACCACCGAGCGCACATGAGCCAGGCCCGCGAGCCGGCCCGGCGCCTCCGGGCGCTCGGCCACCAGACCGGTCAGCCGGCCGTCCAGGAGCCAGGACCACACACGGTCCCGGTGCTCCGGCGTGAGTTCACGGCCGTAGAAGGCGCAGTAACCCTCGAAGAGCCGGGCCCATTCATCTTTGTCACCCTCCGTGAGGGCGCGCGTGGTCCAGTCGGTCATCCCGGTCCTTTCTCGCGGCGCGGTGACGGTTCGCTGCTCAGTCCAGGAGCAGCGCCGGCTCCTCCATGATGGCGGCGACGTCGGCCATGAAACGCGCCGAGAGGTCCCCGTCCACCACGCGGTGGTCGAAGGAGCCGCCCAGGGTGGTGATCCAGCGCGGGATGACCTCGCCGGAGACCACCCACGGCTTCTGCTTGATGGTGCCGAAGGCGACGATCGCCACCTCTCCCGGGTTGATGATCGGCGTTCCGGTGTCGATGCCCAGGGCCCCGACATTGGTCACGGTGAGGGTGCCACCGCGCATGTCCGCAGGGGTGGTCTTGCCCGCACGCGCGGTGGTGGCCAACTCGTTCAGGGCCACGGCGAGTTCCTTGAGGGAGAGGTCCTGGGCGTCCTTGATGTTCGGCACCAGCAGACCGCGCGGCGTGGCAGCCGCGATGCCGAGATTCATGAAGTGCTTGACGTGGATCTCGTCCCCGTCCGGACCGGACACCCATTCCGAGTTCACGCTGGGGTTGCGTGCGGCGGCCCAGATGACGGCCTTGGCCAGGATGAGCAGCGGAGACACCTTGATGCCCTCGAAGTCGCGGGACTTCTTGAGCCGCTGCACGAACTCCATGGTGCGGCTGGCATCGATGTCCACGAAGATCGAGACGTGCGGGGCCTGGAAGGCGGAGTCCACCATGGCCTTGGCCGTGGCCTTGCGCACACCCTTGACGGGGATGCGTTCGATCCGTCGTTCGGCGTTCTTCGCCGGAGGCGTCCAGAACTTCCCGGCCTGGTCCAGTTCGGCCTCACGCTGCGCCTGGTAGCTCACCAGGTCCTCGCGGGTCACCTCGCCACGGGCTCCGGTGGGCGTCACGAGAGCCAGGTCGATCCCCAGGTCACGGGCGATCTTTCGCACCGGGGGCTTGGCCAGCACGCGGCTGACCAGCCCCGTCAGGGCGCCGCCCAGTCCGGGGCGCTCCTCCTCGGCGACGGGCGCGGTGGCTGCCTCAGACGCCTGGAGGGTCTGCTGCGCGGGCGTGGCCGGGCGGGCGGGCGGCACCGGCGCCGCGAGAACCGGCGGCTCGGCGGGAGCAGCCGGGACGGGGACGGCAGGAGCCGGCTGAGCAACGGGAGCGGCACCGTTCCGGCGGGGGCGACGCTTGACCGCGTCAGCCTTCGGACCGGATCCCACCAGGGGGCCCGGCGCTTCGGAGTCATCCACGGCAAGCGTCCCGTAGGCGAGGCGAGGCGGCTCAACCGCCTCGGAAGGCTGAGCCGGGGCGGCGCCGTCGTCGGCCGCGGCGGCGTCACCCGCGGCACCCACCGCGATGATCGGCGTGCCCACCTCCACGGTCTGCCCTTCGGGGACCAGGAGCGCGGTCACCGTGCCGGCGAACGGCGAGGGGAGCTCCACCAGGGACTTGGCGGTCTCGATCTCGCAGAGGACGTCGTTGATGGCGACCGTGTCCCCCACCTTGACCTTCCACGACACGATCTCGGCCTCGGTCAGTCCCTCGCCCACGTCCGGGAGGTTGAATTTCTGCGTGCTCATGATTTCCCTAAACTCCGTGGCCCTCAGTAGGAGAAAGCGCGGTCGAGTGCTTCGAGGATGCGGTCGATGTCCGGCAGGTAGTGTTCCTCCACCTTGGCCACCGGGTACGGCATGTGGAAGCCACCCACGCGGATGACGGGGGCCTCCAGACTGAGAAACGCCCGTTCGCTGATACGGCTGGCGATCTCGCCGCCGATGCCGCCGAAGGTGGGCGCCTCATGGGTCACCACCAGACGGCCGGTCTTGCGGACCGAGGCCTCCACGGTGTCGAAATCGATCGGGGAGATGCTCCGCAGATCGATGACCTCGATGCTGCGGCCGTCCTCCGCGGCGGCCGCAGCGGCGGCAAGCGCCACCGGAACCAGCGGTCCGTAGGCCACCAGCGTGGCATCCGTGCCCTCGCGCACCACATGAGCGCTGAACGGGTCGGCGGAGGTGCCGGGGTCCTGCGTGTCCACCTCTCCCTTGAGCCAGTAACGCTTCTTCGGCTCGAAGACGATCACCGGGTCCTGGCACTCGATGGCCTGCCGGGTCATCCAGTAGGCGTCGTGCGGGTTGGAGGGCGTGATGATCCGCAGACCCGCGGTGTGAGCGAACAGCGCCTCGGGGGACTCCGAGTGGTGCTCGATCGAGCCGATGCCCCCGCCATACGGGATGCGGATCGTGACGGGAAGCGTCACGGCGCCCCGGGTGCGGGCATGGTACTTCGCCAGCTGGGTGGTGATCTGGTTGAACCCCGGGAAGACGAAACCGTCGAACTGGATCTCGCAGACGGGACGGTAGCCGCGCATGGCCAGTCCGATCGAGGTGCCGATGATGCCGGCCTCCGCCAGCGGCGAGTCCACCACGCGGTCCTCGCCGAACTCCTGCTGGAGACCGTCGGTGACCCGGTAGACGCCGCCGAGCGCCCCGATGTCCTCGCCCATCAGCAGAGTCTTCTCGTCCTGGCCCAGGGCCTCTCGCAGGCCTTCATTGATGGCCTTGGCAATGGTCATGGTGGTCATGGCTCAGCCCTCACCCGCGTCATCCGCGTTCTCGAATCCTGCCTCGTACTCCTGGTACCACCGCAGTTCCTCCTGGACCAGAGGATGCGCCTGGGCGTACACATGGGCGAAGGCTTCCTCCATGCTGGGGCCTTCCATCTCCTGGACTGCTTGGCGGACGGAATCGGCCAGCTCCTGGCCCTGCCGCCGGACATCCTCGAAGAAGGCGTCGTCCGCGTGGCCTTCGGCCCGGAGGTAGGTCTCCAGGCGGGTCAGCGGATCCTTCGCGCGCCACTGGTCCTCTTCGGAACTGGCGCGGTACTTGGTGGGATCATCGGCCGTGGTGTGGGCACCCAGACGGTAGGTGAAGGCCTCGATCAGCACGGGACCTTCGCCGTTCCGGGCACGGTCCAGAGCCCACTGAGTCACGGCGTGGACCGCCAGGATGTCATTGCCATCCACGCGTAGGCCCGGGAAGCCGTAGCCCTGGGCGCGGTGTGCCAGCGGGACCCGGGTCTGGACCTTGGAGGGCACGGAGATCGCCCAGTGGTTGTTCTGGCAGAAGAACACCACGGGAGCCTTGTAACTGGAGGCGAAGACCATCGCCTCGTGGACGTCGCCTTCGCTGCTGGCCCCGTCACCGTAGTAGGCGACGACGGCGGCATCCTCCGTGGCCTGGCCCTTCGCCCGGGCGGCCACCTGATCACGCTGGATGCCCATGGCATAGCCCACCGCGTGGAGCACCTGGGCGGCGAGCACCAGGGTGTAGATGTTGAAGTTCTTCTCCTGGGGATCCCAGCCTCCATGGGTGACGCCCCGGAATATCCTCAGCAGATCCGCCATGTCCAGGCCGCGGGAGAGGGCCACGCCGTGCTCGCGGTAGCTCGGGAAGACGAAGTCCTCGCTGCGCAGCGCGTGCCCGGAACCGATCTGAGCGGCCTCCTGGCCGGTGAGCGGAACCCAGAGCGCCAGCTGCCCCTGCCGCTGCAATGCGGTGGCCTCCTGGTCGAAACGGCGTACCACGGCCATGTCCCGGTAGAAGGCGCGCAGCGCCTCGGCGTCCAGAGCCTCGATGTAGGGCCCGAAGACAGGGTCCTCCCGGCGCCGTCCCTGAGCATCCAGGAGCTGGATCATGTCCCCGCCGTCCGGTTGGGACGTGGGGTCCTGATGAGTCTCCGGGTGGTCATCGAGTTCCTCGTCGTTGAACTCAGTGGTCGGCAGCTGCCCTACGCCCATGCCGTCTCCTTGTTTCCGTCCCACGCCATGCGGGAATCAATCGATATATTCCACTTGAGGCATCTATTCCCTGTGTGGAATATATCTGGTCCGGGGTTCACTTTAGCCGGAATTCCGGGAGAAGTGATCATTAAGTCGTGAACGCAACGGAATACACAGGGCCTGTTCAGGCCCTGCGGAAATCCTTGCAGAGGTCGATGAAACGTGTGTTCGCCTCAGGTTCGCCGATACTGACGCGTACGCCTTCCGGCGCGAACGCCCGGACGGAGAGCCCGTGGGTTCCGGCCAGTTCCGCGAAGCGCGGGGTCTCTTCACCCAGCGGCAGCCAGACGAAGTTGCCTTGCGCCTGAGGGATGTCCCAGCCCTGCGCTTTCAAGGCGGCGACCACCCGTTCACGCTCGGCCACCACGCCGTCCACGCGCTCCATGACCTCGGGGAGGTGGTCCAGCGATGCGATGGCCGCCAGCTCGGCCACCTGGGAGACGGCGAAGGGTGTGGCGGACAGGCGGAGGTACTGCGTCACCTCGGGGTGTGAGACGGAGTACCCCACGCGCAGGCCAGCGAGGCCGTGGGCTTTGGAGAAGGTCCGCAGGACCACGACGTTGGGGTGCCGCTCCAGGAATTCCAAACCCTTGACCGCGTCGGGATCCCGCACGAACTCAACGTAGGCCTCATCGATGACCACCAGGACGTTGGAGGGCACCTGGGCCAGGAAGTCCTCTGTCTCCTGCGTCCTGAGGACCGGTCCCGTGGGGTTGTTCGGCGTGCACAGGAGGATGATCTTGGTGCGCTCCGTGATCGCCGCAGCCATGGCCGCCAGGTCGTGCCGTCCGTCAGGGAGCAACGGGACCTGGATGCTGCGAGCGCCTGCCAGACCGACACAGATGGGGTAGGCCTCGAACGACCGCCAGGCATACAGGACCTCATCCTGGCTGCCGTCCGGGTTCTGGCCGGCGAAGGCACCGATGATCTGGACCAGCGCGCCAAGGCTGCCTGCGCCGGTGACCACGTCTTCCGCGGGAACACCGAACTCCTGCGCGATCCGTTCCCGCAGCCTGGTGACCAGGGGGTCCGGGTATCGGTTGAAGGCGTCGAAGCCGGCCACCGCGTCCCGCACCTGCGGCAGAGGGCCCAGGGCCACCTCGTTCGAAGAGAGCTTGTAGCTGGTCAACCCCTCCAGGACTCGCGGCGGCTTACCGGCCGAGTACTTGGGCAGGAGCCCCACAGCGGGACGGGGCAGGATCTCCTGGCCGGGGTCGGACGACACACCCTCAGCGGGCGACACATTGGGACTCATGTCTCCAGCCTAAATGCCGGGGATACGCCCAGGCGGGTATGACAGCATGGTTGCATGGCGAAGTTCCTCCTGCGTCTGGCGACCAACGGGTTCTCCCTCTGGGTGGCGACCTGGCTGTTGCCCGGCCTGACCCTGACCACGAGCGCCGCCCAGGACCTGGTGGCCGGCGCGGCTCCCTCCGCCCCGGCGGACACCCTGGGAAGCGTCCTGGCGTACCTCTTCATCGGTCTGATCTTCGCCGTGGTCAACGCCTGGATCCGTCCTGTGGTCCGGTTTCTCGCTCTCCCGGTGACCGTGCTGACTCTGGGCCTGTTCACCCTGGTGATCAACGCGGGCATGCTGTACCTGACCTCCTGGCTCAGCAGCCTCACTCCGGTGCATCTGGGGATCGACACCTTCTTCTGGACCGCGGTCCTGGGCGCCCTCATCATCAGCGTGATCTCCATGGTGGCGGACCGCCTCTTCAACCGGGACAAGGACCGCTGAGTCCTGCTTCTCTCCGGGCCGGCCTTTCCGGCTCCTCCTATGCTCCGTCCTGGCTTCGTCATCAGTCGGGCGTCTCCTCAGGGACTGCATCGGTCCTGAGGCAGCGGTGGTTCGTGCGCCGTGTAGACGGTCCGGCTGGCTTTCCTCGCGGAACCCGGCGAGGAGTCGAGCCGATCGGGCCCCATGATGTCCGCGAGCACCTTCTGATGCCGTAGGACGGCAGGATCGTGGCTGTCCTCCAGCCCCTCTGCTGCGGCGATGTAGTTCCGGATGTCGTGGGCGTTGCTGATCTTCGCCGGTACGTCGAGCGAGCCCTTGAGGGCACGGAGCGGCCTGCCCTTCCTCAGTTCGGAAACCGCCGGGTCCACGGTGGCGGGCTCGGCGGAGAACCGCGCCGTCACCAGATTCGGGCGCAGGGGATTGGGCATTCCATCCAAGGCGGGAACGACGTCCCTCTGGTTCTCCAGGGCCAGAACACTCGCATCCACCCGGTCCAGGAACCGACCCACCGGGGAGCCCGCGGCATTGACCGCGCGGACCTTGTATTTCGAGGTGAAGTCCTTGTCAGCAGCGAGCGCCACGGCGTTGATGCCACCCTGGCTGTACCCGTTCAGCACGACGTCGTCCCTTGCGGTGACCTTCTCCGCCTCCAGGGCCTTCACCACCGTGACCTGCGTCTGCGTCAGGTACTTCCGCTGCTCCGTGGCCTGAGCCATCACGGACACATTGCCCCGGAGATCGTCGGTGGTGTCCGCCGCGTCATAGGGCGACCACGTCTGAGTGCCGGGAATACTGACCACCACGGCATAGCTCCCGTCCGTCCTCGGGTACTTGTCCACCACCACGGACGAGAGAGGAATCGCCTTCTCGCCCGGTCCCACCGGGTCCTGGCCGCGGGCGAGCTTGGCACCCCGGAACGCCGAGCCCAGGAAACGCCCGGGCACAGGAGCTTCGGGCACGGCGTTCCAGCGGTCTCCTGTCACGGTCAGGGCGTTCTGGCGAAGCCGGGCCTCCTCCACGCCCCCGGCCCAGGAGGACAGCGCCTGCGTCAGAGCATCGACCCGGTCCTCTCTGCCCGTCGCCTCCAGCGCCCGGCGGTACTCATCCCGTTTCCGCAGATCGATCAATCCCAGCAGCACGCCCACCAGACCTGGGGCGAGCGGCAGAGTGAGCTGCACCAGGTCTCCTGCTCCGGCCACCCGCGGTTCCGCTCGCCGCTCGGACTCGGCGTACGACTCGGCGGAACCACGCAGCGATCCCGAGAGCGAGCGCAGCGCGGAAACGGTTCCGTTCAGCATGACGGTGGCCCGGTTCACGGCCAGTCCGCAGTCCCCCAGACCAGGACCGGAGGCCGGGGAGGAGTCCAGGACAGCCTCCCAACGGTCCTGAACGCCCCGTAGGCAGCCGAGAAGGCGGTCCGCCGCAAGGTCCAACCGCCCCGAGACGGTCCAGAGCTCGTCCGGATCCACGCTGACCAGACTGTAGCCGCCATTGATCCAGAAGCCGGACTCCCCGGTGAACCCGGACATCAGCGCCCCTCATAGTGAACTGCGAACCCCGCAAGACCGGGGACGGGACTGCCAGGCTGCCGCTGAGCCTCCAGTGCCCGGCGCCGGCGCTCGGAGGCCAGCCACGCGGCGTGGAGGGCTGCTGCCGTGCGCGCCTCCTCCAGCGAATCCACGGCCCGGAGGAGGTCACACCGTTGTTCCTCCAGGGTGGCCCTGAAGGCGTTGCCGGCGGCCGAGACCCAATGAAGCGCGTCCGCCTGCCGCAAGGCGGAGAGCACGGGGGAAAGCTCCTCCTGTTGCCGCCCGAGCCACGCGGCCAGCGCCAGAAACCGCTCCTCCGAACCGTCCTGAACACCCAGGGGATACCCCGATTCCAGATGCGCCGTGTCCACGCCGTTCCTCCTTCTCCGGTGTCTGTCCGCTGCCACCACGCTAGGAGCGCGACAGCCACACGTCAGAGGGAGAAGTCGCCATGTGGACGGCCTGCGTCACGCACTGTCCACATAGGCCACGGAAGATGAGACCGCCGCCCGGCACATGAAAGAATGGACTCATGGCTGAAACCACTGCGCGCATCCCGTCCGGACGTCTCTCCCTGGCTGCAGGCGAGGGCCAGATCGCCCTAGGTCCCCTGGACGGCCGGTACCGTGCAGCGGTGGCTCCCCTGGTGGACTACCTGTCCGAGGCCGCTCTGAACCGTGACCGCGTGGCAGTGGAAGTGGAGTGGCTGATCCACCTCACCTCCAACTCCGTGCTGCCCGGTTCCGCTCCGCTGAGCCAGGAGCAGCAGGACCAGCTCCGTGCCATCGTCACCGAGTTCGATGCCGCCTCCGTGGCCGAGCTTGCCGAAATCGAGGCCGTGACGGTCCACGACGTGAAGGCTGTGGAGTACTACATCGGCCGACGCCTGCCTGCCATCGGCATCGAGTCCCTGACCCCCATGGTGCACTTCGCCTGCACTTCTGAGGACATCAACAACCTCTCTTACGCGCTCGGCGTCAAGGGTGCCGTGGAGGACGTCTGGCTCCCCGCAGCGCGCGCCCTGGTGGAGCAGATCAGCGCCATGGCCACGGAGAACCGGGATGTCCCCATGCTGTCCCGGACGCACGGCCAGCCTGCCACCCCCACCACACTGGGCAAGGAACTCGCGGTGGTGGCCCATCGCCTCAGCCGCCAGCTGGACCGCGTCTCCCGCACGGAGTACCTCGGCAAGATCAATGGCGCCACCGGCACCTTCGCGGCACATGTCTCCGCCGTGCCGAACGCCGAGTGGACCTCGGTCTCCCGCACCTTCGTCGAGGGTCTGGGACTGGACTGGAACCCGCTCACCACGCAGATCGAGAGCCACGACTGGCAGGCCGAGCTGTACGCGGACATCGCCCGTTTCAACCGCATCCTGCATAACTTCTGCACGGACGTCTGGAGCTACATCTCCATCGGCTACTTCGCGCAGATCCCCGTGGCCGGCGCCACCGGTTCCTCCACCATGCCGCACAAGGTCAACCCGATCCGCTTCGAGAACGCCGAAGCCAACCTGGAGATCTCCAGCGGCCTCCTGGATGTTCTGGCCTCCACCCTGGTCACCTCCCGCTGGCAGCGTGACCTGACCGACTCGTCCTCGCAGCGCAACATCGGCGTGGCCTTCGGCCATTCCCTGCTGGCCATCAGCAACGTGGTCAAGGGCCTCAAGCAGCTCAAGGTGTCCGTGGACGTCCTCGCGGCCGATCTGGATGGCAACTGGGAGGTCCTCGGCGAGGCCATCCAGACCGTCATGCGGGCCGAGGCCATCGCGGGAGTCCCCGGCATGGAGAACCCGTACGAACGCCTCAAGGACCTCACCCGCGGTCACCGCGTGGATGCCGCCCGCATGCAGGAGTTCGTCTCCGGGCTGGGCCTCTCGGCCGAAGCTCAGAGCCGCCTCATGCAGCTGACCCCGGCCTCCTACACCGGCGTGGCCGCGGCCCTGGTCGACTACCTCAAGTAACCCACGGCCATGCGCCTGTTCCTGGTCCGGCACGGCCAGACCCCCAGCAACCTGCTCCGCGCCCTGGACACGGGACGTCCCGGACCGGGCCTCACAGAACTGGGACAGGAACAGGCGCTGGCCCTGGTGGCCCGCCTGGCCGCTGACCACCTGGACGCCGTCTACGCCTCCCCGCTGCTGCGGGCACAGCTCACGGCAGGACCGTTGGCCCAGGCAAGGAACCTCACCGCTACCGTGCTGGAAGGCCTGGAGGAGATCAGCGCCGGGGCACTGGAGATGCTGAATGACGATGCCTCATGCGCCAGCTACGGCGGTACCGTCATCGACTGGGGACTGGGCAACGCCGACTCAAGGATCGAAGGTGCGGAGGACAGCTCCGCCTTCTTCGCCCGTTTCGATGCCGCGGTGGCGAAGATGGCCGGAACCCACGGCCCCGATTCCTCGGTCCTGGCCGTGAGCCACGGCGCCGCCATCCGTTGCTGGACCGCGGCCCGCGTGGACCACGCCGGAACCTTCGACGTGCGTCTCCCCCTGACCAACACCGGCATCATCGAACTCGAAGGGGTTCCTGGAGCGTGGCGGCTCCACGGCGTCCGCTGAACCCCTGAACCGTGCCCCGGGCCGCCGGCTCCTCGGAGCCACCCCCGTGCCCCATCTGTAACCCCGGCCTCATCCACTTCTTACGGCACCGAAACACGTACGCAATCCCCGGGCTGTTGACTGGGAAGTACCGAAAAGTTCTCCCCGTGGAGGTGAAGGGACATGACCGCACGAACCCTCATCAGTTCGCTCCACCAATTGCGCCGTGGTGACCAGGTGGAGGCCGAACGCTTCCACCTGCTGCCCCGGACCACGTTCATCCGGCGCGGCCAGGTCCAGGACATCGCTCCCGGCCTGGGCGTGGTCTGGATCCGGGACCAGGAGACGGGCCAGCGGCGCGTCCTCGACTCCCAGGACTACCAGTTGTGGCGGGTGGCCTGAAGAACGCGGGGCCGGCAACCGCCGCAGCCTACCGCCCGCGGACCCGGCAGTTCCGGGCAGGAAGCAGTCGCATGTTCGGACGGTTTCAGCCGCCGGCCACCGATTGAATGATCATCAATTCAGCCCCATCAGGGATCTCGGTCTCAAGTCCCTGAAGCCTGCGGACCTCATCGGGTCCCAGATACACATTCACATGACGCCGGAGCGCTCCCGTCTCGTCGCGGAGCCTCCGGCCCAGCACGGGATGGTCGGCCGCCAGAGAGCCCAGGACGCGGGCCACGGTGGCCGGCCCTCCGGCCTCCGGGAGCACCACCTCCACCGCATCCGCGTCCTGCACCAGGGGGCGCAGGACGCCGGGGATGAGAACGGTGAAGGCGGCCATTCAGCCCGCCACCATGGCTCCGGCGTCCTGGATGACCGCGGCCCGGACACACAGGACGTCCGGCAGATGCGAGGCGATCTCCTGGAAGCTGCCGCCCTCGTCCGCGCTGGCGTAGACGCTGCCGCCCCGGGTCCCGAAGTAGACACCCACAGGTTCCGCCGTGTCCACAGCCGCGGCATCCCGCAGGATCGAGTTGTAGTCCTGTGCGGGGAGCCCGGCGTCGAGCATTTCCCAGCTCTCCCCGGCGTCACGCGTGCGACCCACGGCCAGATGACCGCCTACGGGGATACGTTCCACGTCCGCAGCCAGGGGGATCACCCAGGCCGTCCCGGCGTTCCGGGGGTGGCTCATCATCACGAAGCCGAAGTTCGCCGGCAGCCCGTGCTCAATCGCCTGCCAGCTCTCCCCACCGTCCCGCGTCCGGTACACGCCGCCGTGATTCTGAGCGTAGATCTGTTCCGGGTCCTGCGCATCGGCGGCGATCTTATGGACACATTGCCCGAACTCGGGCAGTTCCCCGGGTAGGAAGGACGCCCCGATGCCCCGGTTGGTGGCCTGCCAGCTGCCGCCGCCGTCCCTCGAACGGTAGACACCGCCCGTGCTCATGGCCACATGCAACGTGGTCCCGTCCGGTGCGGGGATGACCGAATGCACGGCGCCTCCGCCCGCGCCCTCACCCCATTCAGGGCGGTGGGGGTGTTCCCAGAGTCCGCGATTGAGCTGGAAGTGCTCACCGCCGTCGTCGGACCGCCAGAGGGAGATCGGCTCCACGCCCGCCCACACCACGCCGGGCCGGTCTTCCCGGTCGGGCTGGAGCTGCCAGATGCGTTCGACGGCGGCTCCGTCACCTTCCGCGAAGGCGATCCCGCCACCTTCGGGTTCGGTCCAGGTGGCTCCGAGGTCATCTGAGTGCGCCACCGTGGGTCCCCAGTGCTCGGAGCGGATGCCCACCAGGATGCGGGTGCCGTCCCTGGTGTCGATGCCGATGCTCGGGATCTCCGTCATGAGGAAATGCGGCCCGTCCAGGCTCCATTCCCTCCGGTCCCGGCTGCTGGCCAGCCAGAGGCCCTTCTTCGTACCGATCGCCACCAAGTACTGCGTCGCCGTTGACATGTTTCCATGCAAGCACTGCTTCAGAACACCCGCAATAGTGCGGAATTCCAGTGACTTTTTCCCCGCATTTGCGGTTCACACGCTTGTTGATTTTCTGTCATGTAAGTCCTCTCCCATTAGTAATCAGCAGAAGTGGCGGAGGGGGCTGAATTGCCGCTAAGCTCGATCCAGCGACGAAGAAGTTGCCCCAAAAGCTGCCCCGGAGCACGTATCCCCCAATGACGTGTTCCGGGGCTTTCCAATGTCCGGGGTCCGCTCCCGGGCCTCCGCCGAAACCCTTGCCGTATACCCCTAGGGGGTATAGCCTCAAGGCATGAGCGAGTCCGACGTCCAGGAACACCCCCACCAGCACGGTTACTCCGCCAACAAGGACGCCTACCAGCGCCGCCTGAAGCGCATCGAAGGCCAGGTCCGGGGCATTGCGCGCATGGTCGAGGAGGACAAGTACTGCATCGACATCCTCACGCAGATCGCCGCAGTCAACAAGGCCCTGCACGCGGTCAGCCTGGGCCTGGTCGAAGAGCACATCGGCCACTGCGTGGTGGGCGCCGCGGAGGAGTCCGACGGCGAACTGCGCCAGGAGAAGGTCGACGCCAAAGTCAAGGAAGCCACGGACGCCATCGGGCGCCTGCTGCGCTGAACCCCGCCCCACTCAGTCACCCCGAGGAGAACATCATGAGCACCCCCGAATCCCTGATCACCACCCAGGTCTCCGTCTCCGGCATGACCTGCGGCCACTGCGTCTCCTCCGTGACGGAGGAACTGGAGGCCGTGGAGGGCGTGGAGCGCGTCGCCGTGGACCTCAACGCCGGCGGCGTCTCCACCGTGACCATCTCCTCCCGCGGAGAGCTCTCCCCCGAGGAGATCGGCGAAGCCGTGGCCGAAGCCGGTTACCTGGTGGTCGCCGAGCGCGCCTGACGTTCAGGCCATCCACGACGACGGCGCCTCGCCCGAAATGCTCTCCCTGAGGGGAGGCGCCCGGGAGGAGGCGCCGTCGTCGTTCTCGTATCAGCGCGGAAGGGTCCGCCTCAGGCGTCCACCCTGGCGTCCGCCACCCTCTCGGACGGAACGGCCTCGGCCACCATGGCCGATTCGTCCGCGAAGTCGGGGTCCTTGAGTTCGTCGACCCGGACCAGGAGAACACCCAGGACGATCAGGAGGCCGCCACCGATCTGGATGGGGGCCGGCAGCTCACCGAGCAGCAGCCAGGCCCAGAGAACCGCGAACAGGACCTCCGTGAGGGACACGAAGGACGCCACCTTGGAGCCCAGGGCCCGCGCAGCGTAGATGCCCGTCACGTAGGCGATCACGGTGGAGAGGATGACCATCCCTGCCAGGGAGATCCACCAGGGGACCGCCACGCCACCGAGGTGCGCCTCGCCGAAGACGAATCGCAGAGGCATGATCCCCGTGAGGACCACGGTCCAGAGCACGGCGGCGCCCACGAGCATCCCGCCCGAGGCGAGCACCAGGGGCGGCAGCCCCTCATTCTGGCGGGCGGTGATGAAGAAGTAGAC